>Ga0181529_10002592_pt1 | contig 21424 bp, 20 predicted proteins | sample PEATcosm2014_Bin_36_FD_119763 | JGI IMG/M metagenome (GOLD analysis project Ga0181529, IMG submission 119763) | Peatland microbial communities from MTU Mesocosm Facility, Houghton, MI, USA - PEATcosm2014_Bin10_30_metaG | ecosystem: Environmental > Terrestrial > Soil > Wetlands > Peat | place... | reverse complement strand
TGGCCGCGATCAAGAACGTGGGCCACGCAGCCGTCGACACGATTATGAGGGCGCGAGGCGACGAGCCGTTCAGCTCCCTGGAGAGCTTCTGCCATCGGGTGCTGGCGAGCGAGGGCGGCGCCGTAGGACGCGCAGTTATCGAGGCGCTCATCCTCTGCGGCGCATTTGCGAGCCTGCCCGGCCACACAAACCGCAAGGCGCTCGCCCACATTCTGGACGACTGCTGCCAGAGCGCGGCGAGGGCGCAGCGGGACAGGCGCTCCGGCCAGGCCTCTCTATCGGAGATGTTTGCGGACGAGGAGACGGATGGGGCGAGCACGGCGATCGCCATCCCCAACATCCCGGACTTTCCGCGAAATCAGCTTCTCGGCTACGAGCGGGACCTGCTCGGCCTCTATATCTCCGAGCATCCCCTCAACGCCTTCGCGGCCGTTCTGCAGCGGCGGAACGCGCTGCGAGTCTCCGACCTCGCGGAGATGCCCGACCGAACCGAGGTTACGCTGGGCGGCGTCGTCTCGGCGATCAAGCCCTTCACGTCCAGGCGAAGCGGCGAGCCGATGGCCTTCTTCACGCTGGAGGACGCGAGCGGCAGCGTCTCCTGCACCATGTTCCCCTCCGCATATGCCAACTTCCGCAAGAACCTGGAGAAGGACCGGCTCGTCCTGCTGCGCGGAAAGGTGAGCTACCGGGATCGCGTTCGGGACGACGACGAGGGCGGCCGCGTCGTCGAAGTGCTTGCGGACGAGGTGCTGCCGCTGACGAACGGGGCGACGGCGGGCGACGGCTCGCCCCGGCAGCTCCACATCCGTCTGGAGTCGAACCGGCGGGACATGATGCGGTTCGTTCGGGATGCGCTGGAGCACAACCGCGGCGCAGGCGGGGCGATTCCGGTCTACCTGCACATCGCCGAAGAGGGCGTGGAGCGCATCGTACGCACGCCGATGCTTGCTGAGTACAACGAGCCATTCCGCGCGGAGGTCGAGAAGCTCACAGGCCGGCAGACCGTCTGGGTGGAATGACGTAGGCCGGGGAGTTCGGTCGTCGGGCATCCGGCGGCTGCATCGGACGAAAATGGGTCGGACCCAATGGCAAGTCGGCCCCGGTGTCTACTTGATTTTGCCCCGAGCCGTGCGTATAATGGCCGCACTACATGTGGAGGTTTGTACAGCAGTGCGCGCCGAGATAATCTCCGTGGGCACCGAGTTGCTGCTCGGGCAAATCGTCGACACCAATGCAGCCTACCTCTCCCGCATCCTCTCAGAGCTTGGCGTAACGATCTATCGCCGCACGACGATCGGCGACAACATGGAGCGCCTGCTCGCAGCCCTGCGTGAAGCGCTGGACGCAGCGGACGTCGTAATCACCATCGGCGGGCTCGGCCCGACGATGGACGACATCACCCGCGACGGCCTCGCCACGGTCTTCGAAGATCCGCTCAAGACCGACGAGGCCTATGCCGAGAGCCTGCGCCGCTTCTTCGAGTCCCGGGGAATGCCTGTGCTGGACAGCAACCTCCGCCAGGCGCTCGTGCCGGTCCGCGGCCGATCTCTTCCGAACCCGCACGGGACGGCGCCGGGACTGCTCTTCGAGACCGAGAGCAAGGCCGGCATCGCGCTTCCCGGACCTCCGAACGAGTTCATCCCGCTGGTCGACACCTACGTCGCGCCCTACCTGCGGGAGAAGACCGGCAACGTCGGGACCATTCGCTCGCTCGTGCTGCGCGTCGCAGGCATGGGCGAAAGCCTGGTGGAAGACCGGGTCAAAGACCTGATGCAGGATTCGAATCCCACCGTAGCGCCCTACGCGAAGCTTGGCGAGGTGCACCTGCGGGTGACGGCGAACGCGCCCACGGCAGAGGAGGCGGAGCGGCTCATCCGGGAGCGCGCGGCGCGCGTGCGCGAGCGGCTGGGCAGCGCCGTCTACGGTGAGAACGACGACACACTCGAAAAGGCATGCGTCGAGCTGCTGACGGCGCGCGGCAGAACGCTGAGCACGGCCGAGAGCTGTACGGGAGGGCTTGTCGCGCAGCGGATCACGGACATTCCGGGCAGCTCCGCCGTCTATCTGGGAGGCGTCGTCGCCTACTCCAACGAGGCGAAGACGGATCTCGTCGGCGTTCCGGACGACATGATCGCGCGTGTCGGCGCGGTGAGCGAAGAGGTGGCACGCGCGCTCGCCGAGGGCGCGCGGGCGCGCTTCGGATCGGACTACGGCATCGGCGTCACAGGCATCGCCGGCCCGAGCGGCGGAACGCTCGAAAAGCCGGTCGGGCTCGTCTATCTCGCGCTGGCGCACCCGGCCGGATCCGAGGTGAGGCGGTTCGAGTTTCACGGCGCGCGGCCCGTGGTGCGGCATCGCGCCTCGCAGACGGTGCTGAACATGTTGCGGCTGAGCATCATACGGTCGGGACAGGAGAGAGGCTAGATGAAAAAGAAGCAGAGCAGATTCAAGGGGCCGGTGGTCACGCCGACCGGCATGAGGATAGCGCGGGAGGTGGCGATCGCGCTCCGCACGGTCGAGCAGCTTCCCGTTGCGAGCTGGTGGCCTGTAATCCTGAACCTGCTTCCGGACGACTGTCTCGAAGAGGTATTGCGCGCGCGCGACGAGCCTGCAGAGCGGATATGGCCCGTCCTGGGACCATCTCTGTTCGCGATCGTACAGGCGTACACGGAAGATCTGCCCGTGACCGACGACACCCGCGATAAGCTGTTATGGGCCGGTCTCAACGGCCTTGTCGTCGGCGCGATCCTCGAGCTGGAGCGGCGGCGCAAGCGGCTCTGCGCCAACGCGCCCCAGATCGAGAACCCGTTCACGCTCGAGGACATCGACCTCGACAATATCTGCCCGGAATCCGGGAAGATCACGATTACGGATCTCTTCAACGCGCATGAATTCGGAAGAGGATCGGATTCCGCTCCCGCTGCGGGGCAGGCTGCAGAGGCGCCTGCCGACGCCGGGCGCGCCGTAGTGGCGCAAACCGGCGCGGAGGGGGATACGGAGATCGTCGATACCGTGATCGAGGTCGAGGAGATGGCGCCGGCCTCCGGAGATTGAGGATGGATCCGACACCGCAGCCCGGCGCGCCGGACGCGCGCCGCAACGAGCGGACGGAGCGGCCGCTGCGCCTCTTCTTTGCCGTTCGGCCTTCACCGCAGGCGCTGGACGAGATAGCGCGGCTCCGGCGAGCGCTTCGGCGGGAAATCGGCGACACAGGAATCCGCTGGACCGATCCGGCTCTGATCCACGTAACGCTCAAGTTCCTCGGGGATACGGCGGAGGCGGAACGCCTGGCCGCGAGCGCCGCTGCCGGTGAGGCGGCTGCGCAGGCTGCAGCCTTCGAATTGGAGATTCGCGGAGTGGGCGCGTTCCCCAACGTCCGCCGGCCGCAAATAATTTGGGTGGGAGCGGGCGAGGGATTTCCGCTTTTGGCGTCCCTGGCAGAGTTATTAGATAGTGGACTTGCACGGAGGGGATTTGTGCGCGAGGCGCGCCCGTTTGCAGCGCACCTGACGCTGGCCAGGATCAAGGCGCCGAATGGCGGGCAGGCAGCGGCGCGCGCGCTAACCTCACGGAAGGAGGGCGGCGAAGAAGTAGACAGAATTGCAGTTTTTCCGGTCCGCGATTTCGTATTGATGAGAAGTGAGCTCGGCCCATCGGGTCCGCGCTACACCGTGCTGGAGACGTACGCGCTTCCAGCTTCCCAGCCGACGCCATAACAAGCCGCAAGCCGGGCACGCAACACACACGACGCCGGAGGCCACTCGCGCTCCCGCCATATGGCAAACGTTCGAGCAATTCGCTCGCCAGGACCACGGTCGCCGGCGAGCGGGCTGCCGGGCGTGGAGCGCCGCTGCGTCCTCACGAGACGCCCAGAGCGGGCGAAGAAAGGTTCGGACTATTCCATGGCTACCGAAGAGCTTGAAAGCAAAGTCGATCCCAAGAAGACCAGGGCGCTTGAAATGGCCCTCAACAACATCGAGAAGCAGTTCGGCAAGGGCAGCGTAGTGCGGCTCGGACAGTCGACCAGACTGAACGTCGATTCGATATCCACGGGGTCGATCGCGCTGGACATGGCGCTCGGCGTCGGCGGCGTTCCTCGGGGCAGGATCACCGAGATCTACGGCACGGAGTCCTCAGGCAAGACGACGATCGCGCTGCAGGTCATCGCGCAGGCGCAGAAGCGCGGCGGCGTTTGCGCCTACGTCGACGTAGAGCATGCAATCGATCCGGAATACGCGCGCAATCTCGGCGTGGACGTGGACAACCTCTTCATCTCCCAGCCGGCCACGGGCGAAGAGGCGCTGGACATCATGGACGCGCTGATCCGCTCGAGCGCCATCGACGTATGCGTGCTGGACTCGGTCGCCGCGCTCGTGCCCAAGGCCGAGCTCGAGGGCGACATGGGAGACTCCCACGTCGGGCTGCACGCGAGGCTCATGTCGCAGGCGCTGCGCAAGGTGGCGGGCAGCATCAACCGCACGAATACGGCGGCGATCTTCATCAACCAGATCCGCCAGAAGATAGGCGTGATGTTCGGCAATCCGGAGACGACCTCCGGCGGACTGGCGCTGAAGTACTACGCGTCGGTGCGCATGGAGGTGCGGCGGACGGAGACCGTAAAGAGCGGCACGGACGCCGTGGGCGCGCGCGTGAAGGTGAAGGTCGTAAAGAACAAGGTTGCGCCGCCGTTCCGGCAGGCCGAGTTCGACATTATGTTCGGCAAGGGGATTTCGCGGTCCGGCAGCCTGCTCGACATGGGCGTGGACACGGGGATCATCGGCAAGAGCGGCGCCTATTTCTCTTACGGAGAGATCCGGCTGGGACAGGGCCGAGAGAACGCCCGGCAGTTCCTGGACGACAACGAGCCGCTTATGGACGAGATCGAAAGCAAGATCCGGGCGCAGGGCGCCGACAAGCCGGTCGCGGCGGCCGCCGGCATCGACGAGGAATAGGAAGCCCCGGCCCCCGCCCCCTCTCCCAACCCCTCCCCCAAGAACAGGGGAGGGGGGACCGACCGGGGGACGGTTCCGTAGATCGGAGGCGCGCGGATGACGATGTCGGCGCGGCACCAGACGTTTTATTATGATGCTTTTAGCGCCGGGCGACTGGTGACGGCACCGGCTTGCCGTTCGGCGCTTGGACTGCGAAAGGCAGGCGCATCCATGGACGCCGATGCGGATGGGGAGAGCCGGCTTGAACGAGCGCGCGCCGTCGCTCTGAGATTCCTCGGCTATTCGGCGCGCAGCTCAGCCGAGGTGCGGCGCAGGCTGGAGCGCGGAGGGTTCGACGCAGAGACCATCAACGCAGTGGTGGCCGAGATGGAATCCGCAGGCTGGCTCGACGACGGGAAGTTCGCGCGCGACTGGATAGAGGACCGTTCGGACCGGAAGGGGTACGGCCGCACGCGGCTCGCCGCGGAGCTTCAGCGCCGCGGCGTGGATCGAGAGGTGGTGGAGCGCACGGCTGACGCCATCCGGCCGGACGATGAGTTCCGGCGCGCGCTCGCTGCGGCGCGTCCCCGTTTCTCTTCCGAAGCGCTATCCGGCCAGGAGCCGGCAGCGGCCGAACGAGAAAGACGACGGATAGCCGGCTTTCTGCAGCGCCGCGGCTTCGACTGGGATATAATCAAAGAGGTAATCCGCGAATTAGCGGAGAATAATACCTGAGTTTTCGCTCGGAGCGTCGTGCTGCGGGCGAAGCATGGAATGCCAGTCATCGGCAGAGCGCGCTGCGTTTTCCGGCCGGCGCAAGGCAGCCCGAACCCCCTTTTCCCCTCCGGCCCCGGCCAGGAGGGAGCGGGAGGGCCAAGCCGGTCGGCGGTGAGGTCTGCCGTGTCCCTCGCTCAGTCTCGGACAGCGGCCGTTACTCTAGCCCACTGTCTGGAGGTGAGGGATTGCAAAACCAGGTTTATGTTATCGTAGGCGTCCTACTACTGGTCACCGTTGCTACGGTGTTCGCATGTATCACGTTAGCCTTCAAGTTCGTCATCCAGCCGATGGAGGGACGAGAGAAGGCGCGCGTTGCGGAGTTGGTGCAGGCGCAACTCGCGGAGGCTCAGCGCATCCGCGACGACGCGCAGAAGGACATCGAGGCCTCCAGGCGTCATGCGTTGCTGGAAGCCAAAGAGGAGTCGTTCCAGCTCCGAAGCCAGCTTGAAAATGAGAACCGGGAGAAACGGGCCGAAGTCCAGAGATTAGAGCGACGACTGGCGCAAAGAGAAGAGATGCTGGAGCGGCGCTCCGAAACGCAGGAGGCTAAGGAGCGCCAGTTACACGATAAAGAGGCCGAGCTCAGCAAGGCGCGACATGAGACGGAGGAGCTTCGCGGGCGGCAGCAAGCCGAGCTGCAGCGAATCTCCGGCATGTCTGTCGAAGAGGCGCGCGGCCATTTCCTGAAAGCCGTTGAGGACGACAGCCGTCACGAGGCCGCGAAACTGATCCATGAGATCGAGGACTCGGCCAGACGTGAGGGTGAGCGCCGCGCGCGCGATATCGTGGCGGACGTCATTCAGCGCTGCTCCGTCGATCACACGTCCGAAACGACGGTCTCCGTCGTCCCGTTGCCGAACGACGAGATGAAGGGCCGCATCATCGGCCGCGAAGGGCGTAATATCCGGGCGTTCGAGACTCTGACGGGCATCGACCTGATCATCGACGACACGCCGGAGGCCGTTGTGCTGTCCGGCTTCGATCCCGTGCGCCGTGAGATTGCTCGCGTCGCCCTGACCAACCTGATAGTCGACGGTAGAATCCATCCGGGCCGGATCGAGGAGATCGTCGGCAAGGCGCAGGCCGAGGTAGAGCAGCGCGTGCTCGACGCGGGCGAGCGGGCGGTGCTGGCCACGGGCATGACGGGGCTGGCGCCGGAGATCGTGCATCTCCTCGGCAAGATGAAGTACCGCACGTCGTACGGGCAGAACGTGCTGGACCACTCCATCGAGGTCTCCCACATCTGCGGCATGCTGGCGGCGGAGGTGGGCGCGGATGTCGCCGTAGCCAAGCGCGCCGGTCTTCTGCACGATCTCGGCAAAGCCGTCGATTTCGAGGTAGAGGGTCCGCACGCGCTCATAACGGGCGAGATCCTGCGCCGCAACCGCGAGCCGGAGGCGGTAGCGCACGCGGCGGAGGCGCACCATCACGACGTCGAGCCGGCGACGGTCGAGGCGGTCCTCGTCATATGCGGAGACCAGATCTCCGCCTCGCGCCCCGGCGCACGCCGAGAGACGCTCGAGACCTATGTCAAGCGGCTCAAGAAGCTCGAGGAGATTGCGGACGGGTTCCAGGGAGTGGACAAGACGTTCGCCGTTCAGGCCGGACGCGAGGTGCGCGTCATCGTCAAGCCCGAGGCCATCGACGACTTCGCAGCGTTGAAACTGGCACGGGACATGGCGCGGCGGATCGAAGAGGAGATGGAGTATCCGGGCCAGATCAAGATCACGGTGATCCGCGAGACGCGGGCGACCGAGTTTGCAAAATAGCTTCCGATCCGGGGCGATGCCGCCGGGTTTTTCAACACACTCTCAAGCATCGCTCCGTAGAAAGCCTGCAGCCTTTAATGCGCATAGGCATGGTGGGAGATCTGGTCGGCAAACCCGGCCGCAATGCGGTGCTCGACTGGGCGCCCACTCTCCGCTCCGAGTACGGCGTAGAGTTTCTGATAGTAGATGCGGAGAACGCCGCAGGCGGCGTGGGCATCACGCCCGAGTTGGCCATGAACCTGCTGCGCGACGGCTCCATCGACGTCCTCACCCTGGGCAACCACGCATGGGGCAAGCGTGAGATCCTGCCGTATCTGGACGAGGAGAGCCGCATATTGCGGCCGGCGAACTACCCTCCGGGCGCGCCTGGACGCGGCTGGGGCGTGTACGGAAGCTCCCAGGGACAGGTCGCCGTAATCGTGCTGCAGGGCCGCACCTTTATGGAGCCCGTGGACGATCCCTTTCGCGCGCTGGATTCGATCCTGGAGTCGCTTCCGGGCGGGCTGGCCGCGATATTCGTCGAGTTCCACGCGGAGGCGACGTCGGAGAAGCAGGCGTTCGGCATGTTCGCGGATGGCCGCGTGAGCGCCGTCGTCGGCACGCATACGCACGTGCAGACGGCCGACGAGCGCATTCTGCCGCGCGGAACCGCTTACCTTACCGATGTCGGGATGACCGGGCCGATCCACTCCGTAATAGGAATGCGTGTCGACGTCGTGCTGCCGCGCTTCCAATCGCTCCTGCCTTCCAGGTTCGAGGTGGCGGATGGCGAGGCGCAGCTTTCCGCTGCGCTCATAGACGTGGATCCGCACTCCAGACGCGCCGTGCAGATCGAGCGGCTGCAGATCCCGCCCTATAGGCGCACGCAGCCCGGCCCGGCGTAGAACAGACGCACGATTTCCGGCACAAAATCGAATCCATCCGAGTTTCAGGGAGCTGTCTCTATGAATCGACAAATCGTCAGTCCGGGTCTGCGAGCGGGATGGAGGCCTCTGCTTGCAGTCGCATCCGCCTGCGCTATGGTCGCAATCCTGCTCGCCTCTCGCGAGGCAGCCCGGGGCCAGGCTTCGGGAGGCGTGATCCTGTATCGCGGCGACAGCCTCGCCAACTCCGGCGTCACGCTCGCCGGATGGGGAAGCGGCGCGGCGACGGAGGATAGCGCGAACATCTTCAGCGGCTCTCACTCCATTAAGATAACTACGCAGGGCCTGATGCAGGGCGCGCGCGTGATCTTCGGCCATCCCGTGGACCTGGCGCCCTACGTGAACAACAAGTTCGATTACCTCGAGCTTCCCTGCCTGTTGCCGCAGACTGCCGGCACGCGGACAGGACCGGGCGCGCGCGGTGGCGGAGGGCTTATCGGCGCAGGCGGACTGTCCGGACCGGCCGGCGGACAGAGCGGGCGCGGCAGGCGCATCGGCGGGCGAGGATCTGCGAAAACCGCGAAAGTGGAGCATAACCTGACGTACGTCCGCGCCCAGCTCGTGATGTCGGACGATCGCGTTCTCGACATACTGCTTCCCATCGAGGATATGGCAAAGGACAACCGCTGGACTCTGCTCGCCATACCGGTTCCCGCGATCTCGGGCATCTCCACAGGCGCCACGCAGGTCAAAGAGGTCCGGCTCTTCGGCGATCAGCCCTGCACGATGTATCTCGGCGCCATCCGCATCGTCGAAGATGCCAACCCCATTATCGTAGAGCCTATGGAAGAGGCGGTCTTCCCGACAAACGACAAGCACCTGTTTACGGCCCATGCGTCGGCAGGCGTGACCCCTCTGCACTACTCCTGGGACTGGAACTCGGCGGACGGGATCCAGGCGGAGGCCGAGGGCCCGACGATCCGGCACGCCTACTACCATGAGGGCGACTACACCGCGACGCTCACGGTTACGGACATATTCGGCAGCAAGCAGCCCGTTGTCACCACGTTTCACGTCAAGATAACGCCGTAGAGCGCACGGTCCGGCGAGCGAGGCGCGACGAGGCGCCTATCGGCTCGCACGGCGCGCAGCTTCGCTCCGCGGCGGATAGCTACATTTTCGAGGGGTCAGACGCCCGGTCTGATCCCTCGACTCTCGACGCCGGCAGATTGTCCGTTTCCGGCGCCGGGACAGGAGAAAGCGCAATGATTATCATACTGGAACCGGGCGCGACACAGGATCAGATCGACGAGCTGACGGAAGACCTGAAATCGCGCGGTTACGGAGTCCATCTATCCCAGGGCGTCGAACGCACGATCATCGGCGTTATCGGCACGCCCGAGCGCGACAAGGACGGCCTCGTAGACCACTTCGAGTCGATTCCGTACGTCGAGCGCGTGGTGCCGATCCTCAAGCCGTACAAGCTCGTCGGAAGGTCCTTCCGGCCGTCGGGAACGGTGATCGAGGTGCATGGCCGCGGGCCGCACAGCCGCAGCGCGCGCATAGGCGGGGGATCGCTCTGCATCATGGCGGGGCCGTGCACCGTGGAATCGCCCGAGATGCTCTTCCAGACGGCCGAATACGTGCGGGATCAGGGCGCCCACGTGCTGCGCGGCGGCGCGTTCAAGCCCAGCACGTCGCCCTACTCGTTCCACGGCATGGGCGAGGCCGGCCTGAAACTGCTTGCCGAGGCGCGCGAGCGGACGGGCCTGCCCATCATCACGGAGGTGATGGATACTCGAGACGTGGAGCTCGTCGCGCAGTATGCCGACATCCTGCAGATCGGCACGCGCAACATGACGAACTTCTCGCTTCTCCAGGAGGTGGGTACGGTCCGCGTGCCGGTCATGCTCAAGCGCGGATGGGCAAGCACGATCGAGGAGTGGCTTCAGGCGGCGGAGTATATCGCCAACCAGGGCAACTACGACATCATTCTTTGCGAGCGCGGCATCCGGACGTTCGAGACGTACACGCGCAACACGCTGGACGTCAACGCCATCGCAGCGGCGAGAGAGCTGAGCCATCTGCCCGTCATCGCCGATCCCTCCCATGCCACGGGCCGGCGCAGCCTGGTCATTCCGGTGAGCCTGGGCGCAATCGCCACCGGCGCGGACGGACTGATCGTCGAGACGCACCCGAATCCGGAGAAGGCCCTGAAGGACGGTCCGCAGTCGCTCACGTTCGGTCAGTTTGCCGAGCTGATGCAGCGCCTGCGCCTGGTCGCTCAGGCGGTAGGCCGGCCGCTATGACGCCACGCATCGCGCCGTTCCGGCGGGCAGCGATTCTCGGCCTCGGCCTCATAGGCGGCTCGATCGGCCTTGCACTGCGGCAGGAGGCGCTCGCCGGCAGCGTTGCCGGCGCCGACCCGGACGCAGCGGCGCGTGAGGGAGCTGTGAAGGCGGGAGCCGTCGACGAGGCGTTTGAAGCTCCTGCCAGCGCGGTTCGCGGCGCCGACCTCGTGGTTCTCGCAGCGCCGGTCGGATCGCTTCCGGCGCTGTTGGAGGCGGTTCAGCCCGCGCTCGACGACGACGCGATCGTCACGGACGTCGGCAGCGTCAAAACCGGCATCGTCGCGCTGGGCGAAGCGCGCATGGGAGCGCGGTTCGTGGGCGGTCATCCTATGGCCGGGTCCGAGCGCAGCGGCATCGCGGCCGCTCGCGCTCACATTTTCCGGGATTCGGCCTGGGCGATCGTGCGCGCGCAGCCGTTCGGGCTCGAATCCGATCCGCCGGCCGCCAGGATCGCCGCGCTCGTGTCGGCGCTCGGCGCCCGTCCCCTGCTCCTCACATCCGACCAGCACGACCGGCTCGCCGCGCTTGTCAGCCACCTTCCGCACGCGCTCTCCTTCGCATTCGCGGCGCTGATCGACTCGGATCCGGAACAAGGACTGGCGAAGGCGCTTGCGGGCGGCAGCTTCCGCGATCTCATCCGCGTCTCAAAATCCGACGCCAGACTCTGGCAAGATATCTTCCTCGCAAACCGCGATCACCTTCGCGAAGCGATCGCCGGCCTTCGCCTCCGACTAGAAGAAATCGAACGCTCGCTAGAAGCGGATCATCCCTGAGCCGCGCCTACGACAGGATGCGCAAAAAACCATGACAGGATGGACAGGATGGACAGGATGATCAGGATGATCAGGATGATCAGGGTGGTTTCGTGCAGCTCTCGCAGGCTGATGTCGCAAAGGCCGACCGACCGCAATTTCCTCTCCATCCTCTCCATCCTCTCCATCCTCTCTATCCTCTCTATCCTGTCTATCCTGTCTATCCTGTCCATCCTGTCCGTTCCTTCCATCCTGTCCATCCTGTCCATCCTGTCCATGCCGTCCATCCTGTCCATCCTATCCGATTGCGACAACAGGATTCCGCCGTCGATAGAGAGAACCCCACGGAGAGATCCGACTCTTTGTCGAGGAGCCGTTATGCGCCGCGCATCCGCCCTTATTGCCTTCGCGTCCTCCTTTGTCGTCGCGTTCGCGCTCGCCGCACCGGCTCGCGCCGCGATCGACGATAATTTCTTTCCGCCCGCTGCCGCCGCAAAGCCGTTCATAGATTTCGACGGCAAGGGCTTTATCGTGCGGGGCAGACGCACCTTCCTCGTCTCCGGAAGCGTTCACTATCCTCGCGTGCCTCGCGCGCTCTGGCGCGACAGGCTGCTCAGGATGAAGCGCGCCGGCTTCAACACGGTCCAGACCTACGTCTTCTGGAACGCTCACGAGGCGCGAGAGGGCCATTTCGACTTCTCCGGCAATCTCGATCTCGACGCCTACCTGAAGCTCATCAAATCTCTCGGCATGTACGCGACGGTCCGGGTCGGACCCTATATCTGCGCGGAGTGGGACAGCGGCGGCTACCCGGTCTGGCTGCGGTTCAAGCCCGGCCTCAGGGTGCGGGTGAACGAGCCTCAATTTATGAAGGCGGTCGACCGCTACTACGAGCACGTGATTCCCATCGTGGCGGCCAATCAGATCCACCGGGGCGGCGCCGTCATCCTGGTCCAGCTTGAAAACGAGCATCCGCAGGCATGGGGAACATCCATGCCCAACTCCTACTTCAAGCACCTGCGCGACAAGGCGCTATCGCTCGGGCTGGAGGTTCCATACGTCTTCAGCGGAGTCCACCACGGTCCGGATCCGGCCGGCTTCCGACCGTGGCAGAGCGCCGGACGCACGTCCCCCTGGTACTGCACGGAGTTCTGGCCCGGATGGTACGATCTCTACGGCCCGATGGAGGCGCACCGCGAGCGCGCGACGGCGCGCGGGGCATGGAAGATCGTCGCGTACGGCGGCAACGGCTACAACTTCTACATGCTGCACGGCGGCACGAACTTCGGCTACACAAACAACGACGAGGATTGCTCCAGCTACGACTACTCCGGCGCCATCGGCCAGGCCGGCGACCTGCGCCCGATCTATTACGACTTCAAGCGCACCGCTCTCTTTGCGCGAACGTTCGAGAACATCCTGGCCGGCGGCGAATGCCGTCCGGAGGGCCCCGGAATCACGCACCGATGGGCGGGAGACGAGTCGATCCTATTCTACGACGTCCACTTTGCCGAGGGCTTCGACGATCCGAAGTGGCGCGCCTTCTCCGGCGACATCTGGCCGGACGTCACAGGCTATCGCATCGGTCCAGGCGAGATTATGAGTGCTGCGCGGACGCCGATTCTCGGCATCGCGCACCAGGGCGCGACGACCACCGTCGTGGCCTACGGCCCGCCCGGCGGGAGCGCTCTTCTCGAATTCAGCCCCGCCGACGAACGGAGGGGCGCCAACGTGGAATACCTCGGCCGTCTCGGCCAGGGTATTCCGATCCCCTCCGACCGGCCACACGTCGAAGAGCTGCGAGTGCCGAATGGCCGGCTTCGTGTCGTTGTGATGAGCGGCGAGATGGCCGATCACACGTGGTTTGTGGACGTGGACGGCGTGCAGTACGTCGTCTATGGCCCGGACTACGTCGGCGACGTGACGATGCGGGGCGGCAGACTGCGGATGGAGACGGAGCAGCCGGCGAGCGAATCGGGTGCGCCGTCGGAGGGACTGGTCTTCGGTCCGGCTGCCGCTCCCGTGCCGATCCGGCCCGTCGAGGCGCCGAAGCCCTTCCATCCGAGCGTCGAGATGGGCGCCTGGCGAGCGCAGCGCGCCGACGGCATGGCTCAGCCCGGCGCGAGCGAGGCCGGCTGGCTCCGGACGCCGGACCCGCAGGCCCTGGGCGCGGATGGAGACACGACCGCCTACGCCTGGTATCGAGCGCACGTCGCGGCCCCGGCCGCCGGCCGGGCGACGCTTCACTTCGAGGATGTCGGCGACTGGATCGACCTCTTTGTGAACGGCCGGCCCGTCGGAGCCAGCCCTATCAAGCGCAGGTTTCTGACCGCCGTCGCGCGCGATTTCGACGTGGACCTCAAGGCGGGCGACAACACCATTGCCGTCTTTGCCGCGCATTTCGGGCGGGACAAGCTTGCCGGATACATGGGCGTCGTAAGCCCGATCGATCGCAAGGGAGTAAACGGCAGCGTGACCCTGACTCAGGGAGCGAAGGCCGTGCCTGTGACCGGCTGGGCGATGCGAGGCGGCATCGGCCAGCCGAAGCCCGGGGATTGGCGGCCGGCTGCCGCCGCGCCTGGCGTGCCTGCGTTCTACAGCGCGAGCTTTACTCTGCACGGCGCAGAGCGCGGCGATCGCTCGGTTCTCAGACTCGCGCCGGCCGGGCTGTCGCGCGGCTTCGCCTGGCTGAACGGCCACAACCTCGGCCGCTATCCTGAGAAGATGGTTCCGATCAACGGCCTGTTTCTTCCGGAATGCTGGCTTCGCGCCGGTAAGAATGAGCTCATCGTGTTCGACGAGGAGGGCAAGAGCCCTTCCGGCGCGAGCGTGGTCGTCGAGGCGCAGGCGAGCAGGATCGGATCGGTCTGGGTATCTCAGGTTGCCGGGAAATGAGATCCCCGGCCTCCTGCGGCATAATGTCTCCGGATCTTTGTCGATCCCTCGTTTCGGCGCGTCGGCGCGCCGGTCGGGTAACATAGAGAAGATAAATCACAACCTATGCCGCTCAGGGCGAATCGCCGGAACCGGTCCGTTCCGGCGCCGCGCTGAAGGGACCTTACATGGCCGAATATGAACCCGTCGTGGGTATGGAATGCCACGCGGAGCTCCTCACCGAAAGCAAGATGTTTTGCGGCTGCACGAACGCCTTCGGCGGCGAGCCGAACACGCGCTGCTGCCCCGTCTGCCTGGGAATGCCCGGCTCGCTTCCGGTCGCCAACCGCAAGGCCGTCGAGCTCGTCATGCGGGCTGCGCTCGCGCTCAATTGCCGCATCAACGCCCGCGCCAAGTTCGACCGCAAGAACTACTTCTATCCCGATCTTCCCAAAGGCTATCAGATCAGCGAGTACGACGAGCCGATCGGCGCAGCCGGCTGGCTGGATATCGAGGTGGGCGGCGAGACGAAGCGCATCCACATCCGGCGCGTCCATCTGGAGGAGGATGCGGGCAAGCTCTTTCACGTCGTCGGCGACGAAAGCTACGTCGATCTGAACCGCAGCGGCGTGCCGCTCATGGAGATCGTAACGGAGTTTCCGCCGGACATCCGATCGGCCGACGAGGCGCGCGCCTACATCGCGAAGCTTCGCGCCATCCTCACGTTCATCGGCGCCTGCGACGGCAAGATGGAGGAGGGGTCGCTCCGCTGCGAGCCGAACATCTCCGTCCGCGTCAAAGGCTCGGACGAGTTCGGCGTCAAGACCGAGATCAAGAATTTGAACTCGTTCCGGGCGGTGCAGAGGGGCATCGAGTTCGAGGTCCAGCGCCAGATAGATCTCCTCTCGCGAGGCGAGCGCGTCGCTCAGGAGACGCGGGGCTGGAACGACACGCGCCAGGCCACCTTCTCGCAGCGCTCCAAGGAGGTCGAGCAGGAGTATCGGTACTTCCCCGATCCCGATCTCGTGCCGTTGGAGATCTCGGAGGCCTGGATCGAGGAGGTCCGGGCGAGCATGCCGGAGCTGCCCGACGCCCGGCGCGCGCGGCTCATCAGCCAGTTCGGGCTCTCCGATTACGACGCGTCGGTCCTGACCGAGTCACGCGCGCTGGCCGACTACTTCGAGTCCGCCGCCACGGCCTCCGGCGAGCCGAAGGCGGCGGCGAACTGGGTGATGGGAGACCTATCGCGCCTGCTCAACGCCGATGGCCGCGATATCTCCGCCTGCCCCATATCCGCGCGGGACCTTGCCGGGATGCTCCGTTTGATCTCGAGCGGCACGATCAGCGGCAAGATCGCGAAGTCGCTCATCGAGGAGATGTACGCCACGTCCCGTCCGCCTGAGGCCATCGTCGAAGAGAGGGGCTGGAAGACGATCACGGACACCGGCGCCATTGCGGCCATTGTGGATCGCGTGATGGAGGCGAATGCGGCGCTCGTATCGGACATCCGGGATAAGGGACTTGTGCAGAAGCGCGGCTTCCTGGTCGGCCAGGTGATGCGGGAGTCGCAGGGCAAAGCCGATCCGAAAGAGGTCAACCGGCTGATCGACGAGAGGCTCGCAGCCGGGTAATCAATGCCATGTTGTCCGGCCTGTGCTGGCTGCTGCTGGTTTCGGCGAGGGGAGGCGACGGGGTCGACGGGCCGATCCGCGAGCTGAAATCGCCTCGCGTCGCCGTCCGCGTCGACGCCGCCTCGACTCTGGCGCGCGCGCGGAGCCGGAAGGCCGTGCCGGCGCTCATCGAGGCGACGGCCGATCCGCAGGCTGCGGTTCGCGGACAGGCGCTGCGAGCGCTCGCCGCATCGGCGACGCGCCAGGATCTCCCGCAGCTCCTGGGCGCTTTCAGATCGGCGTCGCCGCACACGCGCGCAGCCATTGCGACCGAGCTCGGCATCCTCGCCGATCCGAAAGCCGGCGACGCGCTGCGGCGAGCCGCAGGCGATCCGAGCATAGAGGTCAGGACGGCAGCCGTCGAGGCGCTCGGCGAGATTGGAGATCCGAAGGCCGCGGAGGGAGTTATTCCGCTCCTCAGGGATCGGGACGCTCGCGTGCGGCTCAAGGCGGTCACGGCGCTGGGTCGGATGCGTTCGCCGGCGACGGCGAGCGCGCTGCTGCCGATGCTGCGCGATCCGGATCGGTCCATACCGGTTGCAGCGGCGGTTGCCGTGGCGCGCATCGGCAATCGAAGCGTCGTTCCGGAGCTGGAGCGGATCATGCGGACGGAGACGGCCGGGTCGTTCGGCGTGTCGTTCTACGCCGCGTATGCGCTCGGCATTCTCGGGGACCGATCCGCAGAGCCGGCGCTCGTGCATGGGCTGAAGGCGCCGAACGGCTACCTGCGCGCGAACGCCGCGGGAGCGCTCGGCAAGATTCGAGCGCGGTCGGCGGTGAGGCCGTTGGCCGGCGCGCTTCAGGATCCGGATCGCCTCGTGCGCTGGACGGCGGCGCAGGCGCTCGGCTTGATCGGGGACCGCCAGGCGGAGCCGGCCCTGGTGCGTCGCCTGAAGGACTCCGATGAGGATGTGCGCGAGCAGGCCGCGAAGGCGCTGGGCCGGATCGGCGACGCGCGTGCCGTGCCGGCGCTGATCGTCGAGCTCCACGACTCGGACGATTCGGTTATCAAGGCGGCTGCCCTCGCGCTGGGCCGGATCGGCGATCCGCGCGCCCTCGCGCCGCTGCGCCGGGCATGCGTCAATCCGTCGAATACGGCCAGGCAGGCGGCGGAGGCGGCCCTGGAGCAGATCGCACGCCGGGAGCGCGCCATGCGCAAGCCGTAGCCGCACCCCGGCCCGCAGCCCGACTATGGAAGGAGAGTGAATGCACGTATGCTGAGACGCGAGCGACCGCTTTCTCCAACCCTCCCGATTGCGCTGGCATGGATCGCGCCTGCGCTCATGCTGCCCGCCCTCCCGGCGCAGTGCTCGGCGCTTCATTGCCGCCCGGTCGAGGCGCAGCGCGTCTCCGGCGCAGCGACGGCCCCTGCGCGAGGCGAGACGGCGCCCGCAGGCGCCGGCCTGGCGGACGTCATCGTGGCCGACACGCTCGATCGGCTCTCTGAGCGGATCGACATTCACTTTCATAAAGGCGAATACAACCATGCGGTTAACCTCTGCCGCATCAAGACGCAGGGGCTGCCGCACGACGTGGAGGCCTTTTCGAACGCCGCCTATCTGCTCTGGAGCATGGCGCAGGACGACGATGCCGAGGCGCTGCTTAAGGCGGGCCTGGAGAAGAACTCGAACAGCTACTACATGTACGACGAGCTGGGCAGCTTCTACTCGGTGCACCTGAAGCGATATGCCGAGGCGATTCCGTATTATGAGAAGGCGGTCGGATTCAAGTGCCCGTTCAGCACCTGGCACCTGCTGGCCAACTGTTACGAGAAGACGAATCAGTGGGACAAGGCGCTGCACGCGTGGCAGTCGGCCGCTAAATATCCGGACGACCGGCTCGCGCCCGTACGCGTGCGCCGGGCCGAGGCCCATCTTCGCGGCATGACGAGGCCGGGAGCGCGCTGACGCCGCGGACCCCGGCCGGCTGAGACCGGCGGGTTCCGGTCCATCGCAAGGAGGTGTCGGGTGGTGCTGGCAACACTTGTCGGCGACCTGCTAGACCTGCTCTGTATTCTCATATTCATCGAGGCCATAATCGCCAACCTGATCGCGTATGGCGTCCGGATGCTGACCTCCAGCCCGCCGGTTCGTGTTCTCAGGATCATCGTGAACCCGATTCTCAATCCGATCCGCCGTCTGCTGCCGCCCGCGCGCACAGGAGGATGGGATCTTTCGCCTCTCATCGCCATCGTGCTGCTGAGCGTTCTGCAGCGCATCGCATATACCTGGGCGTGACTGAGCCGGCCGGCAATCCGCCGGCAGGGATCCGGCGACGGCCGGCGAGCGTCATGCCGATCACCGACGGAAATCGCCCTAATGTGGGGAGCAAACCTATGACAGAGCGACTGACTCCCGTGGATGTCTCCAACTATCGCTTCGGTCGAAGCGTGCGCGGCTATTCCGTTTCGCAGGTGGACGAGTTCATGCGCCGCCTCAGCGCCGATCTGGAGGCGACGCTTGAAGAGCTTGCCGCGGCCCGGCAGCGGGCGGGCGAACAGGAGCGCGAGCTGCAGAAGTATCGCGCCATGGACGCGACTCTGCGCGATTCGCTCGTGCTCGCCCAGAAGACGGCCGACGAGACCCGGGCCGCCGCCCATCTCCAGGCCGATGCGGAGCTGCTCTCGGCCAGGGCGCGCGCTCATGAGATCGAGCTGTCCGCCCGCGAGCAGCTTCAGCGCCTGACCGCTCAGGTCGAGGGGATGCGCCAGGAGCGGCGCAAGCTGGCGCGAGGGCTGCGAGCGCAGCTCATCGCCCACCTGGATTGGCTCGATCGGGAGCTGGACGTGCCCGACGCCGCAGCCGCGCCGGACGCGGATGCCTCTCTTTCGCCCGATCCGGCCTCCGAGCCTCTGCCCGCGAGCGCCCAGCGGACGCCGCAGATCTCCCGCAGCGGAACGCCTCTGGCGAGCCAGGCCGCAGTCGAGCGCGTCGAATCGCGCGCCGTCGTGGAGGAGATCCGCGTGGAGACGGAGAGTCAGTGACCGGCGAGACAGGCCGGACCGGACCGAACCCCAGGCCGGAGGGCGCGTCGGGCCCGGGCCGCGAGCCGAACGCCGGGCCGGTTAATGGGCCGGTTCCGGAACTCGAGCCGTCGCTCGCGCAGCCGTCGCTCGCGCAGCCGTCGCTCGCGCAGCCGTCGCTCGCGCAGCCGTCGCTCGCGCAGCCGTCGCTCGCGCAGCCGGCGAACGGATCTCGCAAGGATCCGGGCCAGCATCTCAGTCCGCTCCAGGTCGCGATCATCCTTATCGCGTTCGCCGCGCTCATGGCTCACAATCTCACCGGGCGCGACGTCGTCAAGGCGACCGGCGCCAGAGCGGACCACCTGCTCGACGAGGCCATAGCCATCAGCGTGACGAAATCCGCCTATGGCTCGAGCGGCCTTTTGGCCGCGAGCATTGAGGAAGACGCCATCTCCAAATGGCGAAAGCTCGCAACGGCCAAATCGCCCGGCGCGATGGATGTCCGCTGCTACGGCCTCGCCCTCGGCGAGTTCGGCCACAAGGGCGCCCTGAAGGTCTTCCTTTCGATCAAGACGATTCCGCCGACGCCGAAGAGCGCGAAGGGCGCCGGATCGTCCAAGGCGGAGACGGTTCCCCGCGCCGAGGAGGTCGCCTGCTGGAAGACGCTTTGCGGCTCCTCGCCCATCACGCCCGTTAAGGCCGCGCAGCTAAAGAAGACGATCGAGCGCCTGCACCTTGGCTGGATGCGCCATCTTGCCCTCTCTCAGCTCTACGTCCGGGCGAAGATGCCCGCCGAGCTCTCTCGCGAGCGGGCCGCGGCCGGAGTCGGAGCAGAGCTGAACGGAATCTATTACGCGGCCCAACTGGTGCTCGTGCTGTTCGGCGTCCTGGGACTGATCGCGCTTGGCCTGTATGCATTCAGCGAGCGCGAGCGGAATCGGAGGCTGTTCGACGCTCTCAGCCGGGACGCACCTCTGCCGCGCGCTGCGCTCCTGTTCGCGTTCCTGGTCTTTCTCCTCACGTTCAGCCTGCTCGAATGGCCTCTTGCGCCGCTGGTCGAGCTGCTTCAGCGCCTTCCGCTCGACGCGCGGATGCGCGCGGCCGTGTGCCTCATGGGAGCGGCCTATGTCCCTCTGGTCGCCGTATCGCTCGCCGTCCTGTTCGGGCTGGCGCGTCGCCGGCTGCCCGGCATCGGCTTCCGGGAGCTGCTGCACCGCCTCGGGCTGCGCCGCGTCCCCTTGCTGACGCTCGTGGCGACGGCCGTCGGAGCGTTCCTGCTCAACCGTCCGCTCGTCATCGCGGGCGGCCTGATATCCCACGGGCTCTTCAACGACAGGCAGACGCCGCCGAACCCGGTCCTCGGCTGGATCCTGCAGATGCGGTCTCCGATCGACGTCCTGCTCATGCTGATCCTGTCTTCCGTCCTCGTCCCGATCGTCGAGGAGCTGATTTTCCGGGGCATGCTCTACCGGGCGCTGCGCGCGCGATCCGGCGTGCTCCTCAGCGCGACGGTTTCGGCCGCCATCTTCGCCGGGCTCCATCCCGACATGCCGGCCGGATTTCTTCCGCTCTGGACGGTTGGCCTCTGCCTCGCGCTGGCTTACGAGCGAACCGGCTCGCTGCTGCCGAACATGCTGTTCCACGGGCTGTTCAACGCCACCACGATGCTCGGCCTCCTCGCGATGGTCGGAGGCTGAACGGGCCATAACCGATGGACGAGTCAGCGCTTTTGAGGGTACGATTAACACCGAAGGGCGGACGCGACGCGCTCATGAAGATTGAGGACGGCCTCCTGCACGCGCGCGTTGCAGCTCCGGCCGTCGACGGCGCCGCGAACCGCGCGCTGATACTGCTGCTGTCGGACAGGCTGCGCGTCTCCAGGTCCGCCATCGCAATCGTTCGAGGCGAGACTTCGCGCAGCAAAGAGCTGCGCATCGCCGGCCTTTCTGCAGACGAGTTGACCCTCCGCATCCGCCGGGCGATCGCCGGCTAAATCGTGTCTGCCCGGCGTCTGCCGACGTCGCTCTTTGCATCGCTATTCATATAGAGGAGAGTCCGAATGCCGCGTGTCAAGGTGGTCGTAACGCTAAAGCCTTCCCTGCTGGACGCTCAGGGGCGCGTTGTAGAAAACGCCCTGCACGCGATGGGCTACGCCGGAGTGCAGGAGGTCCGGATCGGCAAGTACATGGAGCTGGATCTGGTCGCCGAGGGCGAGGGGAATGCCGCCGTCGAGGCCCAGGTGAAGGAGATGTGCGACCGCCTGCTGGCCAACCCGGTGATAGAGAACTACAAATTCGAGGTGCAGCCATGACCGCGGTGAAGGCCGCTCCGACGGCATCGGGATCGAGTGGTTCCTCGCCGCGCTTTGCCGTCATCCGGTTTCCCGGATCGAACTGCGATCAGGACGCCTACTACGCCGTGCGGGACGTGCTGTGCAGGCCGGTCGAGTACGTCTGGCACGAAGAGCGCAGCCTG
>Ga0181529_10002591_pt1 | contig 21426 bp, 16 predicted proteins | sample PEATcosm2014_Bin_36_FD_119763 | JGI IMG/M metagenome (GOLD analysis project Ga0181529, IMG submission 119763) | Peatland microbial communities from MTU Mesocosm Facility, Houghton, MI, USA - PEATcosm2014_Bin10_30_metaG | ecosystem: Environmental > Terrestrial > Soil > Wetlands > Peat | place... | reverse complement strand
GATCGCCGGGTTCGTCTTCAACAACCCGAATGCTTGCGGCAAGACCGGTTGCGACGGCAATCCAGGGGCAGGCGAGCGATGCTGAACGAGGGCGTCCAGACAATCGAGTCGTCCGCGGTCGGCACGTCCGAGCCGCCGGCGGACAGGCGGGCGCAGATCGAATCGGCGATCGCCGAGTTGCGCCCGCGCCTGCAGCGCGACGGCGGCGACATCCAATTGATCGCGGTCGACGGCGACCTGGTGATTGTCGACCTCAAGGGCTCGTGCGCCGGTTGCGCCCTTTCGTCACTCACCCTGGCGGGCGTGCGCAAGCGCCTGATCGAGCTTGTCGGCAGGCCGCTGCGCGTCGTGCCGCTGTCCGCCCTTCCCATCCGCCTTGAGACGCGGCAATGAGCGCGCCCGTCGTCGTCAACGACACGACCCTGCGCGACGGCGAGCAGGCGGCCGGCGTCGCCTTCCGCAGCAGCGAGAAGCTCGTCATCGCCCAGGCCCTCGACGCCGTCGGCGTCGCGGAAATGGAGGTCGGCATTCCCGCCATGGGCGCGGAGGAACAAAGCGACATCCGCGCCGTGGCGAGGCTTGGGCTCAAAGCGCGGATCATCACCTGGTGTCGGATGCGCGAAGACGATCTGAGCGCCGCGCTCGCCTGCGACGTCCAAATGGTCAACATGTCGATCCCGCTGTCCGATCAGCAACTGGCGCGAAAGCTTCATCGCGACCGCGCTTGGGCGCTGGCGGAGATCGACCGGATGGTGCGTCTGGCGCGCCGACAAGGACTGGAAGTCGCGGTCGGCGGCGAAGACTCGTCACGCGCTGACTCGGACTTTCTCGTCGCCGCCGCCAAGACGGCCGAAGCCGCGGGCGCGCGTCGCTTCCGCTTCGCCGACACACTCGGCGTCATGGATCCCTTCGCGACGCTCGACGTTTTCCGCAAGCTGCGGGCGCAGGTGTCGTGCGAGCTGGAAATTCACGCCCATGACGATCTCGGGCTGGCGACGGCCAACTCGCTCGCAGCGGTCATGGGCGGCGCGACGCACGTGAACACCACGGTCAACGGCCTCGGCGAACGCGCCGGCAACGCGCCGCTCGAGGAAGTCGTGATGGCGCTTCATCACCTCTATCGCCGTCCGACCGGCGTCGAGCCGCGACGGTTGGCGGAAATCTCGCACCTGGTCGCGCGCGCCTCCGGACGTCCGGTGTCCGAGGGCAAAAGCATCGTTGGCGAGGGCGTGTTCACCCACGAGTCGGGCATTCACGTGCATGGGCTGCTGCGCGACCGCCACAACTATCAGAGCCTTGATCCGGCGGAGCTGGGGCGCGAGCACCGGCTGGTGCTCGGCAAGCACTCAGGCATGGCGGCCGTCCTTCATGTCTACGACGGATTCGGCTTGCGGCTGGCGAGGGAGCAGGCCGAGGCGATCCTGAGGCGCGTTCGCCGTTTTGTCGACTTCACCAAGCGCGCGCCGAGCGACGCCGATCTCTTCCGTTTCTATCGCGAGGCCACAGATGCGCCGCGCGCGTTGAGCGAGGTCGCCCGTTGATGAGCCAGCTGTTGCGGGATCTCGCCGAGCTTTCGAGCGCCGAGGACTTCTTCGCCTATTTCGATCTGACGTTCGATCCCAGAGTGATGGCGGTGAGCCGACTGCACATCCTGAAGCGCTTTCACGATAAGATCTCACGCGGCGATGGTGTGGACGCGCTCGACGATCCAGCGGCGCGCGACGTCTATCGTCGGCAACTGGCCGACGCCTATTGCGAGTTCGCCGCGGGCGTCGCGCCGACCGCGCCGGTGTTTCCGGGACTCGGGCGGATGGGCGGCGGATTCGTCGCATTGTCGAATGTGCGGCGCGCGAAGAAAGCGGCGCCTGAGAGCAAGACCAACGAAAGTGCGGCGCCATGAGCCCCAACACCCAGATGATCACCGTCGACGGCAACGAGGCCTGCGCCTCGGTCGCCTACCGGATGAACGAAATGGCGGTCATCTACCCAATCACGCCGTCGTCGACGATGGGCGAACTGGCGGACCAGTGGATGTCGGAAGGCCGGCTCAACCTTTGGGGTCGCGGTCTCGACGTCGTCGAGATGCAGTCGGAAGGCGGCGCGGCAGGGGCCGTGCACGGCGCATTGCAGGCCGGCGCCCTCGCGACGACTTTCACGGCCTCGCAGGGCCTGCTGCTGATGATTCCGAACATGTACAAGATCGCCGGCGAACTGACGCCATTCGTGATGCATGTCACCGCGCGGACCATCGCCACGCATGCGCTGTCGATCTTCGGCGATCATTCCGACGTGATGGCGGTGCGTCAGACCGGCTTCGCCATGCTGGCGTCGGACTCGGTTCAACAAGCGCAGGACATGGCGGCGATCGCCCAGGCGGCGTCCTTGCGCGCGCGCGTGCCGTTCGTGCATTTCTTCGACGGTTTCCGCACTTCGCACGAAGTGGCGAAGATCGCGCCGCTCTCCGACGACGACTTGCGCGGCATGATCGATGAGGGCGAAATCGCCGCGATGCGTCGTCGCGCGCTCAGTCCCGATCATCCTGTCTTGCGCGGGACCGCGCAGAACCCCGACGCCTACTTTCAGGGGGTCGAGGCCCGCAATCCCTATTACGACGCCTTGCCGGCGATCGTTCAGGGCGAGATGAACCGCTTCGCCGCGATCGCCGGTCGACAGTACAGGCTGTTCGACTACGTCGGCGATCCCGACGCCGAAGAGGTGATCGTCGTCATCGGATCTGGGGCCGAGACGGCGGAAATCGCTTCCGAGCGGCTCAATCGCGATGGCCGCAAGACCGGCGTGCTCAAGGTGCGACTGTTCCGCCCGTTCGCCGTCGACGCCTTCCTCGAAGCGTTGCCGCGGTCCGCACGCAGAATTGCGGCGCTGGACCGCTGCCGCGAACCGGGCGCGGTCGGCGAACCGCTCTATCAAGACGTGGTCGCCGCCCTCGCCGAAGAGCGCGCGCGCGGCGGCTCGCGCCGCGCAATCGAGCCGTTGACCATCGGCGGACGCTATGGATTGGCTTCGAAAGAATTCACGCCGGCCATGGTCAAGGCGATCTACGACGAACTGCGGACGGTGAAGCCGAAGCGACGCTTCACAGTCGGCGTCACCGACGATGTCGGCGGTTTGTCGCTCGCTCTCGACGAGGATTTCGCTTTGGACGCGAAGGACGAGTTCCGCGCCGTCTTCGTCGGTCTCGGCGCGGACGGCACGGTCGGAGCGAACAAGAATTCGGTCAAGATCGTCGCCGACCACACGCCGCTCTACGCGCAGGGCTACTTCGTCTACGATTCCAAGAAGTCCGGCGCCGTCACGGTTTCGCATCTGCGCTTCAGCCCGCGGCCGATCAAGTCTCCGTTTCTGCTGCAGGAAGCCGACTTCGTCGCGTGCCATCACTTCGTGTTCCTCGACCGCTACGATGTCCTGCAATACGCCGCGCGCGGCGCCACGCTCTTGCTCAACGCGCCGTACCCGCCGGAGGAAGCATGGGAAAAGCTGCCGCGCGCCACGCAGCGGGCGATCATCGACAAGGACGTCAAGCTGTTTGTCATCAACGCGTCGAAGGTCGCGCAGCAGGCGGGATTGAGCGGGCGCATCAACACCATCATGCAAACCTGCTTTTTCGCCTTGTCGCAGGTGTTGCCCCAGGACGTGGCGATTGCGGCGATCCGCGCTTCGATCGAGAAGACCTATGGCCGCAAGAGCCGCAAAGTGGTCGAGAAGAATTTCGCCGCCGTCGACATGGCGCTGTCCCACCTCGACAGGATCGCGGCGCCTAGAAAGGCCCACGGCTCGGCGCCGCGGCCTTGGGTCCCAGAACGCGCGCCGGCTTTCGTCCGCGACGTCACCGCGCCGATGCTGGCGGGGCGCGGCGACGCTCTGCCGGTGAGCGCATTTCCGCCCGATGGATCTTGGCCGGTCGGCACCGCGCAGTTCGAGAAGCGCAACATCGCCGACGAGATACCGGCGTGGGAGCCGGCGACGTGCATCCAGTGCAACAAATGCGTCATGGTTTGCCCGCACGCCGCGTTGCGCGCCAAGGCCGTCCTGGCGACACAGATGGTGGGCGCGCCGACCTCGCTCAAGACCGTGCCGTTCATCGGCGCCGACGCGAAAGGCGAGCGCCGCTATCTGTTGCAGGCCGCGCCGGAAGACTGCACCGGCTGCACGCTGTGCGTGAAGGCGTGCCCATGCGAGGGCGCGCTCGCCATGTCGGCGAAGGCGCCGCTGCTCGAAGCCGAACGCGCCAAATTCGAGGCGTTTCTCGTCTTGCCGGACATCGATCGGGCGGACGTCCGCCTGACGATGAAAGGCTCGCAGCTGGTGAAGCCGCTGTTCGAGTTCTCGGGCGCTTGCGCCGGCTGCGGCCAGACGCCCTATGTCAGGACGCTCACCCAGTTGTTCGGCGACCGCATGCTGGTGGCCAATGCGACCGGCTGCTCGTCGATTTACAGCGGCAATCTGCCGACGACCCCGTATACGGTCGACGCCGACGGCCGTGGGCCGGCTTGGTCGAATTCGCTGTTCGAGGACAACGCAGAATTCGGTCTCGGCATGCGGCTCGCCGTCGACCGCCACGCGGACGAGGCGCGCGCGCTGCTTCGGAGCCTGGCGGGCGAATTGCCCGGAGCGCTGACGGCGGCGCTGCTCGAGCCGGCGGCGAAGAGCGACGCGGCCATCCGCACGCGCCGCATGCAGGTCGCAGACTTGAAGCGGGCGTTGGGCGGGCGGTCGGACGCGGCGTCGTTGCGGCTAATGGAGCTTGCCGACTATTTCATCGACAAGGTCGTGTGGATCATTGGCGGCGACGGTTGGGCCTACGACATCGGCTACGGCGGGCTCGATCACGTCCTGGCGTCCGGGCGCAACGTCAATATCCTCGTGCTCGACACCGAGGTCTATTCCAACACCGGCGGCCAGCAATCCAAAGCGACGCCGCTCGGCGCGACGGCGAAGTTCGCGATGGCCGGCAAGGCGCGCGCCAAGAAGGATCTCGGTCGGATCGCCATGGCCTATGACGACGTCTACGTCGCCTCGATCGCCTTGGGCGCGAAGGACGCGCAGACGGTCAAGGCGCTTCAGGAGGCCGTATCCTACGAAGGCGTGTCGCTGGTGGTCGCCTTCGCGCACTGCATCCATCACGGCTTCGACATGGCGTCCGGCCTCGATCGGCAAAAAGCGGCGGTGGCCGCCGGGTATTGGCCGCTCTACCGCTACGACCCGCGTCGCGCCGCCGATGGCGAGGCGCCGCTCGAACTGGATAGCGGCAATCCGAGCCTGCCGCTCGCCGAATACATGGCCGGCGAAAGTCGCTTTCGCATCACCGCGGAAGCCGATCCGGCGCGCTACGCGCAGCTCGTCGCCCTGGCGGAGCGTCGGGTCGCGTCACGGTTCGCGGAATTGAAACGCCTGGCGTCGACGGGCGAATAGCACCGCGCCATCCAGGGCGCAAAGGCGACTCCGAAGCGATCCTGACCGCGTCATTCGGCTTCGGGATCTGACCCCGTGACGACCAATCGTCTCAACGCGTCACAACGCCGATCGACGTTCGCGACCCCGCGCCGATTGACAATCCCGCCTTCTCGATCGCGGCGATCGCGGCGCGAGAGAGGCGCACGGAACGTTCGATCCGCCAGACCCTCTCGCTCGCCCTCCTCGATCCAGCGCTGGTCGAGGCGGCGCTCCAAGGTCAACTGCCCCTCGGGGCTTCGGGCTGAAGCGGCTGCTCGACCTTCCGGTCGCTCGGCCGGAGCAGTGGACGAGGCTCGGCCTTGAGGCCCCTGCCCGCCCCTGATCGTCCGAGAACTCGAGCCTGCGGCGCGCCGCGCCTCGCCGCTCCTTCGCACGCGTCGAACGAGGTTCGACGCCACGGCTCAAACGCCCTCCGCGGCGCCGAACCAGGAAACGGAATTGCGCCGCTTCAGACTCTCCGCCGGCGTCGCGCCCAGGCGGCGAGATAAGGCCGCCCAACCGGCGCACAGACCACCGCCGTCCTCGCTAACTCACGGACTTGTCGTCGGTTTTGAATTTCTGGGAAACTGCCGCCGCTTACGCGGACGGGCTGGTGGAGCTGAGGGGATTCGAACCCTTCTTCGCGCTAATGTCTTGAAACTTCGTGACAGACTTGCACTGTTGAGCCATTGAGGGTACGTACCCTGGGTACGCAGTTGGGTACGCAGAGGACGTTTTTCGTGGCCACCCGGATCCGGGATCATCAGTGGCTCGAAATGCACGGCGGCAAGTGGCGGGTCACAATCGCCGTGCCCAGAAGTCTTCAGCCGCGGCTAGGAACGCGGCTTAAGCGATCGCTGAACACCGACAGCCTGGCCGTTGCCAATCGACTCAAGCTGCCGGTCGTCGCCGAGCTCCGCGAGGACATCAATCGCGAGCTTGAGCTCGCAGGTCTCTCTCCCATCGCAAATACTGACTTGGCGCTATTTTGGCGTGAGCAGCGGCGCCAGGCGCAGGGCAACTCGTACGCCGAGGACGATGTCGCGAGAGAGGTTGCGCGAACCGCAACCGACATCCTGGGGCCTGCGGTCGCACTGGAACGCGTGGTCGTGCAAGGACCGACCGACGACCCGCGGGACGCGGCGGAATACGAAGCTGACTTCCCCATTTACGACCCCCGGCGCAAGGCGCTTGCCGACGAATTCATCAAAATCCAAGCGGGAGCGCTCACGCCGTTCGGCGTCTACCACGAAAAGTATCTAGCCAATAGTCAGGTAAAGGCGCGAACAAAGGGCGACGACAAGAGGGCGATGAGATTTCTCAACGCCTGGTGCGACAAGAACAATGTTCCCAGAGGACTCGAGTCGATAACAAGGAAAATTGCTGTCCGCTTCACGGACGATTTTGCTGAGCTGAGCGGCAATCTCGACCCGGCGACTCAGAACAAGTACCTCAATAGGCTGTCCCGGTTCTGGCAGTATCTCCTCAAACGTGAAGTCGTCGACTCCAACGTGTGGGACCGGCTCCGTGTCGAAGCGAAACCGAAGAAATACAACGAACAGGAACGCGCGTTCACGGACGCGGAAGTGATCGCCCTATTGAAAGGGGACGCGCCGGCGAAGCTGCTCGATCTGATGATGTTTGGCGCTCTCACGGGCGCGCGTCTCGATGCGATTGTCGACCTGAAGGTCAAGGACACGATGGACGGAGCATTCACCTTCAAACCGCAAAAGCGTGAACCCTCAGCCCGCGATATTCCAATCCATCGCGACCTTGACGATATCGTCGCGCGGCGAACTGCGGAAAAGGCCCCGAACGACGATCTCTTTCCCGATTGGCCAGCGCCAAAGAAACAGGGCTCGACTCGCGAGCGATCATTCAAAGCAAGCAATGAGTTCACGACTTATCGCCGCAAGTGTGGAGTGGAGGACCGGGTTGAGGGACATCGACGTTCCTTGGTCAACTTCCATAGCTTCCGCCGCTGGTTCATCACCAAGGCCGAACGCGCTGGTTTCAGCGGCGACCTGATCGCGGCCATCGTTGGCCACAAACGAACCGGCATGACGCTCGGTCGCTACTCGGAAGGACCCGAGATGAAAATGGCCCGGCGGTGCGTCAACGCCATACGCCTGCCGGCCAAGGATGGCAAGCGGGTCCCAGAGGACCGCGCGCTGACGCCAAGGCGTCGCGTGAATTTCTGAGAGTCTCCTCCTTCACAGCCACCCGACGCCCTTTCCGGTCGACCGTTCACACTCGCTAAGCGCGATATCGACTCGATTGTAAGTCGGCCCCGGGTCCGAACGCCGATCGGCGTCGCAACGCTCTGAGACGATTGATCAACGCAGGATCAGACCCTGGCGCTGAGTTATATTCGGGACGATTTTTCGGCGGCGGCGCTACGGGCGCTGGCCAAGCGTTCGAAGGACGCCAATCAGAGCCGGCGGCTTCTGTCGCTGGCGGCGGTGAAGGACGGGATGGAGCGCGGCGCGGCGGCCAAGATCGGCGGCATGGACCGCCAGACGCTGCGCGACTGGGTTCATCGCTTCAACGCCGAAGGGCCGGCGGGCCTGCTCGATCACTGGACGAGCGGCCCGACGCCGCGCCTGAAGCCGGGGCAGTTGGCCGAGCTGGCCGCGATCATCGAGGCCGGTCCGGATCGCAAGAAAGACGGCGTCGTGCGCTGGCGACGGATCGATCTCAAGCGGGTCATCGCCGAGCGGTTCGGCGTCGACTATCACGTGCGCTACGTCGGAACGCTGTTGAAGAAGCTCGGCTTCTCGCACGTCAGCGCGCGGCCCCGCCATCCGGCGCAAGACGAGCGAATCGTCGAGGCGTTTAAAAAAACTTCGCCGCCATCCTGAGCGCCCATCTGCCCTACTTGCCCGAAGGGACGCCGGTCGAAATCTGGTTTCAAGACGAGGCCCGCATCGGCCAGAAGAACGGCGTCGTGCGGCAATGGGCGCGGCGAGGAACCCGACCGCGCCAGCCCGCCGACCAACGCTACGAAAACGCCTACCTGTTCGGCGCCATCTGTCCCGCCCGCGGAACCGGTGCGGCGCTGGCGTTGCCCTTCGCCGACACCGAGGCGATGCAACTCCATCTCGAAGAAATCGCCGCCAACGTCGCCGTCGGCGCTCATGCCGTACTGATCTTCGACCGAGCCGGCTGGCACACCACGCCCAACCTCGTTTTCCCGCCCAACCTCACGCCGATCTGGCTGCCCTCGCGCGCCCCGGAGCTCAATCCAGTCGAGAACGTCTGGCAGTATCTGCGCGGCAATTGGCTGTCGAACTCAGTCTTCGAAACCTTCGACGACATCATCGACGCCGCCTGCGACGCTTGGCGCAACCTCACAGTCAAGCCCGAGGTCATCACATCCATCGGCATGCGCCGTTGGGCCCACATCCCCGTCGGTCAGTCCCTATGACCCTTGGTATTACACATCTACCATCGCGAGGCGCTCGCCGCGCTCTTGCGAGCCAATGCTGAGGCCGTCTACGCCGCGGGACTACCGCTCGACCCCGCCAACTTCGTAGCTCATATTGCTTCCGTCCGGTTCGAGCAAAACCACCCGGCGCGTCCAATCATCGCGATTGCATTCGGCGAGGGTCCCTGACGCGAAGCCAACGCGCCACAAGCGCGGCCCCCACCGGGCGGTTACGCACCCTCCGTCGACCGGGCCTGAAAGACCGAGGCGGGCCGAGGATCGGGATAGGGGGACGCCTCGCAGCGCCGAACTTTCCTCTCCACCGCAGGGGTGCGGAGAGGAGAGGGAGTTTCGCCTACTGAATGGTGTTGCCGCCATCGACGAGGATATCCGCACCGTTGATCATCGCCGCGCCCGGGCTGGCGAGGAACAGGACGGTTGCGGCAATCTCCCAGGGTTTGGCGAAGCGTCGGGTTGGAATGCCAGCGCGAGCTTCGACGCCGACTTCTCCCGACCAGTACGTTAGCCCCAGCTCAGTCTCAACCACAGTCGGCGAGATCGCGTTTGCGGTAACGCCGCGAGGTCCCCACTCCAGAGCCATACAGCGCGTCATGCCGAGTACTCCGGCCTTGCTCGCCGAGTACGCGACATGGCCCTGAATGCCGATGGTGGCGGCTTGTGAGGCCAGGTTAATGATTCGTCCCGCGCCACGTTCCAACATACCCGGCGCCACCGCTCGGGCGAACAGGAAATACCCCTTCAAGTTGACGTTTATGGTTCGGTCCCATTCCGCCGTTGGGTAAGACTCCGCGGGCGCCAGCGGACCGATGCCTGCGTCGTTTACCAAAACGTCGATGTGCCCGAAGGTGGCGATCACCTGCTTCACGGTGGATTCAACGCCACTCTCGTTGCTGACATCGACGACATAGCCCCGATGCCCGGCGCCGAGCGAGGCGGCAATCGTTGTGATGCGTTCGTCGCGATCGGCCAGGGCCAGCCGTGCATGATGCTCTGCAAAAGCGTCGACCACAGCACGGCCGATCCCCGCCGCGGCTCCCGTCACCAGAACCACCTTATCGGTGAAATCAAACAGATCATGCGGTAGGCTATTATCCACTGACATCGTGCCTTCCCCTGTCCTTCGGATAGGCGTCGCCCTCCGGCCATTGCGGGCGCTCCGACCGATTACCGTTTGATCGCCACTAGCCGGTCGCGACCACAGTCCTCCAGCGCACAGGCTCGCTCGGGCTAGATCAACTCAATTCACTACGATCGATTTACGATCCTTACTATTCTACGCAGGCATCTTGATTTGCAGCTTGATGTCGGACGGCCGGCCAGATGCTGCACGCTCGAACGCCTGCACGCTCTCAGAGAACGGAAATGTCGCAGTGATGAGCGGCTTAACGTCAATCTTCCCAGAAGCGAGCAAGGCGATCGCCCGGTCATACACGTTGCAGTACCGGAACACGGTTTTGATCTCTATCTCCTTCGCCTGCGCGCCCACGACATCGAATTCGACCTTCTCGACGGGCATGCCGACGAGAACGATTTGGCCGCCCGGCCGAACGCACGCCAGCAGGCTGCCGTAGGCAGACGGGTGCCCGGAGGCATCGAACGCGACGTCAACGCCCCAATCTTCCCCGCAATGCGCGCGCACGACACGCTCGATTGACTCCTTCTGAATATTGACCGGAATCAGTCCTTCGAAGCTGCTCGCCGCCTCCAGTTTTGGCGCCGTCATGTCGGAGATGAACACCTTCGATGCACCTGATGCGATAGCGGCCAGCGCTACCAGGATGCCGATCGGCCCACACCCTGTGACAAGGCAAACGTCCGCCGGCTGCAGGCGGGCCTTTGCGCAAGCCTGTACCGCGACTGCAAGGGGCTCGATCATGGCGCCTTCCGCGTAGGAGACGTCGTCGGGCAGCTTGTAAGTGAAGGCCGCTGGATGGACGACCGCCCCTGTGAGGCAGCCGTGAACCGGCGGGCACGCCCAGAAGGTGACGGACGTGTCGACATTGTAGATGCCGAGCTTCGCGGCTCGCGAGCTGAGGGTTGGGACACCCGGCTCCATGCAGACTCGATCACCAACTTTGAAGTTCTTTACTGCCGATCCAACCTCGATCACGGTCCCCGAAGCTTCATGACCGAGGACCAGCGGCTTTTCCACGACAAACGGCCCGATCCTTCCGTGCGTGTAGAAGTGCACGTCGCTTCCGCAGATGCCCACGTTGCGAATTTGTACCCTCAGCGACTCCGCCGTCATCTGATCGGGGACGTCGATGTCGCGCAGCGCGAGGACACCCTTGCGCTCAAGAACCAATGACTTAGCCATATGAAGCTATCCACCCTTGTAAGCGAGCTGCGCCACGTCATCCACGGCGCAATCCCGAAGCTCTCAACAACCGCCAAAATTCTCCGCTATCTGCCAGAATTCCTGGCGGGGTCGCCTCCCCTGCGGCGCGCTTCACCGCCTTCTCTCACGACCGATATAGATTGCGAGCAAGATGATCATGCCCTTGATCACGATCTGCGCGTACGGGCTGACGCCAACCATATTCAGTCCGTTGTTCAGCACGCCGAGCAGCAGCGCCCCGAGCAGCGTGCCAATCACCGAGCCACGACCACCCGCAATGGAAGTTCCACCAAGGACGACGGCGGCAATTGCGTCGAGCTCACTGCCTTCGCCCACATTTGGCTGACCGCTCATCAGCCGACCAGTCAGCACGACCGCTGCGATACCGGTAGTGACGCCGCTCACGACGTAAGCCAACATCTTGTAGCGAGCGACCCTGATGCCGGAAAGACGCGTCGCCACCTCGTTCCCGCCAATTGCATAGAGGTGACGGCCGAAGGGCGTCAGCTCAAGCAGCACCCAAGCGATCACATAGACAACGGCCATGACAATGATCGGCGTCTGGATTCCGATCACGTGGCCATTCCCCACGCCGCGAACCCATTCGGGCAATCCATCTACCGGATAGCCGCCCGTTATCATCAACGCGAGGCCACGTGCGACGCCCATCGTCGCGAGCGTAACAATGATGGCGGGCATACGGCCATATGCGACGCACATTCCGTTGATCATGCCGATCGCGAAGCCTGCCGCCACGCAGACGAACAGGGACAGCGTCGCGTTTACGCCGGACACCATCAACATCGCGGCGATCGTGCCAGAAAGCGCCATGACCGCCCCGACCGAGAGGTCGATGCCGCCCGTCAGAATGACAAACGTCATTCCCACCGCAATGAGGGCGTTGATCGAAACCTGGACGAGAACGTTGCTGAAATTGGCGAGCGACACGAATGTGCTGCTCGTTGCAGCCATGACGATGCCGACGACAATAAGTCCAACCAACGGATAGAAGGTCGACTGTCGCCGAAACCACGCAAAGCGCCGCATCATGCGTTCAGCGGTTCCAGAGGGAGGAGCAGTCAAATTTACCGACTCAGACATGGGTCCGTTCTCCGCCGACGGCGTGCAACATGACAATCTCGGGCGTAATAGCGTCGCCCTCGAGGGTTGCGACGATGTGTCCTTGCCTGAAGACGACCACGCGGTCGCAGAGACCTACGATCTCTGGCAACTCGGATGACACCACGAGGACCGCGCAACCGCTCGCCGACACTTCGCGGATCAGCCTGTAGATCTCGGCCTTGGCGCCGACATCGATGCCGCGCGTCGGTTCGTCGAACAACATGACGCGAATGTGGTGGCTGAGCCAGCGGGCAAGCACAACCTTCTGCTGGTTGCCGCCAGACAAACTGTCTACCGGAAGATCAATGCTCGATGTTTTGACTCCGACTCTCGCGGCGGCTGCGCTCGCCTCGCGTCGCTCGCGCCCGCGATCAACAAACATCCCCCAGTGCAGCAGCGATGACAGCCGATTGAGCGAAATGTTGATCAGAATCGAAAAGGACGTAATGAGCCCTTCCGCCTTACGACTTTCAGGGAGAATCCCGATGCCATGCGCGAGGGCGTCCGCGGGATCATTCAGGCGTATCACCTTGCCGTCGAGTTTGATGACCTTGTGATGCGCTGGCGTGACCCCGAGTACAGCCATCAGCTCTTCCGTGCGGCCGGACCCGACGAGACCGGCGAAGCCGAGAATTTCGCCTGCGCGGACGACGAAGCTGTCCTCAGGGTCGTGGCGGTTGATTTGAAGCCTGTCGACCTCAAGCACCACCTCGCCCAGCCCTGAGCGCATCGGCTTGGCCGGAAAGCTTTGCTCGATTTGCCGTCCAACCATCATTTCCACAAGGGCGTTGATGTGGGTCGACTTCATGGGCACGGTCGCAACATTTTCACCGTCCCGCAGGACTGTGATCCGGTCGCAGATCTGGAAAATTTCCTCGAGGTGGTGCGAAATGAAGATGATCCCGACACCTGTGCGCTTCAGGTCCCGCATGACGGCAAAGAGGTGTTGCGCTTCCGTCGGCGTAAGGGTCGAGGTTGGCTCGTCGAGGATCAGGATACGCGCGTTGATCGAGAGCGCCTTAGCAATCTCGACGAACTGCTGTTGGGCGACACTGAGATGTCGAAGCTCTGCCTCAAGATCGACATGTACGTTAAGCCGCTCGAAGAGCTTGGCCGACAGTTCGCGCATCTCACGACGACGCAAAATGCCGAAAGGCGTCCGCAGCTCGCGGCCCAAGAAGATATTCTCCGCTGCGGTGAGGAATGGCACCAGGCTGAACTCCTGATAGACGGTGCCAATGCCGACTTGCATCGCCGCCTCGTAACCATCCAAAATCACCAATTTGCCAGCAACGTAGATCTCTCCGGCATCCGATGGAAAGATACCGGAGAGAATCTTCATAAGAGTCGACTTGCCCGCACCGTTCTCCCCCAGGAGGGCGTGGATCTCGCCGCTTTCCAGGTCGAAGTCTATATTCGACAACGCCCGCACGCCTGGAAAACTCTTAGAGATGCCGCGCAACTTCAGCAGTGGAATTGATGACTGCTGAGTATCCATGTGGATTCCTCCCAGGAGTCCCAACTCTTCTCACCAGTGAAAGCCAGCCGCATTGGTGCTGTCGATCGCCTTGACATCAATCGGCAGCTCAGCCGGGATCGTCGCGCCCCACTCCCTCGCAAGCGCAAGACCGAGGGCGACCTTGACCATGTCGGCTGGGAACTGCGCCGAGGTCTCGACGAACTTCGAATTGGGTTCAAGAATAGCCTTAATCGCCTCTGGCGCTCCGTCGACCGAGGTCAGCTTGATGTCTTTCCCACTCGACTGGATTGCCGAGTACGCACCCATGGCGCCGCCATCATTGACGCTGAAGATCCCCTTGAGATCAGGATGGGCTTGGATCATGTTCTCCGTAACCGTGAGCGCTGTCGCCCGCTCCTGTTTTCCGTTTTCGCGCGCGACGACGTGGACGTCGGGGAAGGCCGCGAGACCGTCCTGGCAGCCCTTAATGCGCTGCAGAATCCCGATCACTGGAATGCCATCGAGGATGGCGACATTGCCGCTGCCGCCGACGGCCTTAGCCAAAGACGTGCACGCCAGCTTGCCGGCATCGTAGTTCTTCGAACCAACGAAGGTGTCCACCGGCCCTTTTGCGCCGCCGTCCACGGCGACGACAACCACACCCGCGTTGTGAGCGGCGATGACGGCGGATTCGATGCCGACCGTGTCCGTGGCGTTGAGCACGAGAATGTCGATATGCTGCTGCAGCATATCCTGGACATCGTTGGTCTGCTTCGTGATGTCATGGTGTGCATCGGTGACGATCAGGCGTGAATCGAGCGTTTTTGCCACGTCCTGCACGGCCTTTAACATCGAAACAAAGTACGGATTGTTCATTTCCTGGAAAGTAACGCCGATAGTCGGGCCCGCGGCCTGGACGGAGCTAGCCCCCAACAACGCTACAGCAAAGACTCCGGCAGAGCATGCGTGTGCGAATTTGATACTCATTAACGTTCCTCCTCGGATCACGCTTCTGACGTGATATCATGTATATCAACCCTCACGTCGTTCTGCGTGAATCGAAGCAGATCGCGTGAAGAAGTCTATTCACGACCGTGTCCAGTTCACACGTAGTATATTTATAACAAGAACGGGCACCATACTGCGGACAACGTGCCACAGAGAGCCCCACTACCACTTTCACTACATATAACTTTAGGTCTTACCGAGCTTTATCCTCCTTTCTTACGCTTTCAGTCTGCTCGCTGTTTGTACGTGTTTTGGCGTAGATCGCACATCGTTTCCGGTCTGTCAACCGAACTCGCCCATAATCGTTCACATAGGTGCAAAATGCGACATATGGCCACAAGGGTGGGCATCGCTCGGCGATGGCTGTTCCCCGCCCATGGAAAATCCCGAGTCCGGCGCGGCGGACCGACCGCGGCCGCCACGGCTGCAAGAATCTCCGACTGGCATGCGAGGCGAGCGCAGTTGAGGCTCGCGGGACGCGGACAGGAAGGCTGGCGGTTCAGCGAGATCGGACTCGACACGTCGTCGCTCTCGCTGACCCCGCGATTAATTTAGGGGGGCCGCCGAACGTCTGACGAAAGTTCGCCCGTCCAATAGCGCGCGAGACCCTGCCCTTTCGCTGGAAACCGGATTCTCAACGGCCGCGCGGAGGATCGCGTGTCGTGACGGACGAATTATTGCTCTGTTCTGTCCGCCGCGGCGCGCAGGGTGGGCATTGGCGCGACCAGCACCTCCACGCCCGCCGTCCGCAGCGCCTCGACATGGTCCGGAGAGGTCAGAGAACTCGTGACAACCACGTCCAAGTCCGTAACTGGCCCCACGAACGCAAAGGTCTGTTTGCCAAATTTTGTGTGATCGGCTAATCCAATTCGTCTCTTAGCGGCTCTTGCCAGTAGCTGCTTAATTTCCGCGTGCGCCGGTCGCGTTGTCGAGATCCCGTAAGCTGTATCTATCGCGCTTATACCCATAACAGCGTAGTCCATGCGCGTATGCAGAAGGACGTCACGCGTCCACGGGCCGCATAAATACTGTAGGTCCTTCTGAAGCTCTCCGCCAGTGCTCATCAGAGTGAGCCCGGTTCCGCCCTGCAGAGCATCGAGGATAGGGGGCGAGTTTGTCACGACCGTCAGCCGCGCGTAACGCCGCAGCAGCGCCGCCACCTCCAGCACCGTCGTGCTGCCCTCGAGGAAAACGATCTCGCCATCGGAAATAAGCGGCTGAACGACCGCGGCCATCGCCATTTTCTCGGCTCTGGACGTCTTCTGCAAGACTTCAAAGGAAAGCTGGAAATCCGAGCTGGAAGCCCGCGATACGGCGCCCCCGTGCGACCGCAACAGCACACCTTCACGCTCAAGGACGACGAGATCCCGCCTGACGGTCGCCATCGCCACGCTGAACGACGCTGCAAGCTCGGCGGCAGCCACCGTCTTATGCGTCGCCAGCATCTCACGAATGCGAATGCGACGTTCCTCGGCCAACATTGGGATGCTCCCCTTTTTCGCTCAGAGTGGACACTCCCGGGTCTCGGCAACCTGGTCAATCCGGTCGACCTGTTTCGACAGCAACGCTCACCCCGTTCATAGCGCCAAAAACGTGCAGATCATAGTGCACGATCGCGCATATTGACTCTTTTCACGCCAGGGGGTATGGCCAATGAATAGGACAAAATCGCTCATTTTCGATTTATAACGACCACATCAGTGCAAACATGGGGCTTCTGGGCATCGATATCGGCACCTCCGCTCTAAAGGCCTGTCTCTACGGCCTCGACGGCGCGCTGCAGACGCGGGCTTCCATAGAGTACGGTCGCGCTGGCGCTGACTTGCATCCCGAGCAGTTATGGAACTCGCTGCGCTCGGCGGTGCGCAAGGTGACAAGCGCGACGGAATTCTCGCCCGTCTGCGCGATCGCAATCTCCAGCCACGGCGAAAGCTTTGTCCCGGTCGGCGAGCGCGGGGAGCCGCTCTGCCCGTTCATTCTTAACACCGCCGCCTGCGGCGGCGACGAGGCGGACGAATTCGCGCGACGATTTGGCAAAGCCGAGATCTTTGCCGCTACGGGCCTGCCGGTCCATTCCATGTACACGTTGCCCAAGATCGCCTGGCTGCGCCATCAGCAGCCAGAGCTATTCGGCCGTGCGGCGCGTTTTCTGTGCGTCGAAGACTACTTGATGGCGCGCGCCGGGGTCGGTCCGTACATCAGCACGTCGCTAGCGTCGCGCACGATGGGATTGGATATTGTCGCGCGTTGCTGGTCGCCGACGTTGCTCGATATCGCCGGCATCAATGCCGACATGTTGGCCATTCCGGTCGCCCCCGGAACGCCCCTCGGAACGGCCGCGCCGGCGGTCTGCGACGAACTCAATCTGCCGAGGAATGCGCTTTGGGTGGCCGGCGGCCACGACCAGGGCTGTTGCTCGCTCGGCGCCGGGGGAATTCGCGAGCGCGTCGCCGTTGACGGCAGCGGAACCTTTGAGTGCCTCTCCATTCCCGTCCGCAGACCGTTCCTCTCGGCTGCGGCGTTGCGCTGCAACTTCCCGAGCGAGATTCACGCTGCCCCAAACTTGTTCCTAACGCTGGCGTACGTCGCTGGCGGCATCGCGCTGAAGTGGTTCCGCGACACCCTGAGTCGCTCTTTTGTCGAACAAGCAACGAACCAAAATGCCGATCCCTACAGCTTGATGCTTGCGGATCTTCCCGACGAGCCCACTGATTTGATCGCTTTCCCGCATCTTATCGGCACTGGCACGCCGTGGCTCAACGGCGGCGCCCGCGGCGCGATCTTCGGCTTGGACGCTTCGACCACCTACGCGCAGGTGGCCAAGGCGATTCTGGAGGGAATCACGATGGAAATGCTTTGGAACATCGACCTCCAAAAGCAGTCGGGAATTGAGCTCGAGAGAATCCACGCGGTCGGCGGCGGCGCCCGGTCGTCGGCGTGGCTCCAGCTCAAGGCGGACGCATTTGGGCAGGAGGTCGTCGCCATCGAAGGCGAGGCGAGTTGCGCGGGCGCGGCAATTTGCGCCGCACTGGGCGCGCGCGCATTTGCTGACGTCGACCAGGCGACAGAGGCGTTCGTCCGACCGGGGCGACGCTTCGAGCCTCGCTCTGAGCAGCATGCGCGGTACCGAGAGAAGCTTGCGGCGTATCAGCGCCTCGCCGGTCGCGTCTTTGATTTCCCCAGTCCTTAGGCCTTCGTGCAGCGCGACAACGGACAAACCCAACATACTTACCTAACGACCACACGCGGAGTTGAAATGCAAAAGACGCTGGACACCAAGCTGGACATCCTCGCCAAGAACCCGTCGGCCGACTGCTTCATCATCGCCGACGCCAAAGATCCAGACATGGCGCGCGGCATCGCCTCGCCAGGCCGTCGCTCCGATGGGGCTTATCGCTCATTGAATGAGTTGCGCGACGATATTCGGGAGATTGTTGCGAGCAAGCTGGTGGACATCATGCTGATGTCGGCGAGCACCTCCGCGCAGCTGACGATCGAGGAAGGCCTCTTCGGCAATTCGCCAGTCACGCCGGCCGTACGCATCAACGACGCCACCGATCTTCATGTGGTTCGCGGTGGACGCTACATCACCGCACCCTCGCTGCCGTTCATGTCGACCACGATTGATCACATTCAGGCCGCCAAGTCGCCGTGCAGTAACGCGGAGAGAACGGTCGGCGCGAAGCTGGGCCTTTACTCTGTCACCTTCAATAACATCACCGAGCACGATCTCGCGACGATGGAGGCTTACAAGGCGTTCCGGCTGGAGGCGGAAGCTAAGGGCTTTCAGCACTTCCTCGAAGTGTTCCTGCCGAACGTGCCGCCAAAGGTGCATGGTTTGGCGCCGGAACAGATCCCCGGGTTCGTCAACGACCACATCGTCCGCTTGCTGGCCGGCGTGCCGCCGCGCAGCCGGCCGCGCTTCCTCAAGCTGCCCTACATGGGAGCCCGCGCGGTGGAGGAGCTCTGCAACTACGATCCCTCCCTGATAGTTGGCGTTCTTGGCGGATCGTCCGGCACGACTCACGACGCATTCCATCTGCTTGAAGACGCCAAGCGTCACGGCGCCCGTGTCGCCCTGTTCGGTCGCAAGATTATCGCGGCGGAAAGCCAGATTGCTTTTCTGCAGCATCTGCGCCGCGTCGCCGACGGCGAACTGACCGCGGCGGAGGCGGTGAAGTCTTACCATGGCGAATTGCAACGGATGGGGCTGCGCCCTCATCGCTCGCTCGCTGACGATTTCGAACTGGGTGAAATGAATCCGGCTCCTTACGAGAAGCAACTCATCCGGGCATGACGCGGACCAACGCTCGGCAACCGCTCGGAGCGATTACTGCTGGAGGCGCGCTAGCGGCTCCACTGAACATAGGGCGCGGAACCTAGGCGGTTCCAGCGATCAAAGACGATGACATCCTTCTCGAAGTTTAGGGATGCGGCGACGCAAGCCGCCAAAGTCGTCCACGGAGAGCTTACTCATGCGTCGCCCAGGCGAGAGCGGACTCTGACATGACTGGACTACTGCCAAACCATATGCTTGCCGCCCGCCTTCACGGCGTGGGGTTCGAAAATCTCGTCGTCGAGCGCGTGCCCGTCCCCAGGCCGAACGACAACCAACTGCTAGCGCGCGTCGATGCGGCGGGCGTGTGCTCGTCAAATCTGAAATTGATCGCGCAAGGCAGCGACCACACCTTCCTGAATGGCTGGGATTTGGCGCGTTACCCCATCCAACTAGGCGACGAGGGCTGTATCACCATCGTGGCAGCTGGGAAAAATCTCGGCGACCGCTTCGAGGTCGGGCGACGCTACTGCATCCAGCCCGCGGTCGACCATCCGCCGATCAATTATCGCGAGCGCTACCGCAACGGCGCCGAGGGAATGACCAAGGTGGCTGTCGGCTACACGTTGCCGGGACATCTGGCGCAATATCTTCTTGTCACTGAGGAGACCATCGCGGCCGGCTGTTTGTTGCCGGTTCCCGACAACGATATGCCGTACTTCGCGGCAGCTCTCGCCGAGCCGATTTCCTGCGCTATCTCCGCGCAGGACCGGCATTTCCACATCCGGCAGAGCGCACCAGATGCGCCACGCGAGCCCAAGCTCGGCTTGCTACGTGGCGGCGTAACGATGATTGTCGGCGCCGGACCGATGGGGCGCATGCATGCGGAGGCGGCCCTGCGTTACCGGCCGGACCATCTGATCGTCGTCGACGTGATGCAGAGCCGGCTCCACTGGGTAACGGATACGCTTCCGGAACGTGCACGACTCGTCGGTTGTGAATTGCATGCGGTCCTGTCAGACCAAGCCGTGGAGTTGCTGCGTACTGTCAGCGAGGGGCGCGGCGCGGACGACATCATCGTCGCTGTGGCGAACCGCGCACTGCAGATCCAAGCGCAGCAGTGGTTGGCCAAGGGCGGTGTGTTGAACCTCTTCGGCGGTTTGAAGAGGGGCGAACACGTCATTGATCTCGACACCCTGCGTGTTCACTACGACGACATCAGGATCTGCGGTTCGAGCGGCGGATCGCCGGCCGACATCGTGGAGACCTTGCGAATGACCGCCGCGCACGAACTCGACGTCGGTCGGCACATGACGATGGTGGGAAGCCTCGACCAGCTGCCGCGCGCGCTGGAAATGGTCATGAACACCAAGACCGACGGCAAGATCGTTCTGTATCCACACGTCCAACACACACCGCTCGAGCAGGCCAGCAATTGGACACTTCGCGACGAGCGCGCATTTGTGCAGCGTCATGCCTAGAAAGACATTCGTCGGATTTGGCTTCGGAGCGATCCAAGGCGGATTGTTCCTCTATGAAGCGTATCAATCGGGGAACTTCGACCGACTCGTTGTGGCCGAAGTCGTGCCCGAGGTCGTCAGTTCGTTGCGCCGCGCCGGCGGATGTTACCGCGTCAACGTCGCAACTCGGGCAAACCTCGCGGTCCGCCATGTAGAGGGCGTCGAAGTGTTGAACCCGAACGACCCTGCGGATCGGGCCCCCCTTGTCGCCGCCGTCGCTGAGGCGAACGAATTGGCGACCGCTCTGCCGAGTGTGGAATTTTACGACAAGGGGACGACGTCGGTCGCGGCGATTCTGTCGGAGGGCTTGGCTGGTCGCTCTAGTCCTGGCGTTCTGTATGCCGCGGAAAACAACAATCAAGCCGCGGAAATCCTGAAAGATAAGATCGGAACCGCGCCCGCAAACTTTCAGTTCCTCAACACCGTGATCGGCAAGATGAGCGGAGTGGTTGGCGAAGGGCTGTCTCGGGAATTCCTGGTCGAAGAATTCAACAGGATTCTGATTTCACAGATAACTGTTCCCGGCTTTCGGCGCGGCATCGAGGTGTTCGAAGAAAAGCCTGACCTTCTCCCCTTCGAAGAGGCGAAACTCTACGGCCATAACGCCGTTCACGCCCTTCTTGGTTTCTTGGCGCATCAGGAGGGGTGCCAATTCCTGTCAGAAGCAAGCCAGAACTTGCGGCGGCTAGCCAGGGAGGCGTTCATTGAAGAGTCCGGACGCGCGCTCATTGCAAAACACGAGGGCGTTGATGAACTCTTCACCTCCCGCGGATTCGAGCACTACGCTGCTGATCTTCTCGAACG
>Ga0181529_10002590_pt1 | contig 21432 bp, 21 predicted proteins | sample PEATcosm2014_Bin_36_FD_119763 | JGI IMG/M metagenome (GOLD analysis project Ga0181529, IMG submission 119763) | Peatland microbial communities from MTU Mesocosm Facility, Houghton, MI, USA - PEATcosm2014_Bin10_30_metaG | ecosystem: Environmental > Terrestrial > Soil > Wetlands > Peat | place... | reverse complement strand
GCCTGCGGGCCAGCAATACCGGATATTGAGCACGACGAACGTGGCGTTGCCGCTGGCAAGCTGGACGCCGGTCTATACCAACACGTTCAACGCCGACGGCAGCTACGGCTACACGAACACGCCCCTGACGGGCAAGGCCGGGTTCCTCCTGCTGGTCTCGCCGTAATACGAATGGAATGGATAGTTTGAACGTTTTTTAAGTTAAAAATTTTGGCGGGTCTATTAAGGGGACTCGCTTGGTGGAAGCAGGATGCCGGCATTTAGGGTGTGCCGGCATCCTGCGCTTGAAAATTTAATAACCCGGTCAAATCTACATCTACAAACTGAAAAAAATGAAAACCAGACTGCAAGCTCTGCGACGTATATCTGCTGCCTTTACCTTGATTGAACTTCTCGTCGTGATCGCCATCATCGCAATTTTGGCGGCGATGCTGTTGCCGGCACTGGCCAAGGCGAAGCAGGCGGCTCAAAGATCCACGTGCTTGAGCAACCAGAAACAACTGCAACTTGCTTGGGGAATCTATGCGGATGACAATGCCGACAAGCTGGTGATCAACGCGAAGGTGCCTGCGAATGGCACTCCCAATTGGGTCAATGGCAGTATGTGGATCGCCCAGCCAACCCCGCCAGCCCTCACTGATTACACGAATACAGCCCTGATACAGACCGGTCTGCTTTATCCTTATGCCAAGAATGTTGGTATCTACCATTGCCCAGCCGATGTTCTGCCAGATAATCGTGCAGGCGATTCAGGCAATACAATTCGGTGCCGGTCTTACTCGATGAACTGTTATATGAATGAAGAAGACATTGGAAATACGCACGCCGGCCTTCCTGCAGGTATCTATATTGTCAACCACAAAACCAGCGACATCAAACAGCCCGCGCCGACATTTGCCATCGTCTTTGTGGAAGAGGTTCAATATTCGATTGATGATGGGGATTTCGGCTTTTCACCCAGCGGACTTCCCGGTTTAGGGCCGGTTAATGAATGGTATAACATCCCCGCCATGGAGCATCGCGGCTCGAACTTTGCCTTTGCGGATGGCCATGTGGAGTTTAGAAGATGGGTGGACGGCACAACATTGGGAATCACAACCACTGATTTTACCGATCCCGGTCCCGACTATTCAGATCTTCGATGGATTCAAAACGGCATTGCGACGCACAATTGACGTCCAGAGTATGAAAATATGAAACAATGCCAAGTTTGCCGGGATTGAGTGGCCCGTCATCATGACCATCGCGGTCTGGCTGCAATGTTTTCCCCGGCGCTTTTTTGAGTCAGACGGTGTATCATAACCCAAATGATGATGATCGTTGCATGGCGGCTGGCGCTTCTATCCGCGTTCAGCGTGCTGCTTGGTGACGGCATGGTGCCGGCTTTGGTCGCCGCGCCTTTGTCGCCGACAAACCTGCTTGTGGACGATGTCGCTAATCCGGTGGGCACGGAAGCTGTGCCGTATTTTGGCTGGCTGGACGTTGATACCAACGCCAATGAAATACAGACAGGCTACGAAATTCTTGTCGCCACCTCGCTGGCGAATCTGAATTCCAACCTCGGCGATACATGGGATAGCGGCGAGGTTTTAAGCAGCCAGGAAAATCATGTCGTGTATGCGGGCGCACCGCTTGCCGCTGATACTGAATATTTTTGGAAAGTCCGCACCTGGAACAGGGAAGGCAATTCAAGTCCATATTCAACCAATGGTAATTTCATTGTTGGCTTGCTCTCCAACTCTGATTGGAATGGGGCGTCTTGGATTGAAGGCAGCACGAGCGCAGCGGACAACTACACTTATTACCGCGACTGGACTGCGGCCCTGCCCGCCAAAACAGTGCAGCGCGCGACGGTCTATGTGACCAGCGTCCATAAATACGCGCTCTATGTGAACGGGTCGCTGGTCGGGAAAGGTCCCGCCTACGCTTTCCCGCAGTTTCAATTTTACAACGCCTTCGACATCACTCCATTGGTCGCTCCCGGCACGACCAATCTGTTCGCGATCTTCAACCATTACTTCGGCGGCGGATCGGGGCGCGTGGCGAGTTTGCCCGGTGTTCTGATGAAGGCGAATATTCATTTTACGGATGGAACAATCACGAACATCGTCACCGACGGCACATGGTTGCAAAGCCGGGCGACGAACTGGATTACCGGTCAGGCCTCGCGCAACGGCCAGGGTGCCGGTTATATCGAGAAGATTTACGCGGGGCCGCTCACGACAAATTGGTTCACGACCGCCTTCGATTCCTCCGGTTGGGCCGCGCCCACGGTAATTGGCGGCCAGCCCAATTCAACCTGGACGGGCGCGCTTTTGCCCGACCTGACTCGTATTGTCGAGACGGTGCTGACTCCCGTTTCCGTCACCAACATGGGCGGCGGCAAATACATGGTGGATCTCGGCAAGGTTTATTCCGGCGTGCCGCTCATCTCGTTTTCCGGCGGCACCTCCGGCACGGTGATAGGAATGCTCGGCGGCTTCGCGCTGCTCTCATCGGGCGACATTGATGCTTCTCAAAACCAGAGCACGACCCTGTCCTACTACGCCGTGCTCAACGGCTCGAACTTCACCTTTCAGCCGGCAGAGTATGACACGATGCGCTACTTCGAAATTTCCAATTCGCCGATGCCTGTGACCACCGCCAATTTTGCATTCATCGAACGCAACAGCCAGCTGAACGACGCGGCTTCGTCCTTCACTTCGTCCAACGCCGCGTTGAACGCCGTGTGGGACATGATGAAACACACCTTGCCGGTGGACGCGCAGGAGGAATTCATAGACTCGATGCGCCAGAAAGGCGGCTTCCTCGGCGACGGCTTTCAGGAGAGCCTCGCCGCGATGCAGGTGGAGGACGAGCGCGTGCTGACACATCGCCGGTTGAACGAGTTCATCGAGTCCATGGGCGAGTTTTGGTCTGCGCCGGCGAACGTCGGCCGGGTCAACGCCTGTTATCCTGACAGTTCCAATGCGCGTGACATCCCCGACTACTCGCAGTCATTTCTCCAGTGGGTGTGGGAATATTATTTGCAGACGGGCGACATCGCCTTTCTCAACACGAACTACACGGCGCTGACCAACATTGCCCAGTATGTGAACCGTTCCCTGAATCTGACCAACGGTCTGATCACCAGACTGCTGGGCGGCACTTCCGGTTCCTATACCAACGGGATTATAGACTGGCCGTCCGACATGCAGTTCGGCTACGACCTGGCCACCGTCCGCAATCCCGGCAATGCCAGCACCGTCATCAACGGCTGGGCCTGGGAAGATTACGACCTCATGTCCCGGATTGCCGGCGAGGTGGGCAACGCTGCCGACAGCAACACCTATCGCGCAATGGCCAACGCCCTGCAAACCGCGATTAACACCAATCTGCTCAATGCCAGCGGTGTTTATGTGGACGGCCTGGAACCCAACGGAACACAGAGCGCGCACGCCTCGCAGCACGCCAACGCCTTCCCACTTTCTCTCGGCATCGTGCCGGCGGCGCAGCAGGCGAGTGTGACCGCGCAGGTTGAGTCCCTCGGCATGAGCGTGAGCGCGCTGGGCATCATACAACTCGTGCGCGCACTCGGCGAGGCCAACCAGGGACCGGCATTGCTCAACCTTTACACGAACGCAAACCAGTATGGCTGGGCGCAAATTCTCTCATTGGGTGGCACGGCGACGTGGGAGTCGTGGACGGCCAACACCGACGGCAACAGCGAGTCGCACGGCTGGGGCGCGGTCGGGCTGGATGGATATGTCCGCTACATTCTGGGCGTCAAGCCGCTGACGGCGCAGTTTGACCAGGTGCAAATCAAGCCGCTCGACTTCAGCAACAGCCTTGCCTCCGCCAGCGGATCGGTCCTGACCGACCGCGGCAGCATCAGCGTGGAGTGGGATCGCAGCGCGACGCTGTATCATCTTGCCGTCACCATTCCCGTCAACGTCACCGCCACCGTCTATGTGCCGCAGGCGGGACTGACCAACACGACCGTCAATCTGGACGGCACCAACGTCAGCGGCACAATCACCAATGGTTATGTCGGCATTTCAGGCGTCGGCTCCGGCGCGCACAACCTTCAGCGCGCCATCGAAACGCTGCCGCCGGTGGCGGGCTTTAACGCCGCGCCAACCGGCGGGTTTGCGCCTTTGACGGTGACGTTCACAAATCTTTCGAGTAATGCCACGAACTATGTCTGGAATTTCGGCGACGGCAATACTCTCAGCACCAGTTCCAGCGCAAACGTGGCCGACACCTACACCAATCCCGGCAATTATACCGTCAGCCTGACGGCAACCGGTCCGGCAGGAACAAACTCGCTGACCAACACCGCCTACATTGTTGTGGTCACCCCGCCGCCAGTTGGTTTGCACGATGGAACGACGGCGATCACCTACGTTGCATCGGCCACCGTCAGCCAGTCCGTCACAGTTACTGCCGGGGCAACCGTGCTGGTGGTTCTTTTGGAAGATCACGGTGTCTTCAACGCCGAACCCGCCACTCTCACATGGAATGGCGCAACACTCGCGCAGGCAATCCAACAGGATCTTAATGCCACCTCCTATCGCGGTTCTGCAATTTATTACTGCTTCAACCCGCCGACGGGCACGGCCACGCTTTCAGCCACCGTGACCGGGGCTGACGCCACCTGGCTGACGGCCTATACTTTGAGCGGCATCAGCACCAACCCGCCATTGGCCGGCTCGGTCGGCGCAAACGCCACTGGCGACACCATCACATTTAATGTGGCAGGCATTGCGCCCGGCTCATGGGCTGCGGTGAATTCGACTTGGGCCAACACTTCCGGTGGCAACCCCGTCATCACCGGGACGGGCGGCACGGACTCGCATGCATTCAACTCCCAGACCACTCCCAACACCGTGGCCACCGCCGGCTATGTGTCCGGCTTGAACGGCGGCACGGACGCCTTTTCGGCCACCTGGGCTGGAACAGCCCAGAAGGCGAACTTCGCCGCCGCCGTCTTCACACCCGCGCCTGTCGCGCCGGTGGCCGGCTTCAGCGCCGCGCCCACCAATGTCTTCGTCACGCAGCCGGTAGTCTTCACCGACGCCTCCACCGGCGGCATCACCAACTGGGTCTGGAGTTTTGGCGACGGCAATGTCGTCACCAATGCCTCCAACGCCAGCGTGACCAACAATTACGTGTCATCTTCAGCCTCGCCTTACTCCGTGCAGCTTGTCGTAGCCGGGGCGGGCGGTTCCAGCACCAACACCCGGACGGGTTACATCGTCGTCAAACCCGCGCCCGTGATCGGCTCCACCGTGCTCTCCGGCAACAGCCTCATCCTGGCCGGGGCCAACGGAGTGCCTTTTGCAACCTATCGAATTCTCGTCTCCACCAGCTTGGCGGCCGGTTCCTGGGTGCCCGTCTGGACGAATGTCTTTGGCGCGGACGGCAGTTACAGCTACACAAATTCTCCGCTCACCAACACCGCCAGCTTCATCCAGCTCGTCTCGCCCTGATGCATGGCAGATGGGACCAAGCGACCCTGGAAATTAGCCGGGGACAACGTCCTTTCAGGATGCATGATTTTATCGGATGTTTTTCCCGGCACGACGTGCCGGGCTGATTTCCAATGTCGCTTCGCGACAAGCATCGTTTCACCCATTACGAATGTCGAGGAACCCAAAAAAGGGGATTTTGACCGTTTTCCGCCTGTTTTCAGGGATTTAGGACGCGGCGGCATTTTGAAAACCTCAGGGGTGGGCGATTTACCCCCGGGGGTGGCGGTCAAAACCCCGGGGGTGGCGAGTTCACCCCTGAGGGTGGGTGTTTTACCCCGAGGGGTGACGAGCAAAACCCCGGGGGTAGCCGCTTCACCCCGTGGGGTGGCGGTCAAAACCCTGGGGGTGGACTCTTCACCCCGAGGGGTGGCGGGTGGAACCTTGGGGGTGGACAGCAAACCCCCGGGGGTAGCGCCAAGAATCCGGGGGGTGACGGGCTAAACCCCGGGGGTGGCATGAATAATCCCGGGGGTGGTGAACATACCCCTGAGGGTGGCACGCAAAACCCCCGGGGTGGATGGAAAACTCCAGGGGTTGCGCAGCGCCAGCCGAATCTTATTTAGCGCCGTCCCGCCATTATTCCGGCGGTTCCGGGGAGCGGCCACCGCGCTCCGAGGGTTGCGCGACGCAATTCACCGGGACGAATCATTCTCGTCGTCGTCCCCATCCTCATTCTCAAAAAGCCTGCCAAAACTGACGATGAGGAGGAGCATGAGGACGAGGAAGAAAAGTCAGGTTCCGATTTTTCAGACACGTTCTTGCAACGGAAAGTTGCCGCCCGCGAAACTCCTGCCATCGCTTTGTTCACGGTAGGGTTACACCCCATGGTCAGAAGCCGGCGCATGAGTCAGTATGTGTCCAGTGTAAAAAACAATAACGTAACAACCGAAAGAATTAAAATGAAATCCATGTTCCCCCTAACGCTCGCGGCAGTCGTGAGCACAATATTAATCACCAGCGCGCCGTTGCGCGCCGCCAGCACGGACAGCCGCATCGAGTCGTCCGCCTCGACGTCCTATGTGTTCAAAACCACGCTCAAGGATGATTCCATCAAGACCGATTCCAAGGACGGCGTCGTCACGCTGACCGGCACGGTCTCCGAGGCGTCCCACAAATCCCTGGCCGAAAACACCGTGGCGAGCCTGCCCGGCGTCAGGAGCGTGGACAACCAGCTCGTGGTCTCCGGCGAACAGCCGGCCGAGCATTCAGACGCATGGATCACCATGAAGGTGAAAACCGCGCTGTTGTTCCATCGCCATGTGAGCGCCACGGCGACCTCCGTTTATACGAAGGACGGCGTCGTGACCTTGCAGGGCGAAGCGACCAGCATGGCGCAAAAGGAGCTTACCACCGAATACGCCAAGGACATTGACAACGTGAAAGAGGTCCAGAACAACATGACGGTTGCCGCAACCGCAGTCGCCCCCGACTCGACCGCCGGCGACAAGGTGGACGACGCGTCCATCACGGCGGAAGTCAAATCGTCGCTGTTCTCGCACAGCTCGACCAGCGCCCTGCACACCGGAGTCACGACGGCGGACGGCGTTGTCACCCTGACCGGCATTGCCCAAAACGACGCTGAAAAAAGCCTCGTCACCAAGCTCGCCACCGACATCAACGGCGTGACCAGCGTGATCAACAACATGACCGTCGCGGTGCCCGTGGCTTCCAATTAAGCCGCCAAGGATTGCCGGCTGGCGCGATGGCGTGCCAGCCGCGCAAAACAAAACCAAATTTATGTTATACACCATTGCAATAATCCTGATCATCCTGTGGGTGCTCGGGCTGATCACCGGCACTGCGGGCGGTTTGATTCACATCCTGCTCGTCCTCGCCATCATCGCCGTTTTGCTCCGGGTCATCTCCGGCAGGAAACCGGTGCTTTGAACAAATCATCAACCCGCATGAACATGAAAACCATTATCGCAGCCGTTCTGGTCATCCTCGGAATCGTGGTGCTCGCCTATTCGGGCTTGAGCTTCACGACTCCGGGAAAGGACATTAATTTCCTGGGGATGCACATCGCCACCACGGACAACCATTTCATCCCGCCCGTCGCCGGTGCGTTCATGCTCGTCGGCGGCATCGTGCTGCTGCTCGTGAAGCCCAAGAGCGTCTGACGGCCGGAGCCGGAGCCTTGCGCAGCATGAACACACTGAAACTGGTCTGGATGACTTTCGTGCAACTGGTCAGGCAGGCCTGCCAGTTGCCCCAGGAAATCGTGAAGGCCGTCAAGCACAGGCAGCGGCAGACCGTCCTGGACAAGCGTGAAGCCGAACGGCTCGACCGGATTTGCAACCCGCTGAAATATCGCGGCAAGTAATTTCGGATTTTTGCCGCGGAAATGAATTTGCACAGCCCGGATGAATTATGTTTGTTCGGACCGGCATCGCCCGGTGAACGCTTTTCCTCCGGTGTTCGCCGGGCTTTCATTTTTATCGGGGTAGGGTTTTACCCCATATACGAACCGGCGAGGTTCGCCGATGTTGGTTCCCGCCGCGTTGAAACCGGAAGATAAAGCTTTCCGCACGGGTGCGGCGAACCCAGCATGACAACATGGAAAAAAAACTGACAGAACTGTCAAGGCACTATGCGGCGGCTTTGGGCAAACACCTCAAGCAAGGCCCGCAGGCAAGCCTGTCGCCGGCGCTGGCGCTCGGACGCCAATCCGTCGCACTCGGTCTGGAGACGCTGGATCTGGCGCGGATCCACGAGCAGGCACTTGCCGCCTTGGAATTGTCCAAGGTCAGGAACGGCTTCACCAAGCTTGCCGCAGTTTTTTTTACCGCAGCCAACGTTCCCATTGAGGAAACGCACCGCGCCGCGCGGCAGAGCAAGGTTCATTTGAGCCGCGTGATGACCAAGCTGGGACGGCGCACGGAGGAACTGGCCGCGTCCAACCGCCAATTGAAGCAGGGTGTCGTCCGGCGCAAGGTCATGGAGGACGACTTCGCAGAACGCGGGAAACGCCACCAGAAATCTCTGGACGAATCGCTTGAATTGCAGAAGCGTCTGCGCCAGTTGACGCACAAGGTGATCGCGGCGCAGGAGAATGAACGCAAAAAAATCAGCCGTGAACTTCAGGATGAAATCGCGCAGACTTTGCTGGGCATCAATGTCCGGCTGCTTTCCCTGAAACAGGAGGCGCACAGCAACTCGAAAGGCCTCAAGAAAGAAATCGCCAGCACGCAGTTGCTGGTGGCAAACTCGGCCAAGTCGGTGCGGCAGGTCGGCCGCAAGATCGGTAATTTATGAAACGCAAGTTTCTCAAATTGTCTCGGCTCTATCGGGCGGCGTTGAAGGCGCACCTGAAACAGGGCCGTCATGCAAGCCTCGATTCCGCGCGCGGGCTTGGCAGCGAGGCGCTGGACGCAGGATTTGAAACACTCGACCTCGCCAAATTTCACGAGCAGATTTTGATCGCGGAAATCCTGCCGGGCTGCCGCGCCGCCAAACGTTCCGCGCTCATCAAACAGGCGGGAATTTTCTTTGCCGTGGCGATCACGCCGATTGAGAAGACGCATCGCAGCGCGCGGGACGCCACCGCCCAGCTCAAAAAATTCATCGAGACGTTGAGCCAGCGCACGGTGGAACTGGCCGCCGCGAACCTGGAATTAAGTTTGGAGATCGGCCAGCGCAAAGTCGCGGAGGCGGCGCTCCAAAAAAGCGAGCGCCATTATTCGGAGCTGTTGAAACAGTCGGAACATTTGCAGGAGCAGTTGCGGCGGCTGTCACGCCAGATTCTCTCGGCGCAGGAAGACGAGCGCAAGCGCATCAGCCGCGAACTGCACGACGTCATCGCGCAGACTTTGACGGGCATCAACATCCGGCTGGCGACCTTGAAAAAAGAGGCGTCGATCAACACCAAGGGGCTCGACCGCAACATCGCGCGCACGCAGCGGCTCGTGGAAAAATCCGTCAACATCGTGCACCAGTTCGCGCGCGAACTGCGTCCGGCGGTGCTGGATGATCTTGGATTGATTCCCGCGCTGCACTCATTCGTGAAACTTTTTTCCAAACGCACGCAAATCCACGTTCACTTGAAAGCCTTTGCGGATGTCGAACAATTGAGCAACGACCAGCGCACGATTTTATACCGCGTCGCGCAGGAGGCCCTCAACAACGTGTCCAGCCATGCCGAGGCCAGCCGCGTGGACTTGAGCATCCTGAAACTGGCGAAATGCGTTTGCATGAAAATAAAAGACGACGGCAAATCCTTTGACATGGAACGCGTATCGAAAGCCAAGGGCAGAAAACGCCTCGGATTGCTCGGCATGAGGGAGCGCGTCGAGATGGTTGGCGGAACTTTTTGCGTCGAGTCCGCGCCCGGCAAAGGCACTACGATTCAAGTGGAGATTCCATTTGGCAAATTACCCCCCCCCCCCCCGCAAAAAAATCCGGTAAAAAAACTTCACTAATATGTCCATGAAACGAATCACCGTCCTGCTCGCGGAAGACCACATGATCGTGCGCGAAGGTTTCCGCAAAATGCTCGAACTCGAGGACGATATTGAAATCGTCGGCGAGGCGCAGGACGGCCGGGCCGCCGTCGCGCTCGTCAAGAAATTCCATCCCGAAGTCGTGTTGATGGACATCGCCATGCCGCTGCTCAACGGACTGGAAGCCACACGGCAGGTTCTCAAGGCCGTCCCCACCACCAGGGTGATCATGCTCTCCGCGCACAGCGACGACGCCTATGTCAAAAACGCCACCGACTCCGGCGCGATGGGATTTCTGCTCAAGCAGACCTCGGCGCATGAAGTATGCCGCGCCATCCGCGAAGTGCAAAAAGGGAAAACATTTTTCAGCCCTTCAATTTCACGGCGTCAGGACCGCATCAACCCGCAGACGCTCAACCGCTCGGGAGTGATCAAAAAGAAAATCGTCGAGCTGACCTCGCGCGAGATGGAGGTGTTGCAGCTCATCGCCGAGGGCAAGGCCAACAAGGAGACCGCCTCGGAACTCGGCATCGGCATCAAGACCGTCGAGAAGCACCGCGAGCATCTCATGGAGAAGCTCGACATCCACGACACCGCCGGGCTTACCCGCTATGCCATCAGCGCGGGCATCATCGAGAACAGCGTCCAGTTGACCATCGTTTGATCCGCAGGCCGGGAGCGGCGGCGCTCCCGCGCACACGGGAAAACTTCATGGGTAGAACACCCCATTGAAGCCGCCGGCCAGACCGGTTTTACTTGTCCCGCCATGAAGGAATATAAAATCTTGGAAGAAGCCGAGGAACCAATCCCATTGTTTGAATGCCAGACGAACCCGCCCCAGCGCATCCTCGTGGCGGAAGACGACAATGAAGTGCGCCGCTTCAATGTCGAAGTGCTGATGGATTCCGGCTATGAGGTTCATGCCGCCGAAGATGGAGAACTTGCCTGGGAAGCTCTGCAACGGAACGCCTACGACCTGCTGATCACCGACAACAACATGCCGAAAATTTCAGGCATTGATCTGTGCAGGAAACTCCATGCCGCCCGCATGGCCCTGCCGGTGATCCTCACGTCGGGAACCATGCCGGTGGAAGAATTGAAACAGCATCCGTGGCTGCAAATAGAGGCGAAGCTGCACAAGCCCTACACCCTCGCAAAATTGCTGGGAACGGTGGGAAATGTTCTGCGTGCAACCCATGCTGTCCGTGCGCAAGCCGAGCCGCCGCCACGCTGGCCCGGCCAGCCGTTGCCCAATCGTTTGCAGTTGTGATGATCCCGCTTCGCGGCGCAGAGTCCGGCTGGCCGTTGTTTGGGAATGACGAATGACGAAGCCATAATGACCAAAGAATTTCCAAATGCCCCATGCCCGGAGCGTCGTTCAGGTTGGGGAGCGCAGCCGCCCCGCTGCCTTCAGCGGCCCTCGTCGCCGACACGAATGCTTTGTTTGAATGGTTTCCGGCCGCCCGTGTGTTCAGCGGGGCGCTAGACACGGCACGCGAGGCGCGCGCAATGCCTTTTGTCCCAATGTTGGTTTTAGCCGCGATAACGTCGGCAATTGCATTGAGAAACTTGGTCAAAACCTGGAAGACATAAGCCAATGAATGATTCAAACGAAAAGTCCCATCCGCGTGGAGATCCGAATAACGATGACACTGGCGGTCATGGCCATCGTCCCTATTGGAAACGCGCCCATCGTGATTGGCGGATCTGGTTCTGCACGATCATCATGTTGGCAGCCATGCTGGCCTATGTGGCAACTGGAGGCTTGAGATGGCGGATTCAAGTCAAACCACAACAGCCGCAACAGCCGATGTCCGTTCCATCCGGCAACTGATGCTCCTATCGGTTGGAGTTGGTTTGCCATAGGGCGAGGCGCAATGTTTCAAGCTCTACGCTGCTTCGCTTTGCCGCTTGGTTTCAAACACGATCTCGTCGAATCGCTGGGTAGGGAAACACCCCATATCACCGCAAGCTCTTCCGAGTCATAATGGCGTTGATTAGCGAAATGCTCTTCCAAATAAGAGTCATCCGTGAAGTTTAATTATGAACTGGAGTCCATTGAACATCACTGTCCGCGTCGGCTGCAATCTTGTTTACGAGACAACCGTGCAAACGCCGGTGCTCTTCGTTCTGAAACCGCGACTGGAAGGCCGGGTGCTTGTGATGCAGGAAAGACTTTCGTTCGGCATCGGCCTGCCGTCGTATGAATTTCAGGACACCTACGGCAACATCACTTATCGCTCGACCTTCATGCCGGGGAAAAATGAAATCAGGCACGACGCGCTCGTCGCGGTTTCTTCGCTCCCGGACAGCCGGGAGATTCGCGGCAACATCGTGCCGGTGGGGCAACTGTCGCATGAGTTGCTGCGCTACACGCTGCCAAGCCGTTATTGCGATTCGGACAAGCTCATGAATTTTGCATGGAACCAGTTTGGCCAGATTCAACATGGCCTGCCGCGCGTGCAGGCCATCTGCGACTGGGTTCACAACAACATCGAATACCGATACGGCTCCGGGCGGCCAGACCTCTCCGCGTCCGAAGTGATTGCGCGTCGTCATGGTGTCTGCCGCGATTTCGCGCACGCGGTCATCGCACTTTGCCGCGCGTTCAATCTGCCGGCGCGCTACGTCACCGGACATTTGCCGGACATCGGCTTCATTGATCCCGGCACGCCGATGGATTTTCACGCTTACTGCGAAGTTTATTTGGGACAGGATTGGCTCACTTTCGACGCGCGCTACAATGTTCCGCGCATCGGTCGCGTCAAGGTCGCGCACGGCGCGGACGCGGTGGACGGCGCGTTCGCGACAATTTATGGCGAGGCCAACCTGACTTATTTTCAAGTCTGGGCTTATCAAGTCAACCCGCAGCAGGTTTCCGTCGGCGATCCAATTGATTTATCCAAACGGATGGATGGAAATGCAACTGTCCGTTTGAGCTGACCAGACAAAAACAATTTGTGAAAAAAATTGGCAGGATAATTAAAAATTCAATTGCTATTTTCGCGCTGTGCCTCGCATCGGTGACACACGCGCAGGAGTCTGCCGCGAGCTACACAAATTCTCCGTCGGCTGAAATTGTTGTCCTTCCGAAATCCGTTCCCGATCCCATCGAGCCGTTCAACCGTGCGATGTGGGCTTTCAATGTGGGGCTGATGACCGATGTCATAAAACCGACGAGCAAAGTCTATCGGTTCGTCGTCGTAAAGCCGGTCCGCACCGGAATCGGAAATTTTGGCCGGAACCTCACTTACCCCGGACGATTGGTCAACAATCTGCTTCAGGAAAAATGGCGTGGCGCGCGCGATGAAACTTATCGGTTCGTTTGCAACACCACTGTCGGTGTCATTGGGTTCTGGGACGTGGGGACGAAATGGAAAATCCCAAAATCCGACGCGGATTTCGGCCAGACGTTCGGCAAGTGGGGCTGGAAGCCGCAATGTTTTATCATGCTCCCGGTTTTTGGGCCTAGCAACGAGCGCGACACTCTCGGCCTCGCCGCCGACACGGCTGCCAATCCACTGCTCTACATTGCGCCCTATGATTTCGTCGCGAACAATCCGCTGACATGGCTTGGTCCTTACACTTATTTCACCTACGCGGTCATGTATAACGATTTGTCCGACAGCGTGGGCGAATATGTGCGCTTCAGTCAGGCGGAAATGGATCCGTATTCGGAGATTCAGTATGCATGGACATTTGCTCGGGCGAACCGCGTGGCGGATTTCCAGGCGAAGGGAAAACCCGACGAAGCCACGCTCGAAACCATCGAATCTGTCTTCTTCACCTATCAGGATCCTGATTTTCCGGGTCACGGCAAAACCAAGTCAGCCTTGATTCCGGCGACGGGCCGGAAATTGAAATTCACGTTCTGGTTGCAACCCGGAAAAGCGCCCGTGGTCTATATCGTTCCCGGCCTCGGTTCACATCGTCTTGCCGAAAACTCCCTGGCGCTGGCCGAGTTGATTTACAAAAACGGTCTCTCCGTCGTGAACGTCAGCAGCCCGTTCAATTCCGAGTTCATGGAAAACGCTTCCACCGCCGCGTTGCCCGCTTATCTGCCGGCGGACGGCCATGATTTGCATGTCGCATTGACGGAAATTGACCACCGTTTGAACGGTTTGTATCCGGGCCGGCTGGGCGACAGGGCGTTGATGGGTTATTCCATGGGCGCATTCGATTCGTTATACATCGCGGCCACCGAGCCAACGAATTCGCCTTCGTCTGGCTTCGGTGCAACAAGCCAACCGCCTGCCGCGTCGAAGCCCAGCGAAGGCGGCCCGTTGATCAAATTCGACCGCGTAGTCGCCATCAATTCACCCGTGCGGCTGGAGTATGGAATTTCCAAGCTGGATGAATTTTACCGCGCGCCGTTGGAGTGGCCGGAGACCAACCGGGCTGATTACATTGAAAATACTTTTCTCAAGGTGGCCGTCTTGAGCAAGCTCACCCTCACGCCGAGGGTCTCGCTGCCGTTTAACTCCACCGAATCCAAATTTCTCATCGGCATGACGTTCCGGTTCATGCTGCGCGACATCATTTACAGCAGCCAGCGGCGGAACAATCAGGGCGTCCTGCAACATCCCATCCACAATTTTCGGCGCGAGCCGGTCTATCAGGAAATCCTCAATTATTCCTACGAGGATTACTTTGAGAAATTCGTGATTCCATATTACGAGTCCCACGGCCTCGGAACGAACGCGCCGGAGACGCTGCAAAAATCCGGCGACCTGCGCTCTTATAACGCCGGGCTGCGCGCCAACCCGGACATCCGCGTCATCGTGAATGAAAATGACTTTCTTCTGGCCGACGAAGACCTCGCATGGCTTCGCGCCACATTTACGCCGGATCAGCTGACGGTTTTCAACCGCGGTGGCCACCTGGGAAACCTTGTCAACCCGACCGTGCAAAAAACAATTCTCGAAGCTCTCGCAGGCCTTGACCCGGCCCCGGCCAAATCGCTCCGTTAGGGTAACACCCCATGGAAGAGTTCCCGCCAACGGGTTAATTTCGTCATAGAAAGAATACAAATCCAACATGAAAACATTTCTATTTATAACCGGCATCATCGGCCTCCTCTCCACCACCGGATGTCTTGTTGCGGACGGCGGCGGCGGACGTGAACGTGATCATGCGAGATACGAACACCATGACGCCGTCATCGTGGGGCCGCCGGTTCTCGTGGTGCGTCCGCCGGAAGTCATCGTGCGGTAGTTTGAGTCCGTGATACAAATGTCCGGCAGCAAGATTCCACTCGCCGCCAAATTGGTCGTCACCGCCTTTCTTGCCGTGCTGGTTCCGGTCTATCTGCACACTTACGGGCCGACGAATTTTTTGTGGTTCTGCGATGCCGCGCTCATTCTCACGGTGGCCGGAATGTGGCTGGAAAGCCCGCTGCTCATCAGCATGTGCGCCGTGGGAATCCTGCTGCCGCAATGCCTCTGGCTCGCGGACTTCGGCGTCAATCTTCTAGGGTTTCATTTTCTGAATTTGACCGGCTATATGTTCGACCCCGCGCTGCCGCTGTTCACCCGTGCGCTTTCACTTTTCCATGGCTGGCTGCCCATGCTGCTCGTCTGGCTCCTGTTCCGCCTGGGCTACGACAAATGGGCTTTGATTTCGTGGACTGTCATGGCCGGAGGACTGGTGTTGATCTGCTACTTTTTTACTCCGCCCGCCGGCGCCCGTCTGGCCAACCCCAACATTCCCATCAACATCAATTATCTTTACGGATTCAACGACCGGCAGCCGCAACATTGGCTCAACCAAAATCTTTATGTCATCCTGTGGTTTGGCGTGCTGTGGCTTGCGGCTTTTCTCCCCACCCATCTGACCTTGCGCAAAACCTTCGCCGTTCACTGCCGCCACCCGGATTGTTGAAATCTTGTGGTGCTTGCAATCCGCTTGTCGGCCACAATTTTATTGAAACGGTTCTAATTGTCTTTGCTTGCGACCGGCAGCCGAGCAATTAAAATTGCCACAAACACGCGGCGTCTTTAGCCTCTGCCAATGTCGAAGCTTCCGTTTGAACTGATGTTGGCGCTGCGTTATCTACGGCCCAAACGGACGTTTGTCTCCATCATCACGCTCATCTCCATCCTCGGCGTCGCGCTGGGCGTCGCGGTGCTCATCATCGTCATCAGCGTGATGAGCGGATTCGACCACGATTTGCGCGAAAAAATCCTCGGCTTCAATTCGCACCTGAAGGTTTTCGCGCTCGACAAGAATGGCCGGGCCGCCGCGATGCAAAATTACACGGCCGTGATGCGGCTGGTGTCGTCGAATAAAAATGTGCGCGGCGTAGCGCCATTCGTGCTCGGCCAGGTGCTCGTCGAGACCGAGCCGGCGAACACGAACACCCAGGACGCGCTGACCGCCGCGCCGTATCTTCGCGGCGTGGACGTGAACGCGGAGAGTTCTGTGAGCGACTTGCCGAAGAAAAAGAATATTGCGGCCGGAGCGTTTGATTTGAGCGGGCATAGCGTCGTCATCGGCGATTCATTCGCCGTGAACATGAACCTGTCCGTCGGCGACCGCATTTCAATTTATTCGCCGGCCGACCTGAAAAAAATGAAGGAGCAGCATGGCAACGCGAATGAAGAGGCCGTTTTGCCGGACGATTACACCGTCACTGGAATTTTTGGCATGGGTTACTACGAATACGATGCGAACGTCATCGTCACGTCGCTCGAAAACGCGCAGGAGCTTTATAATCTGGACGAGAATGTTCACGGCCTGATGGTGATGATCAACGATCCGTATCAAGTGGTGGAAGTGCGAAAAGAATTGCAACGTGCGCTCGGCTCGAATTTTTATATGACAACCTGGATGGAAGAAAACTCCACGTTTCTGAACGCGCTGATCGTCGAGAAAAACGTCATGTTCTATCTGCTGTTTTTCATCGTGCTGGTCGCCGCGCTGTGCATCTTGAGCGCGCAGATCACGTTCGTCGTCCAGAAGACGCGCGAGATCGGGATGCTCAAGGCGCTCGGCGCGACGCGGCTGCAAATCTCCGGCATCTTTCTTTTCCAGAGCGCCATCATCGGCGTCATCGGTGTCGCGTCCGGTTTCGGCCTCGGAATGCTGGCGGTCACTTATCGCAATGAATTTTTGCATTTCATGCGCCGCGCGACCGGATGGGAATTGTTTCCGGCGTCCATTTACGGTTTTGGCGAACTGCCGGCGGTCATCACCCCGCGCGATATCGCCGTCATCTGCGGCTGTTCATTTGTCATCTGCATTCTCGGCGGCGTGCTGCCCGCGATCCGCGGCGGGAAATTGAAACCCGTGGAGGCGCTGCGTTATGAATGAATTATTTCTTTCGGCGCGCTCTCTTACGAAGACCTACGCGATGGGCAGACGCTCGTTGGAAGTTTTGCGCGGCGTGGATTTGACCGTGTCGCGCGGGGAATTCCTCGCGCTGCGCGGCGCGTCCGGCGCGGGCAAGAGCACTTTGCTGCATTTGATCGGCGGGCTGGATTCGCCAAATGCAGGCGAAATTTTTTTCAAAGGCCAGAACCTTGCGAACTTTTCCGAGGCCGAACTGACGCAGTTCCGAAGCCGCCGCGTCGGTTTTATTTTCCAGGCATATCATTTGCTGCCCGAACTTACTGCGTTGGAAAATGTCTGCCTGCCCGCGCGCGTCGCGAGGATTTCCGCAGGGCAAACCGGGAAGCGCGGACATGAACTGCTCGCGCGTGTCGGCCTGGAAGACCGGACGGATCACAAGCCGTCCGAACTTTCCGGCGGCGAACAGCAGCGCGTAGCCATCGCCCGCGCGCTCATCAACGAGCCGGAACTGCTGCTGGCCGACGAGCCGACCGGCAACCTGGATTCCAAGACCGGCGGCGAAATCATCGAGCTGCTCAAAACTATTTGTGCCGAGAAGCAGATGACGCTGGTCATCGCCACGCACGATGAAAAGGTCGCGGCGCGCGCGGAACGCATTGTTCAACTGGTGGACGGATTGATTCAAGCATGATCAATCCAGCTCGTCCTCATCCTCATCGTCATTCTCGAAATTGAGGATGACGATGAGGATGAGTAGGAAGAAGAAATTCAAATGAGCCTCAATTACTGGGAGACGTGCTATCAAACCGGCGACATGCGCTGGGAAAAGGGCGCGCCATCGCCGGGCCTGGTGGACTTTCTGGCGGCGCACCCGGAACTGCCGCGCGGCAGCGTCTGCGTTCCCGGCTGCGGCACGGGCCACGATGTCCGCGAATTTGCGCGCGCCGGTTTCGACGCGTCCGGTTTTGACATCGCGCCGAGCGCCATCCGGCTGGCCGGGGAAAAGACCCGCGCCGCCGGACTCAAGGCGAAATTCCAGCTTGCGGATTTTCTCCACGACGATCCGCCGCAGAAATTCGACTGGTTGTTTGAACATACTTTGTTCTGCGCAATCCAACCCTCGGAACGCGACGAATATGTCCGCGCCGTTTTGAAGTGGCTGAAGCCGGACGGCCAGTATCTGGCGGTGAATTATCTGATTCCCGACGAGGACGGCCCGCCGTTCGGCACGACGCGCGATGAATTGTGGCGGCGGTTTTCGCCGGAGTTCGGGCTGGCCGGGGAGCTTGTGCCGCGTTCCTATCCGAACCGGACGGGACAGGAACTGCTGCTGTGGTGGCGGCGAAAGCCCCGTTGAAATTTCCAGTCCGGAGTGTAATTTGAATCATCATGCTTGAAGACCGCGATTATATGCGCCAGCCGGCTTATCACGAGCCGCGCGTTTCTTTCACCATTGCGCTGCTGGTCATCAACGCGGTGGTCTTCGTCGTTCAACTTATCTCGACTAACTTTCCGAACGGCCAACAAATTCAGGATAATTATTTCGCGTTGAGCCTCGACGGATTGGAGCGCTATCGCATCTGGCAATTCCTGACGTTTCAATTCATGCATTCCACTCATGACTGGTTGCATATTATTTTCAATTCCCTTGTCATTTATTTTTTCGGGCGTTCGGTTGAAACGGTTCTGGGGCGAAGCCGGTTTCTGGCGTTGTATCTTTCCAGCGGCATCATCGGCGGTGTGGCGCAGATGATTTGCGCGTATTTCTTTAAAGACTTTTACACCCCCGTCATCGGTGCTTCCGCCGGCGCGGCTGGCCTGATAGCGGCTTTTGCAGTGCTGAATTGGGAAGAAAGATTTACGCTGCTGATTTATTTTATTCCGGTGGTCATGTGTGGCAGAACTTTGTTTTGGGGCAGCATCGGAGTCACAATAATTTGCGGATTTATTCCTAATACCGGCATCGCCAACGCCGCGCATCTGGGCGGCATTTTGACGGGCTTTGCTTGCGTTCGTTACATCTTTGGCCGTTGGCAGCGGGAGGAATTATTGCCGCACCAGGAACCGCGCGAGCTTGCCGCTGCCGGCAAAGGCAAAAGCAAGTTCTGGGGTTCCGCCGCCAAAACAGACGAGGATTTGTCCGCCGCCGAATTTCTGCAAAAGGAAGTTGATCCGATCCTCGAAAAAATATCCGCGCACGGCATCCACAGCCTGACCGCGCGCGAGCGCGAAACGCTCGAAAAGGCCCGCTCGAAAATTTCAAAGGGTTGATCTGTTGTGCATCGGCTCCCGCGCGCCGCATTTTCAGTCCAACGATTTAACATTTCAACGATTTAACGATTCCGTTAATCTGTTCCCATGATTACGCGTTACTCGCGCCCCGAAATGCGGGCCATCTGGACGGACGAAAACAAGCTCCGCATCTGGCTGCAGATCGAACTGCTCGCCAGCGAGGCGCTGGTGAAGGAGAAGATCGTCCCGGCGAAGGATTTCGCAAAGATCAAGGCCGGCTGTGACAAGTGGTTTGCCGATCTGCCCGGCCTCGTTGCGCGCCAGAAAGAACTGGAAAAAGTTTTGAACCACGACGTCATCGGCTTCACCACCGCCGTGGCCGAGGTCATCAACGACGACGCCAGCCGCTGGTTTCATTTCGGCCTGACCAGCAGTGACGTGGGTGACACCTGTTATGCCGTCCAGATGCAGCAATCGGCGGACATACTGATTGCCGACGTCAAAAAACTTCTGCCCGTCATCGCCCGGCGCGCAAAGGAACACAAGTTCACGCCGTGCATTGGTCGCAGCCACGGCATCCACGGCGAACCGACGACGTTCGGCTTGAAGATGGCACTCATGCACGATGAATTTGGCCGCGCGCTCGAACGCCTCGAACGCGTCCGCAAGGTCGTCGCTGTCGGCAAGCTTTCCGGTGCGGTCGGCACCAGCGCGCATCTCTCTCCGCGCGTCGAGGCATTCGTCTGCAAGAAGCTGGGATTAAAACCCGCGCCCATCGCGACGCAGGTCGTGCAGCGCGACATCCATGCTGAATTTCAACTCGCGATGGCGCTCGTCGGCGCGAGCATCGAACGCTGGGCGGTGGAATTCCGCCATTTGCAGCGCACGGAAGTTCTCGAAGCCGAGGAGCCGTTCACCAAAGGCCAGAAAGGTTCGAGCGCCATGCCGCACAAGCGCAATCCCATCACTTGGGAACGATTGACTGGCCTCGCGCGTGTGTTGCGCGGCAACGCCATGGCGTCGCTGGAAAATGTCGCCCTCTGGCATGAGCGCGACATCTCGCATTCGTCGGTCGAGCGGATCATTTTCCCCGATTCCTGCACACTGCTGGATTATATGTTCGGCCTGCTCACCCGGCTGATGGACGGCATCGTCGTCTATCCGGCTAACATGAAGAAGAACCTCGGCCTCTCGCTCGGCATGTGGAACAGCCAGACCGTCCTGCTCGCGCTCATCAAAAAGGGACTGACGCGCGAGGCCGCCTACAAGCTCGTTCAGGACGCCGCCATGAAGACGTGGGAGGTCAAACACGCCGGTCGCGACGATGCGGATTTTGTGGAAGTCCTGAAAGCCACGCCAGAAGTGGCGAAACATTTCAAGCCCGGCGAGCTGGAGAAACTTTGCTCGCTCGATTTCCATTTCAAGGAAGTGAACAACCGGTTCAAGAAACTGGGGCTTTGATCAAGGCTTTCTACCCGATTTCCTGAAAACTTGATTTGCCGGGCGGCAGATCTGCCGCGCCAACGCGCTGAGGGAAAAGCCGCTGGCGCATTGGCCAAAGCCCGTCAAACCGAGCGGAGCGTCTTGGACTAGCTCGATAGCTTTTTGAAGATTTGGAATGGCTTCGCTTGGCCTGTCCGTGTGCATTTGGATTTTCGCAAGCTGATAAAAGGCTTCTGCATTTTCAAAATTAGAATCCATCTGAATGGCTTGGCAGGTGTGACTCTCAGCATCTGGCAATTTTGCCTGACAAAAGGCTGCCCAACCAGCAGCAGTAAATGATACGCTAGCTTCCGAAGAAAAATCTGCTTTTGCATAAGGATGTATGAATTCACTCATAGCTTGAGACCTCTGCAAAGTGCTTTTGAACGGATGACTTGATAGTGAGTCAGAGAAACATGCAAACGACGACCAACGCACAAATGGGATTGCTGGACAGCCTGATGATTGCCACCGCG
>Ga0181529_10002589_pt1 | contig 21436 bp, 14 predicted proteins | sample PEATcosm2014_Bin_36_FD_119763 | JGI IMG/M metagenome (GOLD analysis project Ga0181529, IMG submission 119763) | Peatland microbial communities from MTU Mesocosm Facility, Houghton, MI, USA - PEATcosm2014_Bin10_30_metaG | ecosystem: Environmental > Terrestrial > Soil > Wetlands > Peat | place... | reverse complement strand
GAATCCCGATCCCGCCGTTTTCCTGCGAGATCGAGGGCCCGTCAGTGTGAGTGATCAACAGAATCTGCTTGTCTTCCGGATTGCCGTAATTCCTGCCCGGCAGGTAGCCGAAAAGCTCGTAGCCCTCTGCCTGCTCCGTAATGGCGATCAGCCTCAGTGTTGCCTGCTTGCCGGCGCCGGCTGCCGCCGCAATTTCGGCCCCGGTGTTCCGGTCGACATAGAGAGTCGGCATTTGGTGCAGGGCCGGAACGGGAAACGTGTACAATCCGGTGGTTGCCTCAAACGGAAACGGCATGACGATCACGGCGCCCGCCGCGCCAGCCCGGGTCAGGGGTTCCTGCGCGGCGCCGAGTCCCATGATCGGGTATGGGCTCAGCGCGGCTTCGTCGTCGTAAGGCTTAAGAGAATTGGGGAATGTATCGGCACTTGAAAGGTACTCGTAGTCGTCCGTGCCCCGGCTAAGGCCGGGAGACGGGTTTTTCACAACGACTGCGATCTTGCCGCGTAGAGCCTCGTCCGGCATGCCGGCTTGGTACACCACCAGTCCGGCTGTGACCCCAATATCAGGAGTGCGGCCAGAGTAGCAACCGTAACTTGCAACCCGGATTTTCTTTCCATCCACATGCAGCGACCAGTTCGAATCGTCGGGAAACTCCGTCGTATACCAGCGCGCGTATGGGATCGGATTGCGGACGATGTCCGTCACGCCGAGAGTTCGCCACTCTTTCTCGAGCATTTCGAGATAGTTGTGCCACGAAGGACTTCCGGTCAACGTCGGTCCGCCCTTCGAATCCTTGATACGATGCCACGAGCGAACCTCTTCGGTGGTGGGGAGGAACTTTCTATTGACCCGAGTCAGGCCCGGAATGGCGCGTGTGCCCGCCTTTGCTGCGCGCAAACGAATTCCCGGCGCCAGCCCCATCGCCATCCCGATTCCTTTGATAAACGTCCTGCGTTCGATGCTGATCATGGTGTTTTCCTCGAATTCTACCGCCCGAGAGAACTTCCTTCTTCTGAAACGCCCGTCACCGTTGCCCGACGGCCGAGTGCTCCGCCGCTGCAATGGTGGCGTCCGCTTCGGGCCGCAAGATGTATCCGGCCTTAAAGTTCTTTTCTGTCACCTCGCGAACGGCTGCCACGTAGGCGGCGTGCATCGGATAAAGGGAAGCCAGCTTCGCCCGATCGAACTCCACGTGCGATCCGTACAGCCAGCAGAATCCCGGCCCCGTGTTCTGTCCGCTATTCACGGCAAGCGGCACGGCGAGCGCGGCCAGCCGGATGCCGCCGCCCAACGAATTTCCGTTGGAGTCGCGCGCCATAACCGCCGGTGGAACGACCGAGATGGCGTCGATCGGCGGAGCAACCGGCGGAGTCTTTCCGTCCTGCACCCACAGCACCAGATGATCGAGCGCCGCCGCCATTACCTGATAGAACGGCACATCGCTGTAGGTAGGTAGGTCGCAGGGATTTGCGCCGGCGGCAATCGCGTTGGTGAATCGCTTGGCATCGGCCACCTGCGACGCCGCATCTAATGAATTCCGGCTTCCCAGCACCCCGGGTGTGAAGCCCGGCGCAACCGGGTTCCCGTCGCGTGAGAGCAGCTTGGCGCGACTGGCGATAAACTGCCGGTCCACGTGCGAACTACCGGCAACTTGCCAGGAGCGGAAATGGTCCGAGTCCGGCTGGCGCGCCGCGCCTTGCCCGAAGATTACATCGGTCTCGGAGAGGAGTTTCCAGACATTGATCTTCAGATCGGTGCGGACTTTCGATCCGCCCCCGTGCAGGATGACGGCATCAAACACCGGATCGAGCGGATGAACCGAATTCACGTAAATAGCGAGACGCAAGGCGGACTGTGAATGGCCGGTGACGAACGCGCGCTGCGGCTTCAATCCGCCGAGGAAATCCGCGCCGGGCGGCTCGCGGGCGGCACGGCCGGCATCGGCGAAGATATCGTAGCTCAGAGCGTCGTCCATAATTGTGCGGTCGGCCGTTACGTCGAGAGATGAATAGCGATCCTGGTTCCAGACTTTAGGCGCTTCGACGCCGACGCGCTGCGTGGTTACGCCAACCCAGGCGTAGCCCGACCGCATCAGGTAATCGTGTATCTGGTACCAGTCGATGTCAAGGTCGTGTCCGGACGTAACGTTATTCCATTCGACGATAACCGTACCGTTGAACTTCTTCGCGTCGGCCGGCCGGCGTACCAGCAGCCTGGTCTTGTACGGGTGATTGCCGTCAATCACCCTTCCGGTCGCGCCTGCCGGCGTCTCGTAATGGTTCGCGGTTCCCGCATAAACATACTCCTGCTCGACATAGCCGCGCGTATTGAGGTCCTCCAGCGCTGAGAAGAATGGGTAGTTGTGAGCCGGGTCGCCCGCTGCGGTTTTGCTCGCAATCGGACCCGTCACTATGGGGTTCGCGCCAAACAGAAATCCGATCGAAAGCGAAACTAACGAGAGGGGCGAAATCGAATGACGTTTTGACATAATCAGCACCTGAAATTGCAGCGCTAGGCGTAGCACTCGGGAGTCGTGCCTGTGTTCACCGCCCCACCGATGCCGAACCCGGCCGGATCGCCCATCCCCCAGGACGGATGTATCGTCTCAGCTCTGCGTGGGATGATCGGCTGAACGCGAAAAACGAACCTTAGCGCTGAGCGATGGCCCGCGTGCGCGCGAGCGAAAATGCATACTGAGTATCGAGCTATGCGTTTCAAAGTCCTTCGCGGCGGAAGTGGACCACAACGCTTGTCGATAAGTCTAAGGCACGCGCGCCGCGAGCCGCAAGGTTACATTACAGTTACATGCGTTACAGGGCCCGCTCTGCTGGCCGCGTCCAGTTCCGCGGCCGCGAGTTCCTCGTCCGGACAGTTCCGCCTTCCCTGGCCGCATCCTCACTCAGTCTCCAGCGCCTGTTATGGCGATCCGGGAATTATGGAGTGAGCATGCGCCAGACCACTCCGTTTGATAGACTCTAGTGGTCATGAGTCCGGAAAGACGCGTTTATCTGCCGCGTGCGATACCCGTCCGGGCGGCAACTCCGCAGCGTAAAGCCATCTATTTCAACAAGATGTATCGGATCTTGACGGCCCAGTGCAGCCAGTGCGAAGTTTTCGTGTGCGATGCCGGCAATCTCGTGGCGATGCGCGGCACGGAGTCGCGGGCCAGCACAGCGTCTCGGATTCGCAGGAGGCGGAGCATTCAGGCCGGGAGTTTCACAGCAGGAACGCGATTGTGGGGAAGCCTCTGCGCCGCGGTGAAACACCCGTCCCACGGCACTCTCGGACGACCATCGTTAAGCGATGTACCGGAGAACGCCACGCACGGTTTGAAAAGGGGTATTAGCGACGGGCTGGCACAGGCCGGCACCGCGCTAACCATGTAATCATGGGGCAGATCGTACCATCGGGTTCTAATGCGCTGGGGTCGGGACACTCGGAATCGGCTGAGGGCTGTACTGTCTTAATTCCAGGACTGAAGGCCCGCCCATCGATTCCGATCGACGCGCTACGCGCCGAGCTTGAACGGCTTCTTTCGAGCCAGGTCTTTTCCGCTGCGGAGCGGCTGAGCGAGTTTTTGCGTTTCGTCGTCGAGCAGTCGATCAGCGGACAGGCCGATGCGTTGAAAGAATGGCTACTCGGTGTTCGCGTATTCGGGAGGAGCGACTCATTCGATCCAGGCGTTGATGCGATCGTTCGGGTGGAAGCTGGAAGACTTCGCAAGAAACTTGCTGCGTATTACGAGACGGAAGGCCAGGACGACCCGGTAGTGATTGAGGTGCCCAGGGGCAGTTATGCACCGGTCTTTCACGAGCGGAGTTCCATGGCTCCTCAAATTTCGCCGGATGAGGCTAACGGCTTCCTTCCTGCCGCGAACAAGACCCTGAGTAAGGGCATTACTTCGATCATCGTCCTTCCGTTTGTGAATGTTAGCGCCGACCCAGAGAACGAATATTTCAGCGATGGGTTAACGGAAGAAGTGATTGTTGGACTGACGCGGATACACGGTTTGCGGGTGATCGCAAGGTCCACAGCCTTCCAGTATAAGAGACAAGCTCAGGACATTCGGCGGATTAGCATCGAACTCAACGTGTCCGCCGCGCTCGAAGGTAGCGTCCGCAGAAATGGCGATCGTTTGCGTATTACAGCCCAGCTGATTGATGGCAGGAACGGTTTTCATCTTTGGGCGCAAACCTACGAGCGTCAGATGAACGACATCTTCGCGATACAGCAGGAGATCGCTGAGGCGATCGCCGGAATGGTCGGCGCGCAGTTGCCGGCGGCACGTCCTTCCGGAGATACCAATGATGGGGCTGTAAAGGCTTACGATTTGTATCTTCGTGCGATGTATTTCGAAGCCAAGCGAACTCCTGATGGTTTTTCAAAAGGGCTGGAACTCTTACAGTTAGCTGTTGATTTGGATCCGCATTGTGCGCCGATTTTCGCCAGGATGGCTACCTCTTATACGTTACGGGCCGTCTATGGTTTGGAAGCGCCGAAGATCGCCATGAAGAGAGCCGGCGACGCGGCGTCCAGAGCACTGGAGATAGATAATGCGCTGGCTCACGCGCATTTCGCGCGAGGTTTCGTGAGCGCTCTCTACGACTGGGACTGGTCCGGGGCGGGGGTGTATTTTCGCCGCGCGCTGGAATTGAATCCTGGTGTGCCGGAATTTCATCACCGCTACGCCGTCTTCTATCTGGCCGCTTTGGGCAAGACCGAAGAAGCTCTCTGGCATATCCGGAAGGCAAAGAATTTGGATCCGATGTCCATCATTCTGCAGGCGGCGGAGTGCGCAGTGCTGGTCTGGGACCACCAATATGAGGCAGCGATTGCCAAGGGCGAACGGGCAGTGGAACTCGAGCCAACCTATTTTCTCGGGCACATGTACCTGTCCTGGGCCTATCTGTATCAAGGGAAGGCCACCGAATCGATCCGGGCTGCCGCGGAAGCAGCGCGGCTTTCGGCGGAGAGCCCTGCGGCACTCGCGGCGCTGGGCAACGCGTACGCCTTGGCAGAGCGGATGGATCAGGCTGCCGTTATAGTCAAGCGGTTGCAGCAGAGACCTTATATTCCGTCAGTATACGTCGCCGCGGTGTACGCGGCAATGAAGAAGACAGACGAAACCTTTTCTTGGTTAACGCGGGCGACGCGCGAGCGCTCCCCCGCACTTTTCTCCTTGCTTGTCGGACTTTGGGATCAAGATATTCGGCGCGATCCGAGATTCGGCGCGTTAGCGCGCTCCGTGGGCCTCGACGGCGCGGCTCATACTTAGGGGTTGCGCAACAATAACTTCACATCCGGAGCACTGTGGGAGGCTTTAGCCTGCGCGGAGCTTAAGCCCGCTTCCCAGAAGTCCCTTGCGGACAGATTTACAGCAGATATTTAGACCCTAATATTAGTGAATTGACCTATACTGAATAATACCGAGGCGCCAAATGAAACTCCCAGTGAAATACGCAGCCGTCCTTGCGATCTCGGCTTTTGCCGTCCCTGCGTTTTCGGCAACCGACTGCGAGCTGCGGGGCCCAGTCAGTTACATCTGCGGGGTGCAGAACGTCGAGGACTTAATTGCGTTGCGAGGCACGACATGGATTCTTGGCAGCCGGTTCGCCCGCGGTCAGGGGAGGCCCGGCGGCCTGTATCTCATTCAGTCCACTACTGGACGCGTTACGGAGCCAACGATCGACTATTCCGTCTCGCCGGAGGCGGCTTTCTCCGCGTGTCCATCCCCGCCGGATGCCGCGGCGTTTGGCGCACACGGGATCAGCGCGCGGATGATCGGCCGGACCCAAGCCGGGATCCTCGCCGTCAACCACGCCGGACGCGAGTCCATCGAGGTTTTTGATCTCGATCTGCATGCTGGAAACGAGCCGCCCACGATCCGGTGGCGGGGCTGCGTCGTCGCGCCGCCCGAAGCCTCGCTCAACGCGGTTACCCACCTTCCCGGCGCGGGCTTCGCGGTAACCAGCTTCGGCAACAACTCGGACAAGGACAGCGCGCGGAAGATGGTTGCCGGAGAGGCGATCGGTTTTGTCGCGGAATGGAATCCCGCTCGAGGTTGGGCGCGCATGCCCCAGCCGCCCATCGCCGCCCCCAACGGCATCGTGGCATCCCCAGATGGTAAGGTGCTCTACGTGGCGGCTTGGGGAGACGGCAAACTGCACCTGATCCAGCGGGGCGGCCACGATGCGGCTTCCGGCCTTCCGCTAGCTCTGCCTCCCGGCTTTCACCCCGACAATATCCGCTGGACGGCACAAGGGATGCTCATGATCGCGGGACAGACGGCCACGCCGGCCGAGATCTTGCAATCACTTCAGGGACCGGTGAGCACGGTGCCCTTTGAGGTGATTCAGGTCGACCCCCGGACGCGCCAGGTGACGGAGGTCCTAAGCGACGCGGGCTCACCGCTATTCGGTGGCGCCTCGGTGGCAATCCCGGTGGGACGGGAGATCTGGATAGGCAGTTTCCGGGGCGATCGCATCGCCCGCTATCCGGCGCCGTCGCGGGAGTAAAGCGGAGCCATGTTGTCGCGCGGACTGGCCCGCGTCACTCAGCAGCCCTGCCATGACCCAAGCGAAGGACCAGAATTGCACCATGTTACCGTTACTGTTACTTGTTCTGGCGAGCAGGACCGAGTATACAAGAAAGTGTCTGCTCATCCCCCGTCCGTAGCAAAACGGGCCAACCTTCCGATGCTGGCACCCACCGGAACGAGGGCTGAGAGCCCTTTGATCAGGAGTGTGACATGGCACCAATCAGGCATCTGCTACGATTCTCTCACCCATCAATGCCGCTCGCGTCCTGCGCGCTGTTTCTGCTGACGGCAACCGCGCTGCTGGCGCAATTCAATCTAGGCACAATCACCGGCACGGTGTTCGATCCCAGCCAGGCTGCTCTTGCCGGGTGCAAAGTGACACTGGTGAGCATCACCAACGCCAGCGTGCGTACGGTCACGACAAACTCCCAAGGTCTGTTTAGCGTGGCCTCGCTCGCCGCCGACACCTACCAGGTGACTGCGGAAGCAGCGGGCTTTCAGAAGGCCGTTGTGCGGCTGACTGTCAGCGTCGATCAAACCGTCAGCTTCGATTTCCACCTCGTGCTCGGCTCGATTACCGAGCAGGTAACGGTGAGCGAACAGTCCTCTCAATTGCAGGTCGAAAAAGACACTCACGAGATTGCCCAGCTGGTCACTTCGCAGGATCTTCAGGAACTTCCGGCGAACGGCCGTTCTTTCATCGCCGTAGCCAACTTGACGGCGGGGGCGGGTAGCGCGGGTGACGTGATCTCGGGCCCGCTGGTGACATTCGCAACCACCGGAAATGAGATGATCCTCGCGGGCCAACTCGTCGGCAGCACGAATTTCCTGCAGGACGGCGTGGTGAATATGAATATTCTCACCGCCACGGCAAACATTGTCCCCTCGATCGAGTCGATCATGGAAGTCAGCGTGGAATCGAGCGGTATGTCGGCCAAGTTCCCGTCGCCGGGTCTGGTGAATGTCATCAGCAAACGGGGCAGCAATTCGATCCATGGCACGGTGTATGATTATCTGAGCAACAACTTCTTCAACGCCCGAAACTTCTTCGCCGCAAGCGCGCCGGCTTATCGGAATAATCAGTACGGCGCGAATCTGGGCGCGCCCATCGTGAAGAACAAGCTGTTCGCCTTCTTCGATTACTCCGGACAGCGAACGTCAACGGCGAATGTTGTGCTGGCCCGCGTCCCCACCGCCGCCGAGCAGGCTGGCAATTTCGGCGCGACCACGATCTACGATCCGGCAACTTACAACGCGGCTGCCGGCACCATTAGCCCCTTCCCCAACAACACCATTCCGTCGTCGCGCATCAGTGCGTTCGCCACCCAATATCTCCAATACTACTTGCCCGCCAACACGCCCCTTGTAAACGGGATCAACTTCAACGAGAACCTTCCCACGAAGCTAAATCCCGAGACGTATCTGGGGCGCCTTGACTACAATCTGTCATCCAGGGACACGCTGAGCGGTCAGATTCAGACGACGGACAGTTCCACCGTGGGTAATTCCTTTCTTCCCGAGGTGGATCTTGCCAACACCAAGAGCGGCTGGATCGGTTACTTACAGAGTACGCATGTATTCTCCCCGACCGTCGTCAACGTCGTGCGCTTTGGTTACAATCGTTCGAATATTTTTATCGCCCCTGCAAAGATGGGCACTCAGGACTACGCGCAGCTCTTTGGCCTGCAGAACCTCACCGAGCCTAAGGCCACATCGCAGTCGCCCGTAGCAACCATCAGCGGCATTACCGCTGACGGTGCCGGCACCTATCCGATGGGAGGCACGCAGAACCTATATCAGTATGCGGATGAAGTGGACTGGACCAAGGGGCAGCACCAGCTCTCCTTCGGTGTCGAGGTGGACCGTGTGCAAATGAACAATCTTTGGGGAACGCTGGATGGCGGCACGTACAGCTTCAACGGGTTGTTTACCTCGAATCACCTGACGGGCGCGGCTCAAAAACTCGGTCCCGGCATGGCCGACTTTCTCCTTGGCTATCCCAGTTCCGCCATTGGAGCCCAAGGCGTCCCGACAGCCGCTTTTCGCTCGTCCAACATTGCCGGATACGCGCAGGATACCTGGAAACTGAGTCGCAAGCTGACGCTCAACCTGGGACTCCGCTATGAGTTTTATGGGCCGCCGACGGATAAGTGGGGCAAGGCAGCCATATATGACCTGCCCAGCAATACCTATAAAGCGGGTACCTGGCCGGCTGATTACCGCAACTTCGGCCCGCGCATCGGATTCGCGTACGCGCTTGGAGAGAAGACTGTCATTCGATCCGGCTTTGGTCTGTATTACAACACCGAGCCCTATCAATTCCTCATGTACATGGTAGAGTACCCGCCGGTTTATGTCCTGCAGTCGATCACATCGACCATTGCCAATCCGGTCCCGGTGACCAATATTTTCTCGGCCCGCCCGACCGCGAGCGGGCTGAGCCCCGAGACTGTGGGGCAGCGCATGCCGACACCCTATGTGGAGCAATGGAATTTCAGTATCCAGCGTTCCTTCAACTCGAAGCTGCTGGCCACCTTGGCCTACGTCGGCAACCGGTCGCATCACCAGTCGATGCGCTTCAACCCGAATCAGGCGGTGCAGGAGGCGGACCCCTCGAACCCCACGACGATCCAGAGCCGGCGGCCAAATCCATTGGTCGGAGACGTTACTGAGCAAGACAACATCGCGAACGCAACCTATGACAGCTTACAGGCGACCCTGCACTACCGGCTCAACGCCGGGTTATCGGTCCAGGCAAATTATAGTTTTTCGAAGGCCCTTGACGTGGCCGATGGCGGCATCACCTTCCCCGCTGATGCTCACAACATCAAAGGTAGTTACGGGGTGGCGAATATTGACCGCGCGCAAACCTTCAACGCGAGTTACACGTACCAGTTGCCGGTCGGCGCCGGAAAGCGCTTCTTCGGCCAGCTGGGCTGGGTCAGCAAACAGGTCCTGGGAGGCTGGGATATCAGTGGCATCACTTCAGTTACAACCGGGCCGCCATTCGAGGTGACGGCCACAGACACATCCAGCACCGGTAACGTCCACACCGTGCCGGCCGACCGGATCTGCAACGGCAATCTGCCTTCCGGCCAGAGGTCGATTACTCACTGGTTTAATACCTCATGCTTCGTGCAGCCGGCAACCGGGCGCATCGGCAACGAAGGCCGGGACGTGCTCTGGGGGCCCGGATCTACCCAGTTTGATCTGTCGGCCTACAAGAGGTTCCCATTCGGCGAAAAGAGATGGGTGCAACTGCGGGCCGATTACTTCAACGCTTTCAACCATCCGAACTTCACCATAGGCGGCACCGGCGTGCAAACGCTCACGCAATCCACCTACGGGCAGCTTGTTGGTGCGTATCCGCCGCGGAACCTGGTGCTATCTCTCAAAGTGGCCTTTTAGGGTTATCTGCCGGAGGCGAGGCCCGCTACTTTGCCCGCCACTAGCATGCCGATGGAGGAAGAACGGGCGATGAGAGAGACAGGACTCAAGAACAAGGTAGTGATCGTCACCGGCGCGGCGGCCGGTATCGGACGCGCCACGGCCCGCCGGTTCGCCGAGGAAGGCGCCCGAGTGGCCGGGTGGGATGTAAAAGAGGATGCCGCCGCGGCGTTCGTTCACGAGATGAACGCGGCCGGCGGAGAAGGGCTCTTTCAGGCGGTCGACGTTACGCACGCGAAGTCCGTGCAAGATGGGGTTCAGCAGGTTGTCAGCCGCTGGGGCACTGCCAGCGTGCTCGTAAACAACGCTGGGATTCTGCGAGATGCCCAGCTCATCAGGTATAAGGACGGCGCAGTCGCCGGCATGATGAGCGACGAGGCCTTTGATGCAGTTGTCGGCGTGAATCTGCGCGGTGTCTTCCTCTGCACGCGCACCGTGGTGCCGCACATGATCGAGGCCGGCGGAGGAGTCATCTTGAATGCATCCTCCGTGGTTGGGCTGTATGGGAACTTCGGCCAAACCAACTACGTTGCGACCAAGGCGGGCGTGATCGCGATGGCCCGGACCTGGGCGCGCGAATTGGGCAAATACAACATCCGCGTGAACGCCGTCGCGCCCGGTTTCATCGCTACGGAGATGGTGAAAGGCATGCCCGAGAAGGTCTTGCAGTCGATGCGCGACCACACGCCGATGGGCCGCATGGGAGAACCCAACGACATCGCGGAGGCTTACGTGTGGCTCGCTTCGGATCGGGCGTCTTTTGTCTCCGGTGCGGTGATCTCTGTCGATGGGGGAATCGTCACCGGCACATAGCCGGATTGGCACCGCGGTTTGATGTAGGACAGGCATACAAGCACAGGAAAGGACCTGACCGGTGAAACGGATTTATATCGCTACGTACCATCAATCGAAGTTCGGCAAACTGCTGGGAATGAGCGTTCCGGACATCCTCAAGAAAGCGGTTGATGGGGCGTGCCGCGAAATCGACGTCCAGCCGTCGGCATTGGATGTGGCGAGCGTTGGCGCGGCATGCAGTTTTACCCTGAATGAGCAAGGACTGCTCGCAGGGCTCCTGGCCTCGGTGCCGGGACTCGAAGGAAAGCCCATCGAGATGGTCGAGAACGCCTGCGCATCCGGGGGGCAGGCCGTGCTCTCCGTGATTCATAAACTGCAACTCGGCTTTGGCGAGACGGGCGTTGCGGTGGGTTACGAGAAGATGCGCGACGCCGAGGGAAAGATGGATGGCAAACTCATCGGGAAGGTGCTTGGCTACTTCTCGCATCCCGACGACCGCACCGGCAAGGTCTTCGTGTTCCCACACTTGTTTGCAGAAATCATGCAGGCGTACATGGCCCAGCATGGCGTTAGGGAAGAAGACCTCGCGCAAATTGCCGTGCAGGAGTACGCGAACGCGGAATTCAATCCGTGCGCGCAGATGAGCAAGGTGCAGATCACGCTCGAACAGGCGATGAAGATCGAAGGAATCAATCGCTACGTCGTCGAGGGATTGCCGCTAAAGACCTTCGATTGCTCGCAGATCACGGACGGTTATGCCGCGCTGATTCTGGCCACCGAGGAAGGGCTGACGAAGCTCGGCATTGCGAGATCCGCATGCGTCGAAGTCTTGGGTTATGGGCAGGCCACCGATCCGCTTTTGAAGGCGGGCCGCAACGTGCTCCATCCGGCGGGAGCATATCAGGCGATGGGGCGGGCGTACGCGATGGCGGGCGCAACGCCTGCCGACGTCAACGTCGCTGAGGTGCACGACTGCTTCACAGTGGCGGCCGCCTTGGGTACCGAGGTAATCGGCAAGGCCGAGGCGGGCAAGGGAGCGGCGTATTGGGTCGAGGGCAAGGCGCGGCCTGACGGCGAATGCGCCATCAACACTTCAGGCGGACTGATCGCGAAGGGTCACCCGATCGGAGCGACCGGCATCGCGATGATCGGCTGGTGCGCGCTCCAATTGCTCGGCAAGGCGCCGGCTGAATTGCAGGTGAAAGATCCGAAACTGGCGGCAACGTTCAACATCGGTGGCCCGCTGTGCGCGTCGGTCTGCACGGTGTTGCGGCCCGCCGTGTAGAAGAGTTCAAGGCACGCAATTCATTTTCGTAGCGGCAACTCTTATGGCAAAGACTAATCGCAAGGTCATCGTAAGCTGCGCCATTACTGGCTCGGCCCACACTCCGACGATGTCGGAGTATCTTCCTCTCTTTCCGTCGCAAATCATCGATAGCGCCGTCGAGGCCGCCGAAGCAGGCGCCGCAATCGTCCATCTCCATGCCAGGAACCCGGACGATGGCAGACCCTCAGGCGATTCCGCCCTTTTTCAGCAAATCTGCTCGTCCGTGGCAGAGCGATCCAATGTGGTCATCAACGTCACCACCGGCGGCAGCACGCGCATGACGATCCAGGAGCGGACCGGCTATCCGCTCAGGGTCAAGCCGGAGATGTGTTCGCTGAACATGGGATCGATGAATTTTTCGCTACATCCTCTCGCCGAACGGATCACCGAATGGCGGTTCGACTGGGAGCAGCCCTACATCTCGGGCATGAAGGACGTAGTTTTCAAGAACACGTTCGCCGATATCGAGTACATCCTTCGCAACCTTGGGGAGGGAGGCACGCGTTTTGAGCTTGAATGCTACGACGTCGGCCATCTTTACAACCTCGCCCATTTCCTGGATAGAAAGGTGATCGAACCGCCTGTCTTCATCCAGGCGATCTTTGGCATTCTCGGCGGCATCGGCGCCGATTCTGAAAACGTAGTGTTGATGAAATCGACGGCAGACCGGCTGTTCGGACGCGACGCCTATCAGTTTTCCGTCCTCGGCGCTGGGCGTCATCAATTCCCTCTGGTCACGTTGGGCGCGCTTCTTGGTGGCAATGTCCGCGTCGGTCTGGAAGACAACCTTTACCTCGGTCCCGGCAAATTAGCGAAGAGCAACGCCGAACTGGTGCTGAAAATTCGTCGCATTCTAGAGGAACTCTCACTCGAACCCGCGACGCCCGACGAGGCCAGGGAGATCTTGGCCTTGAAAGGGCGAGAAAACGTGCATTTCGCTTGAACAAGGTGAAGTGCCAACTGAGAGAAAGGGGAAGATGACCTTTAAAGATCGACTGTATCCGCCCAGTGGGCTGCGTGTTTTGATTTCGGCCGGGGCTTCCGGCATTGGCGCCACGATCGCCTCCGCTTTCACAGAAACAGGCGCCAAGGTCCATGTCTGCGACGTCGACGCCATCGCTCTGCAGGCGTTTCAGGGACGGTTCTCTTCCGCCCTTGCAACCCAGGCTGACGTTGCCAACAGCGAGCAAGTCGCGGCGGTCTTTCAGGCGCAGCGTGGCCATTTCGGCGGCCTGGACGTCCTCGTCAATTGCGCCGGCATCGCCGGCCCTACGGGGGGTATCGAGAAAATCAGTCCGGAGGATTGGAGCCGCACGGTCGAGGTGAATCTAAGCGGGCAATTCCGCTTTCTCCACCATGCCGTGCCTATGTTAAGGGAGTCCTCGTCCGCCCATGCGATCTGTATATCCTCGGTTGCAGGACGGCTCGGATACGCGTGGCGTACGCCCTATGCATCCACCAAATGGGCGATTTCTGGCTTGGTGAAATCGCTGGCGATCGAACTCGGCCCCGACGATGTCAGGGTCAACGCGCTGCTTCCGGGAGTAGTCGAGGGTCCCAGAATGGATTCCGTGATCCGCGCTCGCGCCCAGGAAAAGGGCCTCACCGAAGAAGCTATGCGCGCCGACTTCGTCAAGAAGGTGTCGCTGCGCCGCATGGTGACTGCGGACGACGTGGCGCTCATGTGCCTTTATCTGTGCTCGCCGGCCGGACGGAATATTTCCGGGCAGACGATCAGCGTCGACGGGAATGTCGAATACCTCTAAATCAGCAGGATCTGACAATGATCAAGTTAACCGATGAACAGCAAAGGATGTATCAAGGCGAGCGTGGACCTGGCGTGCAGCAGGCGATGACCATACTGGTCAAATACGGCAACGCTTATGATGCTGAGCGAATGATTAGAGTCGACAGCACACATACGCCGCCGGCATTCAACCTTGACTTCTTGACGCAGATCCTCACAGGTGTAAGCCAGGTAAAGGCGATTTCTTCCTTGCACATGACCCGGATTTGCTGCACTCGGTGGGCGGGTACTGTGGGCGTAGTTCCTGAGTTGGCCGAGAGCGCATGCCAGGCACACAATGAGGGCCTTGACCTCTTCCGAAAAGCAGGCTTCCTCGAGACATTCACCTGTGTGCCGTTCCTGACCGAAAACACACTTCGGCCGGGTATGGTGTTTTCCTGGTCGGAATCATCGGCGATCGTGGCCGGGAATTCGATATTCGGCGCCCGGGGGAATCGCGATTCCGCACCGATCGCACTTTCCAGCGCCATCACTGGCTTTACGCCGGAAATGCTTCTGCACAAACCCGAGAATCGTCATGCCGAGTTGCTGGTAGAGCTGGAAGGTCTCGACGTCACCAGTTTCACCGACGCTGACCTTGGCGCTATCGGTTTCTACATTGGCTCGCAGGCCGGGGATAAAATTGTCGCTGTGACGGGCTTTGCGCCGCCGCTCAGCTATGAGGAGCTGAAGTATTTGATGACGCCCATGGCAGTCTCTGGCGCTGTAGCGCTCTGCCACGTGGTCGGAGTCACGCCGGAGGCGCCGACGTTGGAGGCGGCTCTTGGCGGACAGAGCCCCAGAGCCACCATCAAGGTCGGCCCGAGCGAACTAAAGCAGGCATATGACGCGTTGAATACAGCCAAGTCAGACCAGGTTGATACGGTTCTTTTTGGCTGTCCCCACGCTACGATCTCTGAGATTCAGAAGATAGCCCATCTTCTGGCCGGCAACAAGCTGAGAAGCGGTATACGCCTTTGGGTACTGACGGCCGATGTCATCTATTCACTTGCGAAACGCAGCGGCTACGTAGACGTAATTCAAGAAGCCGGGGGATTAGTAATCACCGATACGTGTATTTCCGATCGGTTTTATGGTCTCTATGGTTTGAAGGAAGATCTGGGCGTTGTGGCTACGAGCTCGGGAAAGTCGGCTGCTTACCATACGCGGGCTACCCAGGTACACTACGGCAGCACCGAAGCGTGCGTGGCTTCTGCCTTAACCGGGAAATGGAGAGAGTAGCGATGATGATTCAAGGAAAGACTGTGAACGCAGGCGTCGCGGAAGGTGAGGCGATCGTCACTAAGATGCCCTTCAATTTCATCCTCGACCTGGACATTCACAGCGGCAAGGTGAAATCTGGACACGAGTTAAAAGGCCAGGCTTTGACCAACAAGATCTTCGTCTTTCCGACGGGCAGAGGATCCACATGGGGTGCGTTGATGGCCTACGAGTCGCTGCTTCGCGGCACGTTCTGTAAAGGCATGGTGTGCACGGAAGCCGAGCCCGTCATTGGCGCCGTAGCGATCATGCTGGATGTGCCGATGCTGCATAGGCTCACGGTGAACCCGGTGGATGTAATTAAGACAGGCGATTACATCAGAATGGACGCAACAAGGGGTCTTGTGGAAGTAATCAAACGAGTGTGATGCCTGCAGCTTTAGGAATGAAACCTATGACGAGAGCCATTGTCCTTATGTCGGCACTTTGCCTGCCGTTAATGGGCGCGACCTCCGGGATGGAAACGATTGTAAAGACCGAGTCGGGGCTGGTCGCAGGCAGCGGCACCGCGATTCGAGTCTACAAAGGGATTCCTTACGCCGCTCCGCCTGTAGGAGAGCTTCGCTGGAAGCCGCCGCAACCGGTGAAGCCCTGGCCCGGTGTGCTGGTGGCGAAAAAGTTCTCCCCGGTCTGCCCCCAAGCGGATCGTTTGAATCTGGGGGCGCAAAGCGAGGACTGCCTGAAGCTGAATATCTGGACGCCCGCGCGGCGACCGGGAGATAAGCTGCCGGTAATGGTATGGATACACGGCGGCAGTTTTCAGGCCGGCGCCACCTCGCAGAGTGTTTACGACGGCGAGGCGCTGGCGGCGCAAGGGGTGGTGTTGGTAACGGTCGAATACCGGCTGGGAATCTTCGGGTTTTTCGGCCACCCGGGGCTGAGCGCGGAGTCCCCGCGGGGTGTTTCCGGTAACTACGGACTGATGGACATGGTATTGGCGTTGGGGTGGGTGAAAAACAATATCGCCGCGTTTGGCGGCGATCCCGGCAACGTGACGATCTTCGGCGAGTCGGCGGGCGGCGCGGCCGTCTTCCTGCTACTTGTGATTCCCCAGTCCGAGGGGCTGTTCCAAAAAGCGGTCAGCGAGAGTGGAGGCATTCTCCCGCCGATCCGGCTCAAGAATGAGGAGGGCGGGATCATGCCCCTGGAGACGCAGGGCGAGAAACTGGGACGCGATATCTCGGCGCTGCGGAACATGAGCACCGCCGAGGTTATGAATCTCGCAGCTCCCCGGATGGCGACGATTGGTGCAGCCGATCGCGCGCTGTGGTTGCCGGTGATCGACGGTTGGACGCTCCCCGAGTCGACTCTGCGGCTATTTCGAACGGGCAAGTTTCATAAAGTGCCGTTCCTGGCCGGCACCAATGCCGACGAGGGCACTCTGTTCAATCCACCGGTAAGAGACTTGGCGTCGTTTCGAGATTACGCCTCAAAGCGGATCGGCGTGCCGGCGGATGCGGCGCTGGAACACTATCCGGCGGCGAACGATGCGGAAGCGCATGCCGCGGCGGCGAAATTGGGTGGAGACTTTCAGTTTCTGCTGGGAACACGCGAAATCCTGCGCGACATGTCCAAGGCAAATCCAAAGACTTTCCAATATTACTTTACACGGCTGACTGGAGTCGGAAAACAAATCGGCTTGGGCGTTTTTCACGCATCGGAGATTCAATATGTTTTCGGTAATTTGCCGGATGGGTATTTCGGAACCGAGCCGTCGCCCGTTTTCGGCGACATGCGAGTCCATGCCGACAGTTATACCGAGTTAGATGCCGGGCTGGCGAAGACGATGAGTGCGCAGTGGGTACAGTTCGCCAAATCGGGCGACCCCAACGCACCGGGGCTGCCGCAATGGCCCCGATTCAGCCCGGATCGCGAGGCGTACCTCGAACTGGGAGACCATATCGTGACCGGCGAGTCGTTACGCAAACAGCATCTCGATTTCCTGATCCCGACGCTCCTGAAACTACAGCCTTAGTCGCAGGCATCTCGGGTTCAGATACGGGCCGGGCTGCGACGCGAATGACTCGTCGGGTTTGGCTTGGTAGCAGGGCAAGTAGAGGAGAAGTCATGACGAAAGGCCTTCTTTTTATGTCGACGCTGTGCCTGCCGTTAATGGGCGCAACATCGGGGTTGGAGACGATCGTAAGAACCGAGTCGGGGCTGGTCGCAGGCAGCGGCACCGCGATTCGGGTTTACAAAGGGATTCCGTACGCTGCGCCCCCTGTGGGCGAGCTTCGCTGGAAGCCACCGCAGCCGGTAACCCCATGGCCGGGAGTGTTGGTAGCGAAGAACTTCTCGCCAATCTGCCCCCAATCGGACCGTTACAACCTTGGCGCGCAAAGCGAAGACTGCCTGAAGCTAAATGTCTGGACGCCTGCGCGGTCCACGGGAGATAAGCTCCCTGTAATGGTGTGGATACACGGCGGCAGTTTTCAGGTTGGCGCCAGTTCGCAAAGCGTCTACGACGGCGAAGCTCTGGCGGCACAAGGTGTGGTGGTGGTGACCATCGATTACCGGTTGGGAATCCTCGGGTTTTTCTGCCACCCGAAGTTAAGCGCGGAGTCTCCGAACGGCGTTTCCGGCAACTACGGACTGCTGGACATGGTTGCGTCACTGGAGTGGGTGAAACATAATATCGCGGCGTTCGGTGGCGATCCCGGCAACGTGACCATTTTCGGCGAGTCGGCGGGCGGCGCTGCCGTATTTCTACTTCTCGAGATGCCGCAGGCGAAGGGCCTGTTCCACAAGGCGATCAGCGAAAGTGGAGGCATTCTCCCCCCGATCCGGCTCAAGGAGGAGTCGGCCGGTATCATGCCGTTGGAGACGCAAGGCGAGAAATTGGGGCTCGACGTTTCGGCGCTGCGGAAGTTGAGCACCGTGGAAGTGTTGAAGCTGGCTCCTTGGCGGAATGCGGGCGTCGGTTCAGGTGATCGGGTAGCGTGGCTGCCGGTAATAGACGGTTGGGTGCTCCCTGACGAGACACTGCGGCTACTGCGAGCGGGCAGATTCCATCAAGTGCCGTTCCTGGCGGGCACCAATACCGACGAGGGCACGCTCTTCAATCCTCCCGTCAAAGACCTGGAAACATTTCGAACTTTCGCGAAACGCCTCGGCGTGCCGGCTGATGCGGCGCTGAAGCTCTATCCGGTCGCGAATGATGCGGAAGCGCATGCCGCCGCGGCGAAATTGGGCGGCGATGTGCAGTTCCTGCTTGGAACCCGCGCGGTGTTACGCGAGATGGCCAAGGCAAATCCAAGGACTTTCCAATATTACTTTACGCGGCTAACTGGGATCGGAAGACAACTCGGCTGGGGCGTCTTTCATACATCGGAAATTCAATATGTTTTCGGCAATTTGCCGGACGGGTACTTCGGAGCGGAACCGTCGGCCCTTTTCGGGGATTTGGGAGTCAAGGCCGACAGCTACACCGATGTGGATGCCAGTCTAGCCAAGACGATGAGTGCGCAGTGGGTGCGGTTCGCCGCATCGGGTGATCCCAACGGACCGGGGCTGCCCCAATGGCCACGGTTCAGCGTGGATCGCGAGGCGTACCTCGAACTCGGTGATCGCATCGTCACCGGCGAGTCCTTGCGCAAGAAGCACCTCGATTTCCTGAACAAGATGCTCCTCGAACCACGGCCTTAGAACAAGAGTGTGCCTTGATTGGCAGATGCTGCCCATACTGGAGAAACATTCAATGATCGACAAGGAAATCAAGTCTGCCGCAGAATCAGTGGCGGATATTTACGATGGCGCCACGGTGATGGTGGGCGGGTTTGGCCTTTGCGGCATTCCCGAAAACCTGCTGCGCGCACTGTCGGAGCGGAACGTAAAGAATCTCTATACCATCAGCAACAACATGGGGATCGATGGGTTCGGCATGGGCTGGCTGCTTGAGCGGGACATGATTGGCGCTCACATCGGCAGCTACGTCGGCGAAAACAGGTTACTGGAAACGCGGATCATTCGCGGCGAGATTCGCGTGGAACTCGTCCCGCAGGGAACGCTGGCGGAACGGATCCGGGCCGGTGGCGCCGGGATTCCGGCCTTCTATACACCTGCTGGCGCCGGGACAGTGGTAAGCGAAGGCAAAGAGACTCGGACCTTCGACGGGCATTCCTACGTCCTGGAACACGGGCTGAAGGCGGACTTCGCTCTGATCAAAGCCTGGAAAGGCGACCGCATGGGCAACCTGGTTTACCGCAAGACGGCGCGAAACTTTAACCCGATGATGGCGACGGCGGCACGCATCACGATTGCTGAAGTGGAAGAACTGGTCGATCCTGGTGAAATTCCGGCCGACGAGATTATCACTCCGGGCATCTACGTGAAGCGGATCGTAAAGGGCGAGAAATACGAGCGAAAGATCGAGCGCAGAACGGTGCGCCCCGTGGAGAGAAGGGAGCAATGACAATGGAAGCGGTAAAACCTGCGAAGCGGCCGGAATCCCCCGATGCGGGAAAACGAGACCGCATTGTGAGGCGCGCGAGCCTGGAACTGCGGCAAGGGTTCTATGTCAATCTGGGGATTGGTATGCCGACGCTGGTCGCGAACCACGTCCCAACGGGTGTGGATGTGATCCTGCAATCGGAGAACGGCATGCTCGGTGTTGGCGAGTATCCCTTCGAAGGAGCCGAAGACTCCGACATGATCAATGCCGGTAAGGAAACGGTAACGGAGGTGCCTGGCACCTCTTACTTCTCCAGCGCCGCTTCCTTTGCCATGATTCGAGGCGGCCATATTGACCTGAGCATTCTTGGAGCCATGGAAGTCAGCGAGAAAGGAGATTTGGCGAATTGGTTGGTACCGGGGAAACTCGTCAAAGGAATGGGCGGAGCCATGGATCTGGTTGCGAGTGCCCGTCGAGTCGTGGTGATGATGGAACATACGACCAAGACTGGCGCGCCGAAGATTCTGAAGGAGTGCACCCTTCCGCTGACGGGCCTGGGCGTGGTGGAGACGATCATCACTGAATTAGCAGTGATGCGTGTCACGCCCGAGGGGCTCCTCCTGGAAGAAATCGTTCCAGGGCAAACCGTGGCAGCCGTGCAGGAAGCGACGGCGGCGACTCTGATCGTCAGCCCGAACCTGCGGGAGATGCGGTCTACGTTGCCATGAAAGGTGAGGATATGCAGCCAGCGGCGTCACACCAGCCAATCGCGGAGAAGATCAAGCAGAAACTGGCCGCTCCCATCACGTCGGACGATGTGATCGACCCCCAGCAAGAGCTGGCGGAGGTCCTTTCGGTGGTGGGACTGACGCCCGATGCGGTCGGAGGGTCTCTCACCTTTACCGGCAAGGACCCGATCCTGAAGGGCCCCTGGCCGCTGGCCACCATGGCCGGCGTGGCGCTTATGGCCAAAGCGGTGGCGGCGGCGGACATGTGGCGCTATCGCACCGGCCAAGGACAGGATTTGACGCTGGACCTGCGCCGCGCGCCGCACCGGTTGTGCCCGTTTTACGACCATAAATGGGAACTGCTGAACGGCTATCCGCCCGGGGATGCGCACTACGCGACCAACCCCTTCAACGCGTTGAACTGGTACCCCACCAAAGACGGGCGCTGGATGCACATTATGAACCTGTATCCGACGGCCAGAACGCGCGCGCTGGCCTTCTTCGGCTGCCCCGATAATTTTCAGGCGATTTCCGAAGTCACGCGCAAATGGAACTCTCTCGAACTGGAGGAAGAAGCCAATCGCTGTGGCGTGCAGGCGACCGTCGTGCGCACTGTGGAAGAGTTCATGGCTTTGGAACAGTTCCAATATCTCGCGGCAGCTCCTCTTGTGAGCATCGAAAAGATAGGAGAATCCGAACCGGAGCCATTCCCGGCGAACCCTGCCGCGCCGCTCGACGGCATTCGCGGGCTCGGCCTGGGGCGCGTAATTGCCGGCGCCGGGCTGGGCAGGGCCCTCGCTTATCATGGCGCGGACGTCCTGAATATCTGGAGACCACTCGATTACGAACTCGAGTTTCTCTACTACACGGCGCACGTCGGTATGCGGTCCTCGACCATCGAATTCGCCGATCCCGAAGGCAGGGCCAGGTTGCAGCAATTGGCGAAGGGCGCGGATATCTTCTTCTCGAATCGCCGTCCAGGTTATCTGAACCGGTTGTGTCTCACGGCCGAGGAACTGGCGGTGATCCGGCCGGGAATCATCCACGTGGATATGTCTCTGTTTGGGCCCACGGGGCCGTGGGCCGGCAGAGTGGGTTTCGACCAAAACGCCGGCAGCGTCAGCGGCATATTTACGCGCGAGG
>Ga0181529_10002586_pt1 | contig 21451 bp, 18 predicted proteins | sample PEATcosm2014_Bin_36_FD_119763 | JGI IMG/M metagenome (GOLD analysis project Ga0181529, IMG submission 119763) | Peatland microbial communities from MTU Mesocosm Facility, Houghton, MI, USA - PEATcosm2014_Bin10_30_metaG | ecosystem: Environmental > Terrestrial > Soil > Wetlands > Peat | place... | reverse complement strand
GCTCGCGCGGGCGGACCTGGCGCAGACGCTGGATGGCGCCGTGGCGCTCGCCGAGCGCGAGGCGCCAGGCATCGCCTTTTATCGCAATTACGAGCCCGGCATCCCGCCGTTTGCTTTCGATGCCGAACTGCTGGAGCGCGTTTTCTACAACCTGCTGATCAACGCCGCGCAGGCCAGCCCGCCGGGCGGAGCCGTGACGGTGAAAACCCGCGCCGACGGGACCAATGCGGAAGTCTCGGTGATCGACCGCGGCTGCGGCATCGATCCGGCCCAGCGCGACAGCATTTTCAATCCTTTCTTCACCACCAAGCCGCAGGGCGTTGGCCTCGGGCTCGCCATCGTTTCGAAAATCGTCGACGAACACGGCGGTAATATAACGGTGGAGAGCGAACCGGGGAAGGGCAGCATTTTCCGCGTGATGCTACCGATAAAAACGGAGCCGCGACCATAGGGAGCGGTCGTTGCTGGCATGTTGTTGTTGGCAGGCGGAAGCGCCTGCCCCACTATTTATGAAGAAACGCATTCTGGTGGTTGAAGACGAAGAGAAGCTCCGCCGGGTGATCGAGCTGCAACTGGTCTCCAAAGGGTTCGACGTCGACAAAGCCGCCACCGCCGAAGAGGCGCTCAAAGTGGTGGACCGCGCCGACCTGGTGCTCACCGACTTGCGGCTGCCTTCCATGGACGGCCTCGAATTCCTCGGCGTCATCCGCCGCCAGAACGCACACGTGCCGGTGATCATGATGACCGCGTTCGGCAGTGTGGAGACCGCGGTGGAAGCCATGAAGGCCGGCGCCACCGATTTTCTGCTCAAGCCGTTCGGCCTGGATCACCTGATGCAGGTGGTGTCGAAAGCGCTCGAAGTGCGCGCCCTGCGCGAGGAAAACCGCGAGCTGAAGGCCGAACTGGGCCGCCGCTATGAGTTCGACAACATCATCGGCCGCAGCCCGGCCATGCAGGAGATCTTCGCCTCGATCGAGCGCGTGGCGCCCACCCGCGCCACCGTGCTGCTGGCCGGCGAAAGCGGCGTCGGCAAGGACCTGATCGCCCGCGCCATCCATTTCCATTCGCCGCGGAAGGACCGCCCGCTGGTCAAGATCAACTGCAGCGCGCTGCCCGAGAACCTGATGGAAAGCGAATTGTTCGGCTATGAGAAAGGCGCCTTCACCGGCGCGCAAACCTCCAAGCCCGGCAAGTTCGAACAAGCCGACACGGGCACCGTGTTTCTGGACGAGATCGGCGACGTGCCGGCCGTCATTCAAGTGAAGCTGCTGCGCATCCTGCAGGAGCGCGAGTTCGAGCGGCTGGGCAGCAATGTGACGCGCCGCATCGATGTGCGCGTGATTGCCGCCACCAACCAGGACTTGCGCGCCGCGCTCGAGCAGGGCACCTTTCGCGAGGACCTGTATTACCGCTTGAACGTGGTGCCGCTCAATATTCCTCCGTTGCGCGAACGCAAGCAGGACATTCCGTTCCTCGCCAACCACTTTGTACACAAGCTGGCGCCGGAAAACGGCTGCCAGGTGGATCGCATTACCGATGCCGGTATGGAAAAACTGATCGCCTACTACTGGCCGGGTAATGTGCGCGAGCTCGAAAACGTGATCGAGCGCAGCCTGGTGATGTGTTCGGGCACGGCTCTCGATGCCGCCGACATCAAGCTGGAAGCCGACCGCCGGACGCCGCGCGCGCAGACCGACGATCGATTCCTGCCCGAGGGGATGACGCTCGATAGCTACGAACAGGAAATCATTCGCGAAGCTTTGCGACGCGCCGATGGCAACAAGAGCCAGGCCGCCAGGCTGCTCGGCCTGACGCGCAACGCCTTGCGGTACCGCCTCACGCAAATGGGCCTGGAAGCATAGATGCCGGCGCGCACAGATCGGCCCGGCCGGCGCGCGCGGGTGCGCGACACGGAGTTGGAAGCTGGGCCGGCTTTGTATCAGGGCACGGCTTTAGTCGTGCCGCAACACGCCGGTACCAAAGGCTTTAGCCACAGAGCCCTTTCTGCGTCCGCAGGGGCTGAAGCCCAAGTTCTTTTCCTGATTCTTCGGCACGGCTAAAGCCGGTGCCCTGATACAAAGCCTCTGATAAAGCAAGCCTTGTGTACCCCTACACTCAGATTCATGCGAATTCAGCGGCGATGGAGAGTTTCGCCATTTCTGCGTCGCACACCCCGGCGCGTGCCGCGAGTTTCGAAACCGAAATGTCATTTGGACGGGGTAAGCTGTAAAAAAGGAGCCCCATATGCCTGCCGCAGCCGATACCAAGCTCGCATCCGACCTGAGCGCTTATGGCGAAGCGCGATCCACGATTTCCGGAGCGCCGCTCAGCGCCGAGGATCTTCGCCGCACCCACGCTTACTGGCGAGCCTGCAATTACCTCAGCCTGGGGATGATCTATCTGGTCGAAAACCCGCTGCTGAAGGACCCGCTGCGGGCCGAACACATCAAGAACCGCCTGCTGGGGCACTGGGGATCGAGCCCCGGCCTGTCGTTCGCCTACGTTCACTTGAATCGATTGATCAAGCAATACGATCTGGACATGATTTTCATGGCCGGGCCGGGGCACGGCGCGCCGGGAGTGCTGGGGCCGGTATACCTGGAAGGCACATACTCGGAAATCTACCCCGATAAGAGCGAGGACGAAGAGGGGATGCGCGAGTTCTTCAAGCAATTCTCCTTCCCCGGCGGGATCGGCAGCCACTGCACGCCGGAAACTCCGGGCTCGATTCATGAAGGCGGCGAACTGGGCTACGTGCTCTCTCACGCTTGCGGCGCGGCTTTCGACAACCCGGAGTTGATTGTGGCCGCGGTGGTGGGCGATGGCGAATCCGAAACCGGCGCGCTGGCGACCTCGTGGCACATCAACAAGTTCCTCTCTCCCATTCGCGACGGCGCGGTGCTGCCCATCCTCCATCTCAATGGCTACAAGATCAACAATCCCACGCTGCTGGCGCGCATCAGCCATCTGGAGCTGGAGCAACTCATGCGCGGATATGGGTGGACGCCGTACTTCGTGGAAGGCTCGGACCCGGATTCGATGCACCAGGCCATGGCCGCCACCGTGGAGCACGCGATCGACGAGATCCGCCGCGTGCGCGAGGAAGCGCGCTCAACCGGCGTGGCGGAGCGGCCGCGCTGGCCGATGATCGTCATGCGGACACCCAAGGGATGGGGCGCGCCGCTCGAGGTGGGAGGCCATCGGCTGGAAGGTTTCTGGCGCGCGCATCAGGTTCCGCTGCCCGACGTCAAAAAGAACCCCGATCAACTGGCCATGCTGGAAAAGTGGATGCGCAGCGAGAAGCCGGAAGAGCTGTTCGATGCCGCCGGCAAACTGCGGCCGGAGTTGAAAGAGCTGGCGCCCACCGGCGCGCGCCGCATGAGCGCCAACCCTCACGCTAACGGAGGCATTCTCAAGCGCGCTTTGCGGCTGCCGGATTTCCGCGGCTACGCGTTCGCGATCGGGCAGCCCGGAAAGTCGGAAGCCGAAAACACGCGTCCGCTCGGCGTTTTCCTGCGCGACGTGATGAAGATGAACATGAACAACTTCCGCGTCTTCGGCCCCGATGAGAACACCTCCAACAAGCTGGACGCCATTTACCAGGTCGCCAAGAAGTTCTGGATCGCCGAATACTTTCCCGAGGACGCCGACGGCACCGAGCTCGCGCCCGATGGCCGTGTGATCGAGATGCTCAGCGAACACACCGTGGAGGGAATGCTGGAAGGCTACACGTTGACCGGACGTCACGGCTTCCTCTCCAGCTATGAGGCTTTCATACACGTCATCGATTCGATGTTCAATCAGCACGCCAAGTGGCTTTCGATTTCGAATCACTTGTCGTGGCGCCAGCGCGTGGCTTCGCTGAACCTGTTGATCACGTCCACCGTCTGGCGGCAGGATCACAACGGCTTCACTCACCAGGATCCCGGATTCCTCGACGTGGTGGTCAACAAGAGCGCCACCGTCACGCGTATTTATCTTCCGCCCGACGTGAATTCGCTGCTATCGGTCGCCGCGCATTGCCTGCGCAGCGAGAACTACGTCAACGTGATCGTGTCCGACAAGCAAATGCACTTGCAATATATGGATATGGACGCCGCCATTCAGCACTGCACCAAGGGCATCGGCATCTGGGAGTGGGCCAGCACCGATTCGAGCGGCGAGCCGGACCTGGTGATGGCTTCGGCCGGCGACATTCCCACGCAGGAGGCGCTCGCCGCCACGGTTCTGCTGCGCAAGGAATTCGCCGACGTCAAGATCCGCTTCATCAACGTGGTGGATCTGTTCAAACTGCAACCCAGCACGGAGCATCCGCACGGCTTGACCGACCGCGATTTCGATTCGCTGTTCACCGTCGACAAGCCGGTGATCTTCAACTTCCACGGCTACCCGTGGCTGATTCACCGCCTGGCGTACCGCCGCACCAACCACGCCAACATGCACGTGCGCGGCTACAAGGAAAAGGGCAACATCAATACGCCGATGGAGCTGGCGATCAACAACGAGATCGACCGCTTCAGCCTGGCCATCGACGCCATCGACCGCACACCGAGGCTGCAACGAATTGGCGCGCACGCCAAGGAACGTTTCCGCAACATGCAGATCGACTGCCGCAACTACGCCTACGAACACGGCGTCGACAGCCCGGAAATCAACGGCTGGAAGTGGCCGTTCTGACCCTTAGGCCGGGTCCACTTGCGGTCCTGTTGAACTGTTCCGGCTAAGCGCTTCGGTGCGAGCCCAGGGCTTGCTCCGGGCCGCACCGCAACACCGGCGAGCCTTGACCGGTTCCTGCAGAGGCGGAGGCGCCCTTACCGCGCGCCCCGTCACACTTACCCGCGAATTCGACACCAGCAGCCGACCAAGTTCCCAAATTGCGCTCAAGCTTGGCTTCCCATCAGCCGATATGAGAAAGTGCGCGGAGATTTTGACGAAGATTTACGTCGCTCTGAACAGCAGACCTGGTATTGCTGCGGATTGGCGCGCATATTTGTGGGGTTTGGGAGAAAAAACGTATGAAGACGCTGAGGCATATTCTGATCCTCGGGATGACGCTCATGATTGCCCCGGCCGGGCATGCGAAAGAGGGGGGCGACCAGTATCCGAACGGCGCCGAGAACTGGTTTGCCGGAGCCACTCCGCCCCCAGGCTACTATTACGTGAATTACTTTGGCTTTTACACCGGTGAGCTGAAAAATGCTAGCGGCGGCAAGGTGAACCTGAACGGAACAACGCCATCGGTGGATGCTACTTTCGATGCCTTCCGCTTCGTCAAGATGACCCACTTCAAGCTTCTCGGAGCCGACTACGGAGTTCATGTCATCGTCCCGGTGGTAAATCAGTCGATGAGCTTGAATGGCAGGAATAGCAGGTCCAGCGTGGGCGACATCACAGTCGACCCCTTCATTCTGGGCTGGCACCACCCGCAGTGGCATGCGGTGGCGGCCGTCGACGTCGACCTTCCCACGGGCAGCTACAACCAGAACGACCCTCGCGTGAGCGTGGGCGCGCACTACTACAGTTTCGAACCTCTGGTTGCCTTCAGCTACATGCCGAAGTCAGGTTGGGAAGCCTCCACCAAACTGATGTACAACGTCAAAACCACCAATCAGGCCACCGACTATCACTCGGGCCAGGAGGTTCACGCCGATTTCCTGATCGGCAGGCACTTCGGCGGCTGGATACTCGGTGGTTCCGGTTACGCCCTCAAGCAGATAACCGATGATACGGTCGATGGTCAAAGCGTGGCTGCCGTGCCGGGGATGTGGGATGCGGGCCGCAGGGGACAGGTGCTCGCCGCCGGGCCCAGCGCTGGATACACCAACAAGCGGCACATGACTTTCATGGGGCAGTGGCAGCACGAAACCTTGGTCCGTAACCGCTTCGGTGGCGATAAACTCTGGTTCAAAATGATCATCCCAGTCGACGGCCTCTTTTCACACGCCCCGAAGGTATAGGCAAACACCTCGGGTAGGGCCGCAGGAGGCTGGATGAAGGTAACTGGACACACCCAGTGAATTGGGATCCCAACCTGCAGATTGAAGGAAGCACCCTCTAGGGCAGCCGAATGATGATCCTGGATGCCAGCGAGGGTGCCGCTTTAGAGGTGACAAGGAGATACCGGCTGGCAAAAATAGCCAGCATCGAGGGAAACTATGATAGTTCACGAGATACCAGGCACGCTTGTCGTTGAATGGAACGATGCGGCCAAGACAATGATTGACACTTGGTCAAGCTACTCGATTACGCTCCCGCAATTTCGCGAAGCGATCGTAAGTAAGGGGATTGCACATGCCAGGGCCCATGGAGGCCGAGCATGGGTGATGGACGCCACAAGAGCCAAAGGAGTGTTTCCCCAGGACGTGCAGAAGCTGATTGAGACCGAAGTTTTCAAGGGCTTCGCCGCAATTGGCGTCAAATACTTCATCACGATCAAGTCGGCTTCAGCGGTGACCAACATGTCCATCAACCGCTATACCGCCCACCTTGGTCCTTGCGGAATCCAGATGGTCGACGTTCCGGACGTGAATAGGGCCATTGTCTGGCTGCGGGAACACCCGTAAACTAGACCACGGCGCACAGCGCCTCCAGGCGTTGCCAAAGAGGATCGTTGTGGCGAGGGCAGTCCTGCCTGCCGTGTCGAGTCATCTCGACATTTCTTTGGATGTGATGCTCCGCGGTTGCCAGGAGAAGTCGCCATGACGGCGACTCTGCAAGGCAGGACTGCCCGCGCCACGGTCTATCCCGGGTGCGGTTCGCCCAGGATGCAGCGTACGGTGTCGCGGGCAATCAGCAGTTCTTCATCGGTAGGGATCACCCACGCGTTGAGCGCGGAATCGTCGGTCGAGATTTGGCCTTCCCGGCCAGTCATCTGCTCGTTGCGGCCCTGGTCGAGCTTCAAACCCGCCCAGGCCATGCCTTCGCAGATCCGCGCCCGAACCAGCGACGAATTCTCGCCGATGCCGCCGGTGAAAATCACGGCATCCGCGCCGCCCATGGCCGCCAGAAACGCGCCAAGGTACTTGCGCGCCCGGTAGCAGAATATCTCGATGGCCAGGCGCACACGCCGGTCGTCGTGTACCTTGAGTTCGTCCTCGAGTACTTTCATGTCGTTGGTCAGGCCGGAGATCCCCAGCAGTCCGGACTGGGAATTGAGCACCGACTCGACCTCATGCGGCGATAGTCCTTCCTTGCTCGCCATCAGGTTCAGAATGGCGGGATCCAGATCGCCGGAGCGGGTCCCCATCACCAGGCCCTCCAGCGGCGTCATACCCATCGACGTATCCACCGACCGGCCGCCAAGAATGGCGCAAGCCGAGCAGCCGTTGCCCAGGTGCAACGTCACCAGGTTGGTCTCGTCCCGCGTCATGCTCCGCAGCATGCGGTAACGATAAGCCACGTATCGGTGCGATGTCCCGTGGAAGCCGTAACGGCGTATGCGATGTCGGCGGTAAAGATGATAGGGCAACGCGTACAGGTAAGCATGCTCCGCGATGGTGGAGTGAAAGGCGGTATCGAACACCGCGACCTGCGGCGTCTGGCGGCCGAAAATCTCGCGCACCGCCAGAATGCCTTTCACATTGTTGGGATTGTGCAACGGGGCCAGGTCGATGCAATCTTCGATGCCCTTGAGAACCTGGTCGGTGATCAGGGCCGATTCGTGGAACGTCTCGCCGCCGTGCACTACGCGATGTCCCACCGCATGTAAGTCGCCCAGGCTGCGAATCTCGGCCACTTCCGAGGTGTCTGAGGCCAGCCAGCGCAGCACGTAATCGAGCGCTGCGGCAACGTCGCGGATGGGCGCCGTCAGCTTGCGCCGCAGGCCATTCTTGTTCTGCACTGTGACGATGGCCTCGCCGCCAATCCGTTCCACCTGTCCGCGGCACAGGCGTTCGTCGGTCGCCGTTTTGATCCGGTCGAGATCGGTCGCAATCACCTGAAATTTCAGGCTGGAGCTACCTGCATTCAGTATCAGGACATTCATGGGATCAATTCAGTTTTAACAGATGGCAGCCGTGATGTCCCGCGTCGAAATGCGGCGCCGGCCGGTGTTTTGCGTTTCGCTCGCGACGGAAAAAACGCCGGCGACAAGGTCTTGGCCGCCGGTTCTTGGTGAGCCAGGAAGCGACGCTCAGGCTTGCGGTTCGCTCGGCGTCGCCGGCGGAGCTGCTAGCACGTCGCGGATCTTCCTCGCCAGGGCCTCCCGGCTGTAGGGCTTGGGAAGGAACTCGACTCCGTCCTCCAGCACGCCGTGGTGAACCACCGTGTTATCGGTGTAACCCGACAGGTACAGCACTTTCAATTCGGGTCTGAGCTTGAGCAGTTCGTCCGCTACCTGGCGGCCGCTCATATTCGGCATCACCACATCCGTCAACAGCAGAGCGATGGGGCCGGCATAGGACTTGGCGATCGCGATCGCCTCGGCGCCGTTCGCCGCGGCCAGCACGGTGTGACCGAGTTTCCGCAGTATCTTCACCGTGAGATCGCGCACGGCTTCTTCGTCTTCCACCACCAGAATCGTTTCGGTGGCCGGCTCTCGATCCACGCCCATGGGATCCGAAGACGGCGGATCGGCAACCTCTGCGACGCGCGGGAAATAGAGCTTGAAGGTGGTGCCCTGGCCGGGCTCGCTGTATACCCAGATGTCGCCGCCGAGTTGCTTGACCGAGCCGTAAACGGTGGCCAGGCCCAAACCCGTGCCCATGCCCTTTTCCTTGGTCGTGAAGAACGGCTCAAAGATGCGGCGGCGCGTCTCGGCATCCATGCCACAGCCGTTGTCGCTGACGGCGACCATGACGAAGTCGCCCGGTTTCACGCCCATGTGCGTTCGCGCGTAGGTTTCGTCGAGCCGCGCATTGGCGGTCTCCACGGTGATGCGGCCGCCCTTCGGCATGGCATCGCGGGCGTTCAGCGCCAGGTTGACGATGGCCTGCTCGATGTGGTTTGGGTCCGCCTTGATGTTGCCGATGTCCGCCGGCAGGATGAGAACCAGCTCGACGTCTTCGCCGATCAGCCGGCGCAGCATTTTCTCCGTGTGCCCGACCGTTACGTTCACGTCCATCACGACGGGCTGCATAACCTGGCGGCGGCTGAAGGCCAGTAGCTGCCTGGTCAGCGCGGCGGCTCGATCGGCCGCCTTGAGCACCTCTTCGGCGCAGCCACGCAATGGGTCGAGCGGCGAAAGATCGTCGAGGATCATGCGATTGTAGCCGGCGATCACGGTCAACATGTTGTTGAAATCGTGCGCCACGCCGCCCGCCAGCCTTCCCACGGCTTCCATTTTTTGCGCCTGGAGAAGCTGGCCTTCCAGCCGCTTGCGGTCGCTGATGTCGTTGACGAAGGCAATCGCAAACAGGCCCTCGGTGGTCTCGACGTGGCTGAGGCTGATCTCGACCGGAAACTCGGTTCCGTTTTTCCGGCGGCCAGCAAGGTCCATCCCGATGCCCATCGGCCGCACCCGCGGCCGTGTGAAGTACTCTTCGCGGTCGCGTCCATGCACCCGCCGCTTGGACGCGGGAAGCAGAATCTCGATCCGCGCGCCGAGCAGTTCCTCGCGGCTGTAACCGAACATTTCCTCGGTCTTGGGATTGGCGAGCACGATGCGGCCGTTCCGGTCGACGCTCAGAATCGCCTGCGAAGCCGATTCCAAAAGCGCCATCACCATCTTTTCGCTTTCGTGTAAGAGAGTGATCGGGTCCCGGCGCTGGCCAGCCGCGCCTCCCGTAAGATCTGACATGGCCCCTCCCGTTACTTGCTGCTACCGATTCTAGCAGGTTCGGCGCTTCGAAACTCGACATAGGAGATCTGAAGGTGCCGGATCTAAACGCGAAGGCGTGGAGCGCGCCGGCGTTAACGCAGGCCCTGGGCTTCGGCCCGCTGTCGCCATTCGTCTTCGAGGATGCTCCATGTGGACAGGTCTAACCAGCGCGTGCCGACGAGCTGGGCCTGCCGCATCACACCATCCTGGGTGAAGCCGAGGCGCTCGGGAATGGCGCGGCTCCGGTGGTTGCCGGTGCCACATTGGATCACCACGCGGCGCAGCCGCATCTCATCGAACAGGTAATTCAGCATCGCGGCGGCCGAGCGGGTGACGATTCCCTGCCCCTGGCGCCGCGATTCGATCCAGTAGCCGAGACTGCACCAGCGATTGGTCCAATCGATGGCGTGGCACCCGATAGAGCCGACAAGCTCGCCCTCCACCCAAATGCCGCAATGCGGCCCGCGGTTCCCGGCCCATTGCGGGCTCACCACTTCTTCGATGAATTGGCGGACATCCGCGGGCGAATGGGTGCGATCCATCCAGGGCAGCCATTCGCGCAGATAGGCGCGGTCGCGGTCGGCCACGGCGAAGACCGCCTCGGCGTCACCGGGCTCCAGCAATTTGATTTCGATGCCAGGCGCTATGGTTCGCCGAAACACGCTTCCTCCACCACCGCCAGTGCGCGCACGGGAAAGCTGCCGAGGCCGGCCACCTTTACCGGAACGGCGAAGAACCGGAAGACGGCGCCCGAGAGCGCGCCCAGATTGCACATGTGCTCGCAAATGGGGATTTGAGCACCGAGCAGAACCGTGTGAGCGGGCCGCGAGCCATCGGCGGTGTCGTCGATGTTATAGGAATCGATGCCGACCAGCGCCGCGCCGCGCTCCGCCAGGCACGCAGCGGCGCCGGCGGTCAAGAACGGGTGCCCCTCGAAATAGGCATCGGTGCGCCAATGGCGGTCCCAGCCGGTACTCACCAGCACGGCTTTGCCGCGCACGTCCAGCCCGTCGAACGCGGCGGCCACGATGGCGCGGCCCGCACTCCGCACCACGAGGCCGGGGAGATTCGCCGAAGATTCGAGAGGCAACTGCGCCATGTCCGGGCCGGAGGCGAAGCGGTGGAACGGCGAATCCAAATAGGTTCCGGTGTTGGCCACCATTTCGATGCGGCCAATGTGAAACTCCGTGCCAGGCGCGTAGAAGGCGCGCGACGCCTCGCGCGTCAGGAAGTCGCAAATCAGCGGCGCGGGCAGGCCTTTGTAAGTCACCATGCCGTGCTCCACTGTGTGGCTCAGGTCCACCAGTTGGACACCGCTCATGAGGTGCCGGCCGGTTTCTGCGGATTGCGCGATTTGGAAATCGCCGGGAATTCCGGCGTATCCGGCTGTACGTATGCCGTAAGCCCTGCCTGCAGCAAGTCGAAAGCGGTGTCCGGATCGTCGGCGTACTGGAACAGGTTCAGATCTTCGGCGCTGATGGTGCCGTACCTTACCAGCGCGTCGAAGTTGATAATTTCCTTCCAGTATTTCGAGCCGTAGAGGACCACGGTCACCTTCTTGGCGAGCTTCTGGGTCTGCGTGAGAGTGAGGATTTCCATCATCTCATCCAGCGTGCCGAAGCCGCCTGGAAAAACCACCAGCGCCTTGGACAAATAGGCGAACCAGAACTTGCGCATGAAAAAGTAGTGGAATTCGAAGCTCAGCTCCGGCGTGATGAACGGATTCGGGAACTGCTCGAAGGGCAGGCCGATGTTGAGCCCGACGGTCTTCCCGCCGGCATCGGCGGCGCCGCGATTAGCGGCCTCCATGATGCCGGGACCGCCCCCGGAGCACACCACGAAACGATACGTACCGTTGGTGAATTGGGCCGCCCAATCGGTGAGCTTATGCGCCAGCGTGCGGGCGTCCTTGTAATATTGGCCCAGTTCGCTGTCTTCGCGCACCCGCGCCGAGCCGAAGAACACCACCGTGTCGCGAATCTTCTCACGGCGGAAGTGAGCCAGCGGCTCCAGAAATTCCGACAGAATGCGGATGGCCCGCGCATCCGGGCTGTTCAAAAACTTTTCGTTGAGGTAAGCGACCGGACGGCGGCCGCCATTGGGAGGCGTTTGGTTGGTCATCGCTGTTCTAGTTGATCGACTCTTTTTTTCAATTCCCGTAGGGTCCTCAGCATTTCCGGCAGCTTCTGAAAGGCGGTGATGGCGCGCAGCCATTCGCCGGCATCGAAAGCGGGCGAACCGGAAACGCGCGCGCCGGGCGCAACATCGCCGCCCAGGCCGCTCTGCGCATAGACGATGGCGCCCTCGTGCACGGTCAAGTGTCCCGCCGATCCGGCCTGTCCGGCGAGAAGCACGTTTCGCTCCAGGGTGGTACTGCCAGCAAGCCCAGTCTGGGCGCAAATGATGTTATCCTCGCCCACCACACAGGCGTGGCCAATCTGCACCAGGCTATCGATTTTCGCGCCGCGCCGGACGCGCGTTTCACCGATCGTGGCGCGATCGACCGAGGTGAGCGACTGCACCTCGACATCGTCTTCGATAATGGTGACGCCGGATTGAACGATCTTGGCGTGGGTTCCGTCGGCGCGCTTGGCGAAACCGAAGCCGTCGCCGCCCACCACCACGCCGTTCTGCAGGATCACGCGGCTGCCGATACGGCAGAACTCGCGCACGGCGGCGTGGGAATGAGCCAGAAAATCGTCGCCGATCTCGACGCCCTCGTAAATCACCACATGCGGGTGCAGAACGGCGTTGCGGCCGATCTTCACTCGCTCCCCGACCACTGCAAACGGACCGATCGAGGGGTTCTCGCCGATGACCGCGCTGGCCGCGACCGAAGCCAATGGGTGAATCCCCGGTGCGGGCCGCGGCGGCTGGTAGAACAGCGCGAGGGCGCGGGCGAAATCGAGGTAAGGGTTCGCCGAAACCAGACAGGCGATATCGATGCCGGAGAGCGGCTCGGCGGCGAGAATGGCGCTGGCCCGCGTGTGCCGGGCTTTGGCGGCATACTTCGGATTGGCCAGAAACGTGACGTGGCCGGGGCCGGCCTGTTCCACCGTAGCGACGCCGGTGATCTCGATTTCGCCCGAGCCCTCCAAGCGGCAACCCAGGACTTCGGCCAGAGTGTTAAGCTTCATACGTCGGTCTGCGGTTAACCTTCAGCGTACACCGGCGCGAGTGCGCGCGGGCCAGGAATAAGAAAGCATGCGAGCAGCGGATGTCAAGAAATGAATCTTCCAATTTTACAAGGCGATAAAAATCGGTTGACATGCCGATTACAGCTCTGTTACTCTCCCAACATTCCATGATGAAAATCTGCCCCGCCGCACCCTTCAAGATCCTCCTCGTCGATGACAATCCGGACGGGCTTTTGGTGCGCCGCTTGCTGCTCGAGGAGCTCGGGTTGGAAGTAGAGACGGCGCTGAACGGTGAAGAGGGGCTGCGGCGATTCGAGTGCGGGCAGTATGACGTAATCGTTACGGATTATCGCATGCCACGCATGGATGGCATCGAGATGATCCGCAGAATCCGCGCGCAAAACGCGGCGGCGCGCATCATTCTTCTGTCGGGCTTCGTGGAACCGCTGGGGCTGAACGAGCGAAACACCGGCGCCGACGCGGTGATTGCCAAGACGTCGGGCGAGCCGGCCATGCTGGCGCGTTCGGTGAAGCGGCTGCTGAACCGCGCGCCGGCGCGCAAGCCGGTGGCTTCGGCGCGCGCCACCGCAGCGGCGCGGGTCGCCTCGTTATAGCTCCGCTGTAACAATCCCATGCCTCATTCTCCGCGGCCGTTGGCTGCCCTGCTGCTGGTCATGGTGCTAGGCGCGGCGCCGAACTCCAGTGACCGCCATCCAACCGCGGTGAAGCCATCCGGCGCGGTGCGCCGCTGGATGAAGGGGATGTCGCTGCGCGATGAAGTGGCGCAACTGGTGTTTGTCCCCTTCCCCGGTGCGGCGCCGCACACCCGCTCACGCGACTACCTGCGGTTTCTGCGATTGATCCGGGACGTGAAGGTGGGCGGCCTGATCCTCACCAACACCGCTAACGGCCGTACCGTCCAGCACGCCGAACCGTACGCGCTAGCCGCCTTCCTCAACCGCGTGCAGCGCATCGCCAAGGTTCCGCTGCTGGTGAGCGGCGATTTCGAGCGCGGCGCCTCGATGCGGGTTGCCGGCACCACCGTGTTTCCGCACGCGATGGCGTTCGGCGCGGCGGGCGATCCGGAGTTCTCGCGCTACGAAGGCCAGGTAACGGCGCGGGAGGCGCGTGCGCTGGGCGTTCAATGGGTGTATTACCCGGTGGCCGACGTGAATATCAACCCCGACAATCCGGTGCTCAACATCCGCTCGTTCGGCGAAGATCCGCAGGCGGTCGCGGCGCAGGTGTCGGCCTTCATCGAGGGCGCGCATTCGGATCCCCGCAACTACGTGCTGACCACGGCCAAGCACTTTCCCGGTCACGGTGACACGTCGGTGGACAGCCACTTGAATCTGGCTACGGTCCCGGCTTCGCGCGAGCGGCTGGAGAGCGTGGAACTGGTGCCGTTCCGCGCCGCCATCGCCGCCGGAGCGGACGCGGTGATGACGGCTCACGTGGCCGTGCCGGCGCTGGCTCCGCCGGACTTGCCCGCCACTCTTTCCCCGGCCATCCTGACTGGTCTGTTACGCGGCGAACTCGGGTTCAAGGGCCTCATCATCACCGACGCGCTGGACATGGGCGGCATCGTCAAGGGATTTCCCGCGGGCGACGCGGCGGTGCGCGCGATCGAAGCCGGCGCCGACACGCTGCTGATGCCGGCCGATCCGGAGGCAGCCATCCGCGCGGTAGTTGCGGCGGTGGAGAATGGCCGAATCAAACGCCAGCGCATCCGCGAAAGCGTTGTGCGGATTCTCGCGGCCAAGGAAAAAGTAGGGCTGGACCACAAGCGCCTTGTCGACGTGGAAGCCCTGGGCGAAGTGATCAATTCGCCGGAGGCCAACCAAAAAGCGCAGCAGGTGGCCGAACGCGCGGTCACGCTGGTGCGCAATCGGGACGGCCTGGTGCCGTTGACCGCTCCGGATCGCGCCTGCTTCCTGGCGCTGGCGGAGAGCCGGGACTCGAACGAAGGTCAGATCTTTTCCCAGGAAGTGCGGACGCGGCTGGCGCATGCGACGGTGACGATGCTCGATCCGTCGCTCTCGCGCGCGGATGTGGACGCGGCGCTGGCCCGCCTGACGCAATGCGATGCTTACGTGGTGGCGGCCTTCGCTTCAGTGACGGCGTACCAAGGCTCGCTCGGGCTGGGCGGCGAATTGCCGCACGCGATGGAAACGCTGGCCGGCTCGTCGAAACCGCTGGTGCTGGTGGCGCTCGGCAATCCGTACTTGCTGCGCAGTTTCCCGGCGGTCGCGGCGTACCTGGCCACCTTCAGCAGTGTGGCGCCTTCGGAAGCCGCGGCGGTGAAAGCGCTGTGGGGCGAAATCGAGATTCGCGGACACTTGCCGGTCTCCATCCCGGGCCTGGCCGCCCGTGGCGACGGCATTCAGTTGAAAGCCGCGCGGGCGGCTGGCGTGGTTCAGTAGGACATCGGTTCTGTTGTCTGTCAAGGGCATGCCATCGGGGCTTCGGCGTCAACAATGCGAGGCCTGGCGCGATTCAGTGGTGGGCCGCTCCATAATGCCCGTGCATGACCGCAAAAGGCGATGGTGTGTCCTACCTAGTGTCCGGCCGCGCCCAGGTGTGCGCGGCTCCGCACGGGTTCGGCCATGCTAAGTTGGTCGTTTCGGGAGGCCGTCGCGGTCGCAATTCATCCCGGATGGAGGGCAGGAATGAAGCCGCATCGAGTTCTGATTCTGGGTTTGCTGGCGGTGATGCTGGCGGCGGCACAGCCGGCGCGGCCTCCGCGCGTGGCGCTGGTGAACATTCAGGACGCCATCCTGGGCACCACCGACGGCCAGAACGCCGCCAAGGCGCTCGATGCCGAATTTGGGCCGCGCAAGGCGGCGCTCGACGAGGACCAGAAGGCCATCGCACAGAAACAGAGCCGGCTGGACCAGGAAAAACTGAGCGACGAAGATCGCAAGAAGCTCCAGCGGGAAGTCGACGACCTGACGGTGGTGTTCAACGCCAAGATGGACCAGGCCGACGCCGATCTGGATAAGGCGCAGAAGAAGACGCTCGCCGATCTGGGCAAGAAGATGGTGGCGGTGATCGTCGAGTTCGCCACCAGCACGGGCTATGCCATGGTATTCGACACCAGCACGTCGCAGGCGCCGCTGCTGTACGCCGAGAACGCGACCGATATCACCAGCGAAGTGATCGCCGCCTACGAAACGCGGCACAAGAGCGCGGCGGAGCGCTGACAAGTGACCGCAGTTGGGGCAGGTTTCAACCTGCCAGGGGCAATTTCTGCCGAGGTGGCTCACAAAGAACCGGCGGCAAAGACCGCCGGAGTTACGAAGAAACGCAACGCCATAGCCGTAACGCCGGCGGTCTTTGCCGCCGATTCTTTGCTCCACAGAGTGGCAGCGCTCAACCTGCCAACGCCCGCTTGCGGGCGCGTCTTTCCACGATTTCTGATGCTGCTGGCAGCCACGACGGGCACGCTCGCCGGACAGAGCGTCGACATTTATTCGGAGTTTTCGCGGGTCGATCCGTTCGGCGAAATCGTGGCGGCCGACCGTGGCGGCCAGCCGCGCGAGATTCTATCGCCGGCGGTCGCGCGCAACGCCTGGGCATCGTTCCACGTGGTGATTTCGGCCCCACCCAAAACCACCTACCTGCTGTATGTGGTGACGAATCCGCTCAATGCGTGCCGCGTGGCGCTGTACAAAGAGCATTTCGAGAAGACTTCCGCAGGATGGACGCCAGACCGGCTCACCGAAGTCAAGCGCCTGCCCGACTTCGGCGTGATACCGGACCCGGCCGATGGCGTGGACGGCCAGACCACGCGCGCCTACCTGCTGGACCTGTGGATACCGCCCAACGCCGAGGCCGCGCGGTTTCGCCTGGAGGTGCAATTGAAAGTCGGCTATTGGGTGGTGCGGCCGATGGAGGTGCGGGTGATCGCACCGCGCGTTCCGGATCTGCGTGTCGCCACCGGACCGGTGCCCCTGCCGCCGGTTTCGAGCGGCGCCGACGCAGCGGCGTTGGGCGCGCTGGACGATCCTGAGGCGCGCACGTACCCGCCGCCCGAGACCGTGCGCGCCATCATTCGACGCAACGCCGCGCAGGATATCGCCCTGGCGAGCTTGCTGGATGCGGCAGGGGCGGGGCCGGAGGCGCTGCGCCGGCGTTGGGAGGCTCTCAAGCCGGGCAGCGGCGATAGCGTTATCCCGCGCGCGACCGGCGCCGAGTGGTATCTGCACCTGCGGGACTGGATCTACGGCGAGGCGCAGCGGAAGCCGGTGGAGGGCCGGTAGCTGCGGCGCATGAGCTGCCAATCGAAATCTGAATCCTCCCCTGCCTGGCGAGTATCCAATCTCACAAGTACGCATGGCACGGGTCGAAAGGCCCGACGGGAGGTGCCAATCGGAGAATTTGGGCGCATGACGTTCGGAGGGGAACGGTCATGCGCCAATTTTAGCGGCCCGCCAGCGCCAAGCCAGCAGCAGCGCCGATCCGATGAGGATTAGCGCCGCGCTCAAGCCCACCCAGATTCCCGCCGCGCCCCATCCTAATCGAAAACACAACAGGTAGGCCACCGGCAGGCACACACCCCAATAACCGGCCAGGTGCGCCAGCATCGGCGTGCGGGTGTCGCCGAGACCGCGCAGCGCGCCGCCGGCCACCACCTGCAAACCGTCGAACAATTGGAACAAGGCGGCGATGCGCAACAGCACCGCGCCGGCCGCGATCACCGCGGCATTGGGGGTGTAGATGCGTACGATCCAGCGCGGCGCCGCTGCCAGCACCACGCCTGAGCTGCCCATGAATAGCGCGCCAAGCAGGATGGCCGTCCAGCCGCGCGTGGCCGCACCGCGCGCGTCGCCGGCGCCATAAGCCTGCCCTACCCGCACCGCAGCCGCCGAACTCACTCCCAGCGGCACCATGTAAGTGGTCGCCACCACGTTGATGGCGATACTGTGCGCCGCCAGTAAAACCGCGTCCAGGTGCGCCGCGAACACGCTCACCAGCCCGAACACCGCGCCTTCAAACAGGATTTGCATCGCCGCCGGCAGTCCCAAGTTCACCAGGCGGCGAATGCGCTTGAGCGAAGGCCGCCACGAAATCGACCATAGAATGCCGCCCGAGCGCTCGTTCCACACGATGGCAGCCAGCAACACCGCCGCCATGTAGCAGCGGGCGATGGTGGTCGACCACCCCGAGCCTTCCAGCCCCATCCGCGGCGCGCCCCAATGGCCGTACATCAACACCCAATTGCCGAGCACGTTCACCACGTTGGCGCTCACCAGCGCAAAGGTCACCGGTTTGACCAGGTCGATGGCTTGCAGGTAGCGGCGGAACGCCGCATAGAAGAGCAGCGGCACAAGGCTCCATGCCAGCGCTTTCAGAAACGGATCGAACAGCGCCATGACCGTGGCATTGGTGCCAGTGGCGCGGAGCAGAGGAATCAGCAGCCGAACCAACAGCGCCAACAGCGGTGCCAGCGCCAGGCTCAGCCATGCGCCATTGACCAGCGTGCGCCGGCAGTCGGCGGCGTCCCGTGCGCCGTGCGCCTGCGACACCAGCGTATCCATTCCCAGCAACAGACCGGTACCGCAGATGACGATGGGATAGAACAGCATCACGCCCAGGCTGCCGGCGCCCAACGCCGCCGCGCCCAGGCGGCCGGCCATCATGGTATCTTCCACGTCCATCGCCATCCAGCCCAGTTCGGCCAGCGCCAGCGGAATGGCCATGCGCAGCATGGGAGCGAACTCGGCGCGGAAATGGAGTCGACGGTCCGTCACGCGTTACGCCTTGGGATGCGCTTTGTCGTACACCTTCATCAGGTCAGTGAGCGAAACTTGCGTGTACTTCTGGGTGGTGGAAAGCCGCGCGTGGCCCAGCAGCTCCTGAATGGCGCGCAGGTCGGCGCCGCCGGCGAGCAGGTGGGTGGCATAGGCGTGGCGGAAGCCGTGTGGATGCACCGACGGATCGCCAGTCAGAACCGTGGCGTAGAGTTTGACGATGCCGTGAATGCCGCGGACACCCAGGCGGTGACCGCGGTGATTGAGAAACACAGCCCGCTCATCGCGCGGCACCGGCCGCTCAGCGAGGTATTGCTCAAGCGCCGCGGCGGCCTGGCCGGGCAGCGGCACCTGGCGCTCCTTCTTGCCCTTGCCGCGGACGCGCATCCATGCCTCTTGCGCGGTGCGGTCGAGATCGTCCAGATTCAGGCCGGCGAGCTCGCTGACCCGCACGCCGCAGCCGTAGAGGACTTCGAGCAGGGCGTGGTCGCGCGACGGGTGCGGCCGCTCCAGTTTGCCGGCGGCCACGTCGTCGAGCAGGGTGTTCATCTGCTCCGCCGTCATCACCACCGGGAGTTTCTGCGGAGCCTTGGGCAGCCGCAACAGACGGGCTACATCGATGGCTACCACGCCCTCGCGCTGCAAGAACCGAAACAGGCCTCGCACCGCCGCCACCTTGCGCCGGATGCTGACTGCCTCCAATTCCTGCCGGTACAGCCAGAGCATCCACTCGCGCAGCAGCAGCAGGTCGATCGATTCGGGCTCCGGCGGCTCGGCTTCGGGCGGGGAAAGGAATTCGAGCAGTTGCTGCAAGTCGCTCCGGTAGGCGTCGAGCGTGTGCGGCGAGGCCGCCGTGCGCGCGAGGGCCGCCAGGTAGCGTTCGATCTCGTATTCCAGGCGCGAGCTCATGGCTTAGTCCGCCGTCGGGCCCGCCAGCGCAGACTTTTTCGCCGCGCGCGCCGTCCTACTCTCTGAGAAGCCGGTTATGATGAAAACCATGAAGCGATGTCTGTGCCTGTTGCCGCTTGCCGGCGCGCTGGCCTGCGCGGCGGACCTGGCCGGCGTGCGTTCCGTATACCTGCTGCCGATGGCGCGCGGCATGGACCAATACCTGGCCAACCGGCTCACCAATGAGCACGTCTTCAGGGTGGTCACCGACCCCAAGCTGGCCGATGCCATCCTGACCGACCACGTCAGCGAAAGCTTCCAGGCGCAATTGGAGGAATTCTCGCCGACGCCCAAACCGCCCGAGCCGCCGAAACCAGCCGGTGCGGAGGCCGCCGCCAAAACCGCCGACGAGCCAGCCGCCAAGCCTGCCGACGAGCCGGCGCCGCCGGAGAAACCCGCCCATGCGAAATCCAAACCCACGCCTGCCGGCGATACGCCACCGTCGCCGGGCCTGCTGGGGAAGACGGAAAACACGCTGACCAGCCCCGTGGCCTCCGGGTTCAGCCGCGCGCGCGGCACCGTGTTCCTGGTGGACGCCAAGTCGCGCCAGGTCATCTGGTCCACATACGACCCGCCCAGGGATTTCGAAGGCAAGGAAATGAATCGCACCGCCTCCGATATTGTAAGCCGCCTGAAGAAGGACCTGAATCCGAAGAAGTAGTGAAAGGGCAGCTTACGTCATGTTCGTGTCCATCGCGGTCCCGATTTCCCCTGCGCCTTACATCTTTCATTCCCGCCCTGAGATGCAAGACGTATAATGTTCCTTTAGGGCGTGAGCTGAACGCCAGCGTGACCGACCTGCAAAAATACCTCGAACTCGAGCACCTCGAATACATCGGCGAGTTTGAGATCAAGCGGAAGAACTTCGCCGACAAGGTGAAGCAGATCGAGGCTGATCTAGCAAGACGCGGGTTTGTTTTGTCAGGTCAGACATTTCCTGCGCTCGTACGAGCACGCGGAGAGTTCCTGCGCGATCTGTCACTGACGCGAACCGCACTGCGGAGGAGATTTGGCGGCGAAGAGCCGCTGCTATTGTCTGACGCGGAGCTCGACAAGTTGCAGGCGGAGCTTGAAACGAACATTCGGGTGGGCTTCCAAGCTCAGCATGAGGACTACCAGCGAAGGAACATGGCCGCCGGAATGCCGACAGGTCCCTACGATGCGGCGGCGTCCCGGTTGTTGCAAACAGCAGCGTCCAGCGAAGTCACTGTCGTGCGCCGCGAGATATCTAAGCTGAAACTGCAAAGGGGACTGGGCATGGAGAAAAAGAGCGAAGGCCAAAAGGTCGTGCTGAACATCAGCAATAGCACGGTCAGCGGGCTAAACCTGGGAACGGTAGTCGGCGACATGAATGCCACGCTGACCACATTGGAGGAGCAAGGTAACTCGGAATTGGCACAAGCATTAAGAGCCGTATCGGAAGCAATTGCGTCTGACGAACAGTTGGGCACGGAACGACGCGAGCTTCTGGAGAATATCTCACTACTGGGCGAGGAAGGCGAGTTGCCGGCCGGTCAGCGCAGAACAGGGGTTGTGAGGGCGGCATACCGGTACCTGGGCGAAGCGATCGCTATCGCCGGCCATTCGGCTGCGGTTTGGGCGACCTGGGGGCCGCAGATCGCGGCATTCTTCGGTTTGCCTCATTGAGCGCTCCCCCCGCCGCGAATCGCCCCCAGTACTCCGCTCTCCCGAGCCCCTCGCCCTGATCACGTGGGAACCCTGCCTGTGAAACTATGAGGTCATGAAGCGACCATTCGCTGCGACGGTTTGGCGGGAGGGCAACTGGTATGTCTCCCAGTGTTTGGAACTCGACGTCGCCAGCCAGGGCGAGAGCGAAGCGGAAGCTCTGGCCAATC
>Ga0181529_10002583_pt1 | contig 21484 bp, 16 predicted proteins | sample PEATcosm2014_Bin_36_FD_119763 | JGI IMG/M metagenome (GOLD analysis project Ga0181529, IMG submission 119763) | Peatland microbial communities from MTU Mesocosm Facility, Houghton, MI, USA - PEATcosm2014_Bin10_30_metaG | ecosystem: Environmental > Terrestrial > Soil > Wetlands > Peat | place... | reverse complement strand
CGAAGCGGGGGTGGTCCCTGCCGCTGACCTCGAAGCACTCGACTATGTCGCCGTCAGGGGTAACGATGAGCGCCTCTCGCGGGGCGCTGCAGAATTCTCCGCTGACGAGCCAGGGCCGAGACCCGGAATAGAAGAAAGTCCGCCCCTTCGACGCGGCTATATCGTAAGCCTCGAGGAACTTGTCGGCGAAGCGCTCGCCCTGCCGGGGATCGGGATCGGCGTAGGAGCCGCGCACCTCCGAGTAGCAGGGCTCGACCTGCATCACCGCACGCCCGGTCACCTCGCAGAGGAAGGCGGCGATCTCGGGCAGCCGATCGACGTGCTCGTCCGTGATCGTGAGGCGAAGGCCGTAGGGAATCCGCGAGGCGTCCACGGCGCGGATGGTCTGGAGCACGCGTCCATAGCTCGGGCCCCCGCCGGCTCGCGGCCTCTGCGCGTCCTGCACGGCCTCGATCCCGTCGAAGGAGATCGTGAGGGAATCGACGCTGGACAGGACGTACTCCGTCACCTCCTCCGACCAATAGCCGTTGCTCGCCAGCGACACTGAGCAGGGCACGGCGCGGCTCCGACCGTGGTCGATCGCGGCGCGCAGGGTCCTCCAGTTAAGGGTGGGCTCCCCGCCTCCGTGCAGTGAAAGGGAGAAGGAGGCGAGCCCCGCCGCCGATGCCTCGCCGCTGACGTAATCGATCGCGGCCCTCGCGACATCCTCGCCCATCGAGGCGAGGGGGAGCTCCCCGCCCCTTGCGTAGCAATAGCCGCAGCGCAGGTTGCAGGCATTGGTGAGCAGGAGCACGACCGTCGAGAGAAGGGAGTTCCGGCCCTCGGGCGGGCCGGGAGGAGGGTCGTCCTCCTCCCAAAACCCGATTGCGTCGAGGAAGGCCTCGACCTCGGGCATCCTTTCCACCTGATGACCGTCCGCGCGGCCGCGTATATAGTCCGCCAGCGCGCTGTTCCCCGCGAAGGCGAGGCCGGCGAGGGGCCGGTAGATCAGCTGGCCCCCCTCGAAGTCCATGACGTGAAGCTCAAGCCCCTGCATATAGCTCCTCTATTATCGAGGCGACGGACCATGACCCGTTCGCCGTCAGTTCATGCTCCCCCTCGGATTCGCCGCGCGCCCTCGAGGGAGCCACGAGGCCACGCGCGAGCCAAGAGTCGAGCAAGTCTGCCGAGCCTATCGCCTCGGCCCGCTCGCGCCGGATCGAGGAGCACATTATTCCGGCGACGAGGGGCGCGGACCTCGCCTCCCTCTCTGTCTCGAGAAGCGCCCCTTCGAGCGGGAAGCCGACCCGCCGCGAGCGCGCCACGCGGCCGGGCGCGCTCTCATGGCGGTACGAGAGCCTCCCCACGACGCCGTCCGCGCCCGGTCCTATGGATACGAGGTCCTCTCCCCTGAGTCGATGTCGGTAATAGAGGTTAAGGTCAGGGCCGCGCGCGTAATGGGTCACGTGGTTCTTGGAGAAGCCCTCGGCCCTCATGATCGACTCGGCGCATTGCAGCGCCAGGTAGTCGGAGAGGGCCTCCCTTCCGGCAGGGAACCAACGGGAGACGAAGGGCGCGTTGCGCTCCGTCGACTGGAGCCGATAGAAGGAGAGGCCGTGGACGCCCTCGCCAGAGAGAGTCCTCGCGCCCTCGCAGAAGGAGCCCAGCGAGAGGCCGGGGAGGCCGTAGATCAGGTCCGCGGACAGGACGAATCCTGCGTCAAGGGCTTCGCGGATCCGCGCCAGGGCCTCCGCCGCCCCCTGGCTCCGCCCTAGGACGGCGCGGACACCGTCGTCCAGGCACTGGATGCCCGCGTGCAGGCGGGTAAAACCTATTTCGCGCAACGCGGCGAGACTCTTCGCGCCGAGAAGGCTCGAGGTCGTCTCGAGGGCAAGTTCCGAGCGGGAGTCCAGAGCGAAGCCGCGGCGCAGGGCCTCGACGAGCTTGCCCAGGCGACCCGAGCCGAGCATGAGGGGCGTGCCGCCCCCGAAATGGATCGTCGTAACCGGCGATCCCGAGAGCCCGCGCAGGCCCGACCAGCTCTCGACCTCGCCGAGGGCGGCCTCGAGGTAGGTATCGAGTTCGGGCGCCCCGCGCCGGCCGAGGGGCTCGGAGAGGCAGTCACAGAAGGGACAGCGCCGCGCGCAGTAGGGGACATGGACATAGACCGAGATCGGCGAGAGGGGATCCCTGGCCGAGCAGGCTTCCGCGACCGGGGTCCAGGCTTCGTCGCTTTCGTAATCGTAGGGCCGTCTGGCCCAGGCTGGAACGGGAAGGGTCTTCGAGGCGCCATCGAAGTATGGGCGCATCGCCCTCCACTGTCCCTCGATCCCCTCGACGTCGACGCCAGGAAGGCGGGGGCCCAGGATGGGCAGGACCGACTCGGGATAGGCGGATCCCGGTCGCGGCCGCCGTCCTCCCGCGCCCGCGGCCGCGCGCCCGACCAGCGCGGACGCGGCGGAAGCGATCCATCGCCCGGCCAGGGCCTTGTTGAGCTCGCAGCGGAAGCTGCCGCGGGGAGCCAGCGCGGCTCCTGAGCCGCAAAACTCGGGACAGGAGCGCGAGCAATGGTGGACGATGAGGCAGGCTTCGCATCCCGGCGGGATCTCGAACGCGCGCCGCTTGGACTCGGCCGCCGCCTCGGCATCGAGCGCGATCTCTCCAAGCCCCGGATCGTAGCGACCGACGGTCGGGACGAGGGCACCTCCCTGGCCGTCCTCGACCGAGAAGAAGCAGGAGGAGACGCTGCCGTCTGGGCGTAGGCGGAGCGTACCCCTGCCGGTCTCGCAGAAACGGCCGTGCGGACGCTCGAGGTCCACGCCCGAATAGATGAGCTCGGCGCCGAGCGCGGCGGCCCGGCGCTGCGCGGCCGAAAAAGCCTCGGCGAAAGGCAAGGCGTCCTCCGGCCGGAAGGCATCAGCCTTGACGCCGGCCGCCAGGTATAGCGGCTCGAAACGGACGCGTCGGCAACCGAGCTCTCCGGCGAGGTAGTCGACAATCTCGGTCTGCCTCTCCATGGTCGAGGGAAGGATCGTGGCGCGGGCCTCGAAGGCCGTCCCCGACTTCCTGAAGACCTCGGCCGAGGAGCGGACCGCCACGGAGCTCGCCGCTCCGCCCCTCATCGGCCTTACCGCGTCCTGGATCTCGGGCGGGCCGTCGCAGGAGAGGGCGATCGAGGTAAAGCTATCCGCGATCAGCCTGGCGAGCTCCTTGGAATAGCAGCCGTTCGTGGTGAGATGCCCCTCCCAGCCCAGGCCGAAGGAATCGGCGATCCGCCTCGTCCCGTGCACTATCGCCCGGACGAGTTCCCAGCTCTGGCTAGGCTCCCCTCCCCCGTTCAGGACGATCGAGAGGGGCAGCCCGGCCTGGGCGCAATTGCGCGCGACGAGGCGCGCCCCCGCGAGGGCCGCCTCGAGGGAGAGCTCACTCGCGCGACGCCCGCCCCCCTCGGGCGGCCGCTGCGCGCTCGCGAAGCAGTACGAACAGGCCAGCTCGCAGTAGTTCCCGAGGTACAGGCCGAGGCTCACGGGCCTGAACTCTGAGTCGCGCAACGCGCGCCATTCTTCCTCCGCCTGGGCCGCTAGGGCCAGCATGGTCGGCTCGGCCTCCGGGCGGGCGATCGCGTTCTGGGAATACAGAAATCCGAACCCGCCGTCGTCGATCCGGAAGAGGGGGTAAGGTTCGCAGAGCCTTCTTACCGCGGGCATCGCGGATCAGTTGGGGTGCCAGTAGTGGCCCGAATCAACCGATAGGCAGGTACACACGCCGAGGCACGTGCAAACCTGGTCGCAGGAGCAGCTCGTGCCGCGGAAGCTCGGGGAGTTCGTGGAGCTTGGAGCGCTCGGAGCGCTTGGAGCCGAGGCAGGTTGCCCGATGCTCCCCGGCACGCAATTGCAGACGCAAACAGCGTTGACGGGTATGGGTGAGCCGCAGGGCAGGGTATAGGTGACGACCCTGCCGGTATCGTCCGCGACGCGGTAACGGACCCCCTTGATATCCGCGCTGCTCACTGCCAGGTCCATGAGGCAGGTTATGCGTTTCCCGTCGGGCAAGGACCAGAGCTTGACGGTCTTGTCCCAGCTTCCGGAGGCGAGGAGCCTCCCGTCGGGCCTGATCGCGAGGGCGTCGACGGTATCCGAATGCCCGGTCAAGCTCTTGATGAGAGCGCCCTCGGGCAGGGACCAGAGCCTGATCGCGCCATCGCCGCTTCCCGAGACGAGGAGCTTCCCTCCCGAACCGAAGGCGAGGGAGTCAACATGGTCCGTATTGCCAGTCAGGGTCCTGACCAAGGCGCCGTCCGGCAAGGACCAAAGCCGAATGGCCTTATCCCCGCTCCCGGACGCGAGCGTTCCCCCGTCCGGGCCGAATGCCAGTGAGCGGACATCGGCTTCGTGGCCGGCCAGAGTCCTCGTCAAAACGCCATCGGGCAGGGACCAGATCTTGACGGTCTTGTCGGCGCTCCCCGAGGCAAGCGATTTTCCGTCGGGGGCGATCGCAACCGCGTTGACCCAGCTGTCGTGACCGTTGAGAGTCTTGAGCAAGTCTCCGTCTGGCAGGGACCAGAGCTTGATCGAATGGTCCCAGCTCCCCGTGGCGAGCGTCTTGCCGTCTGGGCTGATAGCGAGAGCCGCGACCCGCTCGGAATGGCCGGTCAGCACCTTCCTCGAGACGCCCTCGGGCAGGGACCAGAGCCGGATTGCCCTATCGCCTCCCGCCGTCGCCAGGAGCCTCCCGTCGGGGGTAATCGCGAGGGCCTCGACGGAATCCGAGTGGCCGGCCAGCTCGGCCATCAAGGCGCCGCCGGGCAGTGACCAGAGCTTTACCTTCCGGTCCCAACTCCCGGAGGCGAGCAACGCGCCGTCGGGGCCGATGGCGATCGCCCGCACCATGTCGCCGTGGGCGAAGACGCCTTCCGAACAGACGTTCTTCTTCCCCGTAAAGAGGGGGGGCACGGCGTCCTCCAACGAGGCGCAGCCGCCCATGAGGATCGGGACACTCCCGGCCAACGCCGCCGCCTTCAAGAAGTCCCGCCTGGTCAGCGACCAATCGTTGCCCTCCCGCTTAAGCGCATAGATCTCGGGGACCTCCTCTCCCCGCTCATCCCCAGGCTCTCGTTCCATGGACGGCCTCCTCCTCGGATATGACCATTCTATCATGGTATCGATAACGGTGGCTGACATATCGCCGGATCGGAGCGGCGTGTCATTGACCGCGGGAATAATGGCTATATAATAGTGATACTCGAATTAATCAGGCAGGCTCCTAGGATGATCCAACGATCCATAGCTCATCTTTTCCCAAAGACACTCTCCCGTCGGCGCTCCGCGTGTTTCGTCGCGTCCTGCGCTTTCCTCTTTATACTCATCAGCATCGGCTCCGCTCAGGCGTTGGTACAAAACGCCAACCTCAGCTACGACACCACTTATGTCGGAGTCGGATACGCGGGCGATACCGGCTACGGGGCGACGGGGGAGCTGGCCTATCCGCTTTTTTCGTGGGCTTCCCACGGCAGGCTATTTGGGCTGTGGGATACTCAATACGAGTGGTTCGGAATGAGCCTCTACGGCGATCTCAGCGCCGCGGCATTCAAGTCCGCGCTATGCCTGGGCGCCGGAGTTGGTGTCGACTTACCTTTCCTTTGCTTCTTCCACTTTAAATACGGCATCAAATACCAATACCTGACAAACGCCGTGACGGGCTCGCAGATGGACGCGGATGAAAACGCCTCTCCGATCACGATCGCCCCCTCTTCCTTCAATGGCTGGAATCAGGATTTCGGCATTGGCATCGACCTTCCTCTGAGCTCCGGCTGGCGCCTGTATTTGATGCCGGGAGGGAGCTTTTCGCTCTCCGGCGATCAGACGACCTTCACATGGAAGAGCGGCCTGGTCATCCCGGTGGATGTCTACACGGAAAAGTCGCTTTTCTCAGACGATGTGGCCGAGGTCCGAAAGGCGCTCTCGTCTCCATTCAATAGGATCGACGCGCTCGATAATGCCAAAGTGACACCCTTGCATCACGCGATCGAGGACGGCGACGACGCTGCCGTGGCTCTCCTCTCCCGCAAGGGCGCCAAGCTCGAGGACGGTTCGAGCGGCCTCGCTCTCGTCGCGGAAAAGGACTTCAAGCTGGCCTACCTGCTGGTGGCGGAGGGCGCGAGGATCGACGAAGCGGATTCGAAGGGCAAGACTCCGCTGGAACGAGCGATTGGAGCAAGCCAGTACGATATCGCTTCGATGCTCGTCTCTCGAGGAGCCTCGCTGTCGGATCCAGCCGAATGGAACGATCTCGCGAAGCTGGCGGAGGCCAAGCAAGACTTCGCGAACGCCGCCGACTATTACCGCAAGGCGGGGAACGAGGCCAAGGCCTCGGAGTGCTCGGCGAAACTCGGGGGATAACCGGCCGAGCTGCGCCCTCGCCTCCCGCGACGCCTCAGTTCGGGTACCAGTAATGGCTGTCCCCGACAGCCTGACAGGTACAGACGCCGAGGCAGGTGCAAACTTGATCGCAGGTGCAGACCGTGCCGCCCGAGCTTGGAGCACTGGGCTGCGGTACGGGAACGCCCAAGCTTCCCGGTACGCAGTTGCAGATGCAGGTGGCGCCCGTTGGGATAGGCGATCCGCAGGGAAGAGTATAGGTGACGACACTACCACTCTCGCCCTGGAGTTGGTATTGGACCCCCTTGATGCTGGCCTTACTCGAGGTCGTGTCCATAAGGCAGGTTAGGCGCCTTCCATCGTGCAGGGACCAGAGTCTGATGGTCTTGTTCCCGCTCCCCGAGGCGAGCGTCTTCCCGTCCGGGCTGATCGCGAGCGCGTCAACGAAGCTATCATGGCCGCTCAGCGTCCTGACCAAGGCACCTTTGGGCAGGGACCAGAGCTTGATGGTCTTGTCCAAACTTCCCGAGGCTAGCGTTTCCCCGTCAAGGCTGATCGTGAGCGCTTCAACAAAGTTTTTATGGTCCCTCAATGTCTTGACCAACGCGCCTTCAGGCAGGGACCAGAGTTTGATAGTATTATCGTAGCTCCCCGAGGCAAGCGTCTTCCCATCCGGGCTGATCGCGAGTGCATGGACGTAGTTATCATGGCCACTCAGGGTTTTTATCGATGAACCATCAGGCAGGGACCAGAGTTTAATGGTTTTGTCAGCGCTTCCCGAAACGAGCGTCTTCCCGTCCGGGCTGATCGCGAGCGCCACAACGGGAGCGTTATGGCCGTCAAGTGTCGTGACTAGGGCGCCCTCGGGCAGGGACCAGAGTTTAATGGTTTTGTCAGCGCTTCCCGAGGCGAGCGTCTTCCCGTCCGGGCTGATCGCAAGCGCAATAACATTGTTGCCATGGCCGCTTAGTGTCCTGATGAAATCGCCTTCGGGCAAGGACCAGAGCTTGATTGTATCGTCATTGCTCCCCGAGGCAAGCGTCTTCCCGTCCGGGCTGATCGCGAGCGCGTTAATGTATTTGTCATGGTCGCTCACCGTCTTGACCAAGGCGCCATCGGGCAGGGACCAGAGCTTGATGCTATTGTCTTTGCTCCCAGAGGCGAGCATCTTCCCGTCAGGGCTGATCGCGAGCGCATCGACCCAATCTTTGTGGGCAAAGGCCCCGTCCCCGCAGGGATCAGACACATCCCCAGCGGCGTAGACCTTTCGCCCCCCGCCCATCATCATCGCCGCGCCGCCGGCGACGGCCGCGGCTTTCATGAAGTCGCGCCTCGTCAGCTCCCAGGTCGCGCCCTCGCGCTTGAGGGAATAGATCTCCGGCCTGTCTTCCTCGCCATCATGCTTGGGATCATGGTCCATGGGTCGCCTCCTCGTCGTTCTAAATTATTTTTTGGTGTGGGAAGTATAATAGCGCTCGCAGAATCGGCATAGCCGGCAGTCCCGATCGCAGCGCAGGGTCCTTTCGAAGAACTCCCGGCTCGCTTCGAGGCCCGGCGGAGGCGAGGCGGGCCCTCCGCCGATCTCGCTCGGAGAGAGCGGCTTTCCTTCGAGATAGGCGCCAAGGACCTCGAGGTAACGCGACGGTTCTCCGAGGGTCGAGCGCCCCGAAAGCTTGAGCTCGTCGTAGAGTCCATCGTAGAGATCGAGATGCTGAGGGAGGACCCAAGCGCCCGTAAGGCTGCGCCAAGGCCGCGCCGCGAGCTCCTCCTCACAGAGGGAGGCAGGCCGCGGCAGGCCGCTCGACATCTCGTAGAAGTGCTGGACGCGGTGCGGGCAGTCGGGGAGGCAGGCCTCGTTGACCAGGAGGCGGATACGGCCGCGGAAGGCTTTTCGCAGCGCCTCGAGCGACCGACGATCCCTCATCACCCTGCCGGAGGGGACGATCGTCTCGAAGGCGCCGTCCAGCTCCAGGAGCTGCGAAGGCTTGAAGATGTCCATGAGGGTCGAGGCGGCGAGCTCGATGCCGGGATATCGCCGCTTGAGCAGCTTGGCCAGCCTGAGGCTGCTCACCGTAATCTCCGCGATATCGGCCATCTCCCCGACCCGCTCTATCGCGGCGAATATCGAGGGTGCGACGGATTCGAGCGGTGCCCTGAGCAATATCGGATTGACCAGAAGGCCGACCCCGAAAATCCTCGAGCCGAGAAACTCATCGAGATGGGTCTCTGACTGGGGAGGCCGGCCCGAGAGCGCGTCGAGGCCGGGAAGCGGAAGATAGACATGTCCGATCTTCCCGCCGCGCGACGCGAAGAGCCCAGCCCAGAACGACGATGGCGCGTCGATGTATGGAATCGCCCAACGCGGCCCCGCCGAGGCCGAGCTTTCCCCGCGACGCGGCGCCCGATCCGCCTCAGGGCGCGGGGCCGAGGCGCTTGTCCGGGCGGGGGCCGGCCCGACCCTCCTCAGCCGGGACAGGCGTACGGCTAGGCAGCCGCCGAGGCACTCTCCCCTCGCCTTGAGCGGGCAGGAGCGGCACTCGGGGAAGATGCCTACGGAATCATACTTCGCCGTCCGCTCCGCCATCTCCGCGCGGATCGAGGCGAGGTCGCCGACGTCTGAGGCCGCCACCTCCGTCAGGCCTGCCAATGGGTAGCACGCGATCGCCCGGCCGTCCGGGAGGATGTCGGGGATCGGTCCGCAGGCCCTCCCGAGCAGGTCGGAGCTTAGGCCCGGCAGATCCTCGGGAGAGGATCCGAACATGCAGGGCACGAAACCGCAATCCAGCTCGATTCCCACTCCCCTCGACGCGGCGGCTCGGGCGAAGCTCGCCACGCGCCGGCCTACGGCCTCGTAGTGCTTGGGCCGCAGCCACTCGTTGTCCCCCGAAGCCGAGGGGAAGGCGAGACCGAGCCGGATCGCGCGCCGGGTCCCGAGCTGGTCGACGAGGTCGAGCAGTCTCTCCAGCCGCGGCTCGGGGGAGGCGATCGTGAACCCAAGGGTGACGGCCGCTCCGAGGGCCCGTGCCGCCCGCTCCGCGATCGCGCGCCTCGAGGCCTCAGGATCGAGGATGGCCGTGGCATTCAGGAGATAGCGAACATCCTCGGGGTCGCGGCCGGAGAGATCCTCGAGGAGCCCCTCGCCGACGAGGCCGTTGGTGAATACCAGGGCACGCAAGCCCCTTTCCCTCGCCATGTCGAGAAAGGCCGGGAGCAGGGGATGGGTGGTAGGCTCGCCCCCGAGGATGCGCGCCTCCTCCTGGCCGCTCCCCGCGACTAGATCGAGCGCGGCCGCGAATCCCTCGATCGAGACGCGATGCGCGGCCGAGTCGGGCAGCGCGAAGCAATAGGGGCATCGACCTTCGCAGGCGAGGGTTATCGAGATGTTGGCCACGCCCCCTCCTCGACGAGCCAACCCCGCTCGATCCACGCGCCGAGAGTCCGACCGACGAACTTTTCCATCTCGCACTCGCCGGAGATCGCCCTAAGCATCCGGACGACACGCTCAGCGGGAAGATTCCTAGCGACGAAGTCCCAGAGCGCGGCCTCGGGGTATGGTAAAAAAGCCTCGGGTCCATCTTGCGGGAGGATCGTGACGCCTCCCTCCTCCACGCACCAGGACAGGCCGGGCGCGGGGACCGGTCCCTCGGCCCTCATTCCGACGCCGCCGACGCCAGCGTATCCGAGGGCCGATAGGCGAGCTCTTCCATGGCCCCGAGGTCGGCGAAGAGGGAGTCGGCCAGGTCTCGATTCCCCAGGGCCTTGAGCAGACGCTCGGCCGCGATGAGCCGGGCTTGCGCGCAGGAGGCCGGGAGCCGCCCTCCCGAGCCCAGGGCGGCGTTCTCGACATGGCAGCCCCCGGCGCAGCTCCAGCGCAGGAAGCAGGAGAGGCATGGGCCGCGGCGCTCCCCGAGCGAGCGGATCCTCCGCGCTGCCGACCGATCGATACGGACCTCGCCCTCCTCGATCCTTCCGTATGAGAGATCCAGCCCCGCGGCGGCCCAGTCGGCCTCATTCAGGTAGCAGGACGAGATCCTTCCCGAGGGATCGACGATGGCCGTATCGGTGGCCACTGGACAAAAGCTGGCCCTCGGCCCCTCGAGCTCCGCGGCCGCGAATACGAGCCTGACCCCGGCCGCCGCCGCGATCGTCTCGCAGCGGGCAAAGGCGGAGGCGAAGCCGAGGGGATCGGGCGGCCGAATCCCGGCCTCCATCGTCCGCGCCGTCGGCTTGAGAGTCTCGAGGTCCATGGCCGACGGCGTGACCTCGGAGCAGCACCATCCTACCGCCTCCTCGAGGGAGCTAAGGCCTTCGGCGGTCACGCAGCTCCGGATGCAGACCTCGGTCCTCGAGCCGGCCAGGGCTCGCGCGTTCCGCTCGACTAGTTCCGCCGTGCCCGAGCCGTTCTTGCGCGGCCGGTGCCGATCGTGCAGCCTGGAGGGACCGTCCCAGGAGATCACGACCGCGTCGAAGTAGTCCTCGACGAAGGCGAGGCGATCATCGTCGAAGCAGCCGTTGGTGGAGGCCTCGAACCTCGCGGCGATGCCGAGCGAGGATGCGACGGCCCTTCCCCGATGGACGGCCGTATCGACGACGTCGGGCGCGCGGAAGGGCTCGCCCCCGAAGAAGTGCACGTCCAGCAGCGGTCCGCCCCTCCCAGACACGTTAGCTGCCATCCAATCCACAGCCGAGGCAGCGACGCCCAGCTCCATGACCTTCCCCTCGCCCGCCGAGGCTGATCCGAAATCGCAGTATACGCAATCGAGATCGCAGGCGCGCGTCGGGATGATGCCGAGGAAGCCGGGGGCGAAGTCCCCATCTAGCTTCCGACTCTCCGCGTCCGGTCGCTCCAATGCCTCGACCAGACATTCGACCTCTCGAGAGGCGCCGCGAGAGCCGCGCATGCGCCCCCATAGCTCCAGGAGCGCCGCGCGGTTGACCAGGGCCGAGACCCCGCTCAGAGGCGCGTGGACGAGCCAGGAGCCGAGGATCGGCAGAGCGAAAACGGCCTCCGCTCTAGCCTTCATCGTCCTCCTCCTCGGGGAGAGCCTCCGCCGGGGCGCAGGCGCCTCGGCCCGCGAGGAAGGCGAAAAGGCGCCGCGCGTAGTCGAGCGTCGCGCGCGGATCCCTCGAGAACCGCGAGGCAACGTCCCCGGCGATCCGCGCTATGGGATATCGTCCGTCGAAGGCTCGCAGCACCGCTTCCGCAACGGGATCGAAGGGAAGCGCGGCGATATCGCGGCCTCGGAGCAGGATCCTGATCTCCTCGCGGCCAATCGCCATCGAGGTTTCATTGCGGAGCAGCGGCCTCATCATGTCCACGACAGCGGCGGGCAGGCTCTCGATCTCGTCCAGCTTCAATTGCCTATGTCCCCTGACCTCCGAGACGAAGGAGGCGGCCTCGGAAACCATGAGCCGCAGGAGCGTCCGCCTGTCCAACCCCGCCGCTCCCCCGGTCTCCTCAGCCATGGTCGGGCATTATTCCACGCCGGTATCTAGAAGTCAATTTGCGGGCCAGCCCCTCGTCACTCCGACGGGTACCTCACGCCGCACTGTCTCCTCGCCTCGTCCATGATCCCCATTACCTCGAGGCTCGCCTCCAGGCTCATGTGCGGGCTTTCGGTCTTCCCCTCCCGGAGAAGCCGCTCTACCTCGAGCGCCTGGCATTGCATCCCGCGACCGGGCACCCGCTCCGAGAAGCGCCGCAGGACCTGTCCCTCGGGCGAATACTGCGCGAAGTCGGCCTGGCAGTACCAGACGCGCTCGATCTCCACCCAGCCGCGGTTCCCGATCACGGCCGCGCGGTTGGGGCCCGCGGCCATCATTCCGCAATGGAGGCTCGCGTGGGCTCCCGACTCCCACTCGAGGGCCAGGGCCATGTCCTCGTCCACGCCCAGCTCGGTGAGCTTCGCGGTCGCGAGGATCTTGGCGGGCGGGCCGAGGAGCATATGCGCGAAAGACACGGGATATACGCCAAGATCGAGGAGGGCCCCGCCGCCCAGCTCAGGCAGATGGAGACGCTTCGCGCGCTCGAGGGGCAGGTGCTGGTTATGGTCCGCGATGACCGCTCGGACCTCGCCGAGTCCGCCGGAGCCGATAATGTCGCGCAACGCGACCATCGTGGGAAGGAAGCGCGTCCACATGGCCTCCATAAGAAGGAGGCCGCGGGACCGAGCCTCGTCCACGAGAGCGCGAGCCTCGCGAGCGTTGACCGCGAAGGGCTTCTCCACGAGGACGTGCTTCCCGGAGCGCAAGGCCAGGAGGGCGTTCGCGCAGTGGAAGGGATGGGGCGTGGCGACATAGACTACGTCGACGGTCGGATCCGCGCAGAGCTCCTCGTAGGAGGGATGCCGTCCCGGCACTCCGAATTCGCGGCCGAAGGCCTCCGCGGAGCCCTGCGAGCGCGAGCCGACCGCGGCCACCTCGAGGCCCGCCGCCTGGATGTCCGCCGTAAACGTCCTCGCGATGCCGCCCGTGCTAAGTATTCCCCAGCCGATCCTTCCGTCCATAACCCCTCGCTTCCGCCGCGCCGTTCCCGTTACAGGCCGCGCGCGCCGCTTCCATTCCGATGCTCTTCGTCCAAGCCTAAGCCGCGAGTGCCCCCAAGTCAATCGCGCGCGAGTTGACTCGGGATTCAAAAGCTTCGCCCGACTTGACTCGGATTCGAAATGGATTAGGCTTTTACCGTGGCGAGCCTGCGATCCCGCCGGATTCCCCTATCGCGCAGGAGGGCCGCGTGAAGAAGCGGATTCTGTTCGTGGACGACGAGCCATTCATCCTCAGCAGCATCAGGCGGAGCATCATGGCGGCCACTTCCGAGTGGGAGCTTTCCTTCGCGGAAGGCGGCGCGAGGGCCTTAGAGCTCTTCGCCGAGACGCCTTTCGACCTCCTGGTGACCGACGCGAAGATGCCCGGAATGACGGGGTCCGACCTCTTGAGGGAGCTCGCCGAGCGCGGGTATACCAAGGAAATCCCCACGATCATGCTGACCGGCTACGCGGAGGACGAGCTTCGCAAAAGCGCGATCGACCTCGGTGTCATCGAATTCCTCAACAAGCCGATCATCCCGGACGAGCTGATCCAGCGGCTGCGGAATGTGCTGAAGCTGAAGAGCATAGGCGACGAGCTCAAGGTCAAGAACCTCGAGCTGATGGAATCAAGCATGCAGATCATCCGGAGGCTCGGCAAGGCGGTAGAGTACCGGGACAACGAGACCGGCAAGCACGTGATCAGGGTCGCGCAGTATAGCCGGATAGTCGCCGAGGCGATCGGGCTCGACGCCGAGAGGACCCAGCTCGTGTTCCTGACCGCCCCCATGCACGATATCGGGAAGATTGCCATCCCGGACGAGATACTCAAGAAGAAGGACAAGCTGAAGCCCGTCGAATTCGAGGTGATCAAGACGCATCCCCTGGTTGGCGGCCAGGTGCTGAAGCCCCTCTCCCCCGAGGAGATGAAATTCTACTACGCGCACATGAAGATCGGCGAGAGCATCCTGGGCGAGGCGACGACTCCGCTGCTCCAGACGGCCGCCGTCATCGCGGCGACCCACCACGAGAAGTGGGACGGCTCGGGCTACCCGAGCCGCCTCAAGGGCGAGGAGATCCCGATGGAGGGCAGGATCGTCGCCATCGCGGACGTCTTCGACGCCCTCTCCTCGGTCCGGTACTACAAGCCGGCCTATTCGGACGACGAGTCCTTCGCCATCATCGCGGAGATGCGGGGCACGCACTTCGATCCCCGAATCGCGGACGTGTTCGCGGAGAACCGGCAGAGGATTGTCGAGGTCAAGGAGGAGATGAAAGACATCGTCGAATCGGAAAGGAGGGCGGGCGGAGAGCCAGGCGAGGCAGGCAGTGCCTAGGTCCCCGGTCGCCGTATTCGTCGACGACGAGAGCTACGTGCTCAGCTCGATCGCTCGCGTATTCAAGGGATCCCGGATCCGTATCGAGCCTTTCGAGGCGCCCGAGGCCGCGCTCGAGTACCTTTCGAGGGAGGACGCGGAGGTCGTAGCCTCCGATTACCGGATGCCCTCGATGAGCGGCTCGGAATTCCTCGAGAGGGCGGCCGCGCTGCGTCCGGGAGCCCGGCGCCTCCTCGTCTCCGGACAGGCGGACTTCTCGGGCCTGGCCGACGCAGTCAACTATGGGTCGATAGCGCGCTTCGTGTCGAAACCGTGGAAGGTCGAGGAGCTCCGCCGGATAGTGTTCGAGGAGGCCGCGGCCGCGATCGCCGACCGATTCCTCTCGGCCCTGCCCCCTTTCCAGCAGGCGCTGCTATCCCTCGGAAGCGAGGAGGAGACCCTCGGGGCCGTCGGGAGCTTCGCGATGGACCGGCTCGGGGTCGAGACGCGCCGCCTCGACGGCTTGCCGGGCGGAGAGCGCGAGGACGGGCTTCCGGAGCTTGCCATCGCGGACGAGGAGGGGCGGCCGGGACTCGTATTCGCGGGCGGCGACCTGGGACTCTTCGCCGACGCGGGGGCCATGCCCCGCGCCCGCGCCCTGCTGGCCGTCATGGCTCGCTACGCCTTCCTGGTCTTGCGCGATCTGTCCATCCGCGGCGAGCTCCAGCGGCTGTCCGAGCGCGATTCTCTCAGCGGGCTGAGGAACCGTCGATCCCTCGACGAGGCGCTGGAGCGCGAATACCGGCGCTCCGCCAGGTACGGAGCGGAGCTCTCGGTCATGCTGATCGACATCGACAAGTTCAAGGATATAAACGACTCCAGGGGCCACGCCGCGGGCGACGAGGTCATCCGCCGCCTTGGCGCGCTCATGCTGGAGTCGATTAGATCGATCGACGTCGCGGCCCGATACGGCGGAGACGAGTTCCTCATCGCCCTCCCCGCGATAGGCGCCGCCAAGGCGGAGGCGGTGGCCGAGCGCCTGAGGGCGGCCCTGGCCGACAGGCTCGCTCTGCCCTTTCCCGTCACGCTCTCCATCGGCGTGGCGGACTTGCGCGAGGGCATGGGATCGCTCAGCGACCTGCTGGCCGCCGCGGACGAAGCGCTCTATCAAGCCAAGAGGGGCGGACGCGATCGCGTCGTCCGAACCGGCTCAGTCTCCAGATGAAGATCGACGCCTCCGGGCGAGAGTCCCGACGGAAGCGGTCCCGAAGCTCCCCGAAGCGCGCCTTGGCCTCAGGGTCCGCGGCGGCGAGGAGCTCGAATCCCGCCTTGGTCGCGTCGGGAGCGTCGGATCTCCAGGCGAGACGCATTTCGAGATCGAAAGGCGCGATGTCCGCGTCGGGCGAGGAGATGACGAGCCGTACGAGATCGATGGGCCGGTCCGGCAGGCGGCCGACGAACCTCACCCCGAGCCCGCTATCGCTCAGGTCCGCCACGTGCCCCCACGCGAGCGCCTCGGGAAGGTAGACCCGAGCGTAGCCGGGATCCCGCGCCTCCCGCCTTTTCTCGCTCCCCGCAGCGGGCTCCCGGCCGTCGGCCAGCGGCGCGCGGAGGACGACTTTGGTGCCAACTATGCGCCGCGACGGCCAGTCGCGCGGCCGGCCGAGGCGATCCACAAAACGAAGCGAGAAGGATGCGAAGACCTTGCGGACGATGACGAGTCCCATGCCGCTCCGGGCGTAGCCGTGAGAAGCGCGATAGTCGACCATGGTTGGATCCATGGGGTCGAAAGCCCCTACCGGCTGGTCGAGACCGAAAGGCAGGGACGCGGGATCGAAGCCCCCGCCGCGATCTTGGACCGAGAGCTCGAGCTCGGCCCCGTCCACGCGCAGGCCGAGGACGATCGGAACCTCCGTCCCGCGCCGGGCCTGGGCACTGCGCGAGTTGGAGATGAGCTCCATCAAGGCTATGACGATCTCCTCGTCCGGGATCGCTGTCTCGGGGAGGCGCAAGCCCCGGAGGAGACCCAGGGCGGAACTCAGCTCGACGTTCCCGGGCAGGGCAATCCGGAGGATGTTTCCCGAACCGGGCTCGAATTCGATGCCATCCACGGCTACAGCATCGGCATTCGGACGACGTTCTGTCAAATTCCGCCTCATGATCGCGGCCGAACTTGCCGGTCCGGGACGCGTGGACTAGAATTGACACTGGGCTCGAGGAGCAGACCGTCGGCAGGCCGCGGGCAGCGGCAAGGAGGGGAATGACATCATGCCCATCGTCTCGCTCTCCACGAGGGCCCTGGTCGAGGACTTCAACAAGCGCAGCTCCGCCCTCGAGCTGAACCTGACGGGGAGCGCGGATCCGCCCGCCCTGGTAGTGGGCGCGACGGGGCTCCTCGACACGGATTCTTCCCCCTCGTTCTACGTAATCGTCGAATCCATGCTCGCCGAGGCCCAGGCCGCCGGCGGTTTGATCCTCGATGTTGAGCACATCAGGTACATATCCTCGGCGGGGGTCGGAGTCTGCATGACCTTGTTCGTCGAGACCACGAAGCAGGACATCCCCTACTTTCTCTATAAAGTCCCCGCGTGCGTGCGCTCAGTGATAGGCGTCCTGGGCTACTCCTCCTACTTCTCGTATCTGGACGCATACAAGGCCGAGTGATGGCGTGCCTCGATCTCGCGGGACCGCTGGGCGACGAGCTCATCTGGGACTTCGCCGACGAGGAGCGGAACGAGCTCGCCTACGGAAAACTCGCATGCGGCATGGCGCGGGAGCTCGGAGCCTCGGCATGGGCCTTCGTCTTCGCCGACGGCGGCATGAACGCGCTCGCGGTGAGCGGCCGCGGGAGCGAGCGCGCCGACATGCGGGCCAGTGCCGCCCCGCCTAGGGCCGGGAACTGGGAAGGGCTCCTGGCCTCGCTCGGCATCGAGTGCCGGCACGTCCTCGCGCTGCCCCTCGAGATCGCGGGCCCATTGCCGCAAGCGGTCGTCCTAGGACGGGACGACAGACCCTTCGACGAGGTCGAACGGCAGGCCGCGGTGGCGCTGATGAGGGACATCGCGCCGGTAGCCACGGTGCGCTACAGGGCCTCGCGCGTCCAGCGCGTCCGCGACGAGGCCGAGAACGAGCTGCGGACCAGCGAGGCCGAGCTGAGGACCTTCTTCGAGGAGTCCCGCGACATGATCTACACGGCGAACGGGGAGGACATCGTCGCCTCGATCAACTCGGCAGGCATCGCCCTGCTCGGCCAAAGGGATCGCTTCGACATCGTCGGGACCCCCTACTCCAATTTCGTCCTGACCCCGAGCGACCGGGGCAACTTCCTCGAGCGCATCACAAAGGCCGGCTACGTGACGGATTTCGAGATCATCCTGAAGAAGGTGGGGGCCGATCCCATCTTCTGTCTTGAGACCGCTCACGCCATCAAGAGCCCGAGCGGGAAAATCTTGCAGATCCAGGGCATCGTCAAGGACATCTCCGAGCGAGTCTCGCGCGAGCGCGAGATGTGGCAGCTGAGCGTCGAGCTAGCCGACACGAACGCGAGGCTCAAGGAGACGCAGATGCTCATGGTCCAGCACGAGAAGCTCGCGTCGATAGGCCAGTTAGCAGCGGGGATCGCGCATGAGATAAACAACCCCTTGAGCTTCATCGTGAGCAACCACAGCGTGCTCGGGCAATATATGGCCACCTTCGAGCGCGCGTGGAAGACGGCGGTGGCCTCCGACCCGACTCTCGCGGACCGCATCGAGGGGGAACTGGGCCTCGTCGAGCTCTTCGCCGAGGTCGATTCCATCCTCAGGGAGTCGAACGAAGGTCTTTCGAGGATCATGAACATCGTCAAGAACCTGAAGATCTTCGCCCATTCAGGGGCGGACTCCTCGATGGGATCCTACGACATCAATAACGGCATCGACAGTACTCTCGTCGTCGCGAGGAACGAGATCAAGTACGTGGCCGACGTCGAGCTGCGCCTCGGCGACGTCCCGGCCATCGAAGCGGTGGGCGGGGAGGTGAACCAGGTCTTCCTCAACATACTCGTCAACGCCGCCCAAGCCATCGCCGGACAAAACCGCAAGGAGCGTGGACGCATAGTCATCACGACCAGCCAGGTCGACGAGACTGTCGTCTGCGAGATATCCGACGACGGCCCCGGCGTGCCGGAGGAATTAAGGCATAGGATATTCGACCCGTTCTTCACTACGAAGGGTGTCGGCCAGGGGACGGGGCTCGGCCTCTCGATTTCCTACGACATCATCGTGAAAAAGCACGGCGGGTCGCTTATGGTGGACCGCTCCCAGGCCGGCGGCGCGCTGTTTAGGATAGGGCTGCCCATACATCACCCGCCCGCGGACGACAAGGAGCAGCGAGGGAACAAGGCGGATACGGACGCGGGCGCGATCGGTTGACCATGAGGATGCGGATTTGCGCATCGCGACGATCGCGCGGAAGATGGATCCAAGGTCCTGTCATCGAATGTCCCTCACTTGATGACGCGAAGCGATTCGTGGTCGATCGTCAGGGCTACGACTATGAGGAATATGATTCCCTTGACCAGCTGTTGCGTCGCGGGGACGGGGAAGACCATCGGGAGGCTCATCTCGAGCACGCAATAGGTCAGGCTCCCGATGATGATATTGGAAAAGCGCGCTTTCGCGCCGCCTGAGATCGGCATCCCGCCGAGCACGAGGGCGATGAGGATTTGCGTCTCGAGCTGGCTCCCGGCCGTTCCGGTTATCGAGCCTACCTTGATCACGTTGATGAAGGACGCGAAGCCCGTTATCGCGCCCGATAGCGTGAAGACGAGGAATTTTTTCAGGTCCGGGCGGCTTCCCGAGAAGCGCGCGGCCGTTTCGCCCGCGCCTATCGCGCGCAGGTCGTAGCCGAAGCGCGTGAAGTGCCACACTATGAATCCGAGCAGGAGCATGATACCCGCGAGCAGCAGCTTGAACCATGTCTCGTTGAGCATCATGACGCTCGTGCTCGCCGGGACGGGTCCGTTGGTCGTTATGTACTTGCACAGCCCTCGGAAAAAATACATCGTGCAGATGGTGACGATGAACGAGGCGATCTTGAATTTCACGTGGAAGAAGCCGTTGAAGGCGCCCATCGCGGCGCCTGCCGCCACCGCCGCGGCGACCCCGAGCGCGATCCCGTAGTTCGAAACCCAGCAAAAGACGATCGAGGCCAGGCCAAGGATTGAGCCTTGCGAAAAATCGAGACCGCCCACGGTCATGATCATGAAGACGCCCATGGATGCGATCATCAAGACATAGACCTGGCTGAACATCAGCGAAAGGGTCTCGGGCCTGATTATCTTTCCGCCCGTGAGTATCGAGAAGACGGCGACTATGCCTATGAATCCGAACAGGGGCATCAGCTCCCTGAGATACTTGCTCGTTGTCCGCATCCTAAGCGCCGTTGTATCGCCCTGCTTTTCCATTCCGCGGCTCTCCATTACACCATCTTGGTGATCAGGTCTTTCTCACCAAGATCCCGATTCCGTATGAACTCTCCGTTGATCCTGCCATTTTTCATGATCAGTATGCGGTCGCTCATCCCGAGCAGCTCCTGCAGCTCCTCGGAGATCATGATGATCGACTTGCCCCGCGCCTTGAGGTCGCTCATGAGCGCGTAGATGTCCGCTTTTACCTTTACGTCGATTCCGCGCGTCGGGCTGTCGAGCACCAGGATATCGGAATCCTTGCCGAGCCAGCGCGAAAGCACCACCTTCTGCTTGTTGCCTCCGGATAGCGTAGATACGTACTGATCTATGCCGGTCATCTTGACGCTCATCAATTCGGCGTTCTTCTGAGCGAATCCGTTGAGCCTCTTTTCGCTCAGGAAGGCGTGCCTGGACATATCATCGAGGGATGGCAGGCAGATATTATCCCGGATCGAATCCGCCACGACGACGGATTCATTGTCCCGATCCTTGGACGCGTACGCGATGCTGTGCCTGATGGCGCCGGGTATCGAATTGACCGCGTATCCATCCTTGAGCGTCACGCTGCCGGTCCTGCCATACGACGCTCCGAAAATCGCCTTCCCGGCCTCGTGCATGCCGCACTCGGAGAGACCTCCTATGCCGAGGATCTCTCCCTTGTGGAGGCGGAAGGAGATATCGCGTATTTCGCCCGGCACCGACATATCATCGACCATCAGCACGACTTCATCAGAAACGCTCATTCCATAATCCGTGCGGTAATACCGGTTGCCCAGCTCCCGTCCCACCATCAGGTGCTTCAGCTCGCTGGAGCTGGTTTGGGCGCTGCGTACCGTGCCGACGAGCTTTCCGTCGCGCAGTATCGATATTCGGTCGGTATGATCGATCACCTCCTCAAGGTCGTGCGAAATGAATATAACCGTCTTGCCGCCCATCTTGATGCGATTCATCACGGTGAAGAGCTCTTCTCGACCGGACTGGCTGAGGGCCGTCGTCGTCTCGTCGACGGCCACCACCTTGGGACCGAAATAAGTGGCCTTGACGATTTCGATGAGCTTCCTGTCCTCGAAGCTGTAATTGTCGATCATCTTGGAGGCGACGATGCGGCTGAAGCCATAGCCGTCCAGAAGCCTCTGCGCCTCGCGATTCATGGCTCCCGTGTTTTTTACGATGCCGAGCATGAACTTGTCTTCCTCGCCGAAAAAGATATTCTCCGCGACGGTGAGCCCCGGAAGGGTCCCCATCTCCTGCACGATTATCGATACCCCGCGGCGATTGGCCTCGACCTGGGACCTGGCCCTGAATTCCTTCCCTTCGAGCAGGAACCGCCCGCCCGTTATGGGATAGATGCCGCAGAGCATGGAACAGAAGGTCGACTTCCCAGAGCCATTCTCGCCGATCAGCCCATGGATCTCGCCGCTCTCGAACTCAAGCGAGACATCGTCGACGGCGGTCGTGATGCCGAAGCGCTTGACCAGGTTCTCCGATCGCAATATTACGTCACTCATTTCCGCGCTCCGTCATTTGACCACACTGCCCTTCAGGCCCCTATTCGTGAGCGTGACGATGGTGAGCAGCACGGCCCCCGTCACAAAGTCGTTTATCGTGGTAGGCACGTTAAGCGCCACGAGGCCGTTGAAGATCATGACGATGATGAACTCGCCGATGACGATCGCGGCCACCGGATAGCCGTACCTCTTGAACGCTATCCCGAAAAAAGTCCCCATCAGCGGCTTGAAATTGCGGTCCATGGAGGCCATTCCCGTAACCGCGAGCATTCCCCGGCCGTAGCTCACGGTGAGCAGGGCCATGATGCCGACGAAGAAATGGAGCAGGACGAAT
>Ga0181529_10002580_pt1 | contig 21525 bp, 19 predicted proteins | sample PEATcosm2014_Bin_36_FD_119763 | JGI IMG/M metagenome (GOLD analysis project Ga0181529, IMG submission 119763) | Peatland microbial communities from MTU Mesocosm Facility, Houghton, MI, USA - PEATcosm2014_Bin10_30_metaG | ecosystem: Environmental > Terrestrial > Soil > Wetlands > Peat | place... | reverse complement strand
CGCGTCCCGGCCCGGGCAGGACGAGAGGGATGCTCGCATCCTCGCTTGCACCGAGCTCCTCGCCCGTTCCAGCGCCGAGATGCAGGCCTTCAGCGAGGACATCCGCTCCTGGGTCCTGACTAAGAGCGTGCCGGAATCGAGCTTCGACCTCAGGGACATACTCCGCGGAGCGGAGCAGGAGCTCAAGGCCGACTTCGGCGACAGGATCGCCTTCGACCTGCCCGAGGGGGAGGTCAGGCTCTGGGGCAGCCCCTTTCCCTACATACAGATCGTCTCGAACCTCGCGCGCAACGCGGCCGAGGCCGGGTCGAAGGCGTCCGTCATCCTGCGCGCCGATCCCGAAGGCCGAGCCGCCTCCATCGAGGTGACCGACGACGGACCGGGGATCGCCCGCTGCTCCGATTGCGCCTTCGATAGGACCTGCGGAGACAGGCGCTGCGGGGCCTTCGAGATCGGCAAGACGAGGAAGAGCGACGGCTCCGGCATAGGGATGATCTCCGTCTTCGGCAACTTGGAGAGGATCGGGGCCTCCCTTCGCATAGAGAGCGGCCCGAGGGGCACGTCGATCGTGGTGAGCTTGCCCCTCGTCGTGAAACCCACGAGACCTTGATGCCCCTCCGGCCTTGGGCTCAACGGGGGACAGTAAAGCGATTCCTAGCCATGGCCTCGATTTTCCTTAGCTTCGATCGACATTACCGCCAATAGCCCCGACAAGCCGCGCGCCCTACCATCGGGCGATGACTATCCTCATCGTTGATGATCAAGCGCTGTTCCGGGAAGGCATCAAGCTCCTCCTAGCTCGACGACCCGACGCTTCGGTGGTCGGCGAGGCGGCGCTTCCCGGCTTGCTCGAGGCCTGTCCGGGCGCGCGCGTGATATTCCTGTCCAGTTTCGGGAGCCGGGACTCCATCGACGGGTTCTTCGAGGCCGGCGCCATGGGATATCTGCTCAAGGCGAGTTATTTCGAGGAATTGGACGGGGCCATTGACTTCGTCATGTCGGGGCGTCGATACGCGAGCCCTCGGCTAGTTGACTCGACCGAGCCTCCCGACCGATGATTATCGCGTGGGAGCGATGGCCAGAGCGATCCTTGTCGACGACCACGCCCTCTTCCGCGAGGGCCTCAAGCTACTCCTCGCCTCCCGCAGGGACATCTCGATCGTCGGCGAGGCCTCGTCCGGCACCGAGGCGGTGAGCCTGGCCGAGCAGCTCAAGCCCGAGCTCGCGTTCCTCGACCTCGCGATGCCCGAGGGCAACGGCGTGGACGCGGTGCCGCGATTGCTCGCGGCCTGTCCGGGAATACGCCTCATCTGCCTTTCGACCGTCTCCGACCAGCGGATCGTCGTGCAGCTCCTCGAGATGGGCGTGCAGGGCTTCGTCCTCAAGTCCGGCTCCTTCGCCGAGCTCGGCTCGGCGGTCGATCAAGTCCTGGCTGGGCACCGATACCTGAGCCCCGCCATCGCGGACGGGATCTTCGACGCGTACGTCACCCCACGCGCCGAGGGCGAAGCCGCCTCGAGCGACCCCCTCCGCCTCCTCTCCGACCGGGAGCGAAGCGTGCTCCGCCTGATCTGCGAGGACAGGAACCCCAAGGAAATCGCTTCCTTGCTGGGTGTCTCCAGGAAGACCGTGGACGTGCACAAGCGCAACCTGATGCTGAAGCTCGGCGTCGCCACCGACCTCGCCCTCATCAGGCTGGCGATCAAGCGAGGCATTCTTCCGGAGGACGATGCGGGCCTGCCAGCCTAAAGATTTTCCACCCTCAGAAGCGGCAATTCTCCAATGGTGGATCGATCCTCGGCACGATAGATTGCTGCGCGGGCGGGCCTTCGAAAGGCCGATCCCAATTTGATCGAGGAGTCTGCGCATGTTAAAGAGAATTCGCATCATTTCCCGCGCCCTCGCGGTGGCCCTGCTCGCGGCGGCCATCGCGGCTTGCTCGCCGGCGATCAATGCCGGCGCCTCCGTCGCTACCGGCGCGACCGGCGCGACCGGCGATCGAGGGACGATCGCCGTGTCCTTCCCGAGCCCGGGAGACAGGGGCCTCGTCGACCTGGCTTTCGCGAAGGCGAATTGCGACTATTTCGAGCTCATCGCCTACAACAAGGACAATTTTTATTGCATGAAGAGCCTCGCGTCCACGGGGGGGTCGGTCACGGTGGCCGTAGGAACCTATAATGTCGTTGTGCTAGGAGGCCAAACGACATCGACCACGGGCTTCTACCAGCTCTACGCCTCAGCCTATTTCAAGGGCGTCGTGGTCGATGCCAACTCGACCAGCCCGGTCGGTCTCTTGTTGACAAACGCTACTTTCAACTTCACCGTGCCATCGAGCGCCTATCTTGGGGCTTCGTATGCGGTTTCGGCATCGGGCGATACGGGAAGCCCGATGATAGCGGTCAACTCCTGCAACTTCTTCGCGGAGGGGCACAATCTTTCCGGTTCGGAGTACACGATCGCCGCGAATACGATGGGCGTTAGGAACTGGAATATCGCCGTATCGTTCATCGCTCCATCCGCCGCCGGCTCGAGGACAATCGGCTGGTCCAGCGGCGCGGTATGCCTGATCGACAGCGATTACCTCAGGAACGATTTGATCGGGAACCTGGGCGGATCCTATTGGAACACGCCAGGGCTGGCCTACAGCCTGAACACGGCCGTGACGAATTACTGCTCACAGACAATAACTTTTAGCCCTCCGCCCCCGACCCAGATAACTGCGACCGTCGGATGGGGGAGCGGCCAGTAAGGGCGGCGGAATCCGCGTCTTCCCCCGCGGGATCCCAGAGCGATCTACTAGTCTCCTCGCGAGCCGTCCTCAGGGGCGGCTCGTCGCGTCGTGTCAGCCCACGCTCTTCGCCGCCCGGGCCCCATTCCAAAAGGGGCTGGAGGCCAGCATGCGGAGCCGGACAAAGGGAGCGACCGCCGCGGCGAGGGGCCGGATCAGGCGCGTCTCCTCGGCCACCTCTCCGTAATAGTCCTCGAGTCCCTTGCTCCGGAAGCCGAGGACCTCCTCGGCATCGTCCGAGTCGGCGTACCAGCCGCAGTGGAAACCCGAGGTCGCGAAGGCGGAGGCCGGGAATCGCGAAATGCCGCCAAGGCCGATCAGGCTGAACATCCTGTCCAGGAAGCTCCGGTACTCGGTGCGGCACGAGGCCCCTCCGCCGATATCGAAGGTTCGTCCCAGCGCGGCCTCACTTCGGGCAGCCATCGCGAAGGCCCGGCCCGTGTCCTCGGTATGGCAGATCTCGAGCTTGGTGCCGAGTGGCATGTGGAAGAGCAGGGGGTCGGGATCGAGTTTCTTGCGCCACATGATGGCCCCGAGCCGCAAGATCGCGAAGGGTAGGCCCCAGTCCTCGCCCGCCGAGCGGATCAGGGCCTCGGCCTCGACCTTGGTCTTGCCATACTCGTCGCCGGGGCTGGGCGCCAAGGTATCGCTGGTCCGTATCCAGTAGTCCGCCACCCTGTCCCCATAGGCCGCGACGCTCGACGCGAAGACGAGGCGGGGGCAGGGGCCTCCCCGCCTGCGGATCGCGCGCAGGGCCGCGAGGAGGTTGGCCGTGCCGCCGATGTTGACCGACCTGGCCAGCTGCGGCCAACGGTCCGCGGCCGGAGGGATGAGGGCCGCCAGGTGGAGGACGGCGTCCTGGCCTTCGACCGCGCGCCGGCCCAGCTCGGGATCGCGGATGTCTCCGAGCACTATCTCCGGCCTGGGCCCACGCCTGCCCCAGGCCTGGCCCAATGCTGGCGCGAGCCTCCTCGTTCGCCTGGTGTCAGCCTCCAGAACCGTGACCCGATCCCCCTCTGCCAGGCATGCGGACACGGTGCTTCGCCCGACGTTGCCGAAGGCCCCGGTGATAAGAATTCTAGGCATCGGAGTTCTCCCAATAATAAAGAATGAACGATCATTCATAATATACTCGCTTTTTATCTCATGCAATGGGAAATGTCGATTTTTCCGGAAATTTATAAATTGAATAAAATGAGTTGTTCATGTACAGTAAGAAGAGTCCGAGAATGAGGGCGGAGTGTTCATGTCGTCCAAGAAGCTGGATTATCGGGACCAGGTCTTCCGTATCGACTCAGAACTAAGCAAGATTCAGGACGCCGATATTCTCCTCGAGCGCATTCTGATGGAGGCGCGCAGCGTCCTCAACGCCGAGGCGGGGACGATCTACGTGCGCGAGGGCGACCAGCTCCTGTTCAAATACAGCCAGAACTCGACCCTGGAAAAGCGCCTGCCCCCCGGGCAGAAGCTGCCGATGAGCAACGCGCGCATTCCGATCGACGACTCGCGCGCAGCCGGCTTCGCGGCCAAGAACCTGGTCGCCGTACGAATCGACGACGCCTATGCCATTCCCGAGGACAAGCCCTACAAGTTCAATCCTTCCTTCGACAAGCAGAACAGCTGGAAGACGAGGTCCATCCTGGCCCTGCCCCTCGTCACCACCTCGGGCAACCTACTGGGCGTGATCTCGGTCTTCAACGCCCTCGACGAGGCAGGGGAGGCCATTCCCTTCACCCCGAGAGACGAGAAGATCATGGGCCATTTCGCTTCCTCCGCCACGAACGCCCTCGAGCGAGCCTACATGACCCGGTCCATCATTCTGCGCATGAACCGCATGGCCGAGATGCGGGATCCCAAGGAGACCGGTCCTCACGTCAACCGGGTGGCTGGCTACTCGGCCGAGATCTTCGATCGCTGGGCCTTCAACCGCCGCATGCCCGACAAGGAGCGGGAGCGGACCAAGGATACGCTCAAGATGGCGGCCATGCTGCACGACGTCGGCAAGGTCGGCATCTCGGACCTCATCCTCAAGAAGCCGGCCCGATTCACGCCGGACGAGTACCGCATCATGCAGGCCCACACCTGCTTCGGCGCGAGGCTCTTCGTCGACCCTTCCTCGGAGCTGGACAAGATCTCGGCGGACGTGGCCCTGCGCCATCACGAGAACTGGGACGGCACGGGCTATCCCGGCATGGTGGACATCTGGGCCGATGACCCGATATCCAACCCCCTGGAGCGCGGGCCCGACGGGAGCGCGAGGAAGCTCAAGGGCGAGGAGATACCCCTGGGCGGCCGCATCGTCGCCGTGGCCGACGTCTACGACGCGCTCATTTCCAAGCGCGTCTACAAGGAGCCCTGGGACTCGGGCAAGGTCCTCGACGAGATCAGGGCGATGGCCGGGACCAAGTTCGATCCCGAGATCGTCGCCGCCTTCTTCGAGGTCCTGCCCAGGATCGAGGAGATCCGCAGCCGCTATCCCGAGGCCGAGGAGAAGGCCGAGAGCGCCCCTCCCGCCGCCCCCGAAGTCAAGGCCGGCTGAGCTTTAAGACGCGCTGTCCTTGACCCCGCGGCGCGCTTCCATCTACACTCGCCGCCATGATCACGATCCACGAGCTCAGGCGAAAGTACATCGACTTCTTCAAGTCCAAGGGCCACGCCGAGATTTCCGGCAAGTCCCTGATCCCCGAGAACGACCCGACCGTCCTCTTCACCACGGCCGGCATGCACCCCCTCGTCCCCTACCTCCTCGGCGAGCCGCACCCAGCTGGCAAGCGCCTGGTCGATTACCAGAAATGTATCCGCACGGGCGATATCGAGGAGGTCGGCGACGAGAGCCACCTCACCTGCTTCGAGATGCTCGGCAACTGGTCCCTCGGCGACTACTTCAAGAAGGAGTCCATCGCATACTCCTGGGAGTTCCTCACGGCGCCTGAGTGGCTCGCCCTCGATCCGCGCAAGATCTCCGTCACCGTGTTCGAGGGGGACGAGAACGCGCCCCGCGACGATACCTCGGCCGCGGCCTGGAAGTCCCTCGGCATGGGCGAGGACCGAATCGCCTACCTCGGCGCGAAGGACAACTGGTGGGCCGCCGGCCCCACGGGCCCCTGCGGCCCCGATACGGAGATCTTCTTCTGGGTCGGCGACGGCCTCCCCCCCCCCGGCTCGAACAAGGGCAGCGACTCGAGGAACTGGATGGAGATCTGGAACAACGTCTTCATGGAGTTCAACCGCGTCGACGAGAAGACCCTCGTCAAGCTCCCGGCGCAGAACGTCGACACGGGCATGGGCCTCGAGCGCACGGTCTGCATACTCCAGGGCAAGAAGTCGGTCTACGACACCGAGGCCTTCGGGCCCATCATCGAGGCCATCGAATCGGTCGCCGGCTACAAGTACCGCTCCGATCCCGGCTCGGCGCTAGGCAGCGAGCGGGACCGCTCGCTGCGCATCATCGCCGACCACATCCGCACCGCGACCTTCATCCTGGGCGACCCCAAGGCCGTGATGCCGTCCAACGTCGGCGCGGGCTACGTGCTGCGCCGCATCATCCGCCGCGCGGTGCGACATGGGCGCAAGCTCGGCATTGAGGGAGCCTTCCTCAGCCGCCCCGCCGCCGCGGTCGTCGACAACTTCTCCGGCCCCTTCCCCGAGCTCGCCCAGAACCGCGCGCGCGTCCTCGAGGAGCTCGCCAAGGAAGAGGAGAAATTCCTCGAGACCCTCGTCAAGGGCGAGCGCGAGTTCGAGAAGATGCTGCCCAACCTCCTCAAGAACCCGCAGAAGGTCATGTCCGGGCGGCTCGCCTTCAAGCTCTACGACACCTACGGATTCCCCATCGAGCTCACGGAGGAGCTGGCCTCCGAGAGCGGCATGAAGGTGAACAGGCCCGAATTCGACGAGGCCTACAGGAAGCACCAGGAGCTCTCGCGCGCTGGCTCCGAGCAGCTCTTCAAGGGCGGCATGGCCGACCACTCCGACGTCTCGACCAAGTACCACACGGCGACCCATCTCCTCCAGCAGGCGCTCACCCTCGTCCTGGGCGACCACGTGGCCCAGAAGGGCTCCAACATCACGACGGAGCGCCTTCGCTTCGACTTCTCCCATGGAGCCCCCATGACCAAGGAGGAGCTCGAGCAGGTCGAGAAGATCGTCAACGAGCAGATCGCCCGCGACCTCCCCGTCACCATGACCATGATGAAGCTGGACGAGGCGAGGGCGTCCGGGGCCAGGGCCCTTTTCGGGGAGAAGTACGAGGAGACGGTGAAGGTCTACACGATGGGCGACTTCTCCAAGGAAGTATGCGGGGGCCCCCATGTGGAGCGCACGGGCGTCTTGGGCAGATTCCGCATCCAGAAGGAGCAGTCTTCGAGCGCGGGCGTCCGCCGGATATACGCGGTACTGGAATAGCTAAATCGTCACTGCCGTTCGACATTTTTACCCGCTGCCCCTGGGGGGTCCTGTCGCAAAAACGCGCGTACCCCCGGTCCTGAGGGGGCCCGCGTTTTTTTCCGCCAGGACCCCCCAACGGCCGTCCCTTGAAATGCTCTTGTCTCAGGTTCGTATGTGCGCGACGGAGCTAGGGCTTCGCCTTTCGCTTGGTCTCGTACATTCGCCTGTCGGCCAGGTCTACGAGGGCCTGGGGCGAGAGCTCGGCTACGGCGGTTCCGAGCTCGCTCATGGAGGCAGTGCCACAGCTGATCGCCACGGCGAAGGGGTTCATGCCGGCGTTGGCCTCGGCCAGGGACCTCTCGATCCTCGCGTCGATGATGGCGGCCCCAGCGGGGCCGCAATCCGGCAGGATCACGAGGAACTCGTCGCCGCCGAGCCTGCCCAGGGTGTCCGAGTCGCGGAGCGAGCCCAGGAGGGCATCGCAGGCGACCTTGATGTACTGGTCGCCTATCGCGTGGCCCATGCCGTCGTTGACGGCCTTGAGCCCGTCGATATCGCAGAAGACTACCGAAATGTCCTCGCCCTTGCGCGCCGCCAGGCCGAACTGCTTCTCGAGCACGACGAGGGCCGTGCGCCGGTTCACGACGCCCGTCAGTTCGTCGGTGGACGATAGGAGCATGAGCTCGGCCTGGACCCGCTTGAGGCTCGAGAGGGAGCCGACTATTCGCGCGTAGCGGACGAGGAGCTCGAGCGAACCCCCATCTATCGTTCTCTTGCTGACGAGGTTGTCCACCCAGATCTCGCCGATCACCTTCCGCCCGTCCCACAGCAGGGCGAGGGCCCTCTCCGCCGTTCCGACCTCCTCGTGGCGCTCGTTGAAGCAGGGCCCCGAGCCGAGGTAGTAGACTGGCTCCTTCCCGTCGTAGAAACCGACGGGAAGGGCCTCCTCCGAGCGGCGGTATCGCACTCCCCGCTCGTCCCTCACGCGGCCGGCCTCGTCCGAGCCGTAGCTCCCGTAGAGAAGGGCAGGGTCGGCTACGTCGACGAACCAGATGCCTATCCTGTCGTAGCCCAGGACCTTCTGGCCGAGCACGACGGCCTTGCGGCAGAGCTCGTCCACGTTATCGGCGAGGGACAGGTCGAGGGAGAGGTCGTGGAGGGCGGCCATCTTGAGCGCGAAGGCGTTCCGCGCAGCCTCGTAGCGGAGGGATTTCGACTCGTCCATCGCCTTCATCCTAATTCAGTATAGCGTGCTGCTAGGGAAGGGACCATCGCCGTGTTCGATTTTTCCATTTCTCATTGTTACCTGGGCCTGGCCCCACTAGAATAGTAAGATATGGCCGCCACCGCGTCGAGGACCCGTATTCTGCTCGTCGAGGACGAGTCCGTCATAGGGCTAGCCGAAACCAGGGTCCTTTCGAGGGGCGGCTACGATGTCGAGCGCGTCCTGAGCGGCGAGGAGGCCGTGGAACGCGCCCGCTCAGGGCGTTTCGACCTCGTGCTCATGGATATTAACCTCGGAGTGGGAATCGACGGGGGGGAGGCGGCGCGGCTCATCCGCGAGGCCGGAGGGCCACCCGTCGTATTTTTCTCCTCTCGCTCGGAGGAAGAGGCGATAGCCAAGACCAAGGACTCGATGGGCTTCGGCTACATCGCCAAGGGCTCGAGCGACGAGGTCCTGCTCGCCTCGGTCCGTATGGCCCTCGGTCAGGCAGAGGCCCTACGCTCCCTCTCCGAGAGCGAGGAGCGCTGGGCGAATCTCGTGCGCACCGCCCCCGACGTCATCGTATCCATCGACAGCGACCGTAAGGTCCTCTTCATCAGCAAAGCGATCGAGGGCGAGTCGGTCTCCTATTATCCGGGCAGGGATTTCGTCGACCTCGTCGCGCCCGAGGACCGGCAAGCGTGCGCCGTAAATATCGAGCGAGTCTTCGGCCAAGGCGTGATAGCCCGGCAGCGCGTGCGCGTGGCGGGCCCGGACGGCGAGCGGCGGCGCTTCGAAGTGTACTTCGGGCCTGTTCGCGAGGGATCGCGCGTCGTCGGCGCTACGGCGGTCATGCGAGACGTCACGGGCGAGAACAGCCTCGCGATGGGACAGCCGTTGGACGCGTCGCAGAAGGTCGCCGAGGTGAGGGCGGCGATGGCCGACTTCGATTTCACGAGCGTCCAAGAGCTCCTGGAATCCTTCCATGCCTTCACGGGCATCCAGGTCTCTCTGGTCGCCAGCGGGGGCGACTTCTACGTCTCGACGCCCTTCACGCGAGCCTGCCGACAGTTCCACGTCGCCACCGAGGAGACCCTCAGCGTATGCCGGGACGCGGATCGAAGGGTCGAGGCCTTCCTCTCCGATCCGGGCGGCAGGGGCTACTTGGATTACCGCTGCGCCAATGGCCTCCGCGACATCGCGCAGCCCCTCCTCGTCGAAGGCGTGCATTGGGCGACCCTCTTCTTCGGCCAGTTCCTCTACGACGACGACGAGGTGGACGAGGCAGCCTCAACGGAGCGCGCGAAGCGCTGCGGCTGGGACGTCAAGGACTACCTGGCCGCCGTGCGCGAGGTGCCGCGATATTCCCGGGAGAGGACGGGCGACCTCATGTCCTTCTTCGAGGGCCTCGGCCGGATAATCACGAGCCTAGCATACCAGGCCTTCAAGGAGCGTATCCTGTCGCGGCACGATCTCGCCACACAGACGGCACTGGGCGAGAGCGACAAGCGCTACCGCCTCCTGGCCGAGAACGTGGGCGACGTCATCTGGACCCTCGATCCGGCCTCGATGCGATTCACCTACGTGAGCCCCTCGATCCGCGCCCTTCGCGGCATGAGCGTCGAGGAGGCCCTCGCGGAGCCAGTCGAGCATTCGCTGAGCCCTGCATCCATGGAGAAGGTCAAGCTCCAGATGGGGATTCTCGCCGAGCGCATCGCGAGGGGCGACGCCTCGGCGGGCGAGGCCGTAACCGACCTGTACGAGCAGCCCTGCAAGGACGGCGGCATGAAGTGGGTCGAGATCACCACCAAGCCCGTCTTTGACGACGAGGGCAACGTGGTCGAGATAACGGGCGTCTCGCGGGATGCGAACGCCCGAGTCGCGGCGGACGAGGCTCTCAAGAGGGCCCTCTCCGACAAGGACCGGCTGTACCAGGAGCTTCAGCACCGCGTGAAGAACAGCCTGGCCCTCATCGTGAGCCTCTTATCCCTGGAGTCCGGCACCATCGAGGAGGAATCGGCCCGCATGCCCCTCGACGAGGCCCAGGTGCGCGTTCGCACGATCGGCCTTCTCTACGAGCAGCTCTATCGAACCCGCTCCATCGTGGACATCGACCTCGGGACCTACTTGGCCGAGGTGGCGAGGGCCGTGGTCGAATCGCCGCTCGGCCAAAGGGGGCTCAGGCTCGAGCTCGACTGCGAGACCTGCTCGATCGCCACGGACAGGGCCGTATCGGCGGGCCTTCTCTTCGCGGAGCTCGCCTCCAACTCGGTCAAGCACGCCTTCCCGAGCGGAGGTCTCGGAAGGATCCGGCTGCGCCTTCGCTCGGAGCAGGGCGAGGTCATGCTCCTCCTCGAGGACGACGGCGTGGGCCTTCCCGAAGGCTTCGACCTCGATGAGGGGAAAGGCCTCGGGTCCCTGCTCATCACCCAACTCGCCGAGCAGCTGGGCGGCAGGGCCGAGGCGAGGCCGGGGATCGAGGGCAAGGGAGCCGGTTTCCTCGTGCGTTTCCCCTTGTCTGCGAACCGTTGAGCAGAAGATCGACGGATGCATAGCATTCAGGCCTAAGCTTGCACGGTTTTTGATCACTGACTTGTTCCTTACTGTTTCCGTCATATTGTCTATGAATTTTCCGTGAAGAAAGCAAAATTTTCGTTATTTCACTTCCAAGTTTCGATGGAGCGGGGTATCCTAGGGGCGTGAAAAATACGCCCGAGGACTCGAACCTCAGGTGCTCGCTCTCGGGGCGTGGAAAGACGCTCGCCGTCCTCGGCGTTCCGGGGGGAGTAGCTTTAGAAGTCGATCCGAGCATCAGTATCGTTCGCGGAATATGGGACGGCGAGCCCGCCCTCGCGATCATCGACTCGGCCGAGTCTCGCTCTCCACGCATCGACTACGAGAAGGACCTCAAGTCCCTCCACGAGATCTCCTTCGAGCTTTCGCTCTGCGAGAGCGTGGATGACGTCTGCAGGGAGGCCGTGCGCCTCGGGCACGAGAGGCTGGAGTTCGATCGCATGGGCATTTGGCTTATCGACCCGAACGATCCCCGCTGGAAGCTCGGCACCTGGGGAATCGACGAGGAGGGTAAGCTTCGCGACGAGCGCGGCTCGAGGCTCATGCGCAAGGTGGGCCGCGTCCCCAACACCTTCTACGAGGGGAAGATGCCCCTCCTCTTCGACGAGGCCGCGGTCTGCAGGAACCGCGAGGGCATGCCGGTCGGCCAGGCGAGCAAGCTCCTCGCCCCCCTTTGGGACGGGCACAAGCTCCTGGGCGAGGTAGTGATCGACGACTTCTTGAGTCGGGGGGGCTTCAGCTCCGAGAAGCGCGAAGCCTTCATCATTTTCGCGCGGGTTATCGCCCACCTCGTCAGCCTCAAGCGGGCCGAGGGAGAGCTCATGCACCTCGCCTCGACCGACTCCCTCACCGGCACGGTCAATCGGCGGACGGCGCTCATCATCCTCGAGAAGCAGATCGCCCAGTGCTGGCGCTCGCCCTCTCCCCTCACGCTTTGCCTGGCTGACCTGGATGGGCTCAAGCTCGTCAACGACGCTTTCGGGCACGCTGCCGGGGACGAGTACATCTGCCGCGCGAGCTCCGCACTCGTCGGGGCCGTGCGCGGCTCCGATACCGTGGGCCGCATCGGGGGAGACGAGTTCCTCATCATCTTCCCCGACTGCCCGGGCGAGCTCGTCGTCTCCATCATGGAAAGGGTCAATACCGAGATAGCCACGGGTTCCAAGAGCCTTAGGGGCCTCAGGGGCATGGCCCACACGCCGCGATTGTCCTGGGGCATAGCCTCGCTTGGCGAGGTCTCGGATGGACCTAGCTCGGAAGGAACCGACGTCCAGCGCTGCATCGATATGCTGCTCGAGCTGGCCGATCAGCGCATGTACGACAATAAGCGCTCGAAGGGCAGCTCCAGGCAGAAAGCCTCCGGCGCGGAGCTGCCGGTCTAGGGCCTCAGCCTCCGAGCCAGCTAGCGGCTCAGCCTTCGAACCGGCTAGCGGCTCAGCCTTCGAACCGGCTGTAGGCTCAGCTTCCGCAAGGCCTGGGTCGCCAGGCGAGAGTGCTCGCTGACCCTCCGCACGATGTATGGGCCCTCTGCACCCGCCTTTTCCCACCAAGCCTCCCTGGCGAACCACTCGAGCCCGAGGGCCAGCTCCTCCTCGTCCCTCGGCCGCCATTGGAGGAAGGCATAGCTGCCCCGGTCGAGGGAGTAGGACCTTCCCGCGGGATCGGCCTCCGGCTCTCCGCCGCGATCGGAGCGGATGCCATAGAAGCGCGGCCTGGGAAGGGGGGATCGGATTTTCGGGCCCTCGGCGGGGTCGAAGTCGAGGAGTTCCTCCTCGTCGAATAGGAATACCTCCTCCTGGCCTTCGTCCAGGCCCTCGCCGAGACCGGCAGTGGCGAGGCGTGGGCTTTCGATGCCGATGTAGTCAAGGGGGGTTCGAAGGTCGAGGGTGAGGAGCTCCAAGTCGGCCATGGTGGCATCCTGCTGCGGAGCGGCCGGTCGAGGCAAGCCCAGGACGGCATAGCATTAGGGCGCGGGCTGTGGTATCGTAATCCGCGATGGCGCTCTTGGATTCGATCGACTCGCCGGGAGACCTGAAAGATCTCGGCCCGGCCGAGCTCAAGGTCCTTGCGGCGGAGATCCGCGAAAGGATCGTGGCCGTGGTCGGCATGAACGGCGGCCACTTGTCGTCCAATCTCGGCGTGGTCGAGCTCACCCTGGCGATCCACAAGGTCTTCGACTCGCCTCGCGACGCCGTGATCTGGGACGTCGGCCACCAGTGCTACGCGCACAAGCTGCTCACGGGACGCAGGGACCGCTTCGACGGGATCCGCAAGTCGGGCGGGATCTCGGGCTTCCCCAAGCGCTCCGAGAGTCCGCACGACGCCTTCGACACCGGCCACGCCTCCACCTCCATCTCCGCGGCCCTCGGCCTCCTCGAGGCGAGGCGGGTCGTGGCCGCCGAGACGGGGGAGCGAAATGCCGGCGTGGCGGTCGCCGTGATAGGGGACGGGGCCCTCACCGGCGGCATGGCCTTCGAGGCCCTGGGCCACGCGGGCCAGCTCGGCCTGCCCCTCGTCGTCGTGCTCAACGACAACAAGATGTCGATTTCGCCCAACGTGGGCGCCCTCTCGAGCTATCTCTCGCGGCTCTCCGCCACCCGCCGCTATCAAGGCGTGCGCTCGCGCATCGACCGCGCGGTGAAGGGCGTCCCCCTGGTCGGCGGCTTTCTCTACGAGCGCATGGTCAGGGGCAAGCGGGCCGTCAAGGCCTTTCTGTTCAAGGAGAACTTCTTCTCGGACCTCGGCTTCGAGTACGCTGGGCCAATCGACGGACACAATATCCCGGCGATGGTCCAGGTGCTCAAGGAGGCCCGTGAGCTGGGCAAGCCAGTCGTCGTCCACATGATCACGCGGAAGGGAAAGGGCTACGGCGTCGCCGAGGAGGACCCGAGCCGCTACCACGGGGTCGCGCCCATGCGCTGCGAGGACGAGGATGGCGACGAGAACGAGGAAGGCGTCCTAGGGGCCCCGTCCACATTTACCGAGGCCTTCTCGAGAGCGATGGTCAGGCGGGGCTGCTTCGACGACCGCCTGGTCGCCGTCAGCGCCGCTATGACCACCGGCGTCGGCCTGGACGCCTTCAAGGCCGCCTGCCCGGGCCGCCTGCACGACGTGGGCATCGCCGAGGAGCACGCCGTGACCTTCGCGGCGGGGCTCGCGGCCGGCGGACTCCGACCCGTGGTCGCGCTCTATTCGACCTTCGCCCAGCGCGCCGCCGACCAGCTCCTCCACGATGTGGCCCTGCCCGCGCACCACGTCGTCCTAGCCCTCGACCGCGCCGGCGCAGTAGGCGAGGACGGGGAGACCCACCAGGGGCTCTACGATATCGCCCTCTTCCGCTCCTTTCCCAACCTCTCCATCCTCGCCCCTGCGAGCGCGGTCGAGCTCCAGCTCTGCCTGGAGTGGGCCCTCGACTCGGGGCTGCCCGCGGTGATCCGCTATCCTAAGGCCGACTGCCCCCCCGAGGAGGAAGCGTACGGCGAGGAGCTCGTCCCCGGCAGGGGCGTCTTCGTCAGGCGCTCGGGCGCCGAGACCCTCCTCGTAGCGGTGGGCGGCCTCGTCGCGGCCGCCGTCGAGGCGGCCGACGCGCTGCGCCGCGAGGGGGGCGCCGGGATGCAGGCCGACGTCTATTCCCTCCGCTTCGTGGCGCCCCTCGACGAGGAGGCCTTCCTCGAGGCGGCCTCGGCCTATGCGCGGGTCCTCGTCCTCGAGGACGGCGTCGCGCGCGGAGGCGTCGGCGAATACCTGGTCTCGCTCATCGCGACGCGTCTTCCGCGGACGGCCGCCTCCGCGGCGGGCTTCCCTTCGGAGCCCTTCGCGCAAGCCTCGCGCGACGAGCTGCTCTCCCGCGCCGGGCTCGACGCCGAGGGCATCGTGGCCCGAGTCCGCGAGCCGCGCGAGCCGAGGAAGATCTTCGTCTTCCACGCGGCCTCGGAGGCCCGGTGAGACAGGCCCCCGGGAGCATGGCCCTGCCGAGGGGCCGCGTCCTTCGGCTCGACCGCGGGCCCCTCGTCATGGGCATAGTCAACGTCACGCCCGACTCCTTCTTCCCCCGCTCCCGCAGCTCCTCGGCCGCCGAGGCCGCCGAGGCCGCCCTCGCCATGGAGGCCCAGGGCGCGGCGATCGTCGACCTGGGCGGAGAGTCCACGCGGCCCGGCTCCGGGGGCGTGGACGAGGGCGAGGAGCTCGAGCGGGTGGTGCCGGCCGTCGCGGCCATCCGGGCGAGGAGCGACCTGCCCGTCTCCGTGGACACGCGCAAGGCGACCGTGGCCCGAGCCGCCCTCGAGGCCGGGGCGGACATCGTCAACGACGTCTCGGCCCTGCGCTACGATCCCGCGATGAGGGCCCTCGTCGCGGCCTCCGGCGCGCTCGCCATACTCATGCACATGAAGGGCGAGCCCAGGACCATGCAGGTGGGCCCCGCCTACGCGGACTGCGCCGTCGAGGTCAGGGACTTCCTCGCCGAGTCCACTGCCGCGGCGGTCACCGCGGGCCTCGCGCGCGCGCGGATCCTCGTCGATCCAGGCTTCGGCTTCGGCAAGCGTCTCGAGGACAACCTCGACCTCCTCTCGCGCCTGCGCCTCATCGCAGAGCTCGGCTATCCCGTCGTCGTCGGACTCTCGCGCAAGTCATTCATCGGGGCCCTGGCGGGCAAGGGCGTCGAGGATAGGCTCGCAGGCAGCCTCGGCGCCGCCTGCGCCGCCTATGCCCAGGGGGCACTGATCTTCCGCGTCCACGACGTCGGCGAGACGGTGGACGCCTTGGCCGTCTTCGCGGCCGGCGGGGCAGGGCGATGAGCATCGCGGCCATCGGCCAGTTCATAGCGATCTACGTGAGGCCGGCCCTCGACATACTCCTGCTCGCCTACCTCGTCTACAAGACCTACGAGGTCATGGTGAGGACCCAGGCCATCCAGCTCGTGAAAGGCGCCCTGATCCTCGCCGCCTTCTACGCCGCCGCGGCCTTCCTGCAGCTCGCGACCGTCACCTGGATCCTCAACATCCTCGCCCCCGGCCTCGTCATCGCCGTCGCCATCGTCTTCCAGCCCGAGCTCAGGAAGATCTTCATGCGCCTGGGGCAGGGCTCGATCTTCCGGGGCTCGACGAGGCCGCGGATCACCCAGATCGAGACCGTGCTCAACGCGGCCGAGAGGCTCAGCTCGATCCGCCGCGGGGCCCTCATCGTGTTCGCGCGCAACGTGGGGCTCAAGAACATAGTCGACACCGGGACCAAGCTCGACAGCCTCCTCTCCTCGAGCCTCATCGTCACGGTGTTCGGCCACGACACACCGCTGCACGACGGCGCCCTCGTCGTGCAGGAGGGGCGGGTCGCGGCGGCCGGCTGCTTCCTGCCGCTCTCGGAGCAGCAGGACATCCGCAAGAGCTTCGGCACGAGGCACCGCGCCGCCCTCGGCCTCTCCGAGGAGGCGGACGCCGTCGTCCTCGTCGTCTCCGAGGAGACGGGGGCCCTCTCCCTGGCCTACGAGTCCAAGCTCTACTACGGCCTCTCGAGCGAGCAGGTGAGGCGGCGGCTGGCGGAGCTCCTCGACTTCCCCGAGGGCGAGGCGGCCGAGGCCGAGGAGCAGCCCGATGGCGAGTAAGGGCCTCGGGAGGCGCCTCCTCGCCAATTGGCCGGCCAAGGCCCTATCCCTCCTCGCGGCCGTCCTCCTCTTCTTCTTCTACAGGCTCAACCGCCTCGAGGACCGCTACATCTCGGTCCCGCTCGCCGTCTCCACGAACGACGAATTCGTGCTCGCCAGCCAGGTGCCGCGGACCTTGCGCGTCACCCTCAGGGGCGAGTCGAACGCCATCGCCTCGATCCAGGAGGACGACGTCCGGGCGGGCCTGGACCTGACGGGCTTCAGGGCCGAGGGCCAGTACCGCGCCCCCGTGCAGATCGAGCGCAGGGGCAACGCCCTCGGCATGGACCCGCTCGAGATACGGACGGACCCGCCCGACATCCAGGTCACGATCGAAAAGCGCGCGAGCCGCATCGTGCCCGTCACGCCCTCCTTCAAGGGCTTCCTGGAGCCGGGCTACGAGCTCGTGTCCTTCGACCTCACGCCCTCGGAAGTGGAGGTCTCGGGGCCGGCGAGCGCGGTGGCCAGGGTCGAGGACGTCCAGACCGACTACATCGAGCTCTCCGGCCGGGACGCGGACTTCGACGTCAAGACGCGGGTCATCAACAAGGAGAGCCTGGTCACGGTCTCCGGGACGGGCAGCGTCGAGTTCCGCGCGGTCGTGCAGCGCTCGCTCGCGATCAAGACCTTCGAGGGCCTGCCCATCGAGGCCGAGGGCCTGAGCCCCGAGCTCGCCCTCGCGCAGGGACTCCCTCCGGGCAGCCTGCGAGTGCGCTCCTCGACGATGGACATCGCGGGCTTCTCCCCCTCGCCGGGCATCCTCTACGTCGACCTCTCGGGCCTGCGAGCGGCCGGAACCTACCTGGTGAAGGTGCAGGGCCGGGCCCCCGACGGCTTCACGATCGAGCGCTACGATCCCCAGTCCCTGCAGGTCTCGATCGTCGCGGCGGGGACGCAAGGGGCCGCGCGATGATCCTCGGCATCGGGGTGGACGTGGTCCACGTGGGCCGCATGCGCCATTGGGAGTCCGTGCCCGGCCTCGTCGGCCGCTATTTCCATCCCGAAGAGATCGCCGACGCGCGAAGCCGGGGCGCGGGCGAGTCGCTCTCCCTCGCCGCGCGCTTCGCCGCCAAGGAGGCCTTCGGCAAGGCCCTCGGCACCGGGCTCTCGGGCCTTCGTCTCCGCGATATCCAGGTGGTCAACGACCCGAACGGCAGGCCCGGCATGCTGCTGTACGACACGGCCCTCGCGCGCTTCCGCGAGGTCGGGGGCGCGAGGGTGCACGTCTCGCTCACCCACGAAAGCGAGAACGCGATCGCGATCGCGATAATCGAGGGGTAGGATCATGGTACGCTACGCGCAAAAGCCCGAGGGAGAGAAGGAGAAGAAGGTCACCTTCGTCTCCAAGGAGCCCATCGTATGCCCGGTCTGCGAGACTTCGTTCAACCGCGAAGAGCTGTTCTCCGGGCGAGTCAACGCCGGGGACCTCACCGACGAGCTGCATAGGACCTATATCCCGACCCACAGCTACGGCGAGGTCTTCCCCCTCGTCTACGAGCTCACGGTCTGCCCCGCATGCTGGTACGCCGCATTCAAGAGCGACTTCCTCGGCATCCCGACGAAGATCGCGGGGACGCTCAAGGACGGCACCGCCGCGCGGGTCGAGGCCGCCCAGCGAGTCTTCGGCGAGGCCGACTTCAGCTCGCCGCGCAGCCTCATGGAGGGCGCCGCCTCCTACTACCTCGCTATGCTCTGCTACGAGCTCCTGCCCAAGGAGTACAGCCCCGCGATCAAGCAGGGCCTCTGCGCCATCAGGGCGGCCTGGCTTTGCAACTACCTGGAGGCCAAGCGGCCCGGCGAGAATTACGCCTACGCTGCGCGGGTACTCTATGGAAAGGCCCGCTTCCTGTACCGGCTCGCCGTCGAGCTGGAGCAGAAGGGCAAGGAGCAGCTCACCACCGTGAAGTGGCTGGGGCCGGACACCGACAAGAACTACGGCTTCGAGGGCGTCCTGTATCTCTCGTCCATGCTCGAGCTCAAGTACGGCCCTCGGGGCGACGAGGCCAAGCGCCTGGAGCTCCTCGACTCCGATAAGCGGACGATCGCGAAGATGTTCGGCATCGGGCGCAAGAGCAAGTCCAAGCCGGGACCTCTCGTCGACAAGGTGCGAGACCTCTACGAGGGCTTGAAGAGGGAGCTCCACCAGGACGAAGAAGAGGATGAGGAATAGGCGCAACGTACGCCTCGTCCTCTCCTACGACGGCGCGGAGTTCGCTGGCTGGCAGCGGCAGGGCAAGGACCGCTCGGTGCAGGGAGAGCTCGAGGCGGCGCTCGGCCGGATGCACGGCCATCCGGTCCCGACCGTCGGCGCGGGGCGCACCGACGCGGGCGTGCACGCGATGGGGCAGGTCGCCAACTTCTATACTGATATCGAAAGCATCGAGGCCGGCCGCTTCGTGCCGGCCCTCAACCGCCTTTTGCCCCGCGATCTCCGCGTGGTCTCGGCGGCGGAGGCCGACTTCGACTTCCATTCCCGCTACGACGCGAGGCTCAGGAGGTACCGCTACTACGTCCTCTGCTCTCCCTCGCCCGACCCGATGCGGCTCAGGTACTGCCACCACCTGCGCCGCGCGCCGGACCTGGAATCGCTCAACGCGGCGGCCCGCCTCGCGCTCGGGGAGAGGGACTTCACGGCCTTCTCCTCGGCGAAGGACTCCTCGGCGAGCCGCTCGCGCTACGTGTCCGAGTCCGCCTTCCGCTGGGAAGGCGAGGCCCTCGTCTACCAGATCGCGGCCAACGCCTTCCTGTGGCGGATGGTTCGCTCCCTCGTGGGCTCGATGCTGGACTACGAGGCCCGGGCAACCGACGAAGTCGGTTGCCCCGCGGAAGGCGGAGCCTTCCGCGCACAAGATATCCAGGCCCGCACGGCGGAGCTGATGGGGGCCGCCCTGCGATCGCGCGATCGCGCTCTCGCGGGCCCCACCGCTCCCGCCCATGGGCTGTTCCTGTGGAACGTCGAGTACTACGGGAGCCCCACGATGCCGGGCAGGGGCGACTACTGGGCCCGCGGCGTCCCTTAGCCGATCGCCGCGGCCGATGTATCGGCCGAGAGCGTTAGCCGATATCCTCTAGCCGATCGCCTCGCCGCCGCGCTCGCCGGTGCGTATTCGCACGACCTCGGCCAGGTCGTAGACGAATATCTTGCCGTCGCCGACCTCACCGGTCCTCGCCGCGGATTGGATGGCCTTTATCGTGGGCTCGACGAAGGCCTCGTTGACCGCTATCTCGAGCCTGATCTTCCGCAGGAGGTTGCCGGTCTCCTTGTTGCCGCGGTAGACCTCCGCGACCCCGCCCTGCCTCCCGTGGCCGAGGACCTCGGAGACCGTGATGAGGTTGACGTCCGCCGCGTAGAGCGCCTCTTTGACTTCCTCGAGCTTGTAGGGCTGTATGATCGCGACCACCATCTTCATGCTGCTTCTCCCCCCTACTCGATGATCGTGTAGGCGCGCTCTTCGTGCTGGGTGATGTCGAGGCCCATGGCCTCGACTTTCGAGTCGACGCGCACGCCGTGCAGCACGTCTATCGCCTTCAGGATTATCGCCGTGCCGGCGAAGGCCAGCGCGACCGCGACGGCGCAGGCGAGGAGCTGGACGAGGAACTGCCGGGGGTTCCCGTAGACGAGGCCCGCGCGCCCCCCGCCGTAGGCCTTCCATATCGCCGGGTCGGCGAAGAGTCCCGTGCACAGCGAGCCGAGGAGGCCGCCCACCCCGTGACAGCCGAATGCGTCCAGGGCGTCGTCGTAGCCGAGCCTGGCCTTCACGAAGCTGACCATGAAGAAGCAGACGACGCTGGAGGCCGCGCCGATGAGGAAGGCGCCTCCGACGTTGACGAAGCCGGCGGCCGGCGTGATCGCGGCGAGCCCCGCGACCGCACCCGTCGCGACGCCGAGGATGGTCGCCTTGCCGTTGATCAGCCGGTCGATCAGGGCCCATACGACGGCAGCCACGGCGGCGGCAGTGTTGGTCGCGACGAAGGCGCTCGCCGCGAGCCCATCGGCCGCGAGAGAGGAGCCCGCGTTGAAGCCGAACCAGCCGAACCAGAGCATGGCCGAGCCGATCAGGGTGAAGGGCAAGTTATGCGGCGGGAAAGGCTTCAAGGCATTGCGCCTTCCGATGTACAAGGCCGTCACGAGGGCGGCTACGCCGGCGTTGACGTGGACGACGATCCCGCCGGCGAAGTCCATGACGCCGAGCCTCGCGAGCCAGCCGTTGGTCGACCAGACCATATGGGCGAGGGGGACATAGACGAGAAAAAGCCAGGCGACCGTGAAGGCGAGGAAGGAAGAGAATTTCATTCTCTCCGCGAAGGCGCCGATGATGAGGGCCGGCGTGATGACGGCGAACATGCACTGGAACATCGCGAAGAGGAGGTGGGGGATCCTGCCGGCTGGGTCCGAGACGAAATAGGGACTGAGCGCGTCCGGCGTGATGCCCGAGAGGAAGGACCACTTGAAATCGCCGAGGACCCCCGGGATCAGCTCGCTGTCGCTGAAGGCCAGGCTGTAGCCGAAGGCCACCCAGAGGGCCGAGACGACCGCCAAAGTGATGAAGCACTGCATGAGGATATTGAGGACGTTCTTCTTCCTGACGAGTCCCCCATAGAACATCCCGAGGGCGGGCATGGTCATAAACATCACCAAGGCGGTGGCTACCAGGACCCATGCGGTGTTGCCTGTGCTGAGCGCAGGAAGGGCGCCACCCACCCCCTGGGCGGCGAGGGGAAAAGCTCCAAGCGCGAGGGCCACGATCGCCAGCTTTCGAAGATGATTCATCCAGAACTCCTGGAATGGGGATTCGGTCACAGTTGGACCGTACTTATGCCAGCACGTTCCAGGCCAACTTCTGGATAATAATCGAGGAAGTATTGAATTAAAATACCGCAAGGATTTTTACCAGCCTTCTCCTTATTCGCGCGGGAATTAACGCTTCCGTCTATCCT
>Ga0181529_10002577_pt1 | contig 21549 bp, 17 predicted proteins | sample PEATcosm2014_Bin_36_FD_119763 | JGI IMG/M metagenome (GOLD analysis project Ga0181529, IMG submission 119763) | Peatland microbial communities from MTU Mesocosm Facility, Houghton, MI, USA - PEATcosm2014_Bin10_30_metaG | ecosystem: Environmental > Terrestrial > Soil > Wetlands > Peat | place... | reverse complement strand
TACTTGCAGATGATGGTGGATTCCGGCATCTTCGCCCTGTTGGTCTATGTCTCCCTGCTGGGCGGCGCCATCGTCATGATGGAGCTCTCGGTGCGGCGGCTGAAGCGCGCGGAGTCGCCGCTCTGCGCCTGCCCGCTGGCCATCGAAGCCGCCCTGGTGACGTTTGCGGTGGGGAGTACGTTCCTGACGCGCATCACCTTCGACTTCGCCTACTTCCTGCTGATGATGGGCGCCGCGTGGCTGATTGTGGAGCCGCTGCACCTGGAGGCGCTCGAGGCCGCGCGGGAAGAGGAAGAGGAGCGGGAGGCGTCCGAAGCCGGCGATGCGGAGCTGGCGGAGGCGGGCGCTTGAGCTCGTACCGGTCCCTGCTGCGGCACAGCGCCGCCTATTCGGTGCCGGTGATTCTGGGGAAGATGTGCAGCTTCTTTCTGCTGCCCATTTATACGCGGTACCTGAGCCCGGCCGATTACGGCGTTCTGGAGCTGCTGGATCTCACCTCTTTCGTGCTGAGCTCGCTCCTGGGTGCGCGCCTGGGGGATGCCCTGTGCTATTTCTATGCCACCGAGACGACCGAGGAAGGGCACGGCCGGGTGACCACCACCGCGCTGGTTTCGGCGCTGGTGATGGGAGCGGTGGGAGCGCTGGGCGGCATCCTGTTCTCGGGACCGTTGGGAGAGGTGGTCTTTCGGACCACCGCCTATACGCCCTATTTCCACCTGCTGTTCATCAACTTCGTGATGGCGATGCCGCTGGAGGTGGGGCTGGCGTATCTGCGGGTGAGGAACCAATCGACCCTGTTCACGATCTGCCTCTCGGCGCGTCTGGCGGTGGCGATCTTCTGCAACGTCTGGTTTCTGGCGGTGTGGTCGATGGGCGTGACGGCCATGCTGTGGAGCACGCTGGTGGCTTCCGGGGTGATGGCGGCGGGGGTAGCGGCCATCGTGTTCTCGAGCACCCGGTGGGCATTCGACTGGGCGCTGTGCCGGCGGATGGTCGTTTATGCCTTTCCGATCGGCGTGGGCGGCGTGGCCATGCTGGTGATCCACTATGGCGACCGCTTCTTCCTGCAGCGGTCGGCGTCCCTGGCCGACGTGGGGATCTATTCCCTGGCCTACAAGCTGGGAATGCTCATCAGCTACGTGCAACAGCCGTTTACGACTTACTGGACTTCGCAGATGTATCGAATTGTGCGCGGCGACAACGGCGAGGCCATCAATGCGCGGGTGTGCACCTACCTGTTCCTGGCGCTGAGCAGCGCGGGGGTGGCTATCGCGGTGCTCAGCCGTCCGGCGCTGAACCTGCTGACCACGCCGGCGTTCCGAAGCGCCTCCCAATTCATTCCGTTGATTGTCTGCGCCTACGTGATCCGCGGCCTGGGCGATCAGTTCCGCAACGTGTTCCTGATGGAGAACCGGACGGGCAGCGACGCCCAGATCAGTATGGTGGGCAGCCTGCTGTGCCTGGCCGCGTATGTGCTGCTGATTCCCCGCTACAAGATGTGGGGAGCGGCGGCGGCCACGCTGATCGCTTTCGTGGCGCTGGCGGCGTTCTCCTACTGGAAATCGCAGCGCATCAAGAAATATCACTACGAAACCAGGCGCCTGGTGAAGATTGGAGTGAGCGCCATGGCGGCCGGCGCGGTGGCGCTCGTTGTTTCTCCGGAAGGGGTGGGCGGACAACTGCTGGTGGGCGTGGCGAGCCTGGCCCTGTACGTGGTGCTGCTGGTGGCGTCCGGCTTCTTCACACGCGACGAGATCGAGAGCGTGAAAGAGTTTCAGGTTTACGTGTGGCAGAGGGCCGTGGGGGTGCAATGAAGGGCATCCTGAGCTTCACGACGGTCTTTCCCAGCCCGTCGGCGCCGCAATCCGGATCGTTCGTGAGAAGCCGGCTGGAAGCCGTGGGGCGCATCGAAAAAGTCAGGGTGATGGCGCCGGTGGCGCGGTGGGATTACCGACGGCGGGTTTCCACGGCGGCGGCGCCGGCCTCGCGGCTCGAGGGATCGCTGGAGGTCTATCGCCCGCGCTGGGCGCACCTGCCGGGCGGCGGGGCGCTGAATGGATTCCTGCTGTTTTTGCAATGCCTGCCCTGCGCGATGCGCATCGGCAGGGAAAACTTCGATGTGATCGACGCGCACTTCGGCCATCCCGAGGCGTTTGCCGCGGCTCTGCTGGCCCTGGCCTGCCGGCGTCCGTTCGTGGTGACGCTGCGTGGGAGCGAGATGGTTCACAGCCGTTATCCGCTGCGGCGATTCCTGATGGGCTGGGCGCTGCGGCGGGCGGCCCGCGTGATCGCGGTTTCGGGTGAACTGCGCCAGCTGGCCCTCGATCTGGGGGTCGATCGGCTGCGCACCGCCAAGGTGCCCAACGGGGTGGATGCGGCGGTATTTTATCCGCGCGACCGGACGGCGGCGCGCACGCGTTTGGGCATCGCGGCCGGCGCCAAAGCGATTCTGACGGCCGGCAATCTGGTTTGGGAAAAGGGGCATCACCGGGCGATCGAGGCCGTGGCGAGCCTGCGAGAGCGAGGCATCTCCGCGGAGTTGTTCATCGCCGGCGCCCCCGGAAGGGAAGGCGGAGAGCGCTATGCCGCGGGTTTGCGCGCGCTGGCGGCGGAGCGGGGATTGGCGGAGCGGGTGCATTTTCTGGGCGTGGTGAAGGCCGCGGCGCTGGCGGAATACATGTGCGCCTGCGACGTGCTCTGCCTGGCCAGCCACCGCGAGGGCTGGCCCAATGTGGTGCATGAGAGCCTGGCGTGCGGCACGCCGGTAGTGTCCACGGATGTGGGCGCGGTGCGCGACCTGATTCCCTCGGCGGCCTACGGAGCGGTGGTCCCGCGCGACGACCAGGCGGCGCTCGAGGAAGCCTTGGCGGGCGCGCTGGCGGCCCGGTGGGACCCTGCGGCCGTAGCGGCTCGCGCCGGCGCGCGAACCTGGGACCGCGTGGCGCGGGAAGTGCTTGTAGAGCTTGAGAACGCGGCCGCGGGGCGGCTCGCGGCGCAATCGCTTTCGTGCGACGCGTCATGAAATGTCTGGGAGGGCGAGGAGCGTAGGATGAAAGGTCCATGGGCGGTTGTGCCGCTGGTCTTCGTCTTGACGGCGGCTTGCGGCGGAGAGAGCCGCCCGGCCAAAGGTCCGGGGTGTACCACCGCAACCATGATCGACTGGGATTGCGACGGCTACGGCCCTGGATCGCCGCTGGGCCCGGACGCCGACGACCAGGACCCCGCCGTGAATACGCCCGCCACGGCTCTGGCGAAATATGGCAGCACCGAAGCGCTGCTGGCGCACCTCGGATACCATCCGCAGCGGCGCATCTACATCGCCACCGACGGAGACGATTCGCACGGCCAGGTGGATAACGAAGCGCGGCCGTACCGCTCCTGGGATCGCGTCGGCGGGATGGTGAAGGCGGGAGACGCGGTGATCTGGCGGGCCGGCACGTACCCCGATCATCCGGTCCTGGCGACCAGCGGAACGGAGGCCAAGCCGATCCTCCTCATGGCCTACCCCGGGGAGAAGGTCATTCTCGATCAGCGCCAGAACGGGATCGAGTTCGTGGGTAAGAGCAACATCGTCGTCGACGGGCTGATCCTCCAGAACACCGCCGGCGGGCTGGGCGAAGGGGTATTCTTCGGAGATCCAGCGGCGAACATCACCTTACGCAACGTGGAAATCCGCAAGCGCGGGCGCGGCATTCTGGGGATGAACGGCCTCTCCAACATCCTCATCGAGCACTCGGTTTTTCACGACACCACGCTCGAGCACTGCATCTATCTCGGCGCGCGCGAGAAACCCAACGTCGATATCACCATTCGCCACAACCTGATCTATGGCGCGAGTTACAACGGGATCCAGCACAACGGCCGCGTTACCCGCATGCTGGTGGATTCCAACATCATCCACTCCAACATTCTCTCGGCGCTGTCGTTTACCGAGGGCGTCTCGGATTCGGTGGTGCGCGATAATCTGATGTTCGGCAACGGGCGGAACTGCATGGTGCTGTTCGATTACCCCGGAGATCACGCGCAGAGCATCGATCCGTGGGATCAAAAGAACATCGCGTTCGTCAACAACACCTGCTGGGTGGGAGCCAAAGACCCGGCGGGCGCGGACATCAGCCAGGCCGCCATCGATATCGACAGCGGCGGCTTCCCGGTGAGTTTCGATAATCTCAAGTTCGTGAATAACATCTTCGTCACCCAGAGCTACCCTATCTTCCGTTTCGTGCAGGGCAAGTTTCTGAAGACCGCCACCATTCGCAGCAACGTGCTGTGGGACAGCGGCGGAGAGGCGTACGTGAATTTGAACGGCGCCGACGACGATTTCACCGCCCTGGACGCGGGCGACGATCGCAAAGGCGGGAATGTAAAGCGCGACCCGTTGTTTCGCGCCGCGGATACGGCCTGGTACAACAAGCCGGAGAATTACGATTTCACGCCGCGGGGGGACAGCTCGGCGATCGGTCTCGCGCTGGCCTCCGAAGCGCCGCCAGCCGACCTGACGCGCCGCCCGCGCGGCACGGAGCCGGACGCGGGCGCCTATCAGGCGCGGTGAGGCGGCGAAGCGGACAGCCAGGCGGAGCCAGCCGGGGCCTGCCTGACGGTACTTGCCAAGGCCGACTTCAGGCGTAATACTGGTTGTGGACTCGTACGAATCGTACGAACGGTGCAAGTTATGACACGCCTGAATGTCTCGAAAGCGCGGGAAGAGTTTCCCGAAGTGGTCAACCGTGCCGCCTACGGCAAAGAGCGGACCATTGTCTCGCGTCGCGGGAAGGATCTGGCTGCCGTCATCTCAATGGAGGATCTCCGGCTCTTGGAGCGGCTGGCCCAAAAGGAACGGGACCGGATCGATCTCGAAGATGCCTGCGCCGCCTTAAAAGAGGCCGAAGAAAAGGGGACTATTCCACTCAGCGAAGCGAAAAAACGGTTGGGCTTGTAGGCCGTGCGGCAATACCGCCTGGAGTTTACGCCCGCCGCTCTTCGGGAACTTGAAAAGCTTGATCCGGGCGTCCGCGCCAAGGTCTTCTCCGATATCGAAAAGCTCGCGGAGAATCCGCGCCCTCATGGCGTGGCAAAGATAAAAAGCGGCGCAAAACTCTACCGGGTCCACCTCGGGCGCCTGGCAAGGCCTACCGCGCCATCTATCAAATTAGCGACGCGGTCCTCCTTATCCTGGTGGTGAAGGTGGGAGACCGGAAGGATATATACCGCCGGGTTTAGGGTGCAATCTCCGCCGGCCGGCTTAGCCCTGGGCCGCCGACAGATACAGTTTCCGATATCGCTCTACCATCCGCTCCAGCGAGTATGCTTCGATGCAGCGAGCGCGATTTCGCGCCCCCAGATCGCCGCGCAGCTTCGCATCGGCGTGCAGGGCCGAGAGCGCGCGAGTATAGCCATCGAGATCGCCCGGCTCGACGATGGCGGGCCAGCCGGGATGGGCCAGGATTTCGGCGCTGTCGCCAACTGCCGTGCAGATCGCTGGCAGCCCAGTGGCCATGGCTTCCAGCAAGGCGAGGGGCATCTGCTCGGTGGCGGAAGACATGGCGAACAGATCGAAAGCGGCGTAACAACTGGCGGGGTCCGCGATGAATCCGGGGAACGTCACGCGAGCGCCCAGGCCAAGCTGCGCCGCCAGCGCTTCGAGTTCCGCCCGGCACGGGCCGCTGCCGGCCAGCACCACGCGAATCCCGGCGATCCGGGAAGCGGCCACCGCGCGCAAGAGCAGCCCCAGGTTCTTCTCGGGCGCCAGACGGCCCACCGACCCGATGAGGAACTCGCCGGGACCCACCCCCCACTCGGCGCGCCAGCTCGCGCGGGATCCGGCCCCGTAGCGGGCCGCATCGATGCCATTGGGAATCCAGTGCACCAGGGCCGGCCGCAGCTTGTAGGCATTGAGCGCGATGTTTTCGAGCGTGTGCGAAGGCATCACCACGGCGGCCACCTGGTTCAGTAACAGGCGGCGGGACCAGACGCGGCGGCTCTTGAGGCCGCACACTTCATCGGGGTTGAAGCCATCCTCGCTGTGGATCACGGGGCAGATGGAATCCAGCGCGGCTGCCAGCACGGCGTCGAAAGCGCCCCAGTTGTAAGTGATGAGGAGGTCCGGTGCGATGGTGCGCAGCAGGCTCGCAAGGCGTAGCGGGTAGAGCAGTCCGCCCTTGCCGGCGGGCGGGGGCACGATGGTGAAGTCGACGCCGGGGTCGAGGCGCCGGGACGCGGCGAAATTGCCGTCGGTGGCGGTGATGGTGTGACGGAATCCGCCCTCCGGCGCGCCGCCAGCCAGCGCGTTCATCAGCACGCAGGTGCGTGCTTCCAATCCACCGAGGTTGAAGCTGGAGAAGACGTGGCAGATGTGCAGGGGCCGGTTAGGGCGCTCGTTCCGCATAAGGCTTCCAGAATGATCCCGGCGGCATGCCCCGTCCCGTACGCAGCCGTCCAGGGCCCGGCGGACCGGACATCGCGCGCGGCCGCCACCATGCGGGCGGCATCCGCGCCTACCAGGATATTGCAGTTGTGGGCCAGCGTTTCCACCCACTCGGTTTCATCGCGCAGCGTGATGCAGGGGACTTCCAGGAAATAGGCCTCCTTCTGGACCCCGCCCGAATCGGTAAGGATAAAGGCGGCGCGGCTTTCGAGCGCCGCCATCTCGAGGTACCCGGCAGGCGGGGCCACGATGACGTGGCGCGGCTCGAAGCCGATCGAAGCCAAACGCTTTGTGGTGCGGGGGTGCACGGGAAAGAATACCGGGCAGATCTCGCGAGCCACGCGCTCCAGGCCTTCCATGATGGCAGGCAGGCGGGCGGGGTCGTCGGTGTTTTCGGCGCGGTGCACGGTCGCCAGGGCGAAACGCTTCAGGCCGGCGGCCGATGGCGGCAAGGGGCGGCGGGCGGCCTGCTCGCGAAGCTCTAGCGTGATGTCGTACATCACGTCTCCGGTCAAGACCGCGCGCGCAACCAGCCCCTCGCGTTCCAGGTTTTCCATGGCGGTGGTGGTGGGCGCGAGCAGGAGCTGCGAGAGGTGATCGGCCACGATGCGGTTGATCTCCTCCGGCATACGGCGGTTGAAGCTGCGCAGCCCGGCCTCCACGTGCGCGGCGGGCAGACAGAGCTTGGCGGCCACGGTAGCGCCCGCTAGGGTGGAATTAGTATCGCCGTAGAGCAGCACCCAATCGGGCCGCTCGGCTTCGAGGACCGGTTCGAGCGCCTGCATGATCCCGGCGGTCTGTACGGCATGGGACGCCGAACCGATGCCCAGATTGTAGTCGGGAGCCGGGATGCCGAGATCCTGGAAGAAAACATCGCTCATCCCGGGATCGTAATGCTGGCCGGTATGCACGATGCGGTGAACGATCGCGGGCCGGGTGGCCGCGGCACGGCAAATAGCGGCTGCCTTGACGAACTGCGGCCGCGCGCCGATGACCGAAACGATGCGCATCAGTTGTAGAACGCCCAGATGGATTCGCAGACGTAAGCGATATCGCCGGCGGAAACTTCCGGGTTTACCGGCAGCGAGAGCGATTCACGCGCCAGCCGTTCGCTCACCGGGAAATCGCCGCGCTGGTAGCCTAGACTGGCGAAACACTGCTGGAGGTGCAGCGGCAGCGGATAATACACCTCCGAGCCGATGCCGCGCTCCTTCAGGAAGGCTTGCAGCCGGTCGCGGTCGGCGGAGCGGATCACAAACTGGTTGTAGACGTGGCGCGTCTGGTAGGCCGGAGGAGGCGGCGCGGCGACCGGCAGGCCGAGCTCGGCGATAGTCTGCCGGTACAGCGCGGCGTTCTCCTGGCGGCGCGCGGTCCAGCCATCCAGGTGACGGAATTTGACTCGCAGCACGGCGGCCTGTAAGGCGTCCAGGCGGGAATTGATGCCGATCCAGTCGTGAATGTACTTGCCCTTGCGGCCGTGGACGCGCAGGGCGGCCAGCATGTCGGCGGTGGCGGCGTCATCGGTGGCGATCAGGCCGCCATCTCCGTATGCGCCCAGGTTCTTGCTGGGGAAAAAGCTGAAGCAAGCCATGTGCCCTAGGCTGCCGGCGCGGCGTCCTTTGTACTCGGAGCCGATAGCCTGCGCGGCGTCTTCGATTACCGCCAGGTCGCACTGGGCGCTCAGATCGAGGATGGGGTCCATGTCGGCGCATCCGCCGAACAGGTGTACGGGGATCACGGCGCGCACTTTCTCGGTGGAGCGCAGGGTTTGCGCCAGCAGCGCCGGGTCCAGGTTGAAGGTTTCCGGATCCACATCCACGAACACCGGGATGGCGCCGGCCCGCGAAATGGCGCCGGCGGTGGCGAAAAAGGTGTAGGGCGTGGTGGCGACCCGGTCGCCCGGCTCGATGCCCGCCGCCAGCAGCGCCAGGAACAGCGCATCCGAGCCGGAGGCGCATCCCACCGCGAACTGCGCGCCGCAGTAGGGCGCGATCTCCCGCTCGAAGGCCTTGACCTCGTCGCCTAGAATAAATTTTTGCGAATCGATCAGGGCGATGGCCGCTTCCAGCACTTCACCGCGTATGTGGGCATGCTGCGCCTTCAGATCGAGCAAAGGAACGTGCCTGACGGCCGCTGCTCCCGAACTCATGCGAGTACCTCCCGAAGTTCGTATTCCATGACCCTGCCTCCGACTTTCCGGTAGCTCGCTTCGCAGGCCGCGCAGACCGCGGCCTCGTCGGCCAAGCCCGTGGAAAAGGGAAGCTTGATGCCGCAGGCGCACATCCAGCCGCGCAGGCGCGCTGGGCTGCCGTGCATCAGGGCGTAATCCGGAACGTCGTGAGTCACCACCGCTCCCGCGCCGATGAAGGCATACCGCCCGATGGTGATGCCGCAGACCACCGTGCAGTTGGCTCCTAAAGACGCGCCGCGCCGCACCAGCGTGCGCCGGTATTCGTCTTTGCGGTTGACGTGGCTGCGCGGGTTCATTACGTTGGTGAACACCATCGAAGGCCCGCAGAAGACGTCGTCCTCCAGGATGCAGCCGGTGTATACCGAAACGTTGTTTTGAATTTTGACGTTGTGGCCGATGGCGACGTTGGGCGAGACGACCACGTTCTGGCCGATGTTACAGCCCCGGCCGATGGTGGAATTCGCCATGACGTGCGAGAAGTGCCAGATCTTGGTGCCGGCGCCGATAGAGCACGGCGCATCTACGTAGGACGATTCGTGAACGAAGTAATCGGTGTTTTCCATGTGATTTCAAATGGCCATGAGTTTCCGCATGCCGCGGGAGGTCACTTCGACCGGCTCGCCGTTCATCTGCAGCGAGCGCTGGCAGGCCTGCAAGACTTGGAGCACGCGCAGGCCTTCTTCTCCGTTGGTGACGGGCACGCGGCGCTCGAGCACGCAATCGATGAAATGCGCGCACTCGCGGCGCAGAGGCTCGGCCGGGTCGAAGGGGATGGGAGATCCTACCGGCTTGGCGGCCTCGATGGAGCCGTTCCGCCACTCGATGCGCTTGTCGAAGCTCATCAGCTTGTCGGTGGGGCGAGTGTCTTCGAATACCACCATCTGTTTGCTGCCGACCACCACCAGGCGCTGTTCTTTGTAGGGGTGCAGCCAGCTCACGAAGATATGCGAGCGGGCCCCGTTGGCGAACAGCAGCGTGGAAACCGTGACGTCGGCGATATTGGGCTGGAAGTAGGCGCCGCCGGTGGCGGCCACCTGCACGGGCACCTGGCCGGCCAGCGCCAGGATCACGGAGATATCGTGCGGAGCGAAGCTCCACAGGGCGTTCTCCTCGTGGCGGATTTTGCCCATGCTGAGCCGATTGGAGTAGATGTATTCAAGCCGGCCCAGGGCGCCCGAAGCGATGAGTTCCTCGATCTTAAGAACGGCCGGATGGTAGCGGAGCAGATGCCCCACCATGAGCACGGCGCCGCACTCGGCTGCAGTCTCCAGGATCTCCTGGCCTTCTTCGACATCGAGCGCCAGCGGCTTTTCGACGAACACATCTTTGCCCGCTTCGAGGGCCTCGATGGCCATGGAGTGGTGCAGCTCGGCGGGCGTGGCCAGCGCCACGGCGTCGATCTCTGGGTTTTCCAGGGCTTCGGAGAAACTGGCATACGCCGGTAGGCCGGGGTACTCCGCGGCGAACTTAGCGAGGGCCGCGGGGTTGGCCTCGCAGATGGCGCCCAGGTGGCCGAGGGCGTGGAAATTGCGGACCAGGTTGCGGCCCCACTGACCGCAGCCAGCTACGCATACGCAGGCCGACTTGCGGGGCTTTTGCCGGAGAGGAGAATAGTTTTTCATGATAGATCCCGGATGCGTTTTGCGAACTCGGCCGCCAGGCGCGGCCGCTCATACCGGCGGATCGCCTCCCAATTGGGACGGAACCCGTTGCGCCCATTCCGATGGCCGTGAAATGCTTCGACCAACAGGCGCCGAAGGCCGGCGCGATCGTCCGGAGCGGCACACCAGCCCGTACCGGTCTCTTGCAAAATGCGGGCCACTTCACCGTCTTGGGGAGACACGGCGATGATGGGCTTGCCGCTGGCCAGATACTCGAAGAGCTTGCCGGTCAGGCTGGCGGAATCGGTCATGGTGAGCAGCAGAAAATCGGCTTCCGCCATGTGAACCAGTGCTTCGGATTGCGGCAGGAAGCCGAGAGTCCGTATGGCGGAGCGCCGGTTTTCGAGAAAGGCCCGCTCGCTATCGGCGATGCGGCCCACAAAACGGGTCTCCACCTGGGCGCGAATTTCCTCGGGCAGGCTATCGAGGGCATCCAGGTAGTACCGCGCGGAACTCGCCGAGTAGACTGTTCCGATGAAACTCACGACCATTCGCGCCTCCGCGGTCCGCGCCGTCGCGGCGGGAGCGGCGTAAATCTCGGCCGGGTCGTATCCGTTCGGAATAAAGGAGAATTTACGGGAATCCTGGTCCGGGTAACGCGTCCGGATATCGTGCAGCATGGTGCGCGTGACCACCACCACCATGTCGGAAAGTTCCACGGCCTCGCGTTCGATGCGGGTGGCGCGGCGGGCGGTGTAATCGCTCTTTTGGTACTCGAACTCGCTCAGGTAGAAGCGCAGCCAGTCGTCGCGGAAATCGGTGGCCAGCTTCAAATGGGGGAACTCGCGTTTCAGGGCGATAGCAGCCACCAGGGCCGAGAAAGGCGGCACGGTGACCAGCAGAGTGTCGATCGCGTGCTCGCGGATGATGCGGCGCGCCGCTCGCAGGGCGAAAGGCACCCACAGGATTTCCGGCTCGGGGCAGAGAATCCGGCGCACGAGTTCGGCCGGCAGGCGTTTCCACCAGGCAGGCTTGCCCGCGGGGGCGGCGGCGCGCGGAGACGGCTGGCGCCGGTTGCGGCCGGTGAGCCAGTTCCAAACGGCTTGCCGGAAGGCGAAGGGAAGCTCGGGCGTGAAAGCCGAATGAATGCGCACGCCGGCGGGGACGTGCTTCAGCAATTCGGGATCGTGCACCGGGGCGGCGGCGTTGTGCGCGCGGAGCACATGCACATCGAACCCGCAGCCGGGCAGGTATTTGGCCAGGCTGAGGGCGCGCTGAACGGCGACTCCTCCGGCGGGAGGGAACAAGTACGAGAGGATCAGGAGCCGGTTGGTGCCCAACTGCGCTCCCGGGTCGGTTGGAGTCGGTTCTGTTCGTACACCCGGCATAGTTCGTTAGAAAGGGCTTGCATGTTGCGGTCCCACGAGAAACGCCGCTCGGCGGCGGCCCGAATCGCGGCTGGCGGGACCTGGGCGCCGGCGCGGAAGGCGCGGAGGTAATCCGGCTCGGAATCGCACGGAACGACGCCGGCCGGCAGCGGGTCCAGGGTCTGGCACACCGCGCGGGAGGCCATTACGGGCAAACCCATGGCCAGCGCTTCCAAAACTTTGTTCTGCAGGCCGCGGGCGATGCGCAGCGGCGCCACCGCGGCCAGGGCGCCCTGTAAGTAGGGGCGCACATCCGGCACCGCGCCGGTGACTTGAATGCCCGGCCGGGCGGCCAGCGCGCGCACCGCCGGAGCCGGGTCGCGGCCCACGATGAGGAACTCCAGGGCGGGGTCCACATCGCGCAAGCCCGGCAGCACGCGATCGGCGAACCACACCGCCGCATCGGCGTTCGGAAAGTAATCCATGACGCCCACGAAGACCAGATACCGGCGGCTCGCGAGAGCGCGATCGGCGGTTGGGGCGGCGGGGTCGAAGAAAGCGAAATCCACGCCATTCTCCATCGGCAGGGCGCGCTCGCCCGGAGCGAACTGCGCGAAGAGCTGCACCTCGTGCGGCGTGGCCAGGAAAGAGCACGCGGCGCGGGCGGCAAAAATGCGCTCCAGGCGGCGCAAGCGGTGACCCTCGATGCGGTAAAGCGGGCCCGCGCGCCGCATTTTCGCGTAGGCCAGATACTTTTCCGAATCCACGTCCACCAGGTCCAAAATGGCCGGAAGGCCGGGCGGGCAATAGGGCGCCATGGCGGCCGAATAAATCACGGCGGCATCGAGCGGCGTCGTGCGCGCCAGGGCCGAGACGCGCCGGGCCAGCGCGCGGCTGCCATAGAAGGCCGTAGTCAAGCAGGCTCCCGCCGCGAAATGCACGGCGGCCCGCGCCAGCGCCCAGGCCGGCCGCAACGGCACGGCGTTAACCGAGGCGCAGCAATCGCGCAGCGCTTCGGCGTCGCTCATTTCCCGCTCGCTGCGAGCCAGGCAAGCCAGGTGCACGCGGTGCTCCCGGGCCAGGTGCCGGATCTCGTGGAACGCCCGAATGCGTTCTCCTTTGTCGGGCGGATAGGGGACGCAGTGCGAAAGGAACAGAATGTCCATTGAGTATTGGTAGGCGGAGCAGGATTCGAACGCTGCTGCCTCCTCTTTGTTTGGTAGAGGCGCTCTGCCAGTGAGCTATCCGCCTATGTCACGAACATCACCTGCGCACTTCATGGCACGAACCGGACCAAGTACGGGCCGAGAGCTCGCGTAATCGCGAGCGGAAGCCGCTGCCAGCACAGAATCGGCAACCGGAAGACCGGATTGGCCGGGGAAACATTCGGCAGCTCCGTACCCCGTATCAATATCACCTCATAGGGCAATTCGCGTTCCACCATGCCCCAATGGGATTTGAAATCGTAGGATCCCTTGACCCGCTTGCTGCGGCCGAAATCGAAGCTGCGGTAGCCGTTCCGGCCGCCCCAGCGCATCAGGTCGAAGTACATGAAGTTATTGGGCGCCAGGGCATTGGCGGCCGGGTCGGAGGCGCCGTAGTAGGGCAGCACCTGGTCGCGAAAGTAGAAGCTCAGCACGGCCCCGACGGCTTTCCCGCTTGAGCGCACTTCGCGAATGTCCGCCATGCCCCGAAAATTATCCAGGAGTGCCTGAAAGTGGCACGGCGGAAAGCTGGGCGTGCCCAGCTTGCGCAGGTTGCTCGAATAGAGATTTTCGAATGTGCGTGGATCGGAGAACTCCCGATGGCTTTCGAGGCCTGCTTTGAGTGACTTGCGGACCGCGGCGCGGGTCTTGCGCGGGATCGACTCGAGGATGGCCTCCTCATCCGGTCCGATCGATTGCGTGAAGGTGACGTACCGATTCAGACGGGGCAACCTGCTGGTCTGCTCCTCCCACGCGTTGCGCAGTTCCACGTGTTTCACGCCGAGCCGCTCGCCCAGCGCGCGGGCCTCGCGGCACAAGGCCTCGCGCGACTCGGCGGAATCCGCCAGGATGCCGCCATATACGGCGAACGGCGAGGAAAGCAGGACTTTTCCCACCAACCAGTTTTGGATCAGAAACAGGGGCAAAACGCCACAAATGCGACCGTCGCGGGTGGCCAGCAAGTAGCTGGGACGGTAGCCGAAGGTCTGCTCGATGCTCTTCTTCCAGGCGATGAGATGGAATGGGCTGCCATGCGGGTGCCCCCACACGAACCGGTCCCAGGCGGACCGGTCGGCCTCTTCCAGCGGGCGCACCGGCAGTGCGGCGGACGGGAGCGCTTCGGCTGCCGTGGCGGATTTCCGGGATGGCACGCAGCCACTATGGCAACTCCCCTGCCAGTTGAACAACATTGCTAAAAACCGCCTACAAATCCCAACGCGCGGGAGCGAAGGGCCGCAAGACGCGGCAGGCTCTTGGGATCATCCTGGGAATCTATCTTTTGCTGACGGCCACTCCGCTGGCTTATTACTACGGAGCCCCGCTGATGACGGCGGCCGATGCCCGTCCGAGCGACGCCATCGTGCTGCTATCGAGCGGCCAGATCGATGCGGACTGGCTTACGCCCGACGCGGCGCAGCGCGTGCTGGGCGCGCTGCGGTTATATCGCGAGGGCTATGCGCGGGCCATCGTTAGTTCGGGCAGCCAGCACGCAAACGGGCTGCGCCAGGCGGAGCTGCAGGCGGCCTGGCTGGAGCGCGCCGGGGTGCCCCGGCAGGCCATCGTCATCGAGAATCGTTCCACCCGCACCTACGAATCGGGCGCCGAGGTGAAGCGCATCATGGTTGCGCACGGGTGGAAATCGTCGGTGATTGTGACATCCCAAATGGATGTGCCGCGAATTCGCCTGGTGTTCCGCAAACTGGGCGTGGCTGTCACCTGCCTGCCCGTGCCCGAGTTCCAGCGGCCGCGCGGGCCGGACTATTTCCGCTCGGCCATGGCGCTGGCGTACCATGCCACGTACGAATACGCGGGCCTGATCTATTACAAATTGAGAGGCTGGATTTGAACGGCGGCGCCTCCATCCCCGAATCCCTGGGAAGTTTCGCTTTTCTTTGGCACTTAACCGCGTCTCTTTTCACTTCCCCACCGAGCCCAGGGGCCTTTTCGGCGCCGCCCCGCGAATGGTCCTCGTTTTGCCATCGGTGTGTGGAAAACGCTGTTCTTCAAGCCAAAACCATCGGAGTAAATTGAAATGTCCCATTGCGTCATTACGGGCGGGGCGGGCTTCATCGGAAGCAACGTGGCGGACTTTTACCTGTCACGGCAAAAGCGCGTCACCATCGTCGACAACTTCTCGCGCCCCGGCTCGGAGAAGAACCTGCTGTGGTTGAAAGCGCGCTATCGCAAGCGCCTGAAAGTGGTGGCCGCGGATATCCGCAACGACGACAGCGAGCTGACGGCCGCCATGGAGGGCGCTGAGGCGGTTTTCCACCTGGCCGCCCAAGTGGCCACAACCAGCTCGGTGGCCGATCCTCGCGAGGACTTTGAGATCAATGCGCTGGGCACCTTCAACGTGCTGGAGGCCGTCCGCCGTTCCGCCACGCGGCCCATCCTGCTCTACAGCTCCACCAGCAAAGTCTACGGCAAACCGGCGGATCTCGGCATCGTCGAGCGGGGCGGCCGTTACGCTTACGAAGGGGACTGCCAGGGCGTCTCCGAGCGGCGGCCTCTCGCCCCAGACTCTCCCTACGGGTGTTCGAAGTGCGCCGGCGACCGGTACGTGCTCGATTATGCGCACACGTATGGCTTGAAGACCATCGTCTTCCGCCAGTCCTCGATTTACGGCCCCCGCCAGTTCGGCAGGGAAGACCAGGGCTGGCTGGCGTGGTTCTCCATTCGCGCCTTCCAGGGTAGGCCCGTCACCATTTACGGCGACGGCAAGCAGGTGCGGGACGTGCTGTATATCAAGGATCTGGTGGAGGCATACGATGCGGCGGTGCGCAATATCCAAACGACCGCGGGCCAGGCTTACAACATCGGCGGGGGGCCTTCGAATACGCTCTCGCTGCTGGAACTGGTGGAGATGCTGGACCACGAGTCTCCCGGCAAGCTGAAGTGTTCCTTCGAGAACTGGCGGCCCGGCGATCGGCCGGTCTTCGTCAGCGATATCGCCAAGGCTTGCGCCGATTTCGGATGGCGCCCGGCCACCGGCGTCCGTGAAGGCGTGGCCCAACTGATCGAGTGGATCCGCGGCAACGCGGCGTTGTTTGAAATCGCCCGGCCGGCATTGGTACAGCGGGGAGCAGCCGGATGACTGGCTGAGCGGGCCGATGGCAAATCGATCCTGCGTGTTCATACTTACTTGCCTGGCCAGCTTCACCGGCGGGCGGGCCAATGCGCAGCCGCTGCCCCAGGGGCCCGGGTGCACCACCCCCACCGTGATCGATTGGGACTGCGATGGATACGGTCCGGGCTCGCCTCTGGGTCCGGATGCCGACGATAACGATCCAACCGTCAACACCTCGGCCACCGCGCTCGCCAAGTACGGAAACACTACCGCCCTGCTCGCGCACCTCGGCTACACGCCCTCCCGCATGTTGTTCATTTCGGGAACCGGCAGCGATTCTACGGGCCAGCCCAACAGCGAGGCCCTGCCGTATGCTTCCTGGAATCGCGTGGCTCAAATTCTGCAACCCGGAGACGCGGTGATCTGGCGGGCCGGCATCTATGCCGATCAGCCCAACCTGACCATCGGCGGCACGCCGGGGAACCCCATTATCCTGATGGCTTATCCGGGAGAGCAGGCGATTCTCGACCAACCCGGCGAGGGAATCGAGTTCGTCGGCCAGAGCAATATCGTGATCGACGGCCTGATCCTCCAGAACAGCGCCACGGGGCTGGGCGATGGCCTGTTCTTCGGCGATCCGGCCTCTAACGTAGTCATCCGCGGAGTCGAATCGCGCCAGCGCGGGCGGGGCCTGCTGGCCATGAACAACATGTCCAACATCCTGATTGAACGCTCCACGTTCCACGACACTACCGAGGAGCACTGCATTTATCTAGGCTCGCGCCAGAACCCCAACACGAATATTACGGTGCGGTATAACCTGATTTACCGGGCAGCTTACAACGGCCTGCAGCATAACGGACGGGTGACTAACCTGGTCGTGGATTCGAATATCATCCACACCAATATCCTCTCCGCGCTGTCGTTTCTGGAAGGCGTATCTTACTCCACTATTTCGAATAACATCATGTTCGGCAATGGCCGCAATTGCGTGCTCGTCTGGGATTACTCCGGCGACCCCACGCAGGATATCAACCCCTACGACCAGACCAACGACAAGTTCATCAACAACACCTGCTGGGAAGGCGCCATGGACCCCACGGGCATGCCCATCGCCGAGCCGGCCGTCGACATCGATAACGGCGGCTTTTCGGTCAGCATGGACAATCACACCTTCGAAAACAACATCTTCGTCACGCAGAACGCCCCCACTTTCTTCTTCGCCCAGAATCTGTATCTGAACACCGCGACCATTCGCAACAACGTCATATGGAATGTGGGCGGCTCCGCCTATCTCAGCTACAACGGGACGAATTACGGCTTTTCGGCGCTGAACTCGCGGGATTCGCTCAAGGGAGGCAATGCGGCCGCCGACCCGTTGTTCAGCGCCACCCAGACGGCGTGGTACAACCTTCCGGACGATTACGATTTCACGCTGCGCGCGGGGAGCCCGGCGATTGGCCTGGCGCTCGCCTCGGTTGCGCCGGCGCTCGATATACGGCAAGTTTCGCGTGGTTCGACGCCGGATGACGGCGCGCTCCAAAGCGCATCCCCGGCGCCGGGCGGCGCGCCGGGGTCTCCGTCCAGCACATCCGTGACCCTCGCCGGCCTGACGTGCGCGCCAGGCGTCCTGGTTCCGGGAGGCTCTAGCACCTGCACTGTGACGTTGAGTGGAGCAGCTCCCGCCGCCGGCCTTACCATCGCTTTATCGAGCGACAACGGCGGCGTTTCGGTCCCCGCATCGGTCGCTGTACCGGGGGGTGCTTCCAGCGCGAGTTACACGGCGATCGACGGGTTACTCTCGCTACCGGGCACGGCAATGCTGAGCGCAACTTTCGGAGGAAGCTCCGTGGGCGCCACGCTAATCCTGCAGGCGTCGAGCGGCGGCACGGGCAGCTCGGCTTCCGGGAGCCTGGCTTCGTTCGGCTGCGGCTCCGGCGGCCTCTCTTCCGGCGGCTCCAGCACCTGCACGGTCGCCTTGAGCGCGCCGGCTCCCAGTGGCGGCACATCCGTAATGCTTTCGAGCGGCACGCCACTGCTGGCGGTTCCCGCAGCCGTGACGATCGCCCCCGGTAGCACTACCGCCAGCTTCACGGCCATGGCCGGCGCGATATCGTCCAGTGCCACGGCGGTCATCGCGGCGAGTCTGGCAACCAGTTCGCTGACCGCCAGCATTCTATTGCAGGCGCCCGGCAGCCCGCCGGGCAGCTTCCCCGCCCCGGCCGCCCTGGCTGGCTTGGTATGCAACGGCGCTGGGCTGACGTCGGATCAATCCACCAACTGTACCGTCAGCCTGACCGGCCCGGCCCCGCCGGGAGGGGCTAACGTGATGCTGTTTGTGAATAGCGGCATGTTGGCCACCCCGGAGGCGGTTGTCGTGCCGGCCGGCTCCACCAGCGCGGCTTTCGCGGTCACGGCCCGCTCCGTCCCGGCGGCGCAGAGCGCCGCGATCACCGCATGGTACGGCGGCGGCAGCGCCTCTACCGGCCTGAGCTTGCAGAATTAGCCGCCGGTTCGCCGCGCATCCGTGGCGCCGCCGCAAAACTGACGCACAGCGCAACCAGACTGAGGCGCGTAATCCAAATGGCGGAGGGGCCCGCAAGCATACCGATATAGACAATCGGCGCCATCAGAAACAGGGCCAGGTGCCGCTGCCAGGTGCGATCCGCTTCCGATGCCATCGCCAACAGAGCGGGCAGCAGAAGCGCGCAATCCGCGATATAGGCGTGATGGCTGGTCAGCAGGCTTCCCGCCAGCGTGGCGGTCAGCGCCCAGGTTTGGCTACCCTGGCGCGCGGCCCGCCAGACCAGGACCGCCACCGCCAGGCCGCCGGCCAACTCGAGGCCTGCGTTTCCATCGAACAATCCATTCAGGTTGGGCATGACGGCGAGGCCCGGGTTAACGATCGAGGAGGAAGCCGTGCGCACGAATGCCCGGAAGCCTCCGGGGCCGGCGGCTGCGAGGGAGAGTAACGCCAGCACCGCCCCTCCCGCCGCCAGGCCGCCGGCGAAGCGCCACAACCGCCGCGCCAGAATCCACACCGGCACCAGAAGAAAGAGGTGAAACTTGATGGCGCAGAGGGAAAAGACCAGCCCGGCCGCGAAATCCCGCCGCCGGCTCAACAAGCGAAGCGCTACGGCCAGCACGGCTAAAAGGGCGGCGAGATCCTGCGCGATGGCAAAAGCGGCGGCGAGCGGTAGCGACCAGCACGCCGCCGCAAGCCTCGTTCGCCAACCCATCGCGGGCCACAGCCGGACAAAGATTGCCGTCGCGGCCAGCATAAAGGCTTGAAACACGAGATAGGCCGGGAAGTAGGGAAGCCTGGCCAGAGGCCACATCAGGGCGGCGTAGTAAGGGGGGCGGCAGAAGAGCAGGTGAGGGTTCGAATAGCCCACAGCCTGCCGCTGTACCGCGGCCGACTGAAGGGAATCGTAAACCCCCGGTCCGCCGGCCAGTCTGCCGCCCGGGTACAGCCCCATGAAGTCGTTGTGCGCGCGTACCGTGTTGATCAGCCCCGGTCCCAGGATGAGCGCGTTACAGCCGATGCCGGCCAAACAAACCAGGGCAAGCACGGCCGGGGGGAGCTTCAATTGGGCCGCGCGGAGAATAGGCATTTTGCCACTCAGGATAACGCAACGGATACCCCGCCAATCCCCTGCCCGGCATCGCCCCGCCCAACCTGAGCGCCGTTACAGGCCCAGCTTCGAAGCGGGATTGTCGCGAAACAGGCCGCGCCCCCGAATATACCGGCGGACCGTCTCGAGCGACCGGTGCCCGGTTTGCCGCATGATGTCCAGTTCCCGCGCGCCGTTGATGTAGGACTGGGTGCATAAGCCGGCACGCAGGCTGTGGCCGGCATAAAACTTCGGATCGAGACCCGCCGCCTGAACCGCCCGTTTGACGATGGGGCCGATGGAATCGCGATGCAGCGGCCGCTGGTTGACGTGGCCGTGCCGGTCGATGCGCCGGAACGCCGGGCCGTCCTCGATGCCGGCCGCCGCGATCCACTCGCGCCAGGCCCTCACCGGACATGTCTCGGGCGATTCCCCAAACGGGATCGCCACCTCCCTGCCCCGCCCCTCGGGATCGGTTTTCGATCGCCGCACACGGATCAGCAGCCCTTCCTCAGTTTCATCGACGTCCTCCACGCGAAGCGCCGCCAGTTCGGAGCGGCGAAAACCGCCGGCGAATCCCATCAGCAGCAGGGCGCGGTCACGGGTCGCGATCGGGCCGCCGGCGAGGTGCTCCACCATGGCGCGTAGATCGGCGGTGAGCAAGGGGCGTTTGCCCATCTGGGCGCTTCCGTGCATCCTGCGGATTCCCTTGAGCGTCTCGCCGACCGCGAGGTTCTGCATCAGCGCGGGCGCCGCCTCGCCCGCGGCGCGGTGCACTTTGTTGATGGAGGTAAGGCGTCGGCTGAGCGTGGCCGCCCGGTGCGTGGCTCCCAGAGCGGCCAGGTAAAAGGCCACTGTTTCGGGCGTAGCCGGCAGGGCCGGCAGTTCGTGCTCCTGGCACCAGGCCTCGAAGTGCCGCCAGTCGGAACGGTAGGCGCGCAGAGTGGACTGCGCCTTGGCCGCATGAATGTACTCGGCGGCGCACCCGGTAAGCCGGGCCAGTTCACCCGAAGGCTCTAAAGCCAGCTTCTGCATCTGAGAATCTTCTATTATCAGATATTAGAAAACTATTGCGCAGGCTCGCATTTTACGCACATGCGCACAATCGCCCTTGGCGGCCGGCATGAAATTACCCGGCTCCCAGCACCTCCCGGGCCCATTGTTTCTGCTCCTCATCGGCTTCGGGACTCTTCAGGATCTCGGCGGCGAAGAGCCGGTCCCGTTCCAGGGTGACTTCCCTGCTCCGCTCCCGCTCGGCGCGGAACTGGCGGTAGGAATCGCCTTTGAAGCACTTGGGCACGGCCGTGAGCAGAAAGCCCAACGGCACGCGGATGCCGGGCTTGCCGGCCTTGAGGTGAATTACACGCAGAATCTCATCGATGCGCGCCGCGGGAGCGTTATCCAGGCAGCGGCGCCAAAGGTCGGCGGCGACGTCATCGTCTACATCGGGAACGTAGCGGGCTAGAGCTCCTACGATAGCGGTGAGGCTAGACGACGATTCCTCTTCCGTGTTCCTGATAATATTCCTATTCCTTATATATGCGGGCGCTTGAGGTGCACTCGATTCGGGGCGTCCAGGTGCACTTGCTCGATCCCGTTCAAATGCACTCGATTTAGAATCGCGAGCTCTCGATTCGAGTGCACCTGATTGAGGCGCACTCGAATCCGGCAACTCGAGTCCCGTCGCCGGATCCACGAAAGCCACCCCGCGCGTGCGAATGACGTGCGTCAGGCCTGCCGCTCTGCGGCGCCGCAGAATCTCGCGAAAGCTGTAGATGATGTAGGTCCGGCCCTCGGTATAGCTGAAGCCGGGACGCTCCTCCAGGGCCAACTTGGCGACCAGGGACCGCACGTTCGCCTTGCAATTGCTGTAGGCCATCCTGGAAAGTTCGGCGAGGGTTCGCAGGCCGATGGTGAGCACTCGGGAATCTCCCTGATGGGGCTTCCCTGTCCGGTACATGGCGTCATAAACGGCCTGCTCGGCTAGCGAGTGGGCGTCCTGCACAGTAACGGCCTCGCGGATGCGAACCCTGCGGCGTGGATAGAAATCGAGTGCACTCGATTCAGCCGCATCTGATTC
>Ga0181529_10002576_pt1 | contig 21550 bp, 16 predicted proteins | sample PEATcosm2014_Bin_36_FD_119763 | JGI IMG/M metagenome (GOLD analysis project Ga0181529, IMG submission 119763) | Peatland microbial communities from MTU Mesocosm Facility, Houghton, MI, USA - PEATcosm2014_Bin10_30_metaG | ecosystem: Environmental > Terrestrial > Soil > Wetlands > Peat | place... | reverse complement strand
TAAAGTGCTGGTACGGCATCGCTGAACTCCTGGCAGGAGGTGTGTGTGGTAACCACAGTCTACCAGATTTCGCGATGCCGTTTCTCTAGGTCGAAATTCGCACTTCAGACTTGAACTCGCGAAGCTCAATCTCTCGTACCAGGACTACAGCGCGAGCCTCGAGGAGAAGTCGGCCCTCGAGGAGAGGATGCGTCTTACGCGCGATATCCACGACGCCGTGGGCTACGCCCTGACCAACACCATCATGACGATGAGGGCCGCCCAAGTGATGCTCAAGCGGGAGCCCGAGAAGCTGAGCGCCCTCCTCGAGTCGGCGCGCGAGGACGCGGACCAGGCTCTCGCCCAGGTCCGGGCCATCCTCGGAGACATGCGCAAGAGCGAGCTCCGAAGCGCCGCGGGGCCGGGCGCCATCGCGAGGGCGGCCCGCGCCTTTCGCGCCGCGGCGGGAGTCGAGGTCGATATCGACTACGGCAATTTCGACTGGTCCATCCCCAGCGAGGCGGCCTTCGCGACGAGCCATTTCGTGCAGGAGGGCATGCTCAACGCGGTCTACCACGGCAAGGCGTCCGCCATCCGCGTGTCCTTCCGCTCCGACGGCGAAGGGCTCCTGCGCGTGTCGGTCAAGGACGACGGCGAGGGCGCCGCGGATCTCCACGAAGGCATTGGAATCGCCGGCATGAGGGAGCGGATCGAGAAGCTCGGGGGCAGCCTGTCCTACGGCGCCTCCGGAGGCGGATTCTGCATCGAGATGCGACTCCCACTTGCGGCGCCCCCTGCGGCGCCCCCTGGGGGAGCGCTCACCGAGGCCCGGACGTGAGCGGCGACAGGATTGGCATTCTCCTCGTCGACGACCAGCAGCTCTTCGTCCAGAGCTTGCGCTACGTGATCGCGGGCTCGGCTCCCGACATGGAGGTGCTCGGGGTCGCCGAGGACGGGGCGCGGGCCGTAGCGATGGCGGAGGAGCTCAAGCCCGATATCGTGCTCATGGATGTGCGAATGCCCGAAATGGACGGGGTCGACGCGACGCGGCTCATCTCCACGAGACTCCCCGGCACCAAGGTCATCATGCTGAGCACATTCCTCGACGAAGACTACCTCCGCGGGTCGCTGGAGCGCGGCGCCAAGGGCTACATCCTGAAGAACGTCAGCCCCGAGGAGCTGCTCGAGGACATCCGCGCCGTGCGCCGGGGCTCGACGCTGTTCTCGGGCAAGGCCGCGTCCCTCCTCGCCGGCCAGAGGGCGAGAGGAAGCGACGAGGACCCGGAGGCCGCGCTCGAGGCCTTGAGCAAGCGCGAGCTCGAGGTCGCCGCGCTGATGGCCCGGTCCTATGGAAACCGCGATATCGCCCAACGCCTCGGCCTCACGGAACAGACCGTACGCAACTACATCAGCTCGATCTATTTCAAGCTCGAGGTGAGGGACCGCCTGGAATTCCTCAAGCTGAGCGGAAAGATGCCTTCGCTCTTCGTCGACCCAGTACAATTGTCACGAAAAAAAAGCTGATATAGCCGTACCTCCGTCACTGGCGCATTGGCCGGATCGCCTCGATGATGTCAGGCATGGGGAAATCCCGCCCGGCTATCGCGCCTATCTCTCGAGGGGCGCTCGCCATCGCCTGCGCCCTCCTCGGGGCCATACCCTGCCTGCCGGCCCCGCCCGCCGTGGCGAGGGAATTCCGGGCCGAGCTGGGCTTCGGCGGCTTCTCCGTCCCCGGGCGCTGGGTCCCGCTCACGATCGACTGCGGCGAGGGCGGGGACCGCGCCGGAGGCGGCGCCTCGGTCCTCGTGCTCAGGCTTGGCGAGGAGGGCCGCGAGATCGGCAGCGAGACATTCCCTGCGACGGAAGGAGGGAGGATAGAGTGCCCGGTCTCCATCGAGGTCGGACTCGAGTCCATCGTGGTCAGGCTCGTCTCGGCCCAAGGGACCCTGGCCGAGACCAGGATCGACGCGCGCTCCAGGATCTTCCCCGGCCACCTCGTGCTCGCCTGCGGCCTCGACGCCCGCTCGAGGCTGGCCATCGCCTCATGCCTCCTGCCGGCCGAGCCGGTCCAGGCTGTGGCGATGGATGCTCGGGACCTCCCGACGAACGGGCTCGACTACGACGGGGTGAGCGCGCTCGCGCTCGAGGACCCGGGCGCATGCCTCTCCCCCGCTCAGAAAGAGGCCCTTCTCGCCTGGCTGGGCATGGGAGGCTCCCTCGCCGTCGCCTCGTCGCTCGAGGGCGAGGACTCCTTCCTCGCTTCGCTCGGCCTGGCCAAGGAACTCTCCTGGACGCGCTCCACCTATGGAGACCTCGAGTCCTCGTCCTTTGGGCTGGGAAGGGTGGCTCGAACGAGGCTCGCCATCTCCGAGCCGCGGGGCTCGGATTCCGGCGCATTCTGGAAGGCCGCGCTCTCCCTTCCCCTCTACGGCCTCTCGAGAAGGTTGGGTGCGGGACTGGCGGCAGCCTGGTCGGCCTCGGAAGGCAAGGCCGATGAGGGCTCGAACAGGGCCAGGCTCGTCATGATCCTGGCCGTCGCGGCCTGGCTCGCCGCGACCGTCGGCGCTTTGGCCCTCGGAGGCGCTCGAGGCGGCCGCCCGAAGGGCGGATCCTCAGTCGCGTCGGCGCGGGGAGCCGCGGCTTGGCCCCTCGCGGTCCTGTCCATCGCCTGCCTCACCCTCGTCCTCATAAGCCCACAGGCCCTCGACGCCGCATTCATGGAAGGCGCGTCCACGAGAGTCTCGGCCCTCGTCGTGCCCGAGACCGGCCAAGCCCTCGCGCTTGCGAGCGTGAAGAACTACGTCCCCCCTCAGGCCTTGACCTGGCTCTCGGTCCGCTCAGTCGTCTCCCAGCCCATCGCGTGCTTGTCCTGCGGAGAGAGGGGAGGGACCTGGAGCCCATCGCGCCCCGCCCCCGTCTGGGAGCACAGCCTACCCAGGGCAGGATTCAGCCCGCGCAGGGGCACCGAGGGCGAGATCGCCTTGAGCGCCGTTCTTGGCCCCGAAAGTCTCGAGCTCTCCACCCTCCCCCGCCTCGAAGGCGGCGCTCTCCCGAAGCTGCCTCCGGACGGGAAATGGCCGCCGGAAGTCGACTCTCGCGGCCCCCTGGCCTTTTTCGTTTCGAGCGTAGACCGAGATATCCAGACACTCTCATGCTGGACCAAGACTCCAGGTGCCGCATGGGAGGTGGAGAAGGGCTTCCCCTCTTGGCTCGAGGAGGAGGAGCGCTGGCTCCGCTCGATCATGAGGCGCGCGCCGGGAGCCTTCCTGGTCGGCAAAGGACCGGCCCCCGGCCTCGGACTCGAGGTGGCGGGGGGCCGAGTACGTCAGCTCTGCTGGGCTTTGCCCCTAGCCGGAGGGCGCTGATGCTCGCCTACTTCCTCCTGGAGACGCGCGAATGGCGCGAGCGCAGGATGCGCAAGGCCCTGCTCGCCAGCGCGGTCTCGATGGCCGTGATCGCGGCAGCCAGCGTCCTCCAGCCTCTGCCGCTCGTTTTCGCGGCGACCCTGGCCTTCCTCATCCTCGGCTGGTCGGAGGGCAACCGCTACCAGAGCCTCGCGAGCTCGAGGCGCATCCTTCTCGGCTTCCCTGCGGGAGCGGCGGTCGTGGTCGAGGGCAAGATCCTCGCCTCCATCGCCTCCTGGGCCTTCGCTCTGCTGGTCCTCTCCCCTCCCCTGGTCCTCTCGGCGATAGCGTGGGGCGTGGACCCGCTCGCCTGCGCGTCTTGCCTCCTCGCCTGGCTTGCTGCCTATGTGGCCGCGGTCTCCGTAGGCTTCTTCTCGAGTCTCGTCTTCTCGAGGTCGGAAGGCCTCCTCGGAGTCCCCCTCCTCATCCTTTGGCTCGTCGTCTCCTCGGTTAATCGGCTTCTCGCCCCCGCAAATCCCTTCATCCAGGTTTGGGATTTTCTCAAGGGCGAGGGAGAGCTCCCTCCCTATCTCGGCATCGCGGCGATCTTCCTCGCGTCGGCGCTCTTCTTCGCGGCCTCGGTCTCGACCGTCTCTCGCCTCAGGAAGGCCGGGCATGAGTAGCGACCTGCTCTCCTCCATCACGGCCGCGCGGGCCAGGCTCAACGCCGTCATCGTCGCCTATCGCGCGCTCGCATGGGCAGCGCCCTCGGCGGTCGCGGCGGGCGCGTGCGTGGCTGGCCTCAAGGCCCTCGGCCTGGCCGCCGCGGGGCTTCCCTTATGGGGAGCCGCCGTCCTCGCCTTAGCGGCCGCAGGCGCCTGGGCCGCGAGAGGCGCGCTGATCGACGCAGCCGGGGCCGCGCGCTGGCTCGACGAAAGACTTTCGGACCGCGAGCTCCTCTCCGCGGCCCTCGTCTGCCGGGAGCGCGGCTCGTCCGGCCGCTTCGACGCCGAGATACTCGGCATGGCCGAGGCCCTGCTCCCGCGGGCCGCTAGCCTGCGCCCCTCGCCGAGGCCGCTGGCCAAGCGGGCGGCGGCCGCGGCGGCCGCCTGCGCGGTCGGGGCGTATCTTGTCCTCCTGGCCTCGCCGCCGTCGGCCTCGGCCTCGGCGTCGTCGGCCGCGCGGGCGGGAAGCTCGGCGAAAGCCGCCACGTCGGGCGCGGTGTCGGCTCGCAGGGACGCACAGGCGGCCGCGGCCTTCGCCACATCGCTCTTTCCCGACGACAAGCGCAGGGCGACCCTCGCCGAGAGAGCCCTTCGGGAAGGCAGGCTCGACGATCTCCGGGACCTGATCAGGTCCACGGACCTCGAGTACGGCTCCCGCATCGCGAGCAGCTCGGGCGAAGCCGAGCGGCGGAAGCTTTCCGGCGAGAGGGAGAGGCTTCGGGAGGCCGCGAGCGCCCTCTCGATGGGCGCCATGGCCCAAACCCTGCAGCGAGCCGATGGCGGCCGCGACGCGTTGGGCGACTTAGGAGGAGAAGGCTCACGGAGCCCCTCGGGCGGCTCCGGCCGCGCCGGGGCTTCTGATTATTCGGGCGAGGGGCAGAGCGGAAAGGGCTCCGGGATCGGCCGCCCCGACCAGGGCATGGGCCTTCCGGGAGAAGGCCCCCAGGGATCGGGGCCGACCCAAGGCTCGGGCGAGGCCTCTCCCGAGGACCAGGACGGCGCCAGTCCCTCGGCCGCGGGAGGCCCGGGTCTTGGCGGCCAGGGCTATGGGAAGGGCTCGGGACAGGAAGGAGACTCTAGCCCGCTCTCGCCATCCGTGAGCGCGAGGGAGGCGGTCATCGGGGCGCCCAAGAACCCCAGCTACTTCGATCTGGTGCTGCCCGGCAAGGATGCCTCGAGTCAGCTGGGCGAGCTCGTCCCCGACTCGCGCAGGAGCGCGGAGGCCGCGATGTCGCGCGAGGGCGTGCCCCTCGACTATGAGGACTTCGTCCGCTCGTATTTCCTGTCCCTCGGTCACGCTCAAGGCCCGGGGCCTTGAGCCGCGCCTGCGCACTGGATCCTGGTCTGAGGTCTCGCGCGTTGCGCGAAGCTGCATATAAGGAGTGCCGGATGAATGACGAAGAGATGCCGATCGCGGCCTGCGTGGACGGCATGGCCCGCGCGCGGGAGGAGATCGCGCGCGCGATGGTCGGTCAGGACGAGGCGATAGACCTCGCCCTCGTGGCGCTCCTCTGCGAGGGGCACGTCCTCTTCGAGGGTGTGCCGGGCCTGGGCAAGACCATGCTGGTGCGCACCCTCGCGGACACGCTGATGATGCGGTTCTCCCGCCTTCAGTTTACGCCGGACCTCATGCCCTCGGACGTCGTGGGAGCCACCATGATCTCTCAGGGCGAGGGCAGCGAGCTCGGACTGCGCTTCGAGCCGGGGCCGGTCTTCGCCAATATCGTGCTCGCCGACGAGATCAACCGAGCCTCCCCGAAGACGCAATCGGCCCTCCTCCAGGCCATGCAGGAGCGCGCCGTGACGGTCCGCGGACGGACCTATCCCCTGCCCCGGCCCTTCCTCGTGCTGGCGACCCAGAACCCCCTCGAAATGGAGGGCACCTATCCCCTGCCCGAGGCCCAGGTCGACCGCTTCCTATTCAAGATCATCGTGAGCCAGCCCGCCCAGGACGAGCTGGTGAGGATCCTCTACAGGACCTCGGGCCAGGAGAGCTCCCCGACCCAGGCGGTGATGCGCGAAGCCGACGTCCTGGCCCTCCAGCGCGCGACGAGGGACGTGGTGGCCTCGCCCGAGCTCATGGAGACCGCGGCGCGGATCGTCATCGGCACCCAGCCCGAGCGGCCCTCCTCGCCTGGGCGCGTGCGCCGCCTCGCCCGATACGGGGCCGGCCCGCGAGGGGCCCAGGCCCTCGTGCTGGCCTCGAAGGCGAGGGCCCTCCTCTCGGGACGCTTCAACGCGACCCTCGATGACATGGACGCGGTGATGCTGCCGGCCCTCCGCCACCGCATAGCCCTCAATTTCGAGGGCCAGAGCGAGGGGATCCAGGTCGAGGACCTCATCAAGGACTCGGCCGACGCCGCCAGGGCGGCCCTGGCCTTCGACGAGGCCATCGCGGCGAAGGGCGCCGCGGCGAGCGAGCCCATGGGAGCCGGGGAGAGCTCGTGAAGCCGAGCTACTCCGACGACTATGCCCTCGCCCAGGGCCTGTCGATCAAGGCGACGAAGCGGCTCTCCGGCTTCGCCTCCGGCGAGCAGAGGAGCCCGGCAACGGGCGGCGGCATCGAATTCGCGGACTATCGCGAGTACGTGCCGGGCGACGACGCGCGGCTCCTCGACTGGTCGGTCTATCTTCGCTCGCGCAAGCTGCTGGTGAGGCTCTGCGCCGAGGAGAAGGAGCTGACTCTCGTTGCCCTGCTCGACGTGAGCCGGTCGATGGACTTTGGCTCGCCGACCAAGCTTGAGCTCGCGAAGCGCGCCGCCTCGGTGCTCGCAGGCATAGCCTTGCGCGGGGGCAACCGCGCGGGCGTCGCGGCCCTCGGGGAACGGCTCCTCGAGCCGGTGAGGCCCGAGCGAAGGAAGTTGACGGTGGCCGGCATAGCCCGCGCCGTCCATTCTCTGGAGTGCGCCCGGCTATCGGCCCCGGAAGCCTGCCTTCGGCAATTCGCCTCGCGCTACGGACGCAAATGCATCGCCGTGCTCATCACGGACCTGCTCTTTCCCGAATGGCAGCGCTCGCTCGACGCCCTCGCCTCCTCCGGCTGCGAGGCCCACGTCGTCCAGGTCCTCGCCCCGGAGGAGCTCGAGCCGCGGGACAGGGGCGAGGTGACCCTGGTCGACATGGAAGACGGCTCCGAGGCGCCTGCGCATCTCGATGAGGCGCTCGCCGCGCGCTACTCAGGCGCGCTCTCGCGTTTTCTCGGCTCGGTCCGCTCCGAGTGCTCGAGCCGGGAGCTGGGATACTGCCTCGTATCGTCGGACGCGCCGCTCAGCCGGGTCCTCCACGAGGACTTCAGGAAGGCGGGCATCGTATGCTGATCGGGGGCGCCGCCTCTGGCGCCGCCGCTGGCGCAGCCTCCGGCGCGGCAATGGTCCTGTCGAGGCCCGGAGGGCTTTGGCTCGGCCTGGTCCTCGTCCCGATGCTGGCGCTCTACTTCCTCCGCATGAGGTACAGGCGCAAGGCCGTGGGCTCGATCTACATTTGGCGGGAGCTTCTCGGTCCGACCTCGGGCGGGGACTCGCTGAAGAGGCGGTCCATCCTCCTCCTCCTCCTTCAAGTCCTCGCCGTCGCGCTCGCGGCCTTCGCGGCGGCCGGCCCCGCGATCGAATCGCGGCGCCTCGTGAAGCCGGGCCGGGCCTTCCTGATCGATGTTTCGGCCTCGATGGGGACGCGCGACTGCGCCCCCCTCGGCGGCGCCGGCGACGAGGCGCTCAAGGCCATCTCCGAGCTGGGCGACGACGTACCAATCATGGTCTTCGCCTGCTCATCGAGCGCTAGGCCCCTGCTCGCAGAGGCAGTCCTCGACAAGGGCGCCGCCCAGGCCGCCCTGCGCGGCCTGAAGGCAGGCTCCGAGGCCCTGTCCGAGGCGGGCTGCGCGGATGCGCTATCGGCTTGGCTCGCGAGGGACCGCGGCTCCTGGCAGGCCGTGCTCTATACCGACGGGGGCCTCGACCTCGGCGCTCGGGCTCTGGCCGCCGCCTTCGAGGACTCCGGGAGGGGCAAGCTCGAGGTGAGGGAGCTAGGCTCGAGCGGCTCCAGCCTCGGCATTACGGGGCTCAGGCTCGAGAGTTCGGGGCAGGGCAAGTCGACTGCCCGCTTTACGCTGTGGAACGGCTGGGCCGAGACTAAGCGAGCGAGGGTCGAGCTCTCGCGGGGCAAGGAGGAGCTGGCCTCGCTCGACCTCGACGCCGCGAGGGGATGGAGCCGAGCGAGCCTTGACTGGCCCGGCGACATCGAGGAGGGAGCCTACTCCCTTCGGATTTCGGGCGAGTCCGCGCTCGCCGGGGCCCCGGGCGGCGAGTACTTCCTCTCGGTGAGCCGACGCCGCGCCCTCTCGGTCCTCCTCGTGGGACGGAGCGATCCCTTCGTAAAGGCCGCGCTCGAGTACGGCGGCATCGCTACGTCGAGCGCGGCGGAATTTCCCGCCTCGACCGAGCTCTTCGATATCGCGATCGCCGACGGGGCCAAGGTCCCCTCCGGCCTTCGATGCCACCTCCTCGTCTTCGGCGAGCCCCCGGCCGACGCTCCAGTCTCGGTCAAGGGCGAGGCTTCGGGGATCCTGTCCGCGGCCGACTCGAGCCATCCTCTTGTACGATTCGTCGACTGGGAAGGATCCTCGGTCGAGGCGGGCGTCGCGTATTCCCTGAGGGGCCAGGCTCAGCCTCTCGCCCTCGCCGGAGGCCAGTGCGTGCTCGCCGCCTGGGACTCGGGCGGGTATCGCCGCCTCGCCTGCGGCATCGACCTCGCCCGGTCCGACCTGGGTCTGAAGAGCGCCTTTCCCGTCCTGCTCGAGAATTTCATCGAGTGGTGCGTACCGAGAACTGACGATCAGTCGGCCTTTACCCTCGTCGCCGGCGAGGCCGCCAGGCGGTCCGAGGACCAGGCCTTCGAGGCCCGGGGCGTCGAGCTCTCGCGGGAAGGGCCCTCCGTCCTGCTCACCGGCAGCGATGCCGGGCTCTTCGGATGGGAGGACTCATCCTCGTCGGGCGGTTCCCGCAAAGGCTACATAGCAGTCAACGTGCCGGCGGGCGAGCTCGACGTGAGTCCCCGGTCCATCGTGTCGATCGGCGAGCCGCCAGGGCAAACGGCCCTCGCCTCTGCGGAGATCGACACTACGGGGGATCTTGGCGGCTGGGCCCTCCTGGGACTCTGTCTCTGCCTAGCGGCCGAGTGGCTGGCCTGGAAGGGCTCGGGCTTGCGGCGCGGACTTCAGTCCCGGCCGGCGAGGGAGGCGAAGCCATGAGGAAAAGCGAGAGGAAGACCGCTATGGCCGTCCTGCGCGCGGCCGCGATCGCGGCGGCGGTCCTCGCCTTCGTCGGTCTCCGTCTTCCGCTGCCCACCAGGGCGAGGACGCTCGTACTGCTCCTCGATGTCTCCGACTCGATCGGCAGGGAGGGCATAGAAGCCTCGAGGGCTCAGGCCCTGGACCTCGTCCGCTCGCTCGAGCCTCGAGACAGGGTCGCCGCCCTGGCCTTCGCCGGCAGGACCTCGCTCATAACGCCGCCGATTCCCCCGGCCCAGGCCGCGTCCCTTCTCGAATCGGCCTCCTTGAGCGCTCCATCGCCCGGCTCCACGGACCTCTCGGCCGCGCTCGCCGCGGCCCGCGAGCTCGCGGCGGGCGGCCCCGGCGACAGGCGGATCTGCCTCTTCAGCGACGGCCGCTCCAACGCGGGCCGGGCCCTCGCCGAGACCCTCGCCGGCGCGGCGTCGTCCGTCGGGACCGGCCGACGAGCGAAAGCGGCCGTCGACGCGGTGAGCGAGGGACGAACGAGCGCCGGACTCGTCGCGCAGTCCCTCGCCGCTCCCGAGCTCGCACATCCCGGCGAGCGGGTGCGCTTGACGTGGAGGCTGGCCTCGCCGCTGTCGCGGGACCTCGGCTACAGGGTCCTCGTCGACGGGAAGACGGCCGCGAGAGGGATGGCCTCGATCAAGCCGGGAATCGACGAGGTCCCGATCGATATCGAGGCGGGCTCGCCGGGCCGGCACTCGATCGTCGTGGAGCCCGTTGGCCCAGGAACGGCGGGCCCCGAGACGAGGACGGCCGCTTATCTCGACGTCGGGGGAGCGGCCAAGATCCTCGTCGTCTCGGGCGGGCAGACGGATTCGCCCATCGCGAACGCGCTCAGGGTCCAAGGCATGGACGTCGAAACCGGGGGCCCCGAGGCTCTCCCGGAAGACTCCTCGCGCTATTCCGGCCGGGCGGCGGTCGCGCTCGACGATCTCTCGGCCCTGGACATCACGGAGGCGCAGCAGACCGCCCTCCAGGAGTACGTGGCCTCGGGCGGAGGACTGCTCATCGTAGGCGGCCCGCATTCGCTGGGCCGCGGCGAGTACTATGCGACCCCTCTCGAGGATATGCTGCCTGTATCGACCGACGATCGGCAGCGCCTGCTCTTCACGAGGGCGCAGCTGCTCTTCGTAATCGACCACTCGGGCTCCATGTCGGAGCGGGTGGGAGGCGAGACCAAGCAGATGATCGCCATGCGGGGCGTGGCCGCCTCGATCGCCAAACTCAACCCCCTCGACGAGGTCGGTATCCTCGGCTTCGATTCGAGCGCGGCCTGGGTCCTGCCCTTCACCCCGGCCTCCGACCGCCAGCGGATACTCGGCGCCCTCTCGCGCCTGGGCGAGGGCGGCGGGACCGATCTCGCGGTCGCGATGGAGGAGGCCCTCAAGGGCTTCGGCGATCCCTCCCCGACGAAGCGCCATGCCATAGTGCTGACGGACGGCCTCACGCCCGACGCGGACTTCCGCGATCTCTGCTCCAGATTCTCGGCCGCGGGCGTGAGCGTCTCGACCATCGGCATAGGCGACGAGATCAACGCCCAGCTGCTCCAGCAGATCGCCGACTGGAGCGGAGGCCGGTTCTATCGCTCCGCGGCGACCGACATCCCTACCGTCATAGATAAGGAGACGGTGCGCATGACCAGGGACCTGATGCAGGAGGGCCGCGTGGAGACCAGGATCGCGGCCCGAGCCTCTGCGGTCGAGGGGCTCGGAGCCCTTCCCCCGGTGGGGGGCTACCTCCTCACCAAGCTCAAGAGTCTCGCGGATTCCCTCATCGAGGCGCAGGTGCTCGACCAAGGCAGCGGGACCTGGGACCCTTTGCTCGCGTCGTGGCGCTACGGCAACGGCCGCGTCGCCGTCTTCACCTCGGATTCCGGCGCGCGCTGGCTCTCGCCCTGGTCCGGGACGAAGGCGTACAACCTGCTCTGGAGCCAGATTCTGCGCTCGATCGAGAGGCCCTCCCCCGCGGGAAGCCTCCGGGCCTCCGCGAGCGTCGAGAGCGGGAACGCCCACATCGTCGTGGAGGCTGCCGGCGAGGACGGGAGGTCCGCTTCCTCCCTCCGCCTCGTGGGGAGGGCGACCGGGGCCGCCGTCGGGAGCTTCGGGCTCGCCGAGACGGCTCCCGGACGCTACGAGGGCTACGTCCCTCTGGACGGTCCGCAAGCCGGCGGGCAGGGGGATTCCGGCCTCGCCGGCTTCGAGATCCTCGATCCGGTCACGGGCGAGCGGGCCTCGACCTGGGCCTGGAGGGCTCCAGGGCTGGAGCTCTCGCGACTGGGCGCCGACAGGACGGCCCTCTCGCTCATAGCCTCCTCCACGGGAGGGCGGCTCCTCTCGGAGGACTCCATCGCGCTCCCGCCGAGGGCCACGACCTGGCAGAGCGTGAGTGTGCGCCTGCCTCTCGTCGTCTTGGCAGCACTCCTGCTTCTCGCGGATCTGTACTTGAGGAGCACCATGGCCGGCCAGGTCGGGCGGGCCTTCGCGGCTCTCCTCGCCTGGTGGAACGGCTCACTCGCGCTCGCCGAGGACTCGAGAGCCAAGCGCTGGCCAAGCCACGAGACCACCCACGACGTGGAGAGGGAGAGGAGAAACGCCGAGATGCAGATGCGCATGGCCGAGCGGGTGGCGAGGCGCTACGAAAAGACGGACGCCGCGGGGAACCGGAATGATTAGGCGAGCCAGGTCCGTCCTCATGGCCTTCGCCCTGTCCGCGGCCGGAGCCGCGACCTGGACTGCGGCTGGAGCCGCGGCCCAGTCGCCCGCCGACCCCGGCTTAGGCGCGGACTCGCCCTGGCTCGTGGCCGGTCCCTTCGCGATGCAAAGCGCCTCAGGCCTCGACGATGCACTGGACAAGGACTACCTGCTCGACTCGGGACTGGAGCGGTCGGGCGAGTCCTCGGCCGCGCCAACGGGGATCGCCCCCGCTGGCCCCACGAGCGGCACTGGACGAGGCGCGGGAAAAGGCTCGGGCCAGGACACTGAATGGCGCGAGGCGAAGTCCAACTATGGGTCTGAGGGCGTCGACTTCAATATGACCTGCGGTTTTTCCACGAACTCGGTGGCCTATGCGTTCCGGGAGATCGCCTCCGCCAGCGATCGCAGGGCGGCGCTCAAGCTGGGCTCCGACGACGGAGTCAAGGTCTGGGTCAACGGCGAGCTTGTCCTCGCCCACCACATCCTCCGAGCCTGCGTCCCCGACGACGACGCAGTCGTAGTCTCGCTAAAGCGGGGGCGCAACAGCTTTCTCGTCAAGGTGAGCCAGGCCGAGGGGGACTGGGTCTTCACGATGAGGCTGGTCCCTCTCGAGGAGGACTCCAAGGCCGGGTCGAGGGCGGAGCTCGTCTCGCTGGTCCCTTGCCCGGACGAGCTCGCCGTGGGCGCGGGAGGGACGGTGAGCGGGACGGTGATGACCAAGCCCGCCTTCTGCGTCGAGGGCGAGGCGAAGGTCGAGCTCCTCGGCCCGAGGGGCGAGGTCCTCGCGCAGGGCGCCGCTCCGATGGGCGGCCGCTTCTCGTTGCGCCCGCCCTCGGGGATCCTGGGCCTCGCGAGGATCAGGGCCTCCGGGAAGGGAGGGCTCTCCGGCCTGGCCCCAGGCGAGGCCCTCGTGTCGCTAGGCGACTCAGCGGCCATCGCCGCGAAGGAGGCCGAGGAGGCGAGGTCGGAGGCAGGCGCGCTCGGGGCCTCGGACGCGATTGGCGCCGGGGGGCTCGATCGGCCGAGCCTTGAGTTCCTCGCTGCCCTCGTCGAGGGAGGCCTTCGCGCGCCGCTCGGGAGCTTCGAGAACGCCGCCTTCGCGGTCTCCGAGATCGAGCGCGCGCGCTCGGGCGAGCGAGGCGCGCAGACCGGAGCGCAAGGCGGCGGCCTGGCCATCCTCTCGGGGCTGGGACGCTACGCCTACCGCTCCCCCTTGGACGGAAGCCTCCAGCCCTACAGCCTCTACCTGCCGGAAGGCTACGATTCGGCCAAGCGCTACGCCCTCCTCGTCGCCCTGCATGGGGCGGGCGGCGACGACTTCGAGATGGCCTCGAGCCTCGCGTCGGCGCGCCCCAAGGACACTATAGTCCTCGCGCCCTTCGGACGCGGGGACTCAAGCTACGAGTCCACGGGCGAGAGGGACGTCCTCGACGCCGTCGACCTGGTGGAATCGCGTTATGCGATCGATCAGGATCGAGTCTATCTCACCGGCCGCTCCATGGGCGGCTTCGGGACCTGGAGACTGGCCCAGCTCTACCCGCGCCGCTTCGCCGCCATCGCCCCCTTCGCCGGCTGGACGGGCCTCGACTGCCTGGAGAACCTGTCCTCGATCCCCGTGCTCGCGGTCCATGGGGACGCTGATCCCATCGTCCCCATCGGCGGCGACGCGTCCGCCGTCCAAAGGCTCGAGTCCCTGGGCGCCCAGGTCCGCTTCGACGTGCTTCACGGCGCTGGCCACGACGCCTTGGGAGCCTGGACGGCCGCCTCGGGCACGGGGAGGCTCTTCGACTGGCTGCGAGGCAAGGTCAAGGCGCGTTGGCCGGCAGAGGACCGAGTGAGGACTACGATGGCCCGCTACGGACGCGGGACCTGGGCGGCGATACTGGGCTTGGAACGACCGCTCGAGCTCGCCGCCCTCGACGCCAAGATCCTCGACGAACGGCACGTAGCAGTGGAGACCCGCAACGTCTCGGTCTTCGAGCTCGACCTGCGCCATCCCGCCCTGGCCAAGTCCGGCCGGGTGATAGTCCTCGCCGACGGGATCGACATCGCCGTCGACGCCCGCTCGCCGGGCGCGAGGTTCGAGCACGGCGCCGACGGCGTTTTCGCCAAGGCCGCGGCGCGCAAGGCCGCGGCGCCCGAAGCGGCGAGGCCCGCCAACGACGGATCCGGCCTAGCCGCCCTCTTCCAAGGGAAGCTTCGCGTAGTCTACGGCACCAAGCGACGGGCCGCCGACAACGAGGCGGTCGCGAGGGAGATCGCCGACTGGATTGGCGGGAGCGGCGGCAATGATGTCAAGGCATCGGCGGCGATCGGCGGGGCCGGCAGCTTCGAGGTCGTCCCCGACTCAGCCTCGAGCCCGCGCCTCGAGGCCGAGGCCTCGACGCTCTTAATCGGTTGGCCGGAGGACAACTCGGCGCTTTCTCGCGTGGCCGGGAAGTTGGCGGTCCAGATCAAGGGAGGGAAGGTCGAGATCCCCGGAGCCCAGGCTCGCGGCAGGGGCATCCTCCTCGTGTGTCCCAACCCCGAGGCGCCAGGAAGGCTCATGGGCGTGCTCGCCTTGCCGGTGCAAGGCAAGGAAGCCGCCGAATACGCCCAGATCCTCGCACGGCAGCTTCGCGGGGCGGGGGCGAATTCGGGACTCTGCGGCTTCGGGACTCCGGACGCCGTGATATGGGACGGCTCGCTCAAGCCGGTGTGGGCGGGATTCTTCGACTGGAGATGGGAGAAGCTCTCGCCTCAGGAGGACGGCGAGAGCTAGGCCTCGAGGCTCGCGGCGAAGCGGAATGTGCAGGTCAGCCCCGTCCCCGATTCGAAGGAGAGGCTTCCGAGGAGTTGGCCCTCCGCGAGCGCGAGGATGGTCTGCAGTCCCATGCCGCCGTCGCGCCTGTAATCGAAGCCGGCCGGGAAGCCTACGCCGTCGTCGGCGACGCGGATTTCGATCAGCCCGTCCTCGAGCTCCTTCACGCTGAGCGAGATCGAGCCCTTCCTCCCTCCGGGGAATGCGTACTTGATCGAGTTCGAGATGAGCTCGTTGAGGATGAGGGCGCAGGGGATCGCGCTGTCGATGGTCACCGGGGGATCGTCCATGTCCTTCAGGTCGAGGGCGATGCTGGCGCCCAGGCCGTAGCTCTGGACGAGATAGGCGGCGAGGTCCCTCACATAGTCGCCCAGCCTGATCCTCGAGAGATCCTCGGTATCGTAGAGTTTTTCGTGGACGAGGGCCATCGCATTGATCCTGTTCCTGGCCTCCTCGAAGCCGCGCTTGATCGCCGGGTCCTTGCTCTCGTTGGCTTGGAGGTTGAGGAGGCTGATGATGACGCTCATGTTGTTCTTGGTCCGGTGGTAGAGCTCGCGGAGAAGGGTCTCCTTCTCGCCGACGGCTCGCCTAAGGCTGTCCTCGGTCCTTTTGCGCGCGCCGATATCCCTGCAGAGCGTCACGATCACGGGGGTTGCCCCAGAGGTGACCAGGGTCGCGTTGATCTCTATCGGGGTCGGCCGCCCCGCCAAATCCACGTAATCGACCTCGAGGTTGCGGGCCATGCCGGTATCTAGGCACCTCTGCACTTCGATCGCGTTTCGCGCTCGATCCTTCTCGGCAGTCCATTCGATGACGCTCCTACCCAGAATATCCTGTAGCTCCCGGCGTCCGGTGAGTCTCAGGTACTCCGCGTTCGCGTCGAGAACCCGCCCCGCGGCGTCGAGGATGACGTATCCGGTATTCGTGGTCTCGACGAGGCGCCGGTACTTCTCCTCGCTTTCCGCGAGCTCGCGTCTCGTGTACTCGTAGTAGAGCAAAATCATGCCGAGCCCGGTGAGGATGGCGATTATCGCCGTTATCCAGAAGCCCCACAGGCTCCACGTGGGGGAGCGATTGAGGATCGGATAGTCGAATTTATGGAGCCCCCAGATGATCAGGCAGATCACGACGGTTATCCTGCCCGCCCTCGGCAGCTTCCTGTTCCGCGAGAATGCGATTCCCGCGGCTATAAGCATGGCGCCGGGAGGACAATGGGAGAGCACGGCTCGGAGGCCTGGCCCTGCGCCGAGCCACGCCGCCGCGGCGAACCCGAGACAATAGATCGCGCTCGCGCCGAGGAGATATCGCGAGCGGGGCCTGCCGATGAACAGGAGCGCTCCATCGAGGAAGGCCACCGCGGAAAAGATCTCGCAGATATCGGCCATTACGGGAAGAATCCGCGATTCGGAGAGGATCGAGGAAATGAGGAGCATCAGGAGCCGCGCCGAAAACAGAATCCAGCCGAGTACCCAGGACCTGAGGAAGGGGTAGGCATTGAGCAGGTAGAGATAACGGAAGATCAGGGCGACCGCCGAGATCGCGAGCCAGACGCTTAAGTACGTTTGAACCGGAGACATCTCGCCTCCTCGGCGATGGGGGGATTCCCTCCGGCCATCGGCCTACACGATGCCAGCCTCGGTTGCTCCCCCCGCTCGGTCCCTCAACGCCAGTCGGAGTGGAAGACCTCGCCTCGGGGCCTATCGACGCGCTCGTAGCCCGAGCCCTCGCGGGAGTCGCGCAGGGCGACGATCATATTGGACGGCAGCCAGGTGCTGCGATATCCGTCGTAGTAGGCAATGGCCGCCGTAAGGCCTGGCGCGTGGAGCCCGCCTTCGACGCAGTGGGCGCAGACCTTGCGGAGACAGGGGAAGGCCGGATCCAGCGAGGACTTCATCCTCGCGTCGAGGATGATGCTCTCCTTGGGACCGCAGCGCAGGCGAGCCTCGGCGGCGAGCACGGCGACCGCCGAGGAGGGATCGGCGAGCGCCGCGGCCGCGCTCACGCCGTCCAGGCCGGCGGCGGCGAGGATCGCGTAGGCCTCGGCGTAGGCCAGCGAGAACGCGGCCACGAGGGCCCGCCTGAGCAACTCGATCATCGCGTGACGATCGCCGGTGGGAGCCGCCTTGGGCCCGCTGAGCAGGGCGCTCGCGTCTACGCGCTCGTCCTTCATGCGCGAGATGCAGGAGGAAAAGGCGGACTGGGAGACTATCGGCGCGGGAACGCGCAACTCGAGGGCCAGGGTCGCCGCGTCGCGGCAGAGCTCGGGCCCCCTCGTCACGTCAAGGACCTTCTCGATGAGGGGGCGGCCGTCCTCGTCCCTGAGTCCGAGGACGTCCGCGGTGGCGGCGACGAGCGGATCGGCGAGCTCGCCTCGTCCCCACTCGGAGAAGACCGTACGCATCTCGTCATGGCTCGCCCTGATGGACGATTTGAGGATGCTGTAGGCCTCGGCCGCCAGCTCGAGCTTGACGCCCTCGACGGCCCTGGACACCGCCTCGCGCGCGTACGCGCCCTTCTCCATGGGCGAATGCCTGTCAGCTGGGAATGATGGCTTCCGTCGGGCAGACCGAGGCGCAGCTTCCGCAGTCAGTGCACTTGGCTGGATCGATCCAGCGAAGGCCGTCCTTCTCGCTGATTGCCTCGACGGGGCACTCCGGCTCGCAAGCTCCGCAATTAACGCACGCGTCGGTGACCTTATAGGCCATTGGGTACCTCTCCTCTATGGGGTTTCGACCGAGTATAGCATCCCGCCCCTCGATAGGCAAGGACGAGCATGGACTCACGGCAAAACACGACGAAGGCTTCAACCCCGACCACTGCATGTTGCCCACAGGGGATATTCAATGGAGCTTTCAATGCGAGCAAATCGTGCTGTCATCGATCGAAGGTATCTGCGGCGCAAATCGGCGACTGGCGAGGAGGAGCCGGATCCTCAGGCAGGCCGTTGACAATGCTCCCTGGCCTTTTCCAGCACAGTGATGGAATCCATCCATCCCGCCGAACGCGACACGGCAATTCTTTCCTGGGCGCACCAGGCTATCCATCGAGGGCATTCCTCAGAAGAGCCGACTCACCGGGGTAGGCCTGAACGAATTTCTCCCCGTTCTTTCCGGTCCCCGGCAGAAGGCCGTAGTGGATGGGCGCGGTTATTATCGCGCCGAGACCCCGAGCGGCCTCGACCCCCGCCTTGACGGTGAAGGTCACAAACCCGGCGATGGGCATGAGAGCCAGGTCGGGCCTCATCCCGACCAACTCGGTCCCGGAATCCGTGTCACCGCAGTGGTAAACCCGAAACCCGTCGAAGTCGAGGAGGTACCCGACCCAGCCCTTGGATCGAGGGTGGGGAAAGCCCCGGCGGTTGTAGGCCGGAAAGCACTTCACCTTGACCTCGTCTATGACAGCCTCATCCCCGACGGCCATCACGCGCGTAGCGACAGCCGACAAGTCTTTCGGCGCCACCACGTGGGTATCGGGTTTCCGGATTTTGGCGAGGGCCTTGGGATCAAAGTGATCGCCGTGGGGATGGGTCAGGAAGACATAGTCTGCAGGCAACGGATCGGCAGGCAGAAAAGACGGGTCGATGTAGATCCTTTTGCCGGCCGCGGTGGTGATGAGAAAGCCCGCCTGCCCGAGCCAGAGGACCCGCTCGGCTAAGAACTTGCGCAACGACTGAATGTCCATCGATTTTGCCTCGCTTCCTTTCGGAATCACTCCGAGATGCCTTCCAAAATATCGGCGCCTTCGGTCTCCCGCCGCTCAAGCGCCTGGGGCAGTGAGAGAGGAAGTCTCATGGCGGCTGCGAACAAAAGCGCGTGCAAGGCGCAAAGGAGGAGAAACACCGCGGTATAGGGACCGAGCGCGGCGCCGCCTAGATGGGCCGATGCCAGTCTCCATCCGAGGAACGTCGCGCAAAGAGTCGTTAGGGTCGGCCCCCCAAGGCGCTGAACGATATTGAAAGCCGTCGTCGCCATCGGCAGTTCCTGCCGCTTGACCGACGCGTACGCAGACGCCGTCGACGGCATGCCGACCGCGCTCAAGCCCATGCCTCGAAAAAAGAGAGAGGACTCGAGTACGCCGAGAACCAGTCCATGGCTTGCCAGATAGAGAAAGGGCAGGGTCCCGGCAAACGCCAGAAGCGCGCCGCCGGCCGAAACCCTGCGGATGCCGAAGCGCTTCGTCAACGCGCCCAACAACGGGTAGCAGCACATCATCCCCAAGCCAAGAGGAGCCAGCAGCCAGCCTGTCCCGCTGGGCGAGAGACCGCAAGCGCGGATCAGATAGATCGGAACCAGCATCTGACCGGCAAACATGATCCCATTCGCCATGAACTGCGTGACGACGGAGGCGCGAAAGATTTTGCCCCTGAACAGACGAAGATCGATCAGGGCTCGGTCTCCTTTTTTTCCAGCGGTCGTGAAAAATGCCGCGAGCAGGGCAATGGAGACGATAAAGGCCCCAAGACCAGCGCGGTTGGCCAGATTGTCCGAGCCATAGAGGAAGAGCGCCAGAGCGGGCGACAAAAGCGCAAGCCCGGCCAGATCGAGGCTGCGCGGCCTCAGTTCCTCATGATCCTTCGGCAGAATGAGGACGGCCAGCACGACTGCCAGTACGCCGACCGGAAGATTTATCAGGAAAAGCCAGCGCCAGGAGGCGTATTGCAGAATCGCTCCCGCGATCACCGGGCCTAGGATCGGCGCGAACAGAATCGGCACGGCGGCATAGCCCATCACGCGCACCATATGTCTTCCCGCGTGGCGCGCCATCATCATCTGGGACATCGGAGCCAGCAACCCTCCGCTCATCCCTTGCAGCACGCGGAATCCGATCAGCGAGTATGCCGACCAGGAAAACGCGCACAGGACCGATGAAAGAGTGAATGCCGAGAAGCACCACAAATACAGAGCCTTGGCCCCGATCCGATCCACCAGCCAGCCGTTTAGCGGAAGCATCAGGGTCAGCGCCAGCAGATAGCCGCTCGTCACCCACTGGATCACCGCAAGGCTGCTGCGCAACTCCTCGGCGAGGGTCGAGAGAGACACATTCACGACCGTCGCATCGAGCTGCGCGAGAAACGAGCCGAGCACGACGACGGACGATATCTTCCAGATCGCCGGATCGAGCCGATCGCTTTCGCCGGGCGGATCGCCGGTGATCGCCATGAAGTCCTCCTCATCGGGATGATCCGATCGGCGTCGAGTAGCGCGAAAGGCCCGCGCGCTCGACACGGAACCCGCCTACGAATCCGCGAGGCGCTTGAGCAGTTCCAGGGCGCCTGCGAGCTTTTCCTGTTCCGCGGGCGAGAGTTCGTTTTGAATGGCGCGGAACAGCCAATCCTCCTTCGCCGCCCGATTGGCCTGGATCAGTTCCCGGCTGGCATCAGTCAGCGACAGGATCGTCCGCCTTCCGTCGGCCGGGTCGGGCGAGCCCTTCACGAGGCCGGCAGCCTCGAGCGCGGCAACCGTGGCGCCCATGGATTGAGGTCTCACGCCTTCAGCCCGCGCGAGCGCGCTCACCGTCGCGGGGCCATCGCGCTCCAAACGTATGATTACAGCCACTTGCGGCCAGGTGTAGCCGCCCAGATGGGTCTGTTCCCTTTGCCGGCGCTTCAGCTGGCTGATGAGGACCCGAAGCTCCCCTGCCAGGCTCGCGGCGCGCGAAGCTTCCGAACTGGCCGTCTTCTTGCTCACAGGTCGATCATAGCATATAAAAAGGCAAACTGTACAGTTACCTTCATTTTTTTTCGGACGGCGAAAACCTCTCTCCCGCCTCGGATAACGTGCTTCCATGTAGCCAGTTATCGGCGCTTTCGTAATAGAGGCGGCTTGCCTCGACCCCCGGTATCGATTACCCTCGAAGTGCAAGGCAAGAGCGAGGCTGCATGAAGAAGATCGTCTTCGCGATGATTGAGGCTGGAGGGGGACACAAGGCCCCGGCGAGGGCCGTGATGGAAGCTCTGGAGTCGGCCTACCCCGGCCGCTACGAGACGAGGATGATGGACTTCATAAAGGACATCGGAGCCGTCAAGGTCGACGCGGCTCACAAGCGGAGCTGGAAGATGCTCCTCGAGTACCCCACCCTGACCCATGTCATCTTCCAGGTCCAAAACACCATCGCCCCGGTCACTCGCGCCGTTCTCTACCGCACCATGGTCGCTCCCGCGGTCCGCGACGCGATGCGCTTCGTGAAACGGGAAAGGCCGGACCTCGTGTTCAGCACCCATTTCTTCGCCACGATGGCCCTGATCGAGGCGAGGCGCCGCTCGAGGCTGCATTTCACGATCGTGACCTATCAGACCGAGATGTTCACCTTCCACGCGCCCTGGAGGGTGCCCGAGACCGATTGGTACATCACGGCCTCCGGACGCGCCGCAGAATCGGCGGCACGGCACGGGATCGCCAGCGGGAAGATCCGGACCTTCCCCTACCCCATTCGGCCGAGCTTCCTTAGCTCGCGTCGCGGCCGGGCGGTCGTCGCGGCGGAGCTGGGCCTCGACCCGGACCGCAGGACCTTCCTCTTCAGCTTCGGCAATCAGGGGACGGGCCTGATCGGGCAGTACCTCCTCGCCCTCGACCTCCTCGGCATCCCGCTCAACGTCGTCGTCGTGGCCGGCCTAAACAAGTCCCTCGCCCAGAGGCTCAAGACCGCCCAGACCCTGCTCACCCACCTGCTCATCGTTCCCATAGGATTCGCCACGAACATGAACGAGCTCATCGACGCGGCGG
>Ga0181529_10002575_pt1 | contig 21561 bp, 20 predicted proteins | sample PEATcosm2014_Bin_36_FD_119763 | JGI IMG/M metagenome (GOLD analysis project Ga0181529, IMG submission 119763) | Peatland microbial communities from MTU Mesocosm Facility, Houghton, MI, USA - PEATcosm2014_Bin10_30_metaG | ecosystem: Environmental > Terrestrial > Soil > Wetlands > Peat | place... | reverse complement strand
TGGTGAGCCCGGTGGGACTCGAACCCACGGCCCCAAGATTAAAAGTCTCGTGCTCTACCACCTGAGCTACGGGCTCTCACGCAGTGTCTTCAGTCGTTCAGGCCAGTCTCCCAACGTTCGGGCCGGTCGCAAGCGCACAAGACAACGACCCTCCGGACGCGGCGGGCGGTTGGTATCAGAGTTTGGTATCGGCCGCCAGAACGGCCGCTCAGACCGCGCTCAGGGCCGAGAGATCGATTCCATTGCGGAAAACGACCGTCGCCGACACGGGCCACAGAACGAACCCCTTGGCGGCCACGCCGGGCAGCCACGCCGACAAGCCGTCCAGCGTCTTCGGATGCGGATGGCCGATGGTGATGGCGTAGCCGCGGTGGCGGGCGATTTGCTCCACCCGTTCCAGTTGCTCCAGCACCGAACAGTTGCTGTGGATCGGGTCGAGGAAGATATCGTTGCCCGCCGCCGGCACTCCGGCCTGCAAGGCGCAGGGCAGGCCCTGACTGTGCGCGATCACCACGCTGTCCAGAAACAGCATGCCCTGTCGGCGAGTCTCGGCCGCCACCAACGTCATCAGGGCGGCATCGCGGGTGGCCACGCTGCCCATGTGGTTGTTCAGGCCGACCGCGTCCGGCACCGCCGCGATGGCCGCGCGCAGACGCGCCAAGTTCACCTCCGGCGCCAGGTCGATGCGTAGCGGATCGGGACCAGTCTGTGACGTGCTGTTGGAAAACGACTGCATCGGCATGTGCAGCAACGTCTCGTGGCCATGGGCGGTCGCCCCCGCCACCTGTTCGGCCAGGCGCGGTGCGAACGGGAACCAGGCCAGCGTCAGCGGTCCGGGCAGCGCCACCGCGCGCTCGGTGCCCCGCATCACCCCGAGATCGTCGATGACGACGCTGATCACCGGCCTGCCGTCGGTTTGCGCCGGCGTCATCGCGTAACGGCGCCAGGGCGGCAGCGCGGCCGTGGCGGGGTAGGCCGGCACCGCCGGCGGCAAAATCGGCGTCGCGGGTGACATTGGCAGGGGCAGGCGCAGCGCCAATGGCGCATCCTGCGTCGCCAGCAAGGGCGAGGCCATCGCCATGGCCGTCATTGCGTTGCCCAGCAGACCCGCCACCACGACTCGTCGCCGCACAGCCATTCCGTCCGTATTCCTTCAGTCTCTTAGCGTCGCTTATGCATAAACCAGATTTCCCCGGCGATCTACCGCGTTGATGCCCGAAGCTGGCTGATTGGCGCTCAACTCGGCATCGCTGCGGTGCGGAAAGCGAAGACCCGCGCCTGATGTCGCGCGCAGGTCGGCGGCGCAATCCACGTCACGCAGCCCGCGCAGCAGGACGACCCGGCGCCCCCTGAAATTCGCCAGCGTATCGGCAAGCGCGTGCGGGCTCGACCAGCGCACCCCGGCGAAGGGCCGCGCCGGACGCAGCGGACCCAGCGCCACCAGCCAGTAGCCGCCATCCGCGGCCGGGCCGAAGCAGGCGTGCGCGCCGCCGAGCGCCCGGAATGCCGCCGCCACGTCGGCGGTGCCGAGACCAGGGATGTCGCAGCCCACCACCGCGGCCCGGCGCGCCCGGCTGAGCGCGCGGTGCATGCGCGCGCCCAGGTCGCCGGCACCCTGCCCCACCACCGCGACGCCGCGCGGGCGGGCAACACGGGCACGATCGGGGGTGACCGCCAGCACGGTCGCGAAACGCCGGTCGGCGGTAAGCTGGCGCAACAGCCGCGCCAGCGTGGCGCGATGGAAGCGTAGCGCCGCGCGCTCCCCGATCTCGCGGGCCAGGCGGCGCTTCACCGTGCCCAGGCGCGGCGCGCGGGCGAACACGAAGACGGTGTCCCTCATGCGTAAAGCCGTGCGATGAGCCGTGGCGGCACGCCGGCGACGTAAAGCGCCAGGCAGGCCAGGTTGCGGGCGGATCGCCGCCACCAGCCGTCCCGCTCCCACCGCGCCGCCGAGCTGACGGCCGCGACGTCCAGCCCGGCCAGCCGGCGCCGGCCCAACCGGCGCACCAGATCGACATCTTCCATCAGCGGCAACGAGCCGATGCCGCCCACCGAGTCCAGCAGCGCCCTGGCGATCAGCAGGCCCTGGTCGCCGTAAGGCAAGGCCAGGCGGCGACAGCGCCAGGCGACCAGTTTCTCGAGCCGGCGGGCGCGCGGATCGGCCGAGTCCAGCGCAAAGCGGAAATAGGCGGCCCGGCCCGGACCCCGCGCCATGAACGCCGCCGCCGCCGTCGCCCACCCCGTCGCGAGGCAGGTGTCGGCGTGCAGCAGCAGCAGCCAGTCGCCGCGCGCTACGGCGACGCCGGCGGCGATCTGCGCGCCCCGCCCGCGCGGCGCCGTCACCACCCGCGCGCCGAGCGCGATCGCGACCGCCACGGTTGCGTCCGTGCTGGCGCCATCGGCCACCACGACCTCGGCCGGCGCCTCGCCCAGCGCCGCCAGCGTGGCCGGCAGCGTGGCGGCGGCATTCAGCGCGGGAATGATGACCGAGAGTTCCAGGGAGAGTTCCTACTTTGTTCTTGACTGATCCACAGGCTTCCCACAGGTTAGGCCGTGAACGGACGGGGAACAACACCATGCGGCATCACACCTACGCGGAAGTGACCGACCTGGCCCGTGAACTGGACCCGGCGGAGATGGCAGCGCTCGAACGCGCCGGCGTGCCGGACCCGCCGGCGGATCCGCCGCGCACCCAGCGCTGCCGCGGTGTGCCGGCGATCCCGCCCGCCCCCTCGCCGGAGGCCGGCGCATCGCGCGTGCGCAAGGGCCGCGGCGCCACGATCAACCCGCCCAACCGGTTCGAACGCCAGGAGGCCGCCCCCTTCGACGACGGCTGGGCCACGCTCGCCGCCGACATCGCGACGCTGCCGCCGCTGCCGACCACGTTGACCCGCGATTCCAGCCGCACCGTCATCGCCTGGAACCAGTCGCCCGATATCGGCTTCGACCGCGCCGTGAACCCCTACCGGGGCTGCGAACACGGCTGCGTCTACTGCTACGCGCGGCCGTCGCACGCTACCCTCGGCTACTCGCCCGGGCTCGATTTCGAAACCAAGCTGACCTTCAAGCCCGACGTGGCGGAACTGCTGGAGAAGGAACTGCGCAAGCCCCGCTACGTCGCCCGCACGCTGGCGCTGGGCTCGAACACCGACCCCTACCAGCCGGTCGAACGGACGCTCAAGCTGACCCGCGCGGTGTTGCAGGTGTTGGACCGGTTCAACCACCCGGTCAGCATCGTCACCAAGTCGGCCGGCGTGCTGCGCGACCTCGACATCCTGCAATCGCTGGCGCGGCGCGACCTGGTGCGGGTGCATCTGTCGGTGACCACGCTGGATACCGCGCTGGCCCGGGTGATGGAGCCGCGCGCCGCCACCCCCGCGCGCCGGCTACAAGCGGTGGAAGCGCTGTCGCGCGCCGGGGTGCCGACCGCGGTGCTGGCGGCGCCGATGATCCCCGGACTGAACGACGCCGAGATGGAAAGCATCCTGCAAGCCGCCGCCAAGGCCGGTGCGCGTTACGCCGGCTACATCCTGCTGCGCCTGCCGCACGAGCTGAAAACCATCTTCGTCACCTGGTTGCAGGAACACTTCCCCGACCGCGCCAGCCGCGTGCTCGAACTGATCCGGCAGACCCGCGCCGGCGCCCTGAGCGACGCCAAATTCGGCCGGCGCTTCACCGGCACCGGCGTCTATGCCGATCTGCTGGCACGCCGCTTCGACCGGGCGGCAAGACAGTGGGGATTGCTGGACCAGGGCGAACTGGACGGCTCCCGCTTCGCCGTGCCCGAGGACACACGACACAACACGGCAGCGGCGCAGATGTCGCTGTTCTGACGCCGCCGCCCCAGGGCGGGGCGTACCGACGCCCCGCATAAGTAAGTTCCACAGGGAGACGGAGAGGCGGGAAGAAGGATTCCTGGTGCGAAGCGCCTGAATCTTGCTCCTCTCTGCCTCTCCGTCTCCCTGTGGAACTTACTTTCTTTCTGCGCGCCCTGCTATTGGGTGGGGCCTGGGACCGGCTCATGATTGCGCCGAGTCGGAGTTGGGACGTGTGATGGACTGGCAGGCAGCAGCGGTGGATGCGGGGCGGATCGCCCAGGCCTGGACGGCCGAGGGTGGGCCGGGCGGGGCGGTGTTGTTATTTGATGCCGACAGTCTGCGGGCCGAGGCCTGTGGCGGGTTGGCCAATCTGGAGCTGGCGCTGCCGTTCCGTGCCGACACCGCGGTGCGTTATGCCTCGATCAGCAAGCATTTTCTCGCCGCCCTGTTGCTGCGCGAGGGCGGGCTGGGGCAGTGCGAGGGCATGCCGGGGTTGGACGACTTCCTCGGCACCTATCTGGCGTTGCCGCCGGCGCTCGGTGCGGTGACGGTCGGGCGCGCGCTGGACATGACCTCCGGCCTGCCCGACGCGATGGAGACGGCCTGGCTGCTCGGCGTGCCGCCCAGCGCCACCCAGGGGCGGCACGCGCTGCTGGCCTTCCTGCAACGCCTGGACGGACTGAACTTCGCCTCGGGCACCGAGGTCTCCTACTCCAACACCGGCTACCGGCTGGTGCAGGCGGCGTTGGAGGCGAAGGGCATCGACTATGCCGCCGAGCTGCGCGAACGTTTCCTGCGTCCGCTCGGGCTCGGCATCCGGCTGCCCTACGACGAGACCGAGCCGGTGCCGGAACTGGCCGGCGGCTATTGGAAGTCGCCCGCGGGCTGGCGGCGCGGCCGCTATGGGCTGCACATTTCGGCCTCGGGCGGGCTGGCCGGCAGCGCGCATGACCTGGTGGGCTGGCTGCAGGCGCTGATGACCGGCCGGGCGCCCATCGGCGGGCTGTTCCCGAAGCTGGCGCGGCTGCGCACGCTGAGCGACGGGCGCACCACCGCCTATGGGCTGGGCCTGGCGCGGCATGCCCTGGCGGCGCGCGTCATGGTCGGCCATGGCGGCTCCTTGCCGGGCTTCAAGAACCATTTCCTGCTCGACCCGGAGGCGCGCGCCGGCGTGGTGGTGGTGAGCAACCGCGAGGACACCGACGCGGCGGGGGCTTCGTTGCGCGTGATGGCGGCGTTGCACGGCATCGCGCTGCCCCAGCCCGCGCGCGGCGTGTTGCCGGAGGGGCTGTATGCCATGCCGGGCACGCCGTTGTGGATGGAGCACGCCGCCGGCGTCGTGACCTGGCTCGGGGCGCAGGAGACCGTCTATCCGGACGACGAGGGCTGGGTCACCGGGCGCTCGGCGCATCTGCCGCTGCGGCTGCGCATGGAGGGCGGCGCGATCGCCGGCGAGGTCGGGCAGGTCGCGCGCCGGTTCGTCCCGGTGCCGGGCGGACTGGCGCCGGATGCGACCTGGGCGGGCGCCTGGGTGTGCACGGCGCAGCATGCCAGCTTCGACGTGGCGGTGGCGCGGGGCGAGGCGCGGCTGATCCTCGGCGCCGGCCCCTTGCTCGCGTCCCTGCCGCTGCACCCGATCGGCGAGGGGCGGGCGCTCGCCGAGCGCCGCGAAGGACCGTGGAGCCAGCGCGTCTGTCTGCAGTTCGGTCGCGACGAGGTGCGGCTGGTGACCAACCGCTCGCGGGTGCTGCGTTTCGTGCGGGCGGAGACGCTGAAAAAATAACGCTGGGAAACAGTAGCGCGGGGCCGCCGCGCCGCGTTATCCTGACCACATGAGTCAGGAATTCCCCCCGACGTCCAAGGAAGCGACGCCGCGTGCCATGCACGACATGGGCGGCGTTGCGAAATTCATGTGCCTGAAGGTAGACACCGAGCCGCACGCCCTGACCGCCTTCGACAAGGAGGTGGACGCCATCCGCCAGATCCTGGGGGACCGGGTGCTGATGTCGGTGGACGAGTTGCGCCGCGGCATCGAAGCGATACCGGAGGCCGACTATCATCGCCTGTCGTACTATCAGCGCTGGCTGCGCTCGATCGCCGGCACCCTGCTGGGCAAGGGCGTGCTGACCGAGGCGGAGTTGCGCGCCGCCCTGGAGGCACCGTGACGCTCGCCCCCGGCACCGTGGTGCGGGTGCGCGACGACTGGCCGGAGACGCGCGGTCCGTGCCACATCCGCACGCCGCACTATCTGCGCGGCGAGAGCGGCTCGGTGCTGCGCCATCTGGGCGACTTTCCCAACCCCGAGGAGGCGGCCTTCGCGCGGCCCGCGCCGTTGTGCCCGCTTTACCATGTGCGGTTCGACCAGCCCGCCCTGTGGGGCAAGGGATCGCCGGGCGACGCCGTGGTGGCGGAGGTGTTCGGCCACTGGCTGGAGGCAGCGGCGCCATGAACGTGCTGGAGGCCGACAGCGACCGCCTGCTCGTTGCCGTGCGCGCGCTGCTGGCGGCGAAGGGCATCGCCGGCGCGGACGAGATCGCCGCCCGCGTCCGCGCCACCGACGAGGCCACCCCCGCCCAGGGCGCGCGCATGGTGGCGAAGGCCTGGACCGACCCGGCCTATCGCGCGCTGATGCTGGCGGATGGCACGCGCGCCGCCGAGGCGCTTGGCATCCCGATGCGCGGACTGCCGCCGCTTGGCGTGCTCGCGGACACCCCGGACTTGCACCACCTGGTGGTGTGCACGCTGTGCTCTTGCTATCCGCGCGCCGTGCTGGGCTACCCGCCGTTCTGGTACAAGTCGGCGGCGTACCGGGCGCGCGCGGTGCGCGATCCGCGTGGCCTGCTGGCGGAATGGGGCACCATCCTGCCTTCGGGCGTGAAGCTGACGGTGGTGGACAGCACCGCCGAATACCGCTGGATGGTGCTGCCGCTGCGCCCGGCCGGCACCGATGGCTGGAGCGAGCCGCGCCTGGCCGCACTCGTGCGCGAAGGCGACATGATCGGGGTGACGATCCCGGCGGTCAGCGCAACACGTAGCGAACCGGCTTGCTGAGGGTGGCCTGGGGCGGGTCGCTGTCGAGCGGGGCGGCGGGCAGGCGGACGTGGCGGAACATCGCCCGGGTGGCGTCGTCGAGTTCGTCGTAGCCGGAGCCGCGCAGCACCACGAAGTCGAGCAGCTGTCCGTCGTGCGCCACGGTCAGGCGCACCAGCACGGCGCCCTGTTCGCCGCGGCGGCGCGAGTCCTCGGGGTAGTCGAGATGCGCGTCGATCCAGGCATCGAGCGCGCCGACCCAGGCGTTGCTGGGGCCAACGACCGAGGGACCGGGCGCTGGCGCCACGGCGGCGGGCGCGGCCTCGGCCATCGCCGGCTCGGCGGACACGGCGGGGGCCTGGCGGGCCACGGCGCGTGGCGGTGCCCGGCGAGGCGGCGCCTCGGCATGCATCGGCTCGGGGGCAACCGGCGGGGGTTCGGCGGGCGCGGCCTGGGGCGGGGCCGGCGCCGGCTCGGGGGATGGCGCGAAGGCGAGATCGACCGCGATCGGCGACGGCGCCTGGGCGGGCGGGGCGACGTGCCCGAGCAGCAAAACCGCCGCCGCCGCGGCGGCGTGCAACACCACCGAGGCGGCAGCGGGAAGAGCAAACCGGCCTATGCGGATGGGTTCCATGCGCGGGCGAAACCGGTCGGGATGCGCGTCATTGTTTGGAAAAATCCACCAGCGCCGCGAACCCGCTCTCGGTGCCGAAGGCCAGTTGCGCGCCGTCCGCGCTCCAGGCCAGGGCGGACACCGGGCCACGACCGGGGCCGCAGACCGGCAGGATGCGGGCGGAGCCGATATCGGCCAGCACGACCAGCCCATCGGAAAAGCCGGCCGCCACCGCCTCGTGCTGCGGGTGGCAGGCCACCATCGTGCAGATGACCCCCTCGTCGCCGCCGGCCAGTTCGCTCGGCGCGCGGCCCATCGGTCCGCCGCCGGAGAACGGCCACAGCACGATGGCCTCGGCGCCGGAGGTGGCCAGCCACTTGCCGCTGCGAGTGAAGCCGAGCGCCTGCGTCTTGCCCGGGTAGCCGGTCATGCGCATGTGCTGGCCATCGGTCAGGCGCCAGCCGTGCAGCGCGTTCTCCTGCATGGCGGTGACCACGTTGTCGCCGTTCGGGCTGATGGCGATGCCCGTGTGGCTGCCCTTCCACTCCAGTTTTCGCGCGCTGTCCGTCTTGGCGGCGACGAACCACAGGCTGGCGCCGTTGTAGTGCGACGCGCCGACGCGCTTTCCCTTGGCGTCGAACACCACGCCGGTGACGCTGGACGGGTGATCCAGCACCTTCAGCTTCTTCCCCGCGCCATCGAACAGGTGCACCTGGCGGCCGACCGTGCAGGCCAGCAGCCCGGTCCTGGCGTCGGCGAAACTGGCGACATGCTCGACCCATTTCATGCCGAATCCGGCGATGTCCTCGGCCGTCTCTCCGGTGCGGCGGAGTTTGCCGTCATCGCCGCCGGACAGATAGCCCCCCGGCCCAACGTCCGGGGCAAGCGCCAGGACGGCGCCGTCGTGCACCGCCACGACGCGCCAGCGGCCGCCGGCGCGGGGCGCGATGTGCAGGGTGCCGTCGCCCAACGCGAAGGCCGCCGTGGCGCCACCACGCGCGAACGCCGCGGCGACGACGAAAGCGCCGAGGTCGTGCGACACGCCGCGCGTTTGCAGGATATGGTCGGCGGTGACGGTGGCGCTCATCGCTTCAACCGGCCCGGCAGCTCTCGAAGCCGCGCCGGAGTTGCGGGCGGTTGAGATTGCGGCCGATGAAGACGATCCGGCTGGTGTGCGCCTCGCCGTTCTTCCAGGGACCGATGAAATCGCCGTCGGCCATCATGTGCACGGCCTGGAAGGCGAAGCGGCGGTCCTCGCCGGCGTAGGCCAGGATGCCCTTGGTGCGCAGCAGGTCGCCGCCGCGCTCGGCCAGCAGGCCACCGATCCAGGCGTTGAACCGCTCGGGATCGATCGGGGTCTCGACCTCGAAACTCACCGAGCCGACGTCGTCGTTGTGCTCGTGCTCGTCGTCCTCGAGGAAGTCCGGGTGCTCGGCGAGCACGCGCTTGAGATCGAAAGCGCCCTGGTCGAGCAGTTCGGCGATCGGCACGTTGGCGCGCTGGGCACGATGGATCTTGGCGAACCGGTTGATCTTGCGGATCGCCGCTTCCACGGTCGCGAGTTCGTCCGGGGTTACCAGGTCGGTCTTGTTGAGGACGATGACGTCGGCGAAGGCGATCTGCTCGGCGGCCTCGTGGCTGTCTTCCAGCCGCGGCAGCAGGAATTTGGCGTCCACCACGGCGACGACGGCATCCAGCCGGGTCTTGGCGCGCACCGTGTCATCGACGAAGAAGGTCTGGGCGACCGGGGCGGGGTTGGCGAGCCCGGTGGTCTCGATGATGATGCCGTCGAACCGGCCGCGCCGCTTCATCAGGCCGCCGATGATGCGGATCAGGTCGCCGCGCACGGTGCAGCAGATGCAGCCGTTGTTCATCTCGAAGACTTCCTCGTCGCTATCGACGACGAGGTCGTTGTCCACGCCGAGTTCGCCAAATTCGTTGATCACCACGGCGTATTTGCGGCCATGGTTCTCGCTGAGGATGCGGTTGAGCAGGGTCGTCTTGCCGGCGCCGAGATAGCCGGTCAGCACCGTGACAGGCACCTGTTCCAGCACTGCATCCGCCATGGTCATTCGCTCCGAATCTGCCGTTGGGGTCGATTATATAGGGCCGCCCTGCCCCGCCGGCCATGCGGCCAGGATTTCGCTGCGCAGCGCGTCGAGCCGGGCTATCCCGCGGCTCACGTCGTAATCCCGCGCCCGCGCCCGCCCGGCCTCGCCCAGCGCCGCGCGCCGGGCGGCATCGCCGGCGACCGCGCGCAGGGCGGCGGCGAGGTTCTCCGGATCGTCCGGATCGATCGTGACGGCCGCGCCCGCGGTGAACTCGCCAAGCCCGCCGCGCGGCGAGACCAGCAGCGCCGCCCCGGCCGCCATCGCCTCCAGCGCGGTCAGGCCAAACGGCTCCGGCCAGCGCGAGGGCACCACCACGATCGCGGCGCGGGCCATCGCCGCCAGTACCTCGTCATGCGGCCGGTAGCCCAGCATGGCGACGCTGGCCCGCGCCGCCTCGGGGCGCAGCGCAAGGATGAAGCCGGTGTCCGGACTGTCCGGCCGGAACCGGTCGGCGCCGATCATCTCCGCCCGCCAGCCCTCCAGATCGGGCAGCGCAAGGGCGCAGGCACGCACGAAAGTGTCGGCCCCCTTGTCGCCGACGATCCGGCCAGCGAACAGGATCACGCGCTCCCGCTCGGCCGGGGACGCCGGCACCAGCGCCAGGTCGACCCAGTTCGGCACCACCACTGGCGGACGCGCCGGCGCCGCCACCCCCTCCAGCAGCCGCCCGCGCAGCCAAGCCGACGAGGTGCCGATCCGCGCCAGCGCCGCCAGCATTCGTGCCCGCTCGGCCGGCGAGGCGCCGCCGCGCATTCCCTGCGGGTCGTTGTTGAGGAACGCCCAGACCGGGACGGCCGGAAAGCGGCGGGCCAGGAACAAAGCCAGGTCGAGGCGGTTGTGCACCTCGATCAGCGCCGGGGCCAACCGGCGCAGTGCCGCCGCGACGCCGCCGGCATAGCGGCGGTTGCGCCCCAGCGGCAGCCAGGAGAGGCGGACCGGCCGGAAGGTCACATCATCGAACGGGGCGGCCTGCGGCACGCCGAGCACCACTGCGGCGAACCGATCGGTCGCCGCCGCGGCGTGTGCCAGCAAGCCGATGGCGCCGGTGCGGCCGGGCGCGAAACCCTCCCGCGGCGGCAGCACGACGGCGACCGTATCATTGCGCATGCTCGCTCTGTAGCGCGGATGCGCCGTGACGGCGACGCCGTTCGGTCGCATATCAAGTCCCCGCCCATGGACCGTCCCACGATGATTCTGCCCCGCCTCTGCTTCTTCCTGCAGCTCGCCGCCACCGCCATCGGCCTGACGGTGCTGCTGGCCGCCGCGCTGGCGATGGGCGGCTGGACGCCGGTGAAAATCCTGATCCTGCTGTGCTTCCTCGGCGTGGCGCCGTGGCTTGGGGTGTGCGTCGGCAACGCCGTCCCCGGATTTTTCATCCGCGTGCTGGCAGCTCGCCCGGCGCGCGCGGTGCTGCCGGTGGCGGGCGACATCGACCACGCCCCGATCGCCGCGCGCACCGCGCTGGCCGTGACCGTCCGCAACGAGACCATGGACGACGTGCTGCCGCCGCTCGCACGCCTGCTGGACGGGTTGGCGGCGGCGGGCGTGGCCGACCGGTTTTCCCCCTTCATTCTCTCCGACACGTCCGACCAGGCGCTGGCGGCGGCCGAGGAAGCGGCGCTGGCGGCCTTCCCGCACCCCGTCCGCTACCGGCGGCGGCGCGACAACGCCGGCTTCAAGGCGGGCAACGTGATGGAGTTCCTCGACCGCCACGCCGAGGGGTTCGAATTCGCCGTCATGCTGGACGCCGATTCCGAAATGTCGGCCGACGCGGTGCTACGGCTGGTGCGCATCATGCAGGCCGCCCCGCGCATGGGCATCGTCCAGCACCTGACCGTCGGCCGGCCCGCCGATTCGGCTTTCCCCCGCATGTTCCAGTTCGGCATGCGCGCCGGCATGCGGATCTGGGCCACCGGCCAGGCGTTCTGGCAGGGGGATGCGGGACCGTACTGGGGCCACAACGCCATCCTGCGCATCGCCCCGTTCAGGGAACACTGCCGGCTGGAGCGCCTGCCCGGGGGCACGGAAATCCTGTCGCACGACCAGGTGGAAGCGGCGCGGCTGCGGGCGGCGGGCTGGGGGGTCTGCCTATGGGCGGAAGAGGAAGGCTCGACGGAGGCCAATCCGCCGGCGCTGCCCGAGTTCCTGCACCGCGACGCGCGCTGGCTCGCCGGCAACCTGCAATACCGCCACCTGCTGGCGCTGCCGGGCCTGCGCGCGATGGGGCGGTGGCAACTGGTCCAGGCCATCCTGCTGTTCACCGGCGCGCCGCTCTACGTGGCGATGCTGGCGCTGGCGGCGCTGTCGGTGGCGGCCGGCGGCGGGCAGGCGGTCGGGCGGGGACCGCTGCTCGCCCTGGCGCTCGCCTGGACGCTGGCGATCTACAGCCCGAAGCTGCTGGGCTACGCCGAGGTGCTGCTGTCTCGCGACCTTCGCGCGCGCTATGACGGGGCGGCGCGGCTTCTGATCGGAGCCGCGTCCGAGTTCGTCTTCACCCTGCTGCTGGACGCGCTGTCGCAGGTGCACAAGACGATCGCCATGATCCGCCTGGCGCTGGGCGCGCGACCCGGCTGGTTGCCGCAGAACCGTTCTGTTCGCGGGGTTGGTTGGGGCGAGGCGGCGCGAATGTTCTGGCCGCACACGGTCTTCGGCTTGGTGGTATTTTCCGCCTTTGCCAGTTCGTCCTGCGCCGCGGTGCTATGGGCGCTGCCCTTCGCGGGGGGATTGCTGGCGGCGATCCCGTTCTGCGTCCTGAGCGCCGATCCCCGGGTGTCGGCCTGGTTGCGGGCGCACGGGATAGCGGCGGTGCCGGAAGAAATCCGTCTCAGCCCGCCTCGTTGAGATGGCAGGCGCTGCGGTGACCCACGCCGACCGGCCGCAGTACCGGCGCCGCCTCCCGGCACCGCGGCATGGCGTGCGGGCAGCGCGGGTGGAAGTGGCAGCCCGGCGGCGGGTCCAGGGGGCTCGGAATTTCGCCGGTGATGGCGGTGAACCGCCGCTTGCGGACATCGATGCGGGGAATCTCGGCCAGCAGCGCCCGCGTGTACGGGTGGTTGGCATGAGCGAAGATTTCCTCGGTCGGCGCCTCCTCGACGATGCGGCCGAGATACATGATGATGACGCGGTCGGACAGGTGCTCGACCACGCCCAGATCGTGGCTGATGAACAGGTAGGTGAGGTCCAACTCGGCGCGCAGATCCATGAACAGGTTCAGGATCTGCGCCTGGATCGAGACGTCCAACGCCGCCACCGCCTCGTCGCAGACCAGGAATTCGGGCTGCACGGCGAGCGCGCGGGCGATGCCGATACGTTGCCGCTGGCCGCCGCTGAACTGATGCGGGTAGCGCCGCTTGAAGGCCGGGTCGAGTCCGGCGCGGCGCAACTGCGCATCGACATAGGCATCGAACTGGCCGGGCGGGATCATGCCGTGCACGCGCGGCGCCTCGCCGACGATCTCGGCCACCTTCATGCGCGGATTGAGGCTGGCGTAAGGGTCCTGAAAAATCATCTGGACCTTGAGCTTGGCGGCGCGCGCCGCGTGTGCATCCAGAGTGGTGAGGTCTTGGCCCTTGAACAGCACGGCCCCCGCGCTCGGCGGCAGGATGCCGGCGACCATGCGGCCGAGCGTCGATTTGCCGCAGCCCGACTCGCCGACCAGCCCGACGACCTCGCCCTTGCGCACCACCATGTCGACGTTGTCGACCGCGCGCACCACCTCGTCCCTGACGGTGCCGCCAAACGCAACCCGCGCCCGCCGCGCCAGCCGGCCGGCCAGGTCGAATGTCTTGCCGAAGCGCCGGGAAACGCCGCGCAGCTCGATGACGGGATCGGCGGCGGTCATGCCACCACCTCCAACTGCGGATGAAAGCAGCGCAGCGCGCGGTCGGGCACGGGATGGGTGATGGCGGGTTCCGTCCCGCAGGCCTCGCTCGCCCGCGGGCAGCGGGTGCGGAAAGCACAGCCGGCGGGCAGGTTGAGCAGCGAGGGCGTCATGCCAGGTATCTGGCGCAGCCTGCCGCCGCGCCGGTTGCGGCTGGGCACGCTGCCGATCAGCCCGGAGGTATAGGGATGCATGGGCTCGTCGAGCACCGCATCGACGCCGCCGGTCTCGACGATGCGCCCCGCGTACATCACCGCGATTTCGTCAGCCAGCCCGGCGACCACGGAAAGGTCGTGGGTGATCCAGATCAGCGCGGTGCCGTGCTCGCGGGCGAGTTTCTGCACCTCGGCCAGGATCTGCGCCTGGATGGTGACATCGAGCGCGGTGGTCGGCTCGTCGGCGATGATCAGGTCGGGGCGGTGCAGCAGCGCGATGGCGATCGTCACGCGCTGGCGCATGCCGCCGGAGAACTGGTGCGGATAGGCCGCCAGCCGCTCGTCGGGGCTGGGGATGCCCACCATGCCCAGCGCGTCGCGCGCCCGCGCCCGCGCCTCCGCCCGTGAGACGCTGGCATGCGCCAGCACCGTCTCGATCATCTGGGTGTCGATGCGCAGGACCGGATTGAGCGTCATCATCGGGTCCTGGAAAATCATGGCGATGCGGTTGCCCCTGAGCGCGCGCAACTCCGGCTCGGGCAGATCGGTGATGTCGCGTCCCTGGAAGCGGATTTTTCCACCGGCGATGCGGCCGGGCGGATCGACCAGGCCGATGATGGAAAAGCCGGTGACCGTCTTGCCGCAGCCCGACTCGCCGACCAGCCCCAGCACGCGGCCGCGCGCCACGCTGAACGACACCCCGTCCACCGCCTTGATGGGCCCGGCGCGGGTGTCGAACCAGGTGCGGAGGTTTTCGACCTCCAGCGTCGGCGCGGTCATCGCTTCAGCCGCGGGTTCAGCACGTCGCGCAACTGGTCGCCGACCAGGTTGATGGCGACGACGGTCACCAGCAGCGCGATGCCGGGGTAGAAGCTGATCCAATACTTGCCGGACAGCATGTACTGGTAGCCGTTGGCGATCAGCAGACCGAGCGAGGGCTCGGTGATCGGCACACCGAGGCCGAGGAAGGACAGCGTCGCCTCCAGCGTGATCGCGCGCGCCACCTGGATGGTGCCGATGACGATCAGCGGCGGCAGGCAGTTGGGCAACAGATGGCGGAAGATCAGCCGCCAGCGCGGCAGGGCGAGGCACTCGGCGGCCTCCATGTATTCGCGCCGCCGCTCCACCAGCGCCGCCCCGCGCGCCGTGCGCGCGTAGCCGCCCCAACCCACGATGATCAGCGCCAGCATGACGTTGCCGACGCCCTTGCCCAGGAAGGCCAGGATCATCAGCGCCACCAGGATGGCGGGAAACGACAGTTGCAAATCGACCAGCCGCATGATGAGGGTTTCGGTCTTGCCGCCCAGATAGGCGGCGGTCAGCCCGAGCGTGGAGCCCACCACGAACGCGACCGCCGCCGAACCGACGCCGACGATGAGGCTGATGCGCAGGCCGTAGATGATGCCCGACAGCATGTCGCGGCCCTGGTCGTCGGTGCCGAGCCAGTAGGTCAGACCGCCCGCCGATGTCGATCCGGGCGGCAGGCGGCCGTCCATGATGTCGAGCTGGGCCAGGTCGTACGGATTCTGCGGCGAGATCCACGGCGCCAGCAACGCCGCCAGCACGATCAGCGCGCACACCATCAGGCCGCCGACCGCCAGCGGGCTCGCCGAAAACTCGCGGCAGAACCGGCGGAACGGCGATTCTTCTCGCACCAGCGCGGGCGTTGCCCCGCTCATTCCCGGCTCTCCAGGCGCACGCGCGGGTCCAGCACCGTGTAGAGCAGATCGACCGCCAGATTGATGAAGACAAACAGGAACACGATCACCATCAGGTACGCAACGATAACCGGCCGGTCCAGCACGTTGATGGAATCGACGATGAGCTTGCCCATGCCGGGCCAGGCGAAGATGCTCTCGGTCACCACCGCGAAGGCGATGACGCTGCCGAATTCCAGCCCGACCACGGTGACGATCGGGATCAGGATGTTCTTGAGCACGTGCACGAACACCACGCGCGCCGGCGAAAGTCCCTTGGCGCGGGCGAACTTCACATAATCCATCGACAGGTTTTCGCGCACCCCGGCGCGGGTGAGGCGCAGCACCAGGGCGATGTTGCCGAGCGCGAGATTGAACGCCGGCATGACCAGGTGGGCCAGTCCATCACGGGTAAGAAACGACCACTCGATGCCGAACAGCTCGCGCGTCTGCCCGCGCCCGGTGCTGGGCAGCCAGCCGAGTTGCACCGCGAAGACCATGATCAGCATCAGCCCGACCCAGAAGGTCGGCAGCGAGAAACCGAGGATGGACCCCGCCATGATGCTGCGGCCTGAAAACGAGTCCGGCCGCAATCCCGCATAGAGGCCGAGCGGAATGCCGATCAGCACCGACATCAGTACCGCGGTGACCGCCAGTTCCATGGTGGCGGGCAGCCGCTGGGCGATCAGTTGCAGCGCCGGCTCGTTGAAGACGAAGCTGCGGCCAAGGTCGAAGTGCACCGCGCCCCACAGGAAATACACGTATTGCTGCCACAGCGGCTTATCGAGGCCGAGCAAGGCGATCGCACGGGCGCGCTCGACCGCGTCGGCCTGTGGCGAGATCAGCATTTCGAGCGGATCGCCGATGACATGCACGCCGACGAAGACGATCACCGTCATGGCGAGCACGACGAAAATCGCCTGGATGAGGCGGCGAAAAATCCAGGTGGTCATGCCTCGCCCGGCGGTGTCCAGGTTGTCTCGGCGTCAAGCGGCCAGATCGGCCGGGGCAGCCGCTTCCAGGCGAAATTGCCCAGCACCGGACTGGTCAGGCCGGGCGCGTCCACCTCGTAGGTCCGTTCGGCCGGCACGAATTCGTCGAACCCGGCGCGGAAGTGGCCCCGGCTCTTTACCACCACCACCGCAACCCCGGCGATGTCGATGCCGTGCATCTCCAGCATGCGCGGCTCGGCCAACTGGCGGCGCAGGCTGCCAACCACCACGCGCAAGCCGCTGCCCTCCAGACGCAACAGCGCCGAGGGGCCGAGGGTGAACCGCTTGCCCGCCAGGGTACCGCGACGGCCCACGTCGCCGCCGTCGGTCAACTTTTCCACCACCGCGTCCGCCGCGAAACGTTTTCCGAAGCTGTCCTCGACGCGGTTGAAAACGGCCCGCATCCGCTGCCCCGCGCCGAGCGCGTGCGCCTCCGCGGCCAGGGCGGGATCGACGAACACGCCGAGCACCACGCCCGGGATCGCCGCCTCGTGCAGCGCGGCCAGCAGCCAGGCGGTGTTGCCGCGCCCGCCGCCGCCCGGATTGTCGGCGACGTCGGCCAGAATGACGGGAGCGGTCTCGCCCGCCCCGGCCCGGCGCGCGACCGCCACCGCCTCGGCCAGCGGCGTCAGGGGGCGGAAATAGCGGCCGCGGTCCGCCCAGGCCGCCCCGGCGATGCGCGCCGCCACGCCGTCCGCCAGCGCCTGGTCGCCCGCGGTGGTGACGTTCACCGTCATGCCGCATTTCGGCAGGTCGCCGAAGATGAACCCGCCGGTCACCGACACATTCAGCACGTCCCCCCCGGTCAGCGTCTGGCCGAGCGCGATGAGGTCGGCATAGGGGCCCTCGGCGGTCAGCAGGGTCACCGAGGGCGGCGCGATCGGCAATCGGACGAACCCCTTGGCGGTGCGCGTACCCGCCAGCATCCGGCGCATCAGGTCGGCCGCCTCGGCGGCACGCTCGCGCGCATCGATATGCGGATTGGTGCGGTAGGCGATCAGCGCGTCCGTCGCCGCGACCAGCCGCTCCGAGACATTGCAATGCAGGTCGTGGGTCACGATCACCGGCAGCGCCGGCCCGACGATCCGCCGGACCAGCTCGAGCAGGGTGCCGTCGCTGTCCTCGTCGCCGGTCGCCGATGAAGCGCCATGGCTGGCCACATAGACGCCGTCGAGCGGCAGCGCCGCGGCCAGCCCGCCCCGCACCCGGTCGAGGAAGTCGAGGAAAACGTCCTGCGCGATCGGTCCGCCCGGCGGCGCCCCGATGATCACCACCGGCACCGGCGTCCAGGGACCGGTCGCGTCCATCCGGGCATAGAATCCCGGCAGTTCGGAGGGCAGGTGGCTGACCAGCCGCGCCAGTTCCGATATGCGCTCGCCCTCCTCCCAGCACTGTTTCTCGAAATCTTCCCGCAGGGTCGGCGGGGCAAAGGCATTGGCCTCCAGATGCAGGCCGAGGATAGCGATGCGCGGGGCACGGGACGACATGATCCCCTCCGTTTGCCGGTTGGCCCGGGGCGTATAGACTGTCCGGCATGCAGGACCAAGACGGTCACCGACCCGGCGGCCACCGGACCGTGCGCGGTCCGGCATGAGCGCCACCAGAAACTTCGCGCAGTCGCCGCTGCCGCGCTTCGAGGTGCAATTGCGCGCGCCCGACATCACGCGCTGGCTGCCCGGCAACACCGGCGTTCCCGGCTTCACCAGCCTCGCCGGGCCGGCGCCGGGGCCGCACGTCATGGTGCTGGCGCTCACGCATGGCAACGAGATCGCCGGCGCGATCGCACTCGACCGGCTGCTCGCGGCCGGGCTCCGCCCGCTGCGGGGCCGGCTGACCTTCGGTTTCGTCAACTTCGCCGCCTTCGCCCGCTTCGATCCCGACCAGCCCACCACCAGCCGGTTCGTCGACGAGGACATGAACCGGATCTGGGATGCCGCGGTGCTCGACGGCTCGCTGCGTTCGGTCGAACTGGCACGGGCCCGCGAAATCCGGCCGCTGGTGGAAAGCGCCGACGTGCTGCTCGACGTGCACTCCATGCTGTGGCCGTCGGACCCCCTGATTCTGTGCGGGCCTGCCGCCAAGGGCAAGACGCTGGCTCAGGCGGTCGGACTGCCCGACCTGGTGGTGACCGACGCCGGCCACGCCAGCGGACGCCGCATCATCGACCATCCACGGTTCACCGATCCGGCCACCCGGCCCGTCGCCATCCTGGTGGAGGCGGGCCAGCATTGGCTGGCCGGCACGGCGGACAGCGTGATGGACTGCATCGCCGGCCTGCTCCGCCACACCGGGATGGCGGCCGACCACCCCGCCCTGCCCGCTCCGCCATCGCCCGCCGGCACGCCGCGCCTTGCCGAGGTGACCACGACCGTGACCGCCGCCACCGCCGGCTTCGCCTTCGTCCGGGCCTGGCGCGGCGGCGACGTGGTGGCCCGGCGCAACACCCTGATCGCGCTGGACGGCACCGCCGAAATCCGCACCGCCTACGACAACTGCCTGCTGGTGATGCCCAGCCTGCGCACCAGCCGTGGCCATACCGCCGTGCGACTGGCGCGCCTGCGGGACGGCTGAGGAAGCAAGGCGGGCGCTCCGCCTTGCTTCCTCAGGCGCCCAGCTTGATCAGCAGGTCGGCGTGTTCCTGGGTGACGATGTGCCGGCGGATTTTCTGGGTGGCCGTGAGCATGCCGTTGTCGATGGTGAACGGCGCCACCACGGCGTGACGGCGGATGCGTTCGGTCACCGACAGGCGTTTGTTGACATTGCTCACCGCTGCCGCCGCCGCCATCTCGTCGTAGCCTTCGGCGGGCACCACCAGTGCCGTCAGGCTTGAGCGTCCCTCGCCCAGCACGACGGCCTGCGCGATCGCGCCTTCGGCGATCAGCATGCCCTCGATGCGTGCCGGCGAGACGTTCTCGCCGCCGGACAGCACGATCATGTCCTTCTTGCGGTCGGTGATGCGCAGATAGCCGTCGGCGTCCAGTTCGCCGATATCGCCGGTGTGCAGCCAACCCCCGGCGCCGCTTTCGCCGTCCGGCTGTTCGATGGTCACCGCCGTCTCTTCCGGCCGGCCCCAGTAGCCCAGCATCACCAGGTCGCCGCGGACCAGGATCTCGCCGTCCGGGGCGATCCGCAGCTCCACGCCGCGGAGTGGCCGGCCGACCGTTTCGATGCGGGTCGCTCCCGGCGCGTTAACCGCGATCACCGGCCCCGCCTCGGTCTGGCCATAGCCTTGCAGCAGCGCCACGCCGAGACCCAGGAAGAAGCGCCCCACCTCGGGCTCCAGCCGCGCCCCGCCCGAGATGGCGGCGCGCAGCCGGCCGCCGAAGCGGGCCCGCACCCGGCGGCGCACCAGCCGCTCCAGGATGGCGTCCGCCACCGTCTCCGTCGGCGACAGGTTCCCGCCTTCCGCGCGGCGGCGGCCCAGTGCGATCGCGCGGTCGAACATCCAGCGCTGCCAGGCCGGCTGGCGCGCCAGTTGGGCGAGGATGCGGCTGCGGATCACCTCCAGCACGCGCGGCACCATCGTCATGATGGTCGGCTGCACCTCCAGCATGTCCGCGGCCAGATGCTCCACCCCGCGGGCGTAGACCACTTCGGCGCCGGCCCCGAGCAGGAAGAACTGGCCAGCGGTGTGTTCGTAGCTATGCGACAGCGGCAGGAACGACAGGTAGATCTCCTGCGGGCAATACGGCAGCATCGCCAGAACGTCATAGGCGCCGTAGCAATTCGACAGGATCGCACGGTGCGGCAGCATCACCCCTTTGGGCAGGCCGCCAGTGCCGGCGGTGTAGATCAGGCAGGCCAGCGCGTCGGAGGGGATGGCGGCGGCGGCGGCCGCCACGTCGCCGGGGTCGCTGGTGTCGGCGATCAGCGCCGACCAGGGGGCGACGGTCAGCGCGGGGTAGGAAAACGGCTCCATGACGACCAGCAGGTCGAGCGGGCCGGCCAGCGCCACCCGGCTGGCCAGCGGAGCGGTCGAAACCACCGCCACGCGGGCGCCGGAGTTGCGCAGGATATAGGCGTGGTCGTCCACCGTGTTGGTGGTGTAGGCCGGCACCGGCACGGCGCGGATCGCCATCAGCGCGGTCTCGACGATCGGGTATTCGGGCCGGTTCTCCGACACGATCATCACCCGGTCGCCCGGCGCCACGCCGGCGGCGCGCAGCGCCCGCGCCACGCTGGCGGCCTGGCGGGCGAAGGCGCCCCAGGTCATGCCGTGCCAGGCGTCGTGGCGCCACACGCGCAGCATCGGCCGGTCGGGCCACTGGCGCGCCCGGTCGAACATCATTGCCGGCAGATTCGGCCACTCCGGCAGATCAGGTATCCGCAGCTTGCTGTCCAATCCGATATCCCCGCGCAGGGCCACGGCGGTCACGCGCCTCCCCTATGCCGCCTCGGCCCTTTGACGTCACTCCCGCATAACTTATGTCTGCACGCGCCACCAGATGCACAGGACAAAACATTCGCATGCCCGACGCAACCACCGGAGCCGGCGCGCTGCCGAGCTGGGACCTGCGCGATCTTTATCCGTCACCAGACAGTCCGGCAATCGCCCGCGACCTGGACCGTGCCGAGGCCGACGCCCGCGCCTTCGCCGCCGCCCATGCCGGGCGCCTCGCCGCGCACTCCGGCGCCGTCCTGGCCGGCGCCATCGCCGACTACGAACGCATCGAAGAAGTGCTGGGGCGGGCGATGTCGTACGCCCAGTTGCTGTTCAGTGGCGATTCGAACGACCCGGCGATCGGCCGTTTTTATCAGTCCATGAACGAGCGGGTCACCGCCATCTCGACCCATTTGTTGTTCTTCACCCTGGAACTGAACCGTCTGGAGCAGGCGGCGCTGGAGTCCCGCCTGGCGGACCCGACCCTGGCGCGCTGGCGGCCCTGGTTGCGCGACCTCCGGGTGTTTCGCCCGCACCAGCTCTCCGACGAGGTGGAGAAGCTGCTGCACGAGAAGGAAGTGACCGGCGCGGCCGCCTGGTCGCGGCTGTTCGACGAAACCATCGCCGCCATGCGCATCAGCGTGCGCGGCGAGGAACTGACCGTCAGCGGCGCGCTCAACCTGCTGTCCGACCAGGACCGCGCGGTGCGCGAGGCCGCGGGCCGCGCCATCGGCGAGGCGTTCGGGCGCAACCTCCGGTTATTCTCGCTGGTCACCAATACCTTGGCCAAGGACAAGGAGATCGTCGACACCTGGCGGCGCTATCCGCGCCCCGGCAGCTACCGCAACCGCGCCAACATGGTCGAGGACGAGGTGGTGGACGCG
>Ga0181529_10002573_pt1 | contig 21580 bp, 16 predicted proteins | sample PEATcosm2014_Bin_36_FD_119763 | JGI IMG/M metagenome (GOLD analysis project Ga0181529, IMG submission 119763) | Peatland microbial communities from MTU Mesocosm Facility, Houghton, MI, USA - PEATcosm2014_Bin10_30_metaG | ecosystem: Environmental > Terrestrial > Soil > Wetlands > Peat | place... | reverse complement strand
GCCCGGGTGAAAGCCGCCCACGATCGCCTGCGCGAGCAATTGGCCAAGATCGTGGTCGGGCAGGACGAAGTGATCGATCAGTTGATGATCGCCATTTTCGCCCGCGGGCATTGCATCCTGGAAGGCGTTCCCGGCCTGGCCAAAACCTTGATGGTCAGCACGCTGGCCGATTGCCTTTCGCTGCAGTTCAATCGCATCCAGTTCACGCCCGACCTGATGCCCTCGGACATCACCGGCACCGAAGTCTTGCAGGAAGATCGCTCGACCGGGACGCGCAATTTGCGTTATGTTCCCGGCCCGGTCTTCGCCAACATTTTGTTGGCCGACGAAATCAACCGCACTCCGCCCAAGACGCAGGCGGCGCTGCTGCAGGCCATGAACGAGCGTGTGGTCACCATCGACGGACGGCACCACGAGCTGGGCGACACCTTCATGGTGATCGCCACGCAGAACCCCATCGAGCAGCAGGGTACCTATCCGCTTCCCGAAGCGCAGCTGGACCGTTTCCTCTTCAAGCTGGTGGTGGATTACCCGTCGCGGGAGGAAGAGCTGGAAATCGTGCGCCGCCACGGACACCGCTCGGCCATGCCGCAACTCGCCGATTTCGGGCTGCGTCCGGTGGCCGATGCCGCGGTGCTGCGCGAAATGCGCGCGGCGGTGGCCGCCATTCTGCTCTCCGATGAAGTGGTGGCCTACATAGTGGATATCGTGCGCTCCACGCGCGGCCACGCCAGCCTGGAAGTGGGCGCGTCGCCGCGCGCCGCCACCATGTTGGCCACGGCGTCGCGAGCCCGCGCCGCGCTGGAAGGCCGCGACTTCGTGATTCCCGACGATGTGAAGTTCCTGGCGCTGCCAGTGCTGCGCCACCGCGTGACGTCCACGGCGCGCGCCGACATCGAAGGGGTTTCGGTCGACCGGATTCTGCGCGAACTGCTGGAACGGACGGCCGCGCCGCGTTGAGATTCGCCCGACTGCGATGCGACCGACCCGACGAGCCGCGCTGCTGTTTTCCGGCCTGTTGCCGCTGCCCTGGCTGCTGCTGATCTGGCAGCCCGGATTGTGGCGATGGTCGCTGGCCGCCGGCACGCTGGCTCTGGCCGCGATGGCCGTGGATGCGGTGCTGGCGCGTCCATGGCAGCGCTTGCTGCTGCGCGTCGACACTCCCGAAGCGGCGTTTCTGGGCGAGGAGATTCCGGCCGAAGTGACGCTCGAAAGCCAGGGGCGCCAGCCGGCGCAATACGATCTGGCGCTGGATGTGGCGGGCGATGCACTGCCGCTTCTCGACATCAACCCCTGCGCGATCGCGGGGAGCGCGGGCGGGACCAGCGTCTCCATCCGGCCGCGTCGCCGCGGGATGGCGCTGCTCGAGTGCGCCTGGGTGCGCTGGCGTGGGCCGCTGGGATTGATGGAGCCGACGCGCCGGTTTCCGCTGGATCGCCAGGTTGCGGTGTTGCCGGGCGCGCATGCGGCGCGCGGCGACGCCCTGGCCGTGTATTTTCGCGACGCGCTCTTCGGCGTCAAAGTGCAGCGCGGGCGCGGCGAAGGCTCGGAGTTCGAAGCGCTCACCGAGTACGCTCCGGGACAGGATTCGCGCTTTCTCGATTGGAAGCACTCGGCGCGCCATCGCAAGCTGCTGGTGCGCGAGTTTCGCGTGGAGCGCAACCACCCCATCGTTCTGGCCTTCGACACTGGGCATCTGATGCGCGAACCGGTGGACGGCATTCCGCGGCTGGACCATTCCATCGGCGCGGGCCTGCTGCTGGCGCGCATCGCGCTGGGCGCGGGCGATCTGGTGGGCGCGTATAGTTTCGACAGCCGCATGCGGCAGTACCTTCCGGCGGCGCGCGGCGTGCAGGCGTTCCGCCGGCTGCAGCACCATTCGGCGTCGTTGGCGTATACCGCCGAAGAGACCAACTTCACCATCGGCCTGGGCGAGTTGCAGAGCCGCCTGCCGCGGCGCACGCTGATCGTGCTCTTCACCGATTTCGTCGACACCGTCACCGCCGAACTGCTGGTCGACAACACGCGCCGCCTGAACAGCCGCCACCTGCTGGTGTTCGTGACCGTGCGCGACGGGCTGCTGCCGTCGATTTTCCGTGCGTATCCCGAGGATGGGCGGCGCGTGGCGCGCGCGGTGCTGGCGGCCGATTCGCTGCGCGACCGCAGCGTGGTTTTCGAGCGGCTGCAGCGGCTGGGCATCCATTGCATCGAAGCGGCGCCCGCGGAGCTATCGCCGGCGCTGCTCAATCATTACCTGCGCATCAAGCAGCGGGGGTTGCTCTAGCCGTGCTCACCCTCAAGAGCCGCGAATTCCGCAAAGAGCGCGAGGCCAGTTGGCGCAATCTGGAATCGCTGGTCGAGCGCGCGCAGGATTACGGGCTGGCTGCCATCTCCACCGAAGACCTGCGGGAGTTTCCGCTGCTCTACCGCTCGGCGCTTTCGTCGCTTTCGGTGGCGCGCGCCATTGCGCTCGATCGCGCTCTGGTGGACTACCTGGACAACCTGGCGCTGCGCTCGTTTCTGGCCTTCTACTCCCGTCCGGTGAGCATCCCCGCGCGGATCCGCGAATTCCTGTGGCGCGACCTGCCGGCGGCGGTGCGCTCGCTGGCAGGGCCCATCGCCGTGGTGCTCTTCACTCTGGTCCTTGGAATTGTGTCCGGCTTCCTGCTGGTCAACGGCGACGAAGGCTGGTATCCCGTGCTGGTGTCGCCGGGGATGGCGCAGGGGCGCGGTCCCAACAGCACGCGCGACGAGCTGCTGCAGGCGATTTCGCAGAAGTTCGCCCCCGGGTCGGCGCTCGTGCAGATGGCCGAGTCCCTGTTTTCCAACAACACCATGGTCTCGCTGCTCATCTTCGGACTGGGCGCGGCCGCGGGCATTCCCACGCTGCTGCTCACTTTCGCCAACGGCCTGACGCTGGGCGCATTTCTGGCGCTGCACGCGCATCGCGGACTGCTGGGCCAATTTGCCGGCTGGGTTTCCATTCACGGCGTCACCGAGCTCAGCGCCATCGTGCTGTTCGGCGCGGCCGGTCTGAAGCTGGGCGAGTTGGTGCTCTTTCCCGGCCGCCACTCGCGCGCCGACGCGCTCACTCTGCACGGTCCGGTGGTGGGAACGGTGGCCGTGGGTGGGGTGCTCATGCTGCTGGTGGCCGCCGTCCTGGAGGGCATCTTCAGGCAGACCGTCACCGACACGGATTCGCGACTGGCCGTCGGCTTCCTCAGCTTGTTGTTCTGGGCGGCATACTTCGGCCTGGCCGGCCGCGGGAAGAAGCCATGAGCGCGCCGGCGCTGGCGATCGCCCGCCGGGAACGGCGCCTGCTGACGCCCGAAGGCGTGCCGCTGCGCATTGAACTGGCCGATCCGGGGGAGCGCATCGCGGCCTTTCTGGCCGACGTCTTCTTTTCCACCATGGCGGCGCTGCTGGCCATCCTCGGCGGATTGCTGCTGGGGGCGGCCGGCCTCACGTTTACGCTGCCGGTGGTGGTGCTGCTGGCGTTTGTCATCCGCAACGGCTATTTCCTGTTTTTCGAATTGCGCTGGGCCGGCGCCACGCCGGGCAAACGGCTGCTCGGGCTGCGGGTGATCGACCACCAGGGCGGTCCGCTTGGTCCCGGGGCGGTGGTGACGCGGAACCTGCTGCGGCAGGCGGAATTCTTCTTCCCGCTGGAGCTGCTGCTCATCACGCAAGGCTGGATCTGGTCGCCGGGCGCGGTGGTGGCCGATCTCGTGTGGATTGGCGCCATGGCTGCGATCGTCCTGCGGAGCCGGGACCGGCGCAGGCTGGGAGATCTCATCGGAGGGACGGTGGTCATTTCGCTCCCCAAGAAGTTGCTGCTGGAAGATCTGGTGCGCGAGCGGCAGACTTTCGAATTCACGGAGAAGCAGTTGCAGGTCTACGGCATCAAGGAACTGCAGGTGCTGGAGGACGTCCTGCGCCGGCCGCATAATGCCGAGACGGCGCGGCTGATGGAAGAAGTCCGCGACCGCATCCGCCGCCGCATCGGCTGGTGGGACCGCAACGTCACGGCTGCCGAAACGGAAGCCTTCCTGCGCGATTTCTATACCGCGCAGCGGGCGCTGCTGGAGCGTCGCAAGAATCTGGGGCGCGAGAAGCGCGATAAATTCGACTCCGCGTAGCCGCAACCAAAAGTCGGCGTCAAGGCGCTTTGGAGCCGCGGCCGCCCGGGAGCGGCCCGAGCGACCGATGAGGCAGCCCCTGATTCTCGATCGCTCGGGCGCAGGAGGCCGTAACTCTTCGTCGGGCCGCTGCCCGCGGTCGCGGTTCCAAGGCGGCGCACCCGCGCGACATTTTCTGGCGGGAACGAACCGGACCAACCAGCCTCACACCAGCGCCAATCAGTCAGTCGAAGACGGCGGCGATCTCGTCGATGCCGATGCCTTCCTTCGCGGCGCGCAAATCGTGATAGAGAATGGCGGCGTACACGGCGGAATAGGCCGTGGTCACCACAGTCCAGAGCCAGTTCGCGATGGCCGCGAGCGGGCCGGCGGGAAACGCCATGGCGATGGCCCCGGAGACCACCAGCTCCACGATGAGGTACGCCGCGAATACTCCGAATATCTGCAGCCGGAAGCCGCGAGTCAAAGCAATGCTGCGCGACAGGCTGCGGCGCGTGGCGGCATGTTCCACCACGCACACCGGAACCACTACGGCATAGGCGGCTGCCGCGACCAAACCTGGAATCACCAGCAGGAACATACCGAGCACGATGATCAAGCTCGACACCAGACTGACGAGAATGGCCGGCAGAAAGCGCGTCATGCCACGCGTGATGGACTCTCCGGCGCTAACGCGGTTGCCGCGCAAATCCTGAAACGCGGCGAAAATCACCACGGCTTCCGCGAAGGTGCCGAGGATGGTTTGCGACAACATGGCAACGCCGGATCCGAGGTCGACAATATCGGCATCCAGGAGCAGTTGCGGCAGCAAAGCCCCGGCCGTCAGCAGGCTGAAGGTCGGAAAGTGGCGCGACAGCACCATCCAGCTCCGCAGCAGTACATTGCCCATGCGGAAGACGGCGGCGGGTTTTTGGTGGCGCGCTGCGCTTTGCGCCTGCAGGCCGCGCCGCGCAATCTCCTGGTCGTAACAGACTCGCGCCGGTTCCACCAGGTCGTCGCGCGGCAGCGACAGCAACGCAGCGTCGGGCAGGTCCTGGTAGCGTTGGCGGAATTCGTCCTCGGTGGGGGTGTTCACCGTGTACTCCTAGTCGAATACGGCGGCGATCTCGTCGATGCCGATGCCTTCCTTCGAAGCCCGCAAATCGTGATACAGCATGGCGGCAAACACCGAGCTGTAGGCGGTGTGGAGCACGGTCCAGAGCCAGCCGAGGGCGGTGGCGGCCAGATGCGGCTCGGCCGGAATGGCCGCGCGGATGGACAGCGTGACCACCCATTCGACGATGCCCAACGCCACGTACACGCCGATGATGTGCCACCAGTAGCCACGCGTCAGTTCGGCGCTGCGCGAAAGGCTGCCGATGGGGCCGCCGCGCTCCACCACGCAGACCGGGATGGCTACCGAGAGCGCTGCCACGGCAATCAACCCCGGGACCACGAGGATGAGGAAGCCTATCACCATGATCACGCCCGAGAGGATGGAAATGGCAATGGCCGGCAGAAAACGGGCGAGGCCGCGCGAGATGGATTCGGCGGCGCTCACCGGGCGTCCACGCAGATCCTGGAACGCGGCGAAGACCACGATGGCATTGGCGAAGGTGGCGAGGACGATCTGGGTAAGAAAGGAAATCAGCGCCACCACACCCTGCGAGACGCGCAGCGCGCCGGAGAGCAGGAGAAACTGCGGCAGCAGCGCGGCGCCGGTGAGCAGGCAGAAGGTCGGAAAGTGGCGCAGCAGAACGTTCCAGCTCCGCACTACCACGTCGCCGATGCGGAACTCGACGGGCCGCTGGTAATCCAGAATCGAAAGGGGGCTGGCCATCGCGAATAGTGTAGTCGAATGGGATTGGCGGCGCTAGCGGGAAATCGGAAGCGTATAATCGCGGTAGATGCGGTGGATTTGGGTTGCGGCGCTGTGGTGGGGCAACGTGGCTGCGCCGGTGCTTTGCGGACAGACGCCGCGCGGTGTGGCAACGGTCAGAATCCCGGGCACGTCGAATCCGTATCTGGCGGGCATGCCCCGCGGATCGATCTCGGCATTCGGCGACATATCGCCACGGGAGTCGCCGGTGCTGGTGGACCTTTCTCTGGCCGGGGCGGCGGCGGTTACCTGTACCGCGTCCGGGTTGGTGCAGCACTCGCCGTACGTTCCGCCCCGATTCGATCCGCCAAACGGTTCCGATCTTACCCGTCATCTGGTGGGGAGCGGTGCGGAGAACGGAATTTCGGATGTGAACGCGCCCATCGATTCGCTGGTGGGCGTGTTCCTGGACGATGACCGGCCGGACACGAGTCCCGCGCCTCCCGCGCTCGATTTTCATAGGATCGGCTTGGGTTTTCTTTCGCTGTCGCCGCAGTTGAAGCAGGTTTTCTTCATCGGCGCCGGGACCGTAAGAGGGAAGAAGCCCGTGGCTCGCAGGTTCCTGGTTCCCAAGGGGGCGACGCGCCTGTTTCTGGGAACCATGGATGGCTTCCAGTGGAACAACAATCAGGGCTCGTTCACGGTCACGGTGACGATTGAGCGCTCCGATGTGTCGTCGAGCCTGTACAGCACCGACTCGGGGGTTTTCAGCGTCGACTCGCAGATTTCGTTTGCCAGGTGGGTGTGTCTGCCGGACCGTAGCCAGTGCACGCCGGACCGGCCGGTGGCGCAGATCATGGGGCCGGGACAGTATCACGTGGTTTTGCCCGCGCAGTCGGAGTGGGGCGCCCGGATCCCCACGCCGGCGGGAACCACCATGACGATTCATGGAGCGACGGGAACCGTCTGCCTGGATTCCGAATCGCGGAGCACCAGCAGTTGCAACGGACCGGCGGGCCTGGGCAACGGCGCGCGCGCCGGCGCGGGCTATCTGGCGCCGGATGTCGCGGTGGGCGCGCTGATCGGCGCCACCGTGAACGGCCAGACCTACTTCTCGGTGAATGACCGCAGCGGCGCGGCGTTCCGGAATCATCAGGGTTATTTTGAATTCGATGTCACGGTGAAGTAGGGCGGACGCGGCGCGCCACGTGGTATCCTGATTCCGGATGTTCAGCAGGAAGCGTAAGGCCCGTGTTTTGTTTGGGCTATGGGATCTAATCCTGGTCACCGTGGCCTTCGAGGCCGCCTACCAGACGCGCACCGTCCTCCACCTCGATTTCGAATTCTACCTGACCGTCGAACGCAAGGCCCTGCTGCTGGTGGTGTCGCTGCTGATGTGGGTGCTCATCGGAGTGTGGCTGGAAATCTACGACAAGCTGGATTCGGCGCATCCCGGCGTCATTCTGCGCGACAGCGTGCTGCAGTGCGCGTACGGCGCGCTGAGCCTGGTGGTGTTCGAATTCGCGCGGCGCCTGGAGTTGAGCCGCCTGTTCGTGGTGCTGTTCGCCAGCTATGCGTGGGTTCTGCTGTTCGTGTGCCGGCTGACGGCGGGCCGCGTGGTGGGCGTGATCCGGCGGGAATTTTCGGCGCCGCACTACGTGATGGTAGTCGGCACGGGAACTCGCGCGGTGCGGATGGCGGAGGAACTGGAGCGGTCGGCGGCTTACGGCGTGCGGCTGCGCGGTTTCCTGAGCGAACGGCCGGGAACGGCGGGCGAGATTGCGCTGGGGAGCCAATACCCGGTGCATCCGGTGTCGCAGTTGCAGGCCATTCTGCGGGACCAGGTGGTGGACGAGATCATTTTCGCGGTGGGCAGCGAGAGCCTGGCGCAGCTGGAAGAGGTGTTTCTGCTGTGCGACCAGGAGGGCGTGCGCACGCGCGTGGTGGTGGACTTCTTTCCGCATGGCAACAGCACCGTGTCGCTCGACCGTTTCGGCGGTACACCGCTGCTGACCTTTTCGGCGGCGCCCGACGACGAAATCCGCCTGCTGGTGAAACGGCTGACGGACATCGCCATCGCGGCGGCGGGGCTGATCGTGCTCTCGCCGTTCATGCTGCTGGTGGCGGCGCTGATCCGCTTGACGTCGCCGGGGCCGGCGATATTCCGCCAGGTGCGGTGCGGGCTGAACGGCCGGCGCTTTGTGTTCTTCAAATTCCGCTCCATGTGCGAGGATGCCGAAGCGCTGAAGGCGTCACTGGCGCACCTCAATACGCGGGAGACGGCGTTCAAAATCCCCGACGATCCGCGGCTCACCCCGCTGGGGCGCTATCTGCGCAAGTTCTCCATCGACGAATGGCCGCAGTTGTGGAATGTGCTGCTGGGCGACATGTCGCTGGTGGGTCCGCGTCCTGCCGTGCCCACGGAAGTGGAGCAGTATCAGCTCTGGCAGCGCCGCCGGCTGCGCATGCGTCCCGGACTGACATGCCTGTGGGCGGTTTCCGGCCGCGACAACGTGGACTTCGACACGTGGATGAAGCTGGACATGCAGTACATCGACAACTGGTCGCTGGCGCTCGATTGGAAGATCATTTTGCGCACCATTCCGCGCGTGCTCATCGGCCATGGGGCGAACTGAGGTCTTTCCGGGAGGCGACATGGGACGGAGCATCTTAGCGATTCTCGCTGGGGTTGTGACAATTGGAGTGCTCTCCGCCGCAGGAGATGCGGCGATGCGAAGTCTGGCGGCCGACGCGTTTGATGCCAACGGTTTCAGCGACCGAGTTCCAGTGCTGGTGCCGATGATCGTCTATATCGCGCTGTTTTCCGGGCTGGGAGGCTGGGTTACTGCCGCCATTGCGCGGCGGACCGATTTGCGGGATGTGTGGATCCTCGCCGGACTACAGCTGATAATGACCTTAGTCGCAAACGTACTGCTGTACGACCGGCGCCTATTGTGGTTCTACGGTGTGACAATCGTACTATCGATGGCTGCGATCGTAGTGGGAGGTCGAATTCGAGCTCGGCGAGGTGCGGCGCGGAGTTAGCGCGTCTCGACCGCGGGACGGATTGCCGCTGCCAGGCGCGCGGCTTGATCGGCGGTGAAGAGGAGCTCGCCGCGCTGCAGGAAGGCGATCTGGCGGCGGTCGATACGCGGGCTCATCACGCCGGTGCGGGAGTGAGCGCCGGAATTCAACAGCAGATGGCCGATCTCGTGCGCCATGGAGGCGGCCAGAACTTCCGTGGCGTCCACGTCGAGGTCGTCGGCGGCGGCTAGCACCCGGGGGTACGAGATGGCGGCGTAGCTATCGGCGGCCTGTGGGGAATGAACCAGCACGGTGAAGCCGGTGGCGTCGTCGCCGAGCAAACGGTGCGGCGCGCGGTTAAGGATCTGCAGCCACAAGTCGGTCGGTCCGGGAGGCTGGCGGCAGGGGGCGGAGGCCGCGGCGTCCAGGCATTCCACGAAGGCGATTTCCACACCAGCCTGCCGGAAGATGCGAATGACCGGCGCCTCGGCGGCGGCGCGGACCTTCGGGGACAGGCCGGCGAAATCGACCAGGCGAATGCGGATCGCAGGCGGCCGGGGGATCTGTCCGATAGCGCGGCGCGCATGGCGCGCGGCGTGGGTCTGGGCTGCAAAAGGGGCTGCGAGCAGGGTTCCTAGAAGGGTTGCGATCGGTACCGCGGCGATTCCACGTCTTGCGCTTATCCGGTTCATGACAAAGCAATTGTGCGATTCGGACGCGCGTACCTCGATACCGCGGAAGTCATTTGCGAGTCACGCGACGGTACCCTCGCGCTCGCGAATCCGACGGCGGAATCGCGCGGCTTCCGGACGCGGCGGCACCTTCCGGGGGGCAGCGGCGTCCAAGCATCCATGAGGAGGGAACTGCCTGTGTCGACCCGGTCCATTCGAGGGGTTCGCGTGGTGCGCTTCGGCGAGTTTGTACTGGATGTGCGCGCGGGAGAATTGCGCAAGGACGGTGTGAGAGTGCGGCTGCAGGAGCAGCCCTACCGGATTCTCACCATGCTGCTGGAAAACCCGGGCGAAGCGGTGTTGCGCGAGGAGATTTGCAAGCGACTGTGGCCCAACGGGACGGTGGTGGAAGTCTCCCACGGCATCAACGCGGCGGTGCTGCGGCTGCGGGAATCGCTGGGGGATTCGGCGGAGAGTCCGCGGTTCGTGGAGACGCTGGCGCGCCGCGGCTACCGCTTTGTGGGGCCAGTGGACGTGGAATGCCGTCCGGCGCCCGCGGATCCGCGTAGTGGCTGGGATCCAAGTGAGCTGGCGGGGCGGACGATCTCGCATTTTCGCATCGACCGGAAACTGGGCGGCGGCGGAATGGGCGTGGTGTACCGCGCAGAAGATCTCAACCTGGGGCGTCCGGTGGCGCTGAAATTCCTGGCGGCGGAGATGGCGGGCGATCCGGCGGCGGTGGGCCGTTTCCAACGCGAGGCGCGCACAGCGTCGGCATTGAACCACCCCAATATCTGTACGGTCTACGCGGTGGAGGAAATCCAGGGACAGCCGGTGATCGTGATGGAATTCCTGGAGGGCCGAACCCTGGAGGCGCTGATTGCGGATGGGCCGATGGAGCCGGCGCAGGCGCTGGGGCTGGCCATCCAGATGGCGGCGGCGCTGGACGCGGCGCATCGCAAAGCCATCGTGCATCGCGATCTCAAGCCGGGCAATGTGGTGGTGAGCGAGAGCGGGCTCAAGGTGCTGGATTTCGGGTTGGCCAAGCAGGCGCTCGGCGGGACGCGCGAAGACGTCACGCGGACGGGGTCGATTGTGGGAACGCCCACTTACATGGCGCCGGAACAGTTTCAAGGGAAGCCGGCGGATGCGCGCAGCGATCTGTATTCGTTCGGCCTGGTGCTGCGCGAAATGTTGACGGGGCGTCCGGCAGCCGAGGACTATGGGCCGCTCCCCACGGCGGTGCGCCGCTCGGGACTGGCGCGGGTGGTGCGGCGGGCGCTGGAGCCGGATCCGGAGAACCGGTGGCAGACGGCGCGCGATCTGAAAGCGGCTTTGGAGTGCGTGGCCGCGGCGCGGACGGTGGCCTCTTCGCCCGCGTCCGCGATCGAGCCGGCGGTGGCGGCGCCGGAAGAAGAGCCGCGACACTGGCGTCCCATGGCGATTGGCGGGGCGGCCGCCGCCCTGTTTGCAGTGGTTGCGCTTTCGCTAGCGCCGTCCTGGACGGCGACGGCGAAATTCCCCACGGGGAGAGCGCCGTCTTCTATGCGAACCGACCCGGATCCGGTAGCGCTCTCCGGCGCCTTGGAGCCGCCCGTCGCGAAACCGGCGGTTCTGGCCCGGCAGGAGAAGCCGGCCATCGCCGCGCCGAACTCCTTCATGCTGGACGATCTGGCTACGCTTCAGCCCGCGCGCATGAACTTGTCGCCCGATGGGAAACGGCTTGCGTATGCGGCAGCCGGCAAGGTGTGGGTGCGAGCGGTGGACGGCACGGAGAGCCGGGTGGTGGCGTCCGGGCCAGGAGCGGCGGGGACGCCGTTCTGGTCGCCCGACGGCCGCTCGCTGGGGTTCACCAGCGGAGGAAAATTGCGGACGGTTTCGCTAGCCAGCGGCGAAGTCACCCCGGTGTGCGACGCCAACACCAACCTGGCGGGCTCCTGGGGACCGGATGGCACCATCCTGATCGGCCGGGTGGGCGGCGGACTGATGGCCGTTGCGGCGTCGGGCGGAACACCACGGCAGGTGACGACGCCCGACGCGGCGCTGGGGGAGACGCGGGACCTGCTGCCGCAATTTCTTCCGGGTGGCCGTAAATTCCTGTATGCCGCCGGATCGAATCAGGCGGGTGGCGGAACTCTCTATGCGGGGTCGCTCGATTCGGCGGAGCGCGCGGCCATCCTGCACATCGATTCCAGCGCGGTGTTCGCGCCGCTGCGCCCGGGCGGCTCCGCGGGCTATCTGGTTTTTGAACGGGGAGGCCTATTGCTGGCGCAGCCGTTCGATGCCGCGGCGCTGCGCATTACGGGCAACGCCACGGCGATCGCCGGATCGGTGGTGCACGCGGGCGAACTGGGCGCCACGGCGACCACCGTGCCCTCAATGTCGGTTACGCCGACGATGCTGGTGTATCAGGCGAGGGGCGGGTCCAGGACTGGGCCGGCGATCCCGTCGGCGATCCGGCCGGCGGCGTATGCGGTTACCGTGAGGCCGGCCGACGCGGGCAAAGGAAGCATGATGGCGATCGAGAATTGGATGGGGGGAATTGGCCGCTAGTCAGCAGTGCGCCGCTGCCGCTCCGTGCTATCCTGATTCGGGACGTTCCGGCGGCATAAAGCCCCTATTTTGTTTGGGCTGCGAAAATGCAGCGGGGTCCCGAACGGCGGAAAGGCAGACTATGCACTTGATACCCACCCAAGACGAAGTGGTCAACGTGCTGCGCGAGACCGGGGCGTTGCGCGACGGGCATTTCGAACATCCCTCCGGACTGCACTCCAATGAGTATTTGCAGGTGCCGTTGGCGCTACGATATTCCGCGCACCAGCGGATGCTGTCGGTGGGTCTGAGCCGCAAACTGCGGGCGAATCCCGAGATCCGGGCCATTGCCAGCGAACTTTCGATAGTGGTTCCGATGACCGGCGGGCTGCCGGTGGCCTATGGCGTTTGTGAAGCCATGCGCGCGAAACAAGTCTACTGGTCGGAACGGGAGCACGACGACGAACCGTGGCGTTTCCGGCAGTACCTGGAGCCGCGGCGCGGGGAACCGGTAGTGCTGGTAGACGATATCCTGCGCACGGGAACGAAGATCGCGGAGTTGAAGACGCTGCTGGAATCGTATGGCGCGGTCGTGCTGGGACTGGCGGTCATTATTTACCAGCCGACGCCGCAAACCCACGATTTCGGCGATCTGCCGCTCTACTATTTGGCCAAGCTGGAGGCGAATTACGCGGTGGATTCGGCGCATTGCGACTGGTGCCGGCGGGGATTGCCGCTGGAAAAGGTCTGGATCTAATGCAAAGAAAGCTTCGAAATCCGGTACAATTGGCCGTAATCTCAGGAATGACAATGACTTGCGGTCGGGTGTAAGACAGTTGCTGAATCTCGGTGCAGAACGTGACAAATGTGTGAATGGCGCATGCTTTTTGGGGGTACGGAAGGGGTATTTCCACAGGCTTTTCCACAACGGAGTGGAAAAGTGGCGGCGACGATGGAGCGATACGTGAAGATCCTTTTAGTCCTGGCTGCACTCGGGGGCGTGGGTTTGCTGGCGCAAACCGGTGCGGATGACAAGCTGGCGCCGTACTATCCGACGCCGGAGACTATCGTCGAGAAGATGTTGCAGCTCGGCGGACTGAAGGCCGGTGAGAAGGTGTACGATCTGGGATCGGGCGACGGGCGAATTGTCATCATGGCGGCGCAGAAGTTCCATGCCGACGCCATCGGCGTGGAGCTCGATCGGGACCTGTGCCGGCAGAGCATGGATAAGATCCTGAAGCTTCATCTGGAGAAGACGGCCCACATTGTCAACGGCGACCTGCTGCAGCAGAATTACAGCTCGGCCGACCTGGTGACGGTCTACCTGCTGCCCGACTCCATCAACAACAAAGTGCAGCCCCTGCTGGACAAGCAACTGCGCAAGGGCGCGCGCGTGGTGGCCCACGATTTCGAATTCAAGAGCTGGACTCCGGAGCAGGTCCAGAATATCCCCGACGACGGGGAAGGGCGCAGCCACACGTTATTCCTCTACCGAAAATAGTCCCGTGCCGCGCCGGCCCAAATTCGATGCCGCTCGCTCCCTGGCCTGGGGACGCGGACTGCTGGCGGCGGTAGCGCTGGCGTTGAGTCTGGTGTACCTGCCGCGGACCGGTCCGGTACCTTACGTGATGGGCACGTATCTGGCGTACTCCCTGGTGGTGGCGGTGCGCGGCATCCCGCGCGCCGGCATGCTCAGCCTGCTGGCGTTGTTCGGCGATACGGTGTACTTCCTGGTGCTGGCGGGCAGCGCGGCGGCCGCTTTGCCGTGGCTGGCTTCGGTGTTCCTGCTATTTCTGCTGACGGAAGCGCTGATATTCCACGAGGCGGTGGAAGTTGCGGTGGTGACCGGCACGGCGGCGGTATTCTGCGCGGTGGTGCCGCAGCCGGCGGGGCTGCGCGACCTGGAGCGCACGGTGGTGGTGGGCGGCGCGCTGGCGTGCGGCATGGCGGTGCATCGCCGGCGGCGCGCGAACGAACGGGAACGGTTGCAGACGGAACTGGAAGCGGCGCAGGCGGCCGCTGAAAAGGCCACCGACCTGGAGCGGCAGCGCATCGGCTCCGATTTTCACGATGGTCCGTTGCAGAGCTTCATCAGCCTGCAGATGCGCCTGGAGATTCTGCGAAAACTGCTGGATCGCGATTTCGACGCCGGCATGCAGGACCTCAAACAGTTGCAGGCGCTGGCGCAATCGCAGGTGCGCGATCTGCGAGCCTTTGTCCATAGCATGCGGCCGGCGGATGTGGAGGGCGGCAACCTGGTGGCGGCGGTGCGGCGCATTGCGGAGACGTTTCAGAAGGAAAGCGGAATTCCGGTGACCTTCATCGGTCCGTCGAAGCCCGTGGGACTGGCGCAGGAGCTTACGCAAGAGGTGCTGGCGATGGTGCGCGAGGCGCTGCACAACGTGCAGAAGCATGCCGGCGCCACGCGCGTCGCGGTGGCCATGGAGAAGACCGATCGCGGGCTGGAAGTATCGGTGGACGATAACGGCCACGGCTTCAGTTTTGCCGGCACGTATTCGCTGGAAGAGCTGGAACTGCTGCGCCTGGGTCCGGTGAGCCTGAAGCGGCGGGCGCGGTCGGTGAACGCCGATTTGCAGTTGGAATCGCGGCCGGGGCGAGGCGCCGGTCTGAAGGTCAAGATTCCGCTGTGAGGCGGCGAATCGCGTGCCGGCTGTGTCTGGCCGGCCTGCTGTGGCTGACGGGCTGCGGCCGCTACGGGGACTTCACGCTGCCTCCGCTCGCGGGCGGCGACGGCGCGCCGCGGTTGGTATTGGAACAGCGGCCCGAGCCGGTGATGGGGCGCGGACGGTTTCGCGACGTGCTGAATCCCTCGGTGGTGCGGAGCGCGGCGGGCTACCTGAACTTCTATTCGGCGTTCGACGGCGAGACGTGGCGGACCGGGTTGGCGGAGTCGGCGGACGGGCTGGAGTGGAAGGATCGCGGCATCATTCTATCGCCCGATCCGCGAACCTGGGAGGGCAGCTACATCGCGGCCAACGGGTCGGCGCTGTTAGATGGCGGGCAATCCGGCGGGCAGCTCTGGTATTGGTACCAGAGCGGGCCGCGAAACGCGCCGCGCATCGGCCTGGCGCGTGGCGGCGCGGAGACGCTGCATAAGGAAGCGGCGCCGGTGTTGGAGCCGGGACCTTACGGAAGCTGGGATGAAGCGGGCGTAGCGGATCCGGATGGGATCCGCGCGGGCGCGTACTTCTATCTGTACTACCTGGGGCAGGACCGGGCGCGTCCCACCCGGCAACGCGTCGGGGTAGCGCGGTCGACGGACGGGCTGCACTGGGAGAAGCTGCGGACGAATCCGGTGTTGGACATGGACGACGACGAAGCGGGGTTGGGCGAGCCGGCGGTCTGGAGTTCCCAGGGCTTCTACTGGATGCTCTATACGGTGCGCGATTTCGCGGAGCAGCGGCGGCTGCGGCTGGCGCGATCGAGGGACGGCGTCCACTGGGAAAAACTGCGGGGCGGGTTTGCCGGATCGGCGGCGTGGAATGCGAAAGCGCTGTGCGACGCCACGGTGGTGGTGGAAGCGGGCGAGATCCGCGTGTGGTTCGGCGGCGGCGACAAAGCATCGCCCGATGAGAATCTGGACGGGCAAATCGGAGCGGGACGTCTTCGATTTGTAAACTGACCACTGTAAACTGAAGACTACTTATGAACGTCGGCATTACGTGCTATCCCACATACGGCGGAAGCGGCATCGTCGCCACGGAGCTCGGGCTGGAACTGGCGGACCGCGGACACGAGGTGCATTTCATCAGCTACGCCAATCCAATCCGGCTCGATCCGGGAACGCCGCGGATTCATTACCACGAAGTGGAAGTCTCCAATTATCCGCTGTTCCAGTATCCGCCGTACTGTCTGGCGCTGGCGTCGCGCATGGCGGAAGTGGCGGAGTCCTACAACCTGGACGTGCTGCACGTGCATTACGCGATTCCGCACTCCATTTCCGCCATGCTGGCGCAGCAGATGCTGGCGCCCACCAAGCGGCTGCCGTTCATCACCACGCTGCACGGCACCGATATCACGCTGGTGGGCGTGGACCGGTCGTATTTCTCGATTACCAAGTTCTCCATGGAGCAGTCCAACGGGATCACCTCAATCAGCGATTATCTGCGGCAGCAGACGGTGGACGTATTCCAGGTGGCGAACGAAATCCGCGTGATCAAGAATTTCGTCAATTGCGACCGCTACCAGCCGGACGATGCCAAGAAGAGCGCGGCGAATTACGCGCCGGCGGGCGAGAAACTGTTGCTGCATCTGTCCAATTTCCGGCCGGTGAAGCGCGTGATGGATTGCGTGCGCATTCTGGCCGAGGTCCGCAAGAGCGTGCCGGCGCACCTGCTGATGGCGGGGGACGGACCGGATCGCGGTCCGTGCGAGCACCTGGCGCGGGAACTGAAGATGGACAAGCACATCACGTTTCTGGGGAAGCAGGACCATGTGGAGCGGCTGATTCCGCTGGCGCATGTGCTGTTGATGCCGAGCGAACTGGAGTCCTTCGGGCTGGCGGCGCTGGAGGCCATGGCGTGCGCGGTGGTTCCGGTGTCGACGCGGGTGGGCGGCATTCCCGAGCTGATCACGCATGGGGAAGACGGATTTCTGGAAGCGGTGGGGGACATTGCGGCGCAGGCGGCGCGCGTGGTGGAATTGCTAAGCGACGACAACCTGCAATACCGCATGGGGCGGGCGGGGCGGTGGAACGCCTCCGAGCGGTTCTGCTCCGACAAGATTATTCCGCTGTACGAAAAGTATTACCGGGACGTGGTGGAAGCGGGGTAGGGAAGAGGGCGATTGGGGATTACGCCCATCCGGCCTGTTGCAAGGTCTGTTTGACGTGGGCGAACTCCTCGACGGCGCGGGGCAGCAGGTGGCTGCAGCGATCCCATTGACCGTCGCCCGAGGCGCGTTCGAGGGCGAGCGCCAGGGCGCGCAATCCTTCGGCCGCGACCGCGGCTGCGGCGCCGCGGAGAGCGTGGGCCTGCCGGCGCGCGCCGGGGGCGTCGGCATTTTCGATCCGCTGGCGCAGATCGGTCAGCTGGGCGGGGATGTTCTCGATGAATCCGCGGAGCACGATGGCGGCGAGCTGGCGGTCTCCCATCAGGCGGCGCAGCAGGGACTCCTCATCGAAAACGGCGGCAGCGACGGGCGGGCGGCGGCCTGCGTTGCGATGGTTCGGGTGTCTGGGCCGCTCGACGGGCGGCGGGCCGGCTGGCGCGACTTTGAAGGCTGCGGTGAACCAAAAAGTGGAACCATGGCCGGGGCGGCTTTCGACGTGGATGGCGCCATCCATCAATTCGACCAATTGTTTGCAGATGGCCAGTCCGAGGCCGGTGCCGCCGTACTTGCGGGTGGTGGAATCGTCGGCCTGAGTGAAGGGGGAGAAGATGGCGGCCAGTTTGTCGGGCGGGATGCCGATGCCGGTATCGGTGACGGTGAAGCGAAGGGTTGCGGTGCCGTTGCGCCGGCCTTCGAGTGACGCCTGCAGGCGGACCTCTCCGTGCTCCGTGAACTTGATGGCATTGACGGCGAGATTGGTGAGGACCTGGCGCAGGCGGAGGGCATCGCCCGAGAGGAACAAGGGCACCTCGGGAGAGATCCGCGCGCGCAAGTCCAGACCTTTCGCCTGGGCCGGCACGCGCAGGAGCTGGACGACGTCCTCGATGGTATCGGCCAGGGGAAACGGCAGAGTCTCGAGAGTGACCTTCTGCGCTTCGATTTTCGAGAGGTCGAGGATGTCGTCGATGAGGGCCAGCAGGGTTTGCCCGCTGTTCTGCGCCACATTGGCGTATTGCCGTTGCTCCGCGGTGAGGTGGGTTTCGAGGAGCAGTTGCAGCATGCCGATGACGCCGTTCATGGGCGTGCGGATTTCGTGGCTCATATTGGCCAGAAAGCGGCTCTTGGCGCGATTGGCGGCATGGGCGTCCTCGCGCGCGCGAATCAGCTCTTCTTCGTAGCGTTTCCGTTCGGTAATCTCTTCGGCGATGCCCGCCACGCGGATGAGCTCTCCGTTTTCGTCGCGGATGGGGAAGGCCCGGTCGCGGATCCATTTCTCCTCGCCGCCGGGCGTGCGGATGCGGTATTCGGAGGGGACGGGGTCGCCCTGCATTTGCCGCGCGAATAACAAATTGGCTTGCGGCCGATCGTCGGGATGGATGGCATCGGCCCAGGACATGGGGCTCTGGTAGAGGCTGTCGCGCGTCCTGCCCCAGACCTGCTCATAGGCGGGGCTGACATAGAGGATCTCGCCCCCGGTCGCGGGCATCATCCAGAACACTTCATGGATGTTCTCAGCCAACTGGCGGAATTTCTCTTCGCTGTTGCGGCGGGCCTGCTCGGCTTGTTTGGGCTCGGTGATATCGGGGCTCAATCCCACGTGGCCCAGGAACTCGCCGCTAGGGGAGAAGCGCGGCTCGGCGGCGGAGGCCAGCCAGCGCCACTCGCCATCGCCGCGCCGCACGCGGGTTTCGCCCCGGAAGGGCGAATGCTCCGTTACGGCGCGTTGAAATGCCGCCAGGTATTCGGGGGCGTCGGCGGGGTGAAGCAGCGTTTGCCATTTGGCTCCCTCCACCTGTTGATACGTGGAGCCGAAGAATTCGCGGTAGGCGCGATTGATAAACTGCACACCGCCCGCGGCGCCGGTCACCCACATCACCGCCGGGCAGCCGTCCGCCATGACGCGGAAGCGCTCTTCGCTCTCGCGCAACGCCTCGCGGGCGCGGCGGCTTTCGGTGATGTCTTCGACGTGAACGATGAAATACATCTGGCCGCACTCGCAGTCCCGCACCTGGGAGATTCGGATGCGTGCCCAGACCACGGTTCCATTGCTATGCAGGTAGCGTTTTTCGGTCTCGTCGACCTGCGCCGGGTCCTCGAGCAACCGCTCCATCATCTGCAGCGAAGCGGCGCGATCATCGGGATGGGTCAGTTCTACCCAGGGCGTGCCCAGCAACTCGCGCTCGGGATAACCCACCATCCGGCAAAACGCCGCATTGGTGCGAAGGTATCGCCCGTCCAGCCCGGTGACGCACATGCCGGATGGGGCGTGCTCAAACACGCCGCGGAAGCGCTCTTCGCTTTCCTGCAGCTTGCGCTCCGCGCGCCGGTGATCGGTGATGTCGCGGGCCACGCCTACAAGGGCGATTCCGCGGCCATCCTGGTCGTACACGCGGGAGGTAGCCAGGGAGACCACGAACTCCCGCCCGTCCTTGGCGCGGTTCCACAGCTCTCCGCACCACGCGCCCTGTAACGTGGCGGGGAGAATCCGGTTCTGGATTTCGGTGGACGTACGCGGCGAGCGGACGATGGCGATGGGCTGTCCGATGAGCTCCTCTTGCCGGTAGCCATAGGCCTTCCGGAATGCGTCGTTGACGTACAGGATGCGGTCCCCGGCGTCGGTGATGCTGATGAATTCGCCGGCGCATTCGAGGGCGTGCGCCATCGTGCGGCGGCGCTCTTCGCTTTCGCGCAGGGCCTGCTCGGCGCGTTTGCGCTCGGTGATGTCGTCCACGTGGACTACAAAGTGGAGAGGCCGGCCGAGGCTGTCGCGCACCAGCGCGATGCGGATGCGCGCCCAGACGATGGCGCCGCCGCGATGGAGGTACCGTTTCTCGGCCTCCAGATATTCCGCCGCATCCTGCAGCAGCAGCGCCTCGCGCTGCAAGGAAGTCGCCACGTCGTCGGGATGGGTCAATTCCGTCCAACTCTTCGCCAGCAGCTCCACTTCCGAATACCCCAACATGCGGCGCAGCGCCGGATTCACCTGGATGAAACGGCCGTCGAGCGCAGTCACACTCATGCCAAAGGGCGCATGTTCAAAGACCCCGCGGAAGCGATCGTCACTCTCGCGGAGCGCCGCCTCCGCCCGCTTGCGCTCGGTGATATCGCGCGCGACGCCGGCCGCGCCCACTACTTCGCCCGACGGATTGCGAATGGGCGAGATGGAGAGGGACACGTCCACGGCGCTTCCGTCCTTGCGTTGCAGCACGGTTTCGAATGGGCTGATAGTGCAGCCGGTGCGGATGACGCCGAGACACTGGCGGACATCGCCCGAGCGGCCGGGGGGCGCCAACTCGGCGACGTTGCGGCCGATGACTTCGTCGCCGGTGAATCCGAACAGCAGTTCGGCGCTGCGGTTCCAACTGACGATGGTGCCATCCAGTTTGACGGCGTGAATGGCGTCGTCGGAGGATTCCACGATGGAAGCCAGCAGAGAGCGGGCCTGTCCGGCCTCTTTGTGCTCCGAGACATCGCGCAGAATGGCGGAACCGGCGGTTACTTCGCCGCCGGAGTTGCGGATAGGGCAGGCGGTTACGGAGACATGGAACGGCTCTCCGTTGGCGCGGACGCACAAACCCTCGTATTGCGAGACGGAATGGCCCTCGAGCACCTGGGCGGTGAGCCGCGACAGACGGTCCACCCGGTCCGGCGGCGCCAGAATGGACACATGCCGGCCGATGGCGCCGGCGGCGTCGCGGCCGAAGACGGTCTCGGCTCCGTGGTTCCAGGTGAGAATCAAGCCCGCCGGGGTGAAGGTGAGAATGGCGTCCTGCGAGCTCTCCACAATGGCGGCCAGGAGGCGCTGCGCTTCTTCGGCTTCCCGCCGCGCGGTGACATCCTGTTTAATGGCGATGTAGCCGGAGATGGCGCCTTCCGGAGTTTGCACGGGGGTGACGCGCATCTCCTCGGAATAGAGCGATCCATCCTTACGGCGATTGACCACCTCGCCGCGCCACACCTGTCCCGAACCAATGGTGCTCCAGAGTTCCTCGTAAAACTCCGGCGATTGCCGTCCCGATTTGAGGAGGCGAGGATTCTGGCCCAGGGCCTCGGCGGCAGTGTACCCGGTCATGGCGGTGAATGCGGGGTTGATGTACTCGATATCCCCGTTGGCATTGGTAATGACGATGCCGTCGGCGGCCTGGTCCACGGCTGCGATCAATCCTGCCCGCTCGACAATTCCGCCGTCCTGGCGCAAGTTTCACCTCAACGAGGCAATCGCCTCTTCTTTCTTATCGGCACTCTTGAGGATTCCCTGCAGGGGGAGCCAGCGAGCGCGGAACGGCTACTTGGCGTGTTGCGAGGCGAACTTCCAGGCGTGCTCCACGATGGTGTGCAGGCTGGTATAGCGCGGCTTCCAGTCGAGGGTGGTCTGGAGCTTCGCGGAGGAGGCCACGAGTTGCGGCGGGTCGCCTTCGCGGCGCGGACCGACCACGTAGGGCACGGGGCGGCCGGTCACTTCCTCCACCACGCGGAGCATCTCAAGGACGCTGTGGCCGGTTCCGGTGCCCACGTTGAACTGCTGGGAAGCGCCACCGTACAGGAGGTAATCAAGCGCCAGAATGTGGGCTTGCGCCAGGTCGTCGACGTGGATGTAGTCGCGGATGCAGGTGCCGTCGGGGGTG
>Ga0181529_10002570_pt1 | contig 21604 bp, 25 predicted proteins | sample PEATcosm2014_Bin_36_FD_119763 | JGI IMG/M metagenome (GOLD analysis project Ga0181529, IMG submission 119763) | Peatland microbial communities from MTU Mesocosm Facility, Houghton, MI, USA - PEATcosm2014_Bin10_30_metaG | ecosystem: Environmental > Terrestrial > Soil > Wetlands > Peat | place... | reverse complement strand
CCCCCTTGGCCAGCACGGGAAAATGCAGAATGAAGAAGGATGAATGAAGAATTATCGGCTGGCGTGAACCGGTTGCTGTTTTATTTCTTCATTCTTCATTCATACTTCTTCATTTGCTTTTGGAAACCAATCGTCGCCACCGTGCCGCCCAGATGCGCCGAGCGGCTCGCGGCAATGGGCTAAACTGCGAGATCCAAGGGCAAATCTGAAATGTCCCTCAATCGCTTTCCTTCCAACATAATCCGCATCATTTCTAATGAATCAGGCGAATCTATTTCGTGGACACTCTCAATTAACTCCGGCAATGCGAAATGATAAATCATGTCTATGTCACCTGTTCCAAGTGCGATTGATGCAAGTCGGCTGGGCAACGGTTCCGAAGTTACAACCACTATATGCGGTAAATGTCCTTTTCGGTTACGCATTAAATTCAAAGCTTCAGCTCTGGAATTTTGAACGCGGTCACTGCGGATTGTCCACTTGCAGGATATGCTCGCATGGATAATTGGTTTTCCACCGTTTGACTTGCGAAGGCTGGCGCGATTTGACGTTTTATCATCAACCAAAGCTTCGTGCCGATTTATTTCCTTATCATCTTCCAAATCACGAATGACAACAATGTCGGGGCAGATGAGATAATCCGAACCAATCACCGTTGCCAGTTCGGTATTCTCTTTGCACATCCGGGCGATTTCCGAGAGGTGGGAGTATTGTTCAAATCGTGCAATTCCAATCCGGTCACGTTGCGGCAGCCGCATGACCTGCCATTGGCCCGGACGCAAATGCCCCAGCTTGTTAAAGGTGGCAGTAATGAAATTACAGCACGCAGCTTCAAAATCATTCCCGGAAGTTTGACCGGCTACGCGAGCGGCGGTTACCGATTGGCCAAGCTTTGCAACCAAACGCCGTGCGATTTCAACGCTTGCCTTGTTGCCGCCATCTGCAATCGCAGGAATACCATCTTTGCTTGTTGTAAGTCCGCCTTTGAGTAATTCGGAATGAAACTTTGATCTCTCTTCGCGAAAATTACACACGTTTTTGTTTGGCATAAGCTTTGAGTTTGGTTGAGGCAGTTTACTTATTTGGAGTTTCTTTTTCCGATGTTTGATGGCCTTCGTTTCGTAGCTTGTTCGAGCAGTCGGTATCCAGCCGCTAATTCATTCCCATTGACCGACGCACGCTGGCGCAACAATGCTCGTCGTATTGCAAGACCAACAGCCTTTGCAACGAGAGGCGGAAACGCATTACCGACTTGTCGGTAAGCTATTGTTTTCTTTCCTGCAAATTTCCATTCGTCTGGAAAGCTTTGAATTCTGGCAACCATGCGAACTGTTAAGCGCGGCATCCCATTTTCTGGAAAATTTTCATCAGGAGCTTCGTCGGCTATCCCCATTCCATCTACATGAAGTTCGCGCCACTGTTTCTTTGCGCGAGTTGGGCCGAGGTCTGGCCCGCCATGTTTTTTTGAACCTCCAACAATCGTTGGAGCAATCGCCATTGCTTTGCCAGCCCAAGCTTCAGCCCCACTCCAACAATTCTCGCCCATCAAATCTACCAGAGTTTCTCCAACAGAACGAAAAGGCCCGGTGGGTTCAGGCCATTCAAAAAATTCTGTATCGCGTGGTTGGAGAGCAACGAGAATGAAACGCGGACGCAACTGCGGGACACCAAAATCAGTTGCTTGAAGAACTTTCCATTCTGGCTGGTATCCGAATTTAGAAAGTTTAGTCATTAAGGCATCCCGATAATCCTTAAACTTGGCTGAAGCCAGACCGGTAACATTTTCGAGAAGCACAGCGCGAGGACGAATCGTCTCAATAATTTTCAACGCAGCCGGGAACATATCACGCTCGTCATCGCCGCCGAGTTGCTTCCCGGCGATGCTGAAAGGTGGACACGGCACGCCACCTGCAATCAAATCAATGTCCGAATAATCTTGAGAACGAAAATTGCGAATGTCGTCTTCAATGACTTTCCAATGAGGGCGGTTTGTTCGGAGCGTGGTGCAATAGTGCGGCTCGTATTCGACCGCTGCGACGTGATGGAACCCGGCCATTTCCAAGCCGAGCGCTTGACCGCCGCCGCCAGCACATAATTCAATTGCGTCAAAACTCATGATTGTTCCACGATGCCGTGAGAATAATTGATTTCACCCGACAGGCAAGTCTGGTGCAAATTTGTTTAGAAATTCAAACGCCAATTGCCCCAAACGTCCAACGCAAAATGATTTTGGCACGGCGTTCGTCTCCACGGGCCAACCGGAAATGAGCCCGGAGCGCGCCCGTCCCCGGGCGCAGCAACGTTGCCAATCAAGCCGTCATCGAATCATCCAAGGCGCATCGCCGTCCGTCCCTTGCTGCGGCCGGGGACGGCCACGCTCCGCCTGCTTTTCGCTGTAGCAGCGGACGTGAGTCCGCTCCATCCAAACACCGCCCGCAAAATAATGAGCCGATTCTCATCGGCTGCCACAAATAAAAAAGCGGCCTCCGATTTCCGAAGGCCGCTTTGCTTCAATCATTCGCCATTTTATTTCGTCGGCGGTGTTGTGACGGGCGGGGTCGGCGGGGTCGGCTCGGGCGTGGTGTGGCTGTCCGGCGGGAAGGTGTTCAGGCGGAATTCGTCGCGGATGGGCGCGTTGGCCGGATCAATCCAGCCCCGCCTCCTTTTTCACCTGCGACCAGGGGATGCGCGGCCTGCTGCCATGGGCGCTTTTGGCCCGTTCAATCGTCCGGGCATCTTCCACGTCCTCGACCGTCTGGCGCATCCGGCGCATCAGGGACTTGGCCTGCGTCAATTGTTTTCCCAATGGATGATTCATGGCCGATTTAATTGCCCGGCGGAACCGGCACGGAGAGGTTGCGGCAAATGGAACGCGCCAGAAACGTTTTGATTTCGTTGTGACGGGGAATGGCCCCTTTGCGCCCGGTCTGCGGGTTGCTCCAGATGGAATGGCTGCCACCCTCGCGAACCGGCACGCAGCCGTGTTCCTGAAGATGGCCGAGCAACGCCCGCCGTTTCATGCCAGCACCAGTTCCGCCGTCTCCGCCTGCGGATCAAGCCGGAACACTTCGGCGCGCTCGGTTTCCAGCAGGAGTTGAATGGCTTCCTTGAGGTTGCCCAGGCATTCCGCCTTGGTCTCGCCCTGACCATTCGCGCCGGGAACCTCCAGACACGTCGCCCAAAAACCGCCTTCGTCCGGCTCGCCGCGATGCACAATGGCTGTGAATTGTTTCATGCGCCTATCTATAATCCATTTTGCCGTGGAAGAAAAATGGTTTTATTTCGCCGGCGGCGTTGTGACGGGCGGGGTTGGCGGGGGTCGGCTCGGGCGGGGTGTGGCTGCCCGGGGGGAAGGTGTTCAGGCGGAATTCGTCGCGGATGGGGCCGTTGGCGGGATTGATGGCGGGGTATTCCAGGTTGGCGGCGTTTGGACGATAGATCGTTCGAATCTACAAGGCGACTTAGAGGTGACGATAGATTTCGGAGCGGTGTTGGATGCGGTAAATGCGAATGAGCTTTTTGGCTGGATAAATCCAGTAGAGAATACGGTAGTCGCCGATGCGGAGCTTGCAGAGTCCCGCCAAATCTTCCGGCATGCCGACGAGCCGGCGATGCACCATGCCGGCGGCATTGGCGGCGAGCCATTGTATCTTGCGCTCGACGGCCGCGCCGATGGCGGCGTCCAGCCCGGCAAGCTGGGCATCGGCCTTGCCGCCTACTTCGACTTGGTAGGACATGGCAGGTGACGGGCTTTCCAAGGTTTGAATTTTCCAGCCAAGTCCTCCCGCCGCGCCGCACGCAATTCGGCGATGACGCCAGGATTCTGCGCGGTGAGCCAGTCCTGCAATTCATCCAGCGTCTCGACCGAGGAGAGGACGGTTGAGGGGATTTCAACGGTTTCCATTTTCATGCTGACAGTTTATCACGGGTTGCCGGGAAAGGTAAGGGTTTTTCGCTTCATGGTCATTTTCCGGCGACACTTATTTCGCCGGCGGCGTTGTGACGGGCGGGGTCGGCGGGGTCGGTTCGGGTGCGGTGTGGTTGTCCGGCGGGAAGGTGTTCAGGCGGAATTCGTCGCGGATGGGGCCGTTGGCGGGATTGATGGCGGGGAATTCCAGGTTGGCGGCGTTTTGAATGGTCAAGGCATGTTCGTATAGGTCGTCGGCATCGGTGTCTTTCACGGTGGTCGCCTTTTTGGCGTCGCTCTGGCCGGATTTCTGGACGTTGGTGCTGGCAGGGAATGTGCCGCGCACGGTGGTGAACGCTGCGGTCTCGGCATCCGTCCAGCCCCGGAGCTTGAGCGCGGGCAGGTTCACCGTGGTTTGCACGGAGGCCAGGATGATGTCGGCGCGGCCCAGCTCAGCATTGAGGCTGCGTGTGGCGTGGACGCCAACCTGGAATTCCGTGTGCAGTTTCACGGTCTGGCCTGGGAAGGCCAGCTTGGCGGTCGCGCGCGCCTGGTTCATGTAATGCACGAGCAGGTCAAAATTGGCCTGCTGCGCGACGGTGAGCTGGCTGGTTTCGCCCTGGGCATTTTTCTGGCTGATGACGTCGGCGGGGATCTTGGCGATCAGCGCGGTGGTGTCGGCCAGATAAGTGTCGGCCAGCCGTGCGGCGACCTTGGGGTATTTCTGCGCGGCGGCGACGATGAGGGTGGCGTTGTAGGTGAGGACTGTGACCGAGAAGTGCGGGCGATGGTTGCTCATGTTAGTTGAGAGTTGAGGGTGAATGGTCGAAAGTAAAGCCTCTCACCCCGTCCCTCTCCCATCGGATGGGAGAGGGTGTCCGACAGAACCGGTGAGGGTTTCTTGCGTTCCGTGCGTTCTTTTGCGGCAATTGATGCAAATGACTTGGCGGCAGCTTCTTGTAAATTATGGCAGGGCCAGTGAAATTCGCGGCAAGCCCTGGTAAATTCGCGGCAGGGGTTGTGCAATTCGCGGCAAGCCTCCGTAATTTTGCGGCAAGGGGTGGTAATTTTGCGGCAAGCCTCCGTAATTTCGTGGCAAGGCATGGTAAATTCGCGGCAGAAGGATTGCAATTGCGGGCAACGCTCCGTAAATCGCGGCAGGGGTTCTGAAATTCCCGGCAAGGGGTGGTAAATTGCGGGCAGCCTCTCGTAAAATGCGGCAGGCGTCTTGAAAATGGCGGTAGCGGCTGGAGCGGGCGGGCAGAGGATGACAAATTTCCGGCGCGATGGCGCGAATGCGTGATGCTAAAAGGATTTCCTGAAAGCTTCATACCAAAATTGTTTGAAGAACTCTGTCAAAAAAGGCGGGGCGGCGGCAACTCGTCCGTTGCTTTTTCCTTCGCAAAAATTGCCTGCTTGATTTGCCTGTTTTTCTGGGCGGAAGACGCGCGGAAATATCTTTTTATGATTCCAAGCCGGCCGTTTTGGATCTGGGCAAAAGTTTGGAACTACAGCGTTATCAAAAAGGCGATCCGGTTATTTGAATGATTACTTTCGAAACACGCTAACGCGCGCTGGCGGGAGGTTGAGCCAGACGATTTTGGAGGCGTGAAGTTTAAAGGTGGACGCGCCGCGCGGGCGCAGCTTGTGGATGCGGTAGGTGAACTGGACCCAGTTGCCCTGCGGTTCCAGCACCGTGCGGATTTTTTGCGAGAGCGCCTCGGCCTGCTCCTCGGAGAAATTCAGCAACGGCAAACTCGAAATGACGGCACCGACGGATGTGACCGGCTCGCGCAATTCGCGAAGGAGGACGTCGAGCTGCCAGGCGTCGCCATGGATGATTTGCGCGCGGGGATATTTATCGCGCAGCATTTTTGCCAGCTTGGGATTGTGTTCGATGGCGATGAGTTTTTCCTGTCGCAATCCGTGCTGGAGCAGGCCTTGCGTGACCGCGCCGGTGCCGGGGCCGAGTTCAAGGACGTGGCTTTCGGGATCGGCCGGGAGCCAGCGGGCCATGGCGGCGGCGAGTTGCGGCGAACTGGGCGCGACGGAGCCGGTGCGCTGCGGGTTGGCGAGCCATTCCTTCAAAAACAAGGTCGTGTCGGTCAGCGCCGCTATGATTTTTTTGGCCATGATGCCTTTGGCTGCTCAATCCGGATTTTGTGGCGGCAGAATAAGTCAGGAGCCGGACTGCCGCAAACTTTAGTTTGCGGCAAATTGCCATTGAAAATTTTCATCGCCCGCTTTTCGACGGTTTCTCCGGCGCGGAAATCTCATCAAGCTTTTTGCGCGCGGCGTCGCGGCGCGTTGTCCAGTCGCTCCAGTTTTGTTCCCAGGCTTCGCCGGAGAATTTTTTTTGTGCGTCCGGCCAAAGCGAATCGAGCGCGTCCAGTTCTTTTTTTGCGGCGGCGGCGTCGTGCCATTGCAAAAAAGATTCGGCGAGGTTGAGATGATTTTCGGGATCATCGGGCGCGAGTTTGACGGCCTGTTCCAGATAAGTCCGCGCCTTGCGCTTGCTGCCGATGCTCGCAGGCCAGCCGGGGGCGTCGCGGTAAAGCAGGCCGAGATTCCGCTCAGGTCCCGCGAAATCAAACTGCGCGTCCAATTCCGCCGCCGTTTTGAATTCGCGCTCCATTTCTCTGACGATCTTGAGCGCGCCGAGCAATTCCGTGCGCGCGAGCTGGCCGAGATCCATGGCGAGGTAATAGTGTCCGGCGGCGATTTTGGGCTCCCGGACGATAAGCGGGCGGCAGGCGGCTATGCCCTGATTTGCAATGTCGGCGCGTTCGGAGTCGGCAGTGGCAAAATCGGCAAAGTCATAACACGTCCGCGCAAACTGCCAGGCGTTGGTGGAATTATTCGTGTCGGCTTGATATTGTTTTTTGGCGCGTTGGAACTCCATTTCCGCGCGCGCGGCGAAAATTTTCTTCTGGTCCTCGCCGGCGGAGAGCAGGAGGCTGGTCAACAAAAACAGCCCGGCCACCGCCAATTTAGGATTGGTCGGTCGGCCGGGGTGGGAATTAAAAGTTGCCATCGTGCCGGGCTAATTTATACTAGCCACGGTGAAATTGAATTGGAATTTCATGTTTTTTGCGTTTCTGACGGCTCTGGCGATGTCCGGCACCGGTTGCAGCGGCATTAACACAGGCACATCCGTTTCGCCACTGGATTTTTTGCTGCCGGGCATGGGACATCTCATCAAGGCCGACCCGGCGCCGACAAATGCGCCCGGCTCATTTCCTGAAATTTCAACAGAGGTTGCTATAATCAAATAAACTATGCGTTTCCCATTCGCGCTGACGAAGAAAATCGCCAGCCACATTATCAAACATAAAGTCCGCAAGACGCCGAAGTTCGCGATGGTCCTGCAGCTTGAACCGTTGCACACCTGCAACCTGACCTGCACCGGCTGCGGGCGCATCCGCGAATACTCCACGTCGCTCAAGGACATGGTGCCGCTAGAGCAATGCCTGCAAGCGGCCGTGGAATGCGATGCGCCGATGGTTTCCATCTGCGGCGGCGAACCGCTGATTTATCCGAAGATCGAGGAACTTATCGCCGGTCTGCTCGAACAGGGCCGCGTGCTCTACATCTGCACGAACGGCATGTTCATGCGCAAAAAAATGCGCGATTATCTGGCGGCGGTTTATTCTCCGGCGCTGGAGACGAAGCTGAAAAAACTGCTGGACGGCAAACTGATCACCGAAAAGGAAGCTGAAGTCATCCGCAAATCCGACGACGCGGCGAAGAAGAAAGTTGTGATTCGTCCAACCAAATGGATGTATTGGAACGTCCACGTGGACGGTTTGGAATTCACGCACGACCTTATCGTCGAGCGCGAAGGCGTGTTCAAGGAATGCGTCGAGGCGATCAAGATGGCGAAAATCATCGGCTATCAAGTCGCGACGAACACAACGGTTTATCGCGAAACCGACGTGCAGGAAATCGAGGACATGTTCAAGTATCTCTCTTCGCTCGAAGTGGACGGCCACACGATTTCGCCCGGATACGATTACGATGCGGCGAAGAAGGACATGGTTTCGCGCCTCGGCAAGGACCCGAAGCAGTTTTTCCTCACCCGCGACATGACGCGGCAGAAATTTGCGAAGATTCAGGATTGGGGCAAGGCGTTCACGATTTTCGGCACGCCGGTCTATCAGGAATTCCTTGCCGGCAAACGCGAATTGACATGCACCGCGTGGGCGATCCCGACGTTCAACGTCAAAGGCTGGAAGGCGCCGTGCTACCTGATGACCGACGGCCATTATCCCGGTTATCAGGAAATGCTCACGAAAGTGCAGTGGGAAAAATACGGCGTCGTGAACGGCGTCGCGCGCGACCCGCGTTGCGAGCATTGCATGGTGCACTGCGGCTACGACCCCAGCGGCGCGCTCGGCACGAATTACCAGTCCGGCGACAACTGGAAAAACATCAAATACAATTTCGGATCGAAACCCAGGCCGTATCCCTCCTCGCCGGAACTGGCGATGCGAGCTTTCAACGGCACGACCATAGGCAAAGGTCACTTGGCCGAGGCGAAGGCCGCGATCAATTCACCCGCCGCCGGTGCGCGCGGCGCATTTGCAAACGAAGTTCATCACGATCACGCGTCGCACGTCGGCAGTTCCTGCGGCACAACCGACACGTCCGAACGGGATGAGTTGCTGGCGAAAATCAAAGACGCGAAAAAGGCGGAATAATATTTTCGCCGTTCCTAATTTAGAAATTAAATGAGCAAAACATTATTCCTTTCACCTCCGTCGTTTGACGGTTTCGACGGCGGCGCGGGCGCGCGTTACCAGGCGCGGCGCGAAGTCACCAGCTATTGGTATCCGACCTGGCTCGCCCAACCGGCCGCGCTCGTGCCGGACAGCAAGCTGCTCGACTGCCCGCCGCATGACATTGACGTGGCCAAGTGCCTCGCCATCGCGAAGGATTTCAATCACGTCATCATCAACACCTCCACGCCGTCGCTGAAGAACGATTGCAAGGTCGCCGAGGCCATCAAGGCGCAGAAGCCCGACACCAAGATCGGCTTCGTCGGCGCGCACACGATGGTTTTGCCGACGGAAACGCTGAAGGCGTCGTCCGCGATTGACTGGGTGGGCCGCAAGGAATTCGATTTTACCTGCAAGGAAGTCGCCGAAGACCGCGACCTCGCGACCATCGCCGGTTTGTCTTACAAGGACAAGGACGGCAAAATAAAACACAATCCCGAGCGCGAAATGATCCAGGACATGGACACGCTGCCGTGGGTGGCTGACGTCTATAAGCGCGATTTGCAGATCGAGAAGTATTTCATCGGCTACCTGCTGCATCCGTATATCTCGATGTATACCGGCCGCGGCTGCCCGGCGCAATGCAGCTTCTGCCTCTGGCCGCAGACCATCGGCGGACACAAATACCGCGTCCGCTCGCCACAAAATGTCGCCGACGAAATGGCCTACATGAAGAAAATTTTCCCGCAGGTGCGAGAATTCTTCTTCGATGACGACACGTTCACCGCGAATCTCCCGCGCGCGCGCGAAATCGCCAAAAAGCTCGCGCCGCTCGGCGTCCATTGGAGCTGCAACAGCCGCGCCAACCTCGATTACGAAACGATCAAGCAATTCAAGGACAACGGCCTGCGCCTGTTCCTCGTCGGCTACGAGAGCGGCAACGACGACATCCTCACCCGCATCAAAAAGGGCGTGACCATGGACGAGATGCGCCGCTTCACCAAGGCCTGCCATCAGGCGGACGTGGTGATTCACGGCACGTTCATCCTCGGCCTCCCGGTCGAGACGCAGCAGTCCATCGAGAACACCATCAACTTCGCGAAGGAACTCGACGTGTTCAGCCTGCAGGTCTCGCTCGCCGCGCCGTATCCCGGCACGGAGCTTTACGAGATGGCCAAGCAGAACGGCTGGTTCGTGAAGAAGGACAAGACCGACCTCATCGAAGCCGACGGCCTCCAGCAGAGCACGCTCGAATATCCCGGCTTGAACAAGGACAAGATTTTCGAGGAAGTGGACCGTTTTTACCGCACCTATTATCTGCGCCCGAAACCGATCCTGCGCATCATCAAGACGATGCTGGAGGACAAGGACATTCTCGTGCGCCGCTGCCGCGAAGGCTATGAATTTTTCCGCAGCCTCAGCGAACGCAAGGCGGACTTGGCGGCGTCGAAAGCCGCCGCATAATTCGCATCAGCGCCTGTTGCCATCATTGCATTTCTGATGCACATTGGTGCGGCAATGGGCGCTACCCAAAAGTTTCTCAAAGGCAGATTGCTGCTGGACAGCGGCGATTTGGGAGGCTCGTTTTTTCAGCACACCGTCATCCTCGTCTGCGAGCACAACGCCGAGGGCGCATTTGGGCTCGTCCTCAACCGTTCGCTTGGCAAGACCGTCGGCGAGATGATCATCGCCGACCTGCCCGACGCGCTCAAGGAATCGCCGCTTTTTCTCGGCGGGCCGGTTCAGCCCGCCGCGTTGAGCTTTCTGCACACGGACAATTTCATCCCTGACGCGAACATTTCCATTTCCGACATTGACGGAAATGTTTTTCCGAATCTCAGCCTAGGCCATTCGCTCGACGAACTCGTGGATGTCGGCGAATCCTTTTCGCCCACGAAAAAAGTCCGGCTCTTTGCCGGTTACTCCGGCTGGTCGCCCGGCCAGCTTGAAAATGAAATGAAACGCAAGGCATGGCTCACGTTTCCCGCGTCGCTCGAACTCGTCTTTGAAACGCCTCTCGAACATCTCTGGCAGAAAATACTGAAAAGCAAGGGCGGCTGGAAAAACAAGCTCCTCGCGCAGATGCCGGATGACTTGTCGCTGAATTAAGTTTATGGAAAATAAGTTTATAGCCGATGGCTGCCAGCGGTTTTTACGCGGCAAAAAAGCCGTGACAATCGAATCAATCGAAAAGAAATTTACAGAAAAGCTCTCCACTGCGAATCCTGATGAAAAAGGCCAAATCCGCGAACAAATGGAGGAAGAATATCGTCGGCTCTCAAAAAATGCGGGCCACAAGCCCTCGCCGGGAACTTTATGGTAGAATCAATTTGCTTCGACGCGCAGCAATGCCGCGTCTGACATCGCAACAAATTCCGTCCGTTCCAAACTGGCCGGAATCAAGCCAAACTGGCCGGCGGACAAATCCACCAAAGCCGAGTCGCTTTCGATTTCAACTTCACCAGCCGTCACCGCGACGATTTGCAGCTTTTTCGGTTTCAAAAAACCCTTCGCGCCTGAATTGAGTCTCCAAGCTTCGACATTGAACAGCGGGTCGTTGACGAGCGCCCGTTTTTGGATTTTTCCGTCGGCTGAAAATTTTGTTTGCACCAGCTCCGGCTCGAAGTCGTTGAAATCAATGCTCGCCAGAGATTGCGCGATGTGCAACTCGCGGGGCTTGCCGTCCAGCCCGACGCGGTTCCAGTCGAAAACGCGGTAAGTCGTGTCAGAATTCTGCTGGATTTCAAAAATCACCAGGCCGTCGCCGATGGCATGGACGCGACCGCTTGGCAGAAACATCGTGTCGCCGGCCTTGACAGGAATTCGGTGGAAACAATCGGCCACGCTGCCGTCGGAAATCTTTCTCTCAAATTCCGTGCGCGTCACGCCGCAGTTGAGGCCGACATACAAACTCGCGCACGGCGCGGCGTCGGCGATGAACCACATTTCGGTTTTTGGTTCGCCTTTGAGTTCGGCGGCTTTGCCAGCGGGCGGATGGACTTGCAGCGACAGTTTTTCCCGCGCATCGAGAATTTTACAGAGCAACGGAAATCTTCCTTTTGCCGCCGGTTTCGCATCACCAAGGATTTCCGCCGCGTGATTTTCCATGAGCCAGCGCAGATTTTTTCCGGCGAGTTTTCCGTTGGCGACGATGCTTTCGTCGCCGGGCCGGTCGGAGATTTCCCACGATTCGCCGATGGGTTTGACCGCCGGGATTTTTTTTCCGTAAAGCTTTTCAAGCTCGCGTCCGCCCCAGATGCGTTCCTTGAAAATCGGATTGAAAGTGAGCGGGTAGAGCACGGGAATTTTACGCGGCGGCCTGGGGAACGCCATTTTCGACCGGCTCGGTTTTTTCGTGGAAATGCCCGTGCGCGCGGAATTTTTCGTAACGCTTCCTCAATCGCTCGGCGACCGGCAGCGCGAGAATTTCCTCAAGGTGCTTGAGCAGGTGCGTTTTCAGGTTTGCCGCCGTCAATGATTTGTCCGTGTGCGCGCCGCCGAGCGGTTCGGGGACGATTTCATCCACGAGATTGAATTCGATCAGGTCATTGGCGGTGATTTTGAGCGCGGCGGCGGCCTTGCCGGCATTGGCGCGGTCTTTCCACAAGATCGCCGCACAGCCTTCCGGGCTGATGACGGAATAATAGGCGTTTTCCAAGATCAAAACGCGGTCCGCGACGCCGATGCCGAGCGCTCCGCCCGAACCGCCCTCGCCGATGACGGCGGCGATGATCGGCACTTCGAGCAGGGTCATTTCGCGGAGGTTGACGGCGATGGCCTCGGCGATATGGCGTTCTTCCGCCGCGACGCCGGGATACGCGCCAGCGGTGTCAATCAAAGTGATGATCGGCAGGCCGAATTTGTCCGCGAGCCGCATCAAACGCAGCGCCTTGCGGTAGCCTTCTGGGTGCGCGGAACCGAAATTGCGCAAAATGTTTTCTTTCGTATCCCGGCCTTTTTGGGTGCCGATGACGACGACGCGGTGATCGCCGAGTTTTGCAAATCCGCCGACCATCGCGCGGTCGTCGGCGAAGAGCCGGTCGCCGTGCAGTTCCTGAAAATCCGTGAACGCGCTGCCAATGTAATCCAGCGTGTAAGGCCGGTGCGGATGCCGCGCGAGCTGCACGCGCTGCCAGGCGGTGAGGTTCGAGAAAATGTGCCGCCGGGTTTCCTCCAGCTTTTTCTCGATGAGCTGGATTTCCTCCTCGAAGCTGATGCCGAGGGAATGCTTTTCCGGGTGCTGGCGGAGTTCGTCCAGCTTGGTTTGCAGTTCGATGATGGGCTTCTCGAAATCGAGCTGATGTTTCATGCGTTGGCAAAGGATAAATGCTTTTGTCCGGCCAATCAATCGGATTTCCATGTTGTTCTTAATCCACAAACAAGCGACTTGTAAAAAGCGAAAGGCCGGACTTGCGTCCGGCCTCTCTTGGTGACGAGGTTTATACGCCTTCACCCAGGCGCTCAGAAGGGCGGCGGGCCAACTTGGGGTCGCTGTCCGAGCCTCGCCGCGAGCAAAACCTCTCTGCCAACCCTAAACGAACAGCGAAATTCAATCGTTCGTAATATAAGACGGCGCGACCTTAAAATTGGTTCAAATTTTTTTCAATTATTTTTGCTCCCGGAAAACCCCCTCGTTTTTCAAGCAATTTCGAGTGGAAAACCGCATTTAACCGTTTGGTTGCCAGTTCAACCCAGGGAAAAATCGCTGAAAATCTTCGTCTGCGCGCGGGATTGGATGACCTGCGCCAGCGGCGTGCGGCCGTTGGCTGAAATGGATTCGCGCAAGGCCGCTTCCTTGCCCGCGCCGGACGCCAGCACCCAGACTTCGCGCGCCGCCGCAATGGCCGCATAAGTCAGGCTCACGCGGTTCGGCGGCGGCTTGGGCGAATTTCTGACCGGACAAAAAACCGCCTTCGGAAACGTGCCTTCGATCTGATGCAGAAAAAGCGACGCGACGTGGCCGTCCTCGCCCATGCCCAGAAAAATCAAATCCAAAACCGGCTGGCCGACGACATTTTTTGGAACGACGCTGGAAATGTCCGTCGCGGCCTTTTGCGCGGCAAGCTCCGGCAAATCTTCGCCGTGGATGCGATGGATTTGCGCGTCGCTGATGCGCAGCGGCGCGAACAGCAATTCGTGCGCGGTTTTGAAATTGCTTTCCGCGTCATCCGGCGGCACGCAGCGTTCGTCAGCCCAAAAAAAATGGACGAGGCCGGGCGAGATTTCGTGCGCCTTGGCCTGCGAGACGACGGACGTGAAAAATTTCAGCGCGATGCGTCCGCCGGAAAGGGCGACGCAATGCGGCCTGGCCGCGCGCTCGGCCGCCGCGATTTCGTCCAGCCACGCGCCAGCGGCGGCGCGGGCGAGTTCGTCGGCGCGGGCGAAGGAAATCAGTTCAAAGTTTTGCACAAAATCAGAATTGTCTTATTTGGAACTAACTAAAACCTCGGTTTTGATTGAATTCGCAATGTAACATTGCTCGTGAGCCAGATGATGCAACTGTATTTCATCTGCTGGCGTCGGCAATTTATCTCCGCTGTAAACGATTTTTGGATTGAGCGTCACCAAACTCACCCACGGCACGCCATTTTCATTTTTGGTCATCACGCCGACGGATTCATCTTCATAGCCGTCAATTTGGAATCCTTGTTTGGACGCCAGATAAAGAAACGTAAGCATGTGGCAGCTCGAAATCGCCGCGACGAAAGCTTCTTCGGGGTCAACGTGCGCGGGATTTGAGAATGGCAACGGCACAACGGATGGCGAAGCCGATGCCGGAACAGTGACGCCGCCGTCAAATGTCCAGGTGTGTTCCCGCGAATATTTGCCCTTGAGAAAATCAGGGCTGGTTCGCTGCCATTTGATCGTTGCTTTGTATTCAGACATTATTTTTCGCGCCCGATTTTACTTTATCACCTGCGGCTCGTGCCATTCGTGGCCGCTTTGCGCGAGCAAATCGTCGGCGGCAATCGGTCCCCATGTGCCGGCGGCGTAAAATTCGCGGTTCGTCAGCGGCTTGCCTTCCCAGCCTTTGCGGATGGAATCCACGATCTGCCACGCAGTCTCGACTTCGTCGCGGCGGATGAAGAGCGTCGCGTCGCCGACGATGGCGTCGAGCAGCAGGCGTTCGTAGGCTTCGGGCGTGTAGGCGCCGAACTCGGAATCGTAGCTGAAGTGCATCCGCACCGGCCGCACGCTGGTGCCGATGCCGGGAACCTTGCCGTTGAAGTGCAGGGAAATTCCCTCGTTCGGCTGCAGGCGCAAGGTGAGCGCGTTGGCGTCCAGTTTGTTTCCGCATTGCGCGGCGAACAAAACATTCGGCGTGTGGCTGAATTGGATCCGCACTTCGCTCGCGCTTTGCGGCAGATTTTTTCCCGTGCGCAAATAAAACGGCACGCCCGACCAGCGCCAATTATCAATCAGCAATTTCATCGCGACAAATGTTTCGACGTTGGAATCGGGTTTTACTTTCGGTTCCTGCCGGTAGCCGGGACGCGGTTCGCCGTTGACCGAGCCTGCGAAGTATTGTCCGCGCACGACTTGTTTCGCGACGTCGGCGGGCGTGAGGTGGCGGATGGATTTCAGCAATTTAACTTTTTCGTCGCGCACGGCCTCGGCTTCGAGCGACACCGGCGGTTCCATCGCGATGAGCGAAAGCACTTGCAGCATGTGGTTCTGCACCATGTCGCGGATCGCGCCGGCTTCCTCGTAATAGCCGCCGCGCTCGCCGACGCCGAGTTTTTCGCTGACGGTGAGCTGGACGAAGTCAACGGATTCGCGGTTCCACAGCCGCTCGAAAATGGAATTGGAAAAGCGGAACATCAAAATGTTCTGCACGGTTTCCTTGCCGAGATAATGGTCAATGCGGCAGACCTGCGATTCGTGCGCGTAGCGCGTCAGCTCGCTGTTCAGCGCCTGCGCGGACGCGAGGTCATGGCCAAAAGGTTTTTCCACGACGAGCCGCTGCCAACCATTTACGCCATTTTCGCGATGCAATAATTTTGAATCGTGCAATTGCTGGATGACATCGGCGAACTGGCTCGGCTGCGTGGCGAGATAAAATAAAAGATTTTTCCGCAACGGCGCGCTGCCGAACGAAGTCAGTTTTTGTTCGAGCTTTTGATACGCCGCCGCGTCGGTCAAATCGCCGATGCAATAAAACACATTCACGGAAAAATCTTTCCAGACTTGTTCGTCCACGGGCTTGGTGCGCGAAAACTGGTCGAGTGCCGTGCGCAATTCCGCGCGCCACGATTCATCCGTCTTGTCGCGCCGCGCGAAGCCGATGATGCGGAAGGCGGGCGGCATCTGCTTGTCCTTGGCGAGATGATACAGCGCAGGAATCAACTTGCGCGCCGTGAGGTCGCCGCTCGCGCCGAAGATGACGATGGTGCAGGGCTCCACGGGTTTGCGCGTCTCGCTGATGTTGCAAACCGGAGATTCTTCAATTGGTTGAGTAACGCTCATGCGGAAACAATGGCGTAGCGCGCGGAAAAATTCAATGCCGCAATCCTTGTCATCCTCATCGTCATCCTCATTCTCGCTTTCAGAAATTGGCGAGGAAGAGGATGAGGACGAGAACGAGGATGATTTCAAATAATTCAAAACTTGAAACTTGAAACTTGAAACTTGAAACCTGAAACTCTGTGTGCGCGAGCATGAAAGCAAAAATCATCATCACACCGAAAAAAGCCGTCCTTGATCCCCAAGGCAAAACCGTCCAGACCGCCCTCGAACACATGGGCTATACCGGCGTCACCGGCGTCCATATCGGCAAATACATCGAGATTGATCTCGCGCCCGGCACGGACAAGGCCGCCGCGCAAAAGGCGTTGAACGACGCGGCCTTCAAGCTGTTGAGCAATCCCGTGATTGAAGATTACAAATTGGAGATAGAGTGATTCGTTGAAGAGTTGAATTGTTAAATCGTCGCCGCGATTTTCAATTTAACGATTCAACAATTTAACAAATGAATTTTTCAGTATTACAATTTCCCGCCAGCAACTGCGACCAGGACGCCGTCCACGCCGTGCGGCACTTCGGCCATTCCGCGCGGCTCGTCTGGCACAAGGACGCCTCGCTCGGCGACACCGACTGCGTCATCGTGCCCGGCGGTTTCAGCTACGGCGATTATCTGCGCTGCGGCGCGATCGCTCGGTTCAGCCCCGTGATGCAGGCCGTGAAACAATTCGCCGACAACGGCGGCCTCGTCCTCGGCGTGTGTAACGGCTTCCAGGTTCTCACCGAAGCCGGCCTGCTGCCCGGCGCGCTCATCCGCAACCGCGACCTGCAATTCCACTGCGAAAACATTTTCCTCAAGACCGCCACGAACGATTCGCCGTTCACCAGCCAGATTCCGGCGGGAAAAATTCTCCGCGTGCCCATCGCCCACGGCGAAGGCTGCTATTTTGCCGACGAAGAAACACTTGCGAAGCTCAAGGCCAACAATCAAATCCTCTGGCAATACTGCGACGCGAGCGGCAACCTGACCGACACCGCGAATCCCAATGGCGCGTTGCAAAACATCGCCGGCATCTGCAATGAAAAGCGCAACGTGGCCGGCCTGATGCCGCATCCCGAACGCGCCAGCGAACCGCTGCTCGGCAGCGACGACGGCAAATGGATTTTTGAAAGCATCTTCGCCGCGCTCAAATATAAAACCGTCGCGCAAGCGGCATAAAGAGTGGTCAAATGAACTCGTGCCGCAATGAAAAGCTGATCTGCCGTAACGAAAATCCGGCCTGCCGGAATAAAAATCCATCCTGCCGACAGAAAAAGCATTCCTGCCGATAAAAAAACAATCTCGTCGAATAACCAAGCAATCCTGCCAGAAAACAAAGTATTCCCGCAGACAGAAGAAGCCATCTCGCTGGATGATACTTCCATCCCGCCGACAAACAGAGTTATCTCGCCGACAGATAATTTAATCCCGACGGAAGAAGAATCCAACTGGCCGAAGGAAGAAGCAATCCGTTGTTGACATTGATTTCCCCATTTTTTAAGGTTTTCCGCATGAATTCAGACACCGGAACACCAATAACTGCCGCAGTCAGGCCGTTGCCCGACCTCAAGCGGACGCTCCGAGCCATCAACCAGATGTCGCGCTGGAAGATGCTCAAGGAATTGACCTGCGGCGAACCGCGGACGATTGCCGAACTGGCGGCGGTGGGCGGTTGCAGCTACGCCAGCGGCGTCAAACATCTGCAAGTCCTGCGCCAGGCGGGGCTGGTGGAGCAGGGACGCGGAGGCGTCTACCAGCTCGTGCGCCAATATCTGCCGACGCCCGGCCAGCCCGTCGTGGACTTCGGCCATTGCCTGCTCCGGCTGGATGCGGCGGGGTGAAGGGGAAAATTAAAAAAATAATTTATAGGGTTGGACAGCCTTTGTCTGAGCGAGCACGATAAAGTTTTGGGCGTTGGCAATGTTATGCATACAAGATATAATCAAAAAAAGAAGCAATGACCTCGGTTCCAATACAGCTAGACCCTTTGCGAAAAGGGCTGATAAAAGTTGGTTTCCGTGAGGACCGGCTTCGCACAGATTTTCTCATTCCCGGCAGTCAGTCGCGCGTGCCGCTGCTTGCATTTGCAGATCAACCTTTTGATTCACGCACCGCCTCGGTTGCAGTTCTTGATCAGCCGAACGCAAACGAGTCTGACATTGCCGCCATTCGTCCCCTCGGAGCACCGCTCGTGTTCAACTGTCTGCCTGACTATTATCAGATTTGGGTGCAAGGGAGCGAACGTCCTCGCTTCCATTCGCGTCTGACGCCTCAACAGCTAAATAGTTTTTTCGCCCAATATCGCACCCAACTTTCGCCTGATGCGATATATCGTGCCAAGGTTTGGGGGCGGGTTGAACGCGACTACCAGATTGATTTTGTTGACGCCGGGTTTCTACCAGTCATCGAAGCCGAGGCGGGACAAAAGCTGACTGGTCTTATCGAGCGCGTCGTTTCAGAAACCAAACAGCGTTTGGGTTGGAAAGACGTTTCAGAGGTTGATGGGCGCTGGCTGCTCCAATCCACTTTCTGGCTGCTGGCGACGAAGATTTTGCAGGACAAATCTGTTCGTGGATTTGCGGGACTTGATCTTGCCGAGGTAGAAGATGTCTTTGCACGGCTTGCAAATCACTACCACAGCGAATCACCACGACCGATTTCGGTTGGTGGGCAGAGGCGGCGCGAAGCACTGGTGGCCGCAAGCCATGATATCGGCAGGTTTGGTAATTGTGGTGCCGTCAGCACTGAAGCGTTGGCCTTCCTTTACGAGAGCGCGCTGATTGACCGCGCCACGCGAATAAAGCTCGGCACGCACAGCACACCCACTTGGCTGGTGGATTACATCGTGGGCAAACTCCGGCCTTGGATTGAAAAGGACATTGCGGTGTCGGATCGCAAAGTATTTGAACCGGCCTGTGGCCACGCAGGATTTTTGATTTCGGCCATGAGATTGTTAAGCGAATTGCTTCCGCCAGATTGGAAACAACCACGGAAGGAGTATCTGCGTGAACGTCTTCATGGGCTTGAGTTGGATACGTTCGCGCTTGAAGTTGCGCGATTGTCGCTGACACTTGCCGACGTGCCGAATCCAAACGGCTGGGCGTTGACCGAAGCGAATATGTTCAAAGGTGATTTGCTCAGGCAAGGCATTCGCAATGCAACCATTGTGCTGGGGAATCCGCCATTTGAGAATTTTTCAGCCAAAGAGCGGGTTGATGGTTGGCTTCCAAATAAAGCGGCGGAAACTTTCCGGCGCGTTGTTGAACATTTGCCGTCCGGCGGCGTATTTGGATTTGTTTTGCCGCAGACCTTCCTTCATGCAAAGCAAGCGGCGGATGTCAGACGGATTCTCCTGCGCGATTACGAGATTTCGGAAATCAGTCTTTTTGCCGACAAGGTTTTCCGTTATGGAGAACCAGAATCCACCGTGGTCATTGGGCGGCGGTTGGCAAAACAAGCGACCCAGCGTCTGCCAATTCGCTATCAACGCATTCGTGAGTGGGAGGTCAACAAATTCAGTCAGACTTATGAAGCTGGGACTTTTGCAACAGTGGACGCAACACGATTCTTACAGACTTCAACCAACTCACTGTTTTTGCCAGATTTGAATGATGTATGGGATGCGTTGCGAATGTTCCCTCGCTTTTCAGAATTCGCTGACATTGGCCAAGGGTTTAGTCACAAAGGCGACACAGATTCAACGCTGCCAAAAGGAACGATAAAGATTTCGTCGAAAGAAAGAACAGGTTTTGCCGAAGGATTTGCTGGCTGGCTTGAAGAGCAAGTTACAAACAGGCTACCCGCCAATGCTTGGTTGAATCTCAATTCCAAAACAATTTTGAGACACCGCTGGGGCACGACAACTGGCAAACCGCAAATCCTGCTCAACTACCCACGTGTGAGTCGGGAAGCATGGCGGTTGAAAGGGCTTCAGGATAGAAAAGGGCATCCGGTTCCGAGTGACTTCCTTGTTGTCAGACCGAAATCAAATGCATTATCACTGGCTGTTTTCTGGGGCATCCTGAATTCTCCCATTGCAAACGCCTACGCATATTGTCAATCGAACAAGCGGAATGTCCTTGTTGGCGATATACGCCGTATGCCCGTTCCAAATTTACTGGAACAAAATTTAACTGCGCTGGAGACTGCTGTTGCAAATTACTTCGACGCAGCGGCTTCATTTTCTCAACAAAAAAAAGGGACACGCAGTAAACAGAAGACTGGGCGCGAGACGATTCAAATGAAATTTCCTCTCGGTGTTGCCGAGGAAGCAGATGATTTTAAGGAATCTGAATTAAAACAACTTCATTGGCACATTGATGCCGAGGTTCTCCGACTCTACAACCTGCCTGCGGCGATGGAACGCAAGGTTCTCGATTTGTTTGAAAGAATTCGTCGGCGAGGGGTGCCTTTTGAGCAGACCGAATATTTTCCGAAGGGCTTCACCGATTTGAATCGTTTGTCCGAGTTATTGGCGATTACTGCAGATTGGCCGAAAACAAATCGTCGCCGGGCAAAGCTAATTGATTTGGAAGAGGAGAACCGTCTCTCACCAGATCAAGCCACCGAGTTGGAACAATTGCAACGGTTGGCGGATGCGCGCGTAAATCTCTTGAAGCCACGCCAGGCCGACGCGATTGACCAGCAAATCGAAAAACTGAAGCGGCAAGGATTATGGGCGGAGTAGATGACACGATTCAGCCGTATGCCTATCCCGCCCGGCCACATCGCCGCCGCCACGGGCCAGCAGGGTATTCAAGTTATGAAAGCTATCGTCCGTGGGTTGAGGATGAATTTTATTTCCGCTGCATATATTGTATGAACCGGAAAGTTTGGTCGCCGACCAATATCTGGGCCATTGATCATCTGGTTTCACAAGATGAAGCGCCAGAGCTGGAATGCGAATATGACAACTTGGTTTTCGCCTGCCAGTTTTGTAACCAGCAAAAAAAGGCAAGTCGTGTTCCAGACCCATGCCGAGTTGCATACGGCAAATGTTTGCGCGTGGAGTCGGATGGAAAGGTGACGGCTCTCAACAAGCAAGGCGCACGGTTGGTAGAAATAATCCGCCTGAATCATCCACGATTCGTCGAAGAGAGGTTAAGAATACTGCGTTTATGGAAAATCTTGGCGGAACACGCGCCTGACGAGCTTCAACGATTGATGGCTTTCCCTAAAAACTTGCCTGATTTATCTGCACTCAAACCACCGCGAGGGAATCGCCGACCGGAAGGCATTTCCGAAAGTTGTCTTGCCCGCCGGAATCGAGGCGATTTGCCAAAAGCATATTGACCTGTGCAGCTTTTGTTCAGTTGAACTTGCCTCGCGCGTCGGCTATCGTGTCAGCCTATGACCTTGACGGAAAAGATTCTCGCCCGCGCCGCCGGCAAGCCGCGCGTGCAGGCCGGTGACAACATCTGGGTGAGCGCCGACGTGCTCATGACGCACGACGTTTGCGGGCCGGGCACCATCGGCGTG
>Ga0181529_10002569_pt1 | contig 21611 bp, 19 predicted proteins | sample PEATcosm2014_Bin_36_FD_119763 | JGI IMG/M metagenome (GOLD analysis project Ga0181529, IMG submission 119763) | Peatland microbial communities from MTU Mesocosm Facility, Houghton, MI, USA - PEATcosm2014_Bin10_30_metaG | ecosystem: Environmental > Terrestrial > Soil > Wetlands > Peat | place... | reverse complement strand
TGTTGCGCACGCCGACCTTCGACATCTTCTTGTAGCGGTCCTCCATCTCGCGCACCGCCCATTTGAGCGCGACGACCGCCTTCTTCGGGTCGGTGACGACCGGGGTGAGCAGATGCGGAATGCCGTCGTAGACGGACAGCTCGAGCATCTTCGGATCGACCATGATCAGGCGGCACTGCTCGGGCTTGAGGCGGTAGAGCAGGCTCATCACCATGGTGTTGATCGCCACCGACTTGCCTGAGCCGGTGGTGCCGGCGACCAGCAGGTGGGGCATGCGGGCGAGGTCGACGATCACCGGCTCGCCGCCGATCGTCTTGCCGAGCGCGATAGCGAGGCGGTGCTTCGACTTCTCGAAATCCTGGCTCGCCAGCAGCTCGCGCAGGTAGACGGTCTCGCGCCGCTGGTTGGGCAGCTCGATGCCGATCACGTTGCGCCCTTGCACGACGGCGACGCGGGCCGAGATCGCCGACATCGAACGGGCGATGTCGTCGGCGAGGCCGATGACGCGCGACGACTTGATGCCGGGGGCGGGCTCGAGTTCGTAGAGCGTGACGACCGGACCGGGGCGCACGTTGATGATCTCGCCCTTGACGCCGAAATCGTCGAGCACGCCCTCGAGCAGGCGCGCGTTCTGCTCCAGCGCGTCCTCGGAGATCTTCGAGGCGACCGCCTTCTTCGGTTCGGTGAGCATCGCCAGCGGCGGCAGTTCGTAGGCGTCGCGGTCGAGCAGCGACAGTTGCGCTTCGCTGGCGGCGCGCCGGCCGGGCTTTAGCGCGGCGGCGGGCGGGACGACGCGGGTCGGGGCCTCGACCTCGACCTCGGGCGCGGCGGCGCGGGTCAACGTCGGCTCGATGCGCTCGCCGCGCGGCGCATAGGCGGAAAGGTCGGCGACGAAAGCGTCGGGCTCGCGGCCGAGCCAGGGCGCGCGCGCCGCCGGACCGACGGCGGGCAGGGGCGCCTTGCGGAACAACAGCCGCCTCGCCGCGCTCTTGATCGTCAGCGCGGTATGGATGAGCGCGCCGAGCGAGACGAGGCCGAAGCCCGGCTCGCCGTCGCTGTCCTCGTCGTCGCTCTCGTAGCGCTCGGGCTCGCGCCGCAGCGCGGCGGCGTCGGTCGCCGGCCCCGATTCGCCGTCGGCCGCCGGTTTGAGATGGTAGCCGGCGGCGGCGGTGAGCGACATGATCGCGCAGGCGGCGAGCGCCAGGCCGAAGACGGCCTGCGCCAGCGGCCAGCCGACGAGCAGGTGGCGCGGGACCCACAGCACGGCGTCGCCAACGACGCCGCCGAGCCCGGTCGGCAGCGGCCAGCTTGCCGGAATCGGCAGCATCGACGCGCAGCCCGCCGCCAGCGTCCAGCCGATCGCCCACAGGATGAGCTTGTTGCGGATGCGGTCGAGGCGCTTTTCGGTGGTCAGCCGCCAGCCCCAATGGGCCGGCGGAATCAGCGCCGCGACGCAGCCGAGGCCGAAGAACTGCATGGCGACGTCGGCGACCACCGCGCCGGGTCGGCCGAGCAGGTTGTGGATCGGGGTCGAGGTGGCGTGGTTGAGACTGGGATCGGCGACCGACCAGGTCACCAACGCGGCGCAGGCGGCCACGAGCGCGGCGAGCACCCCGAGGCCGACGAACTCCGCCGCCCGCCGCTTCGGCGCCTCTCTGAGCGAGTCAGGCAGGTAGTCCAGAAACGTGAACGTCGTGGTGCGCATCGCTCGACTGCTCGACCGGCCGTGGCGAACGCACGCGGCTCTGCCGGAAATGCTAGGCGGGGCGAGTTAATGTCGGCCTAACCTTAACAATTCGGGCGCCCAGCCGCGGCGGGCGAAAAAAAAGGACGCCTTAACGGCGTCCAAGTCGGGGAGGAACCATGAAGGACCGGCCCGGCGGGGGAGGGACCGCCGGACCGGGGGGGTACGCCTTACTGAACGACTTCGCCGTGCAGGGCGAGATCGAGGCCGTCGCGCTCGACGTCGTCGCTGACGCGCAGCCCGATGACCATGTCGATGACCTTGAGGATGATCAGCGAGATGACGCCGTCGTAGATGATGACGGTGCCGACGCCGATCAGCTGGTTGATCACCTGGCCCGGGTTGCCTTCGATCAGGCCGGAGTGGCCGCTGTACTGATTGATGGCGAACACGCCGGTCAGGATCGCGCCGATGATGCCGCCGACGCCGTGGACGCCGAAGCAGTCAAGCGCGTCGTCGTAGCCGAAGGCGTGCTTGAGCGCGGTGGCGCCGAGGTAGCAGCCGACGCCGCAAGCGACGCCGATGATCATCGAGCCGATCGGACCGACGTAGCCCGAAGCCGGGGTGATGGCGACCAGGCCGGCGACGGCGCCGGAGCAGATGCCGATGACCGTCGGCTTGCCGCGGTGCGCCCATTCGACGAACATCCAGGTGAGCGCCGCGACGGCAGTGGCGATCTGGGTGACCGTCATCGCCATGCCGGCCTGCACGCCCGCGCTGACCGCCGAACCGGCGTTGAAGCCGAACCAGCCGACCCACAGCAGGCCCGCGCCGATGAAGGTCAGGACCATGTTGTGGCCGGGGCCGCTGTCGCGACGCTTGCCGAGCATGATGGCGCACATCAGACCGGCGACGCCCGCGTTGATGTGAACGACCGTGCCGCCAGCGAAGTCGAGAACCACCTTCCAGCCGGCGAAGTTACCCTTGTCGTCGACGTTGGCGGTCGAGAACATGCCGTCCGGACCCCAGACCCAGTGCGCCACCGGAGCGTAGACGAGGATCGCCCACAGGCCGATGAACCACAGCATGGCCGAGAACTTCATGCGCTCCGCGAAGGCGCCGGCGATCAGCGCCGGGGTGATGATCGCGAAGGTCATCTGGAAGCACATGTAGACGGTCTCAGGGATCGTCGGCGCCAGCGGATTGGGGTTGCCGATGCCGCCGTTGTTCACGTCGCTGAGGATCCCTTGCAGGAACGCGCGACTGAGCCCGCCGATGAAGCCGCCGCCCGAAGTAAACGACAGGCTGTAGGTGAAGACCGCGTAGAGCACCGTCACCAGAGCGGTGATGGCGAAGCTGGTCATCACGGTGTCGCCGACGTTCTTCTTGCGGACCATGCCGCCGTAGAAGAGGCCGAGGCCCGGGATGGTCATCATCAGCACGAGCGCGACTGAGGTCAGCATCCAGGCGGTGTCGCCGCCTGCCGGCGTGCAGTTCGTCAGAACGGCGGGGACCGCCGCGACGGCCGCGTATTTGTCGGTGGCGTCGATCGCCGCGGTGCCGGCGGCGCAAGCGGGAGTCGCCGGCGGCGGCGGCTTGACGGCGGCGGCGGCCGGAGCGGCCGCGGCAGGCGTGGCGGCGGCCGGCGCCGCGGCGGCCGGCGCAGATGCGGCCGGCGTCGGAGTCGCGTCGTCGGCGAGGGACGGCGCGGGCGCGGAGAAGCCGATCAGCGCGGCTACCGCCAACGCGGGCGCCAAGCCTTTGAGGAACCGAGTCAGATTCATCGTGTAAGTCTCCGATTCAATGGGGATGGTTGGCTCAGAGGGCGTCCTTGTCCTTCTCGCCCGTGCGAATGCGGACTGCCGACTCGATGTTGGTGATGAAGATCTTGCCGTCGCCGATCTGACCGGTGCGGGCGGCCGCGACGATCGCGTCGACCACTTTGTCGACGAGCTCGGCGTTGACCGCGACCTCGATCTTGAGCTTCGGCAGAAAGCTGACGGCGTATTCCGCGCCGCGATAAATCTCCGTGTGACCCTTCTGTCGGCCGTAGCCTTTCACTTCGGTCACAGTCAGGCCGTGAACGCCGATGGCGGTGAGCGCATCGCGCACCTCCTCGAGTTTGAACGGCTTGATGATGGCCATTACGATTTTCATGAGCCTCGCCCCGTTTTGGAGGTCGCGACGCGGATCGAAGATGAGCCGCGCTTCCCTCGTGCAATGGTCGACCGGGCGCGTCAGCGCGCGGTGCGCCGCCCTCCTTACAAGGGTCGTGCCAGCGCCCGCTGTAGGATTAACGCGATGACAACTATGATGATTTCGCCGATCCTGGGGTGGATTGCCTGATTGGCGGGCGACCGATCGCAACAATGGCGAACAATTAGGCGCCCAAAAAACAGTCAGACCGGCGGCGCGGCGCGGATCGGGCGGATAAGCCCTTCCTGGGCGACGCTGGCGACCAGCGCGCCGTCGCGACTGAACAGCGTTCCGCGCGTCAGCGCGCGCGCGCCGCCGGCGCTCGGGCTGTCTTGCGCATAGAGCAGCCACGCGTCGGCGCGGCAGGGGCGGTGCAGCCACAGGGCGTGATCGAGGCTCGCGACTTGGTGGCGACCGTCGAAAATGGCGTGGCCATGGGCGACCAGCGCCGTGTCGAGCAGCGTCATGTCAGACAGATAAGCGAGCGCCGCGGTGTGGATCATCGGATCGTCAGGCAGCGGGCCGGCGATGCGGATCCACACCGATTGCTCGGCTGCGCGCGTCTCGCCGGGGCGCAGTGGCGCGTATCGGCGCAGATCCATCGGCCGGAACTCGATCGGACGAACGCGATCGAACAGCGTTTGCAGGCGCTTGCGCGCTGGCTCGGGCATCGCGGCGAGCGCCGCCTGCGGGTCGACGATCTGCTCCGGCGACGGCGCCGCAGGCGTCGGCGCCTGGTGCTCGGGGCCGTCCTCGGCGATATGGAAGGAAGCGGAGAGGACGAAAATCGGTTCGCCGCGCTGGCTGGCCCTCACCCGGCGGGTCGAGAAGCTGCGGCCGTCGCGCACGCGTTCGACCTCGAACGGATCGGCTCGGCAGGGTCGCCCCCCAGCAGGAAGTAGGCGTGGAGGGAATGGGGCGGTCGTCCGGGCACGGTGCGTGCGGCTGCGACGAGCGCCTGGGCGACGACCTGCCCGCCATAGACCCGCGCCCAACCCATGTCCGGCGAGCGGCCAATGAAGCGGTCGGCGCCGGCGGGTTCGAGGTCGAGCAGGGCGACGAGATCGGCGGAGGTCAGCGGCATGACGGTTCCCAGGGCCAGCGGCCTTTTGGCGGTCCGCGGCCGGCTTCGTCAACCCCTACCGGCGGCGGGGACCGCCCGGAGCGGAGAGGCTGCAAATGCTGCAGAGTTTCGTCGTCTTGCGTAACGCTCCCGTAATTCCTCGCTGTCACTATCGCCCGACCGAAACGGGCATTGACGCTGACCCATGCGATTGCTTCGACGCGTTCTGAGCGCCGGCCGGCGCGCCGCCGCCGCCTTCGCGATCCGCCAGGACGGCGGGCCGGCGTCGGAGTTCGCCCTGGTCGCGCCGATCTTTATCGTCGTGATCTTCGCCACGGTGCAGTGCGCGATCATATACATCGCCAACGCCTACCTCGAGACAGGGGCCGAGGCGGCGGCGCGCACGGTGCTGACCAACAACGCGGTGGTCACGGCGACGTCGGGCTCTACGACGGCGATGACGGCGGCGCAGTTCCAGGCGGCGGTGTGCGCCAAACTGCCGCCGATGTTCAATTGCAACGGCGTCATGGTCAGCCTGCAGGCGGCGACGTCGCCGGGAGCGATCACGATCTTCCAGCCGACCTTCGACGCCAACGGCGCGCTCACCAACCCCCTGCCTTACCAGTTGCCGGCCCAAGGCCAATACGGCGTCTTTGAGGTCCTCTACGCATGGCCGGTCATCGGCCTGCCGCTCGGCTGGAACTTCGGAAAATACGGCAGCAACTACATGCTGCAGTCGACTCAAGTGTTCAAGGTCGAGAACAACTCGAGTTCGGTGCAATGATGCGCCTCGATGTTCGAGCGGCGCTCTTCCTGCGACGGGCGACGCGCCTGGGATGCGCGCTGGGCCGAGACGCGCGCGCGACCGCGGCGGTCGAAGCGGCGTTGATTCTGCCGGTGGCGCTGACGATGTTGGCGCTGCTGCTCTACGGCGCCGAGGCCTTCGACGCACAGCGTAGGGTGACCCTAACCGCGCGCACCGCCACCGACCTCATCACCCAGACGACGCCGTCTTACCCCTCCGGCACGCCGTCGATCGCCCAGTCGCAGGTCGACACGGATCTCGCGTTCGCCGCGTTCGTTATCCAACCCTTTGCGGCGTCGAGCCTGTCGATGGTGGCGAGCGAGGTGCTGGTCAATGCCGACCAGGCCACCGCCACGGTTAAGTGGAGCGAGCCGTACAACGGCGCGACGGCTCGGGCGCCTGGTTCGACAATCACGCTTCCGACCGGCCTGGGATCGGGCCAGGTGGGCAACTATTTTGTGCTCGGCGAGGTCTATTACGCCTTCACGCCGCTCAACCTCTTCACGCAACTTTCGGCGATAACCCTGCACGACGCGATCTATTTGACCCCGCGCACTTCGGCGAGCTTCAATTTCCTGGCAGGGCAATAGCCGGCTCCCACGCAGCCTCGCCGTTGAACGATCGCTTGGCTTCAATCTTCTTTTCACGGCATGGCGAACGTTCCATTCGAGCTCGCGGCGCCGCGAAGCCGCAGAACGCGCGGACGTCTGCGGCCAGCGCTTGAGGCTACGTCATTGCAAGAAGCGTGGCGACGAAGCAGGCGAGAGGTCGTCCCCTTTGGCCGCTTGGCCCCGCGCTCGCGATGGCGAAAAGCGCCCCCGGTCGCTGCCGCTCGCCGCGAGTCGCGCCGCCATGCTTAGAGTTGATCGACGTAAGGCGGAATTGACGCCACGTCCCATCTCCCCGCTTGCGGGAAGTAGGCGCGTTTACAGATCAAGAGGACGCGCCCGCCTGAACCACGCTCGGCGTCAAGGACGCTTCGCGCCGGCAATTCGCCGGCGCCCTTCTGCCGTTCTTGACCCCTCGCGCGCGGTTCAGGCCTGCGCCTGCTTCTATGAGAAGCGCGAATCCGCAAGCTTGCGGGGAGAAGATTAGGACGCGGGAGGGGAGATTCGCGTCGACGGAACGATCAATCTTTGCCCTCTCCCTACAAGTAGGGAGAGGGAGTCGGCGCTCACTGAGTCAGGTTCGCCGTCGCGACGGCGGAATTGAATAGGGAGACGAGATCCGCGCCGAGGTTGCTGCTGTCGACGCCCGCATCATAGAACAGGCCGGGCGAGGCGCAGGCCTGCAGTTGGGTGGCGATTTCCGAGTTGGTGGGCGGGTTCACGTTGAGAGAAGTCCCGATGTAGGTGTTGTACCAGGTGTCCACGGTCACCGGCAGGTAATCGGTGTAGAGAATCGCGATCCTGATGCCGCGATTTTGGATCGCCTGGCACAAGGAGACGTTGATCGGCTGATAGCAGCGGACTTTACCTCCGGTCCCGCCGCTTTGCGTTGACTCGCTCGCGCACGACGTCGCGAGTACGTCGGAGACGCCGTCGGTGATGATGAACAGAACCGCCTGTGGCTTGTCGCCGGCGACGTTGGTGCCGTTGCCGGGGTTCGGCATAATCGTGGTGCTGTTCATTGTGGTCAACACGCCGTCGAGATCCGTCGCCCAGTCGCCGCCGCCGCCGTTGGTGTTGCACGCGGCGCTGCCGCACTGCTCATTGTTCGCGTAGTATTGCATCACGCTGAGATTCGGGTTGGCGGTCTGCCAGGCTGAGACGTAACCCGAATTCGTCGTCATCTTCATGAGCAGATTGGAGGGCGTGCTGCTGGACGTGACGCTGGTGGTGTTCACCATGCCGATCTGCCACGACGTATCCATCGTGTAGGCGGCGAATTCGTAGTCGGGGCGCGTGCCGACTGCCGCCTGTTGGGCGTTCGTGGCCGCCGTCATCATATCGCTGATGGCGGTGCTGATATAGTCGAGGCGGAGCGGGATGTTGTTGTATTTGGCGAGCGCGTAGTTGTCGATTTGCGTGCCCTGTCCCGACCCGCAATAGACGTTCTTATAGGTGTTGCCGTCCCAACCCTTGGCGGACTGGCTCGGCGTGGTGTAGGTCGCCCCGTTCAGGCACGGATTGCCCGCCGTGTCGCCGTTATTGGCGTTCCCCTGATATTGATGGCAGGCGAAGGCGCAGCCGGCCGTGGCCGACGTGGCCGTGTGTTGCATCGCGGTTTGCGCCGGCGTCAGACCCTCCATCGTCGCGATGCCGGTTGAAGTCGCCGGCAGCGCCATCGACGGCGAATTGTCGAGCAGCAGATAAAAATTGATGTTGGGGGCGTTCGACGCGGTCGCCGTGGAGCTGCCAGTCACGGGAAGAGTCGCCGCGCCGAGGATGCCGGAGAACATGTTCTGGTTCGCGTCGGAGTAGGTCAGCGTGATCGTGCGCGTTCCAGAGGCGCACGCGGTCGGTTTGCAAACATTGACGGTGGGCGGGTTCAGAGGTTGCGCCAGCGACGGGATGGCGGCCGCCTCCGCGTTGAACAGGTTGGTCACCGCGGTTTGCGCCGCGGTGTTCCCCGCAGCGCCGGTCAGCTGCATCATCGACGGCGTCAGGCCGGCGAGCACCGCCGCGTCGGCCGCGGCGTCAAGCTTCGTCTGGATCTGCATGGCGTGAGTGTAGTCGATGGCGAATCCGGCGCCGAAGATCAGCACCGGCAGCATCAGCGCGTACATCATCGCGACGTTGCCGCGGCGATCGGCGAGGAAACGGATCGGGGAGGGAAAACGCATGGCCAAACCCGCTTTGGTCAAATCCACGACCCGTCGTCGTCGCGACCGCCGCGACGCGCCGAGTCCGGAAACGCTTCGGAATGACATGGCTTAGTTAAACGAATGGATAATCTAACCGCTGAAACTTCGGCGCGTCGGGCGGGGGACAGGGGAAAGACTGCGCAAGGTTACGGAATCGTGGCGCCGATCGAGAAATCTTCCCCGGCCGCCGCTCTGGGCGGGCGGGCGAGGGGACCGGGACGCTCCGTCCCCTGACTTTAGCGTCGCAGCCGAGAGTCGCGCGTTGCTTCGGCGCCGCCGGGCGAACTATGCTCGATTCGCAGGGGGAGGGGCGCCGCCATGCTGTCCAGGTCATTGATATTCACAGTCGGCGGGCTCGCAGCCGCGGCGATCGTTGCGGCGATCGCCTATGGGTACCTGGTCTTTCAGCCGCGCGGCGCGCCGCCGGTCTCGATCGTCACCGCGACGTTCGCGCCGACGCCGGCCGCCAGTTCGCCGGCGCCGGCGGCTCAGCCCAGCGCCGCCAAGCCGACGCCCGCCGTCGCGGCGCCGTCGCCGGCGTCGACGCCAGCCTTCGACGTCGTGCGGGTCGAGCCGAGCGGCGACGCGGTCGTCGCCGGCCGCGCTGCGCCCGGCGCGCGGGTGGATCTCAGCGACGACGGCAAGGCGATCGGCGACGTCGTCGCCAATGACGCGGGGCAATTCGTCATCCTGCCGCCTGCGTTCAGCCCGGGTCGCCATCCCTTGCGCCTGTCGGCCAAGGTGGGCGATAGCGCGCCGCAGGTCTCCGTCGTCGTCGTCGTCGACGTTGCGGCGCCGTCGGCCGCGGTCGCCGCCGCGCCGGCGCTGACGCCTTCGCCGGCCGCCGCCAAGCCGACCCCGCAGTCTACCGTCGCCGTGGCGGCGACCCCGACGCCGACTTCGGCTCCGGCTCCGGCTCCGGCCGCAAGCGCGGTCCCGACGCCGACCGCCAGCGCCGCCGCGTCGACGCCAGCCCCGACCGCCAGCGCCGCCGCAGCGACGCCGTCGCCCGCCATCGTGAAGCCGAGCCCGACGGCGCCGATCGCCGTCGCGGTCGCCAGCGTGCGGCCGGTCGATCCGGCCGGCCTCGAGGCCGTCGGCTCCGCCCCGCCCGGGGCGCGCGTCCGCCTGCGGCTGAACAACGCTGTGCTTGCCGAGGTGGTCGCCGGCGCCGACGGCGAATGGCGGCTGACGATCGAGCGCGGCGTGACCGCCGGCGACTACGTCCTCGAAGCGGCGGTGGTCGACGCCGCGGGAGCCGTGCTAGCGCGCGCCGAGTCGCCATTCGTCTATCCGCAGCGCGAAGTCGTCGCCAGCGCAGCGCCGGTCGCGTCGCCCGCGCTCACGTCGGCAGCGCCGCCTGCCGCCGCCGAGCCGACGCCTGTCGCTTCCGCGCCCGCCGCTTCGACGCTCGTCGCCTCGACGCCCGCCGCTTTGACGCCCGCCGCCCCGACGCCCGCCGAACCAGCGCCGACCGCGGCCGCCAGCGGCGAGCCGACGCGGTCGGCGCCGGCTCCGAGCGCCGGCGTCGCCGCCGTTCCGGCGCCCTCGGCGCCCGCGCCGGCGCAATCGCCTGCGGCCAGCGAGACGCCGGTCGCGACCGCCGCCCACGCGGTCGTCGCCGAAGTGCGCGCCTACACGGTCGTGAAGGGCGACAATCTATGGGATTTGGCGGTCAAGTACTACGGCGACGGATTGCGCTACGCCGACATCTTTTCAGCCAACGCCTCGCAGATCCGCGATCCGAACCTGATCTACATCGGACAGATCTTCGTCGTGCCGGCAAAGCCGACGACGAATCCGTTCCCGGCGCGCTGACGCCCGCCAACCGGAACCGGCTTCAGCGGTTGCTCGTCGGTTCCTGGGCCGCCAGCCGCTCGAGCGCCGCGATTGACACGAAACGGCCTTCGCCGTCGTGGACGCGGACGTTCGGCCGCTTGTGCTTCACGAGGGACACGACGAGATCGCGCGCTGCGCGCGCGTCGTCGCGCCGATCGACGATCGGCCGCAGTTCTGTACCCGAGGAGATCGTGAAACGCATCGCCCCTACGCTAGCCCCCGCCGGACGTCTAGCACAACAGCGCCGTGACGGCCAGCGCGGGTCCGCGGCGGCGGCTTTGGGGCTGAAAGCCGGCGGCGGCGTTTCGCCAAATCGCGGCCGCGGCGACGTCTTCGTCAATTCTGCCTTCCAGAGACAACGCTGGTTGGCGCGCCGAAACCCGCCTTCCAAGCGAAGTCGACCGCCGCAAAGTGGCGGTCTTAGAATCCGCCGGGCGGATCGCGTCCAAGAATCGCAAAGCGATCTCAATGATCAAAGAGGCCGCCATCAGAACGATGGCCGCGATAAGAGGGATCTTGAAGTCTACCCTTAGGTTCCGCTGCGTCGTTCGATTTCGCTCCGCCAATCCCATCGTCCCTGAGGGCGCGGTCGCGACATCGATGGACCCGGGTATCCAAACTTTCGACGGAGTCGCTTCGAGGGGCTCGTATCGAGCTTGCAATGATGGCGGCCGAATTGGCGACGAAGTTGGGACTCACTCGCGTTTCTCCGGGCGCGCGATCGCCCGCCACATTGGCGAAGACGCGCGGCGACCGCCAGTGCGCCGGCGCGGGTCAGGCTGGGGGACGAAGAGACCGGCGCTCGACGCACTCACGAATGCGGCAACCCGCGCTCGTGCGAAAGGATCGGATCCCGCCTATTCACGCATAGGTACTTTCCGAGTCTTCCGCCGGCACACGACGTCTGCGATTTTCGCCTCTGACGGCGCTCTGTCGTCACGAACAGGCGAGACACATGAGTGGGGCTGTGCCGCAGGAAAGGCACGTCCAGTCTCGCCTGCAATTCGATCGCCGAGCCACGGAGGGTCTCAATGAATAAGCTGCTGCTCGCTAGCGTTGTCGCTTTGTCAGTCGGGGGTTGCGCCATGTCGCAACGAGAGACCAACGGCGCGCTGATCGGCGGCGCCGGTGGCGCGGTGATCGGCGGCGTCGCCACGCATTCGTGGGGCGGGGCGGCGATCGGCGGCGCGGTTGGCGCGGTGGCGGGCGCGACGATCGCCAACGCCACGGCTCCGCATCGGCATTGCTGGCACAACAGCTACGGCAATTGGGTTTGCCGCTATCGCTGATTGCGTCGGGCAGCGCTATAAACGGGCCAAGCGGATCGCCGTAGCGCCGACGGCGATCTCTCGCTCGTCGCCGGCGCGCGCGACCCGCACGGGCGAGAACGGAGCGACGCAGGCGCAACGGACGGCGAAGTTCGGCAGGACCGACGACAACACGCCTCCGCTCCATGCCGCTTCGGCGGACCGAGCGCGCACAGCCGCAAGTGGACGTTGACGCTCGGATAGCAGGGCGAAACCTGAACAGCTATCCCCTATCCCACGGTGAGGGGACGAGAGTGAATAGGCCAACGAAACCAATGTAGGATGTTAGCGGTGGCTCCCCGAGCAGGACTCGAACCTGCGACCATTCGATTAACAGTCGAATGCTCTACCAGCTGAGCTATCGGGGATCATGCCGGAACGCCGGCGCGATATAGCAGAAAATCGCGCGATGGAAAGCGCCAATTTTCCCTGCGGCGGCGGCGGGCCTTGCCGCGCTGCGACCGCGGCGCCACGATCGCGCCATGCTTGATCCGCGCCGCCGTCCTGAACTGCTGACTCCGGCCGAGATGGCCGAGGTCGATCGGGCCACCATCGCCGCAGGGACGCTGGGGATCACGCTGATGGAGCGCGCCGGCATGGCGGTCGCCCGAGAGGCGGCGCGCATGGCGCCGAGCCGCGGCCGGATCGCCATTCTGTGCGGGCCGGGCGGCAACGGCGGCGATGGTTTCGTCGCCGCGCGGCAGCTGGAATCGTGGGGCTTTCGGGTGAAGCTGGCGCTGCTGGGCGATCGCGCGCGGATGAGCGGCGATCCGGCTTTGGCGGCGGCGCGCTGGCGCGGGCCGGTTCACGCTGGCGACGGATTCGCCTTCGACGGCGCCGACCTCGTCGTCGACGCGCTCTATGGCGCTGGCCTGTCGCGCGACGTCGACGGCGCGGCGCTCAAATGCGTCGAGGCGATCAACGCCGTCGCACGGTCAGGCAGGCTGGTGCTCAGCGTCGATACGCCCTCCGGCGTCGACGGCGCCACGGGCAAGGTGCGCGGCGCCGCGGTCCAGGCGAACGCCAGCGTCACCTTTTTCCGCCTCAAACCGGGGCATCTGCTGCTGCCCGGGCGCGCGCTGTGCGGCCGCCTCGCCCTCGCCGACATCGGCCTCAGCGAGGCCGCGATCGCCGCGATCGCGCCCAAAACCTTCGTCAATGCGCCGGCGATCTGGCGCGCCGCGGCGCCGCGGCTCGAGGCCTCCGCCCATAAATATACGCGCGGCGCGGCGCTCGTCGTCTCCGGCCCGGCCCATCGCACTGGCGCAGCGCGGCTGGCGGCGCGCGCGGCGCTGCGCGTCGGCGCGGGGCTCGCGACCATCGCCAGCCCGCTCGACGCCGTTGCGGCCAACGCTACGCAATCGACCGCGGTGATGGTTGCGCCGTTTGACGGCCTCGCCGGTTTCGCGCGCCTGCTCGCCGATCCGCGACGCAACGCCGCGCTGATCGGGCCGGGGGTCGGCGTCGGCGAGGCGACGCGCGGCCTCGTCGCCGCCGCTCTGACCGAGCCGAGCGCCGCGTCGCGCGCAATCGTCCTCGACGCCGACGCGCTGACCAGCTTCGCCGGCGACGCGGGCGGATTGGCGGCGCTGATCGCCAGCGAGGGGCGGGCGACGATCGTCACGCCGCATGAAGGCGAGTTCGCTCGTTTGTTCCGCGGTCGCGCCGAAGTGCTTGATCAGCCATCTAAACTGGCGCGGGCCTGCGCCGCCGCTGCGGCGCTCGGCGCCGTCGTCGTCCTCAAGGGCGCGGACACTGTCGTCACCGCGCCTGATGGTCGCGCCGCGATCGGCTTCGATCTGCCGCCGACGCTCGCCACCGCCGGCTCGGGCGACGTGCTCGCCGGCCTGGCCTGCGGCCTGTTGGCGCAGCGCATGCCCGTCTTCGAGGCGGCGACGGCGGCCGTGTGGCTGCACGGCGCAGCCGCGCGCGCGCTCGGTCCGGGATTGATCGCCGAGGATCTGACCGAAGCGCTGCCGGCGGCGCTGCGCGAGGCGTTCGCTTAGGCCGCGCTCGTCTCGACGTCCGCCAGGGAGGGCGCGCGCGCGGCCGGCCGACCGATCGTCGCCGGATCGACATGCGCGTCGGCCCAGGACTTGAGCGCGGCGATCACCGGCTCGAGGCTGCGCCCGCGCGAGGTCAGGCTGTACTCCACCTTCGGCGGCACCTCGGGATAGACGGTGCGCCGGATCAGCCCGTCGGCCTCCAGCTCGCGCAACTGGTTGGTCAGCATCCGCTGCGTGACATTGGGAATGCGGCGGCGAATTTCGCTGAATCGATGCGTGCGCTCGAGCAGGTGAAACAGCACGACGCCCTTCCACTTGCCGTCGATCAGGCTGAGCGCCGCCTCCACGGCGCAGCCGGGACTGCAGTCCAGGCGCTTGTGGCGGAGGCTGGCCAAGTCGGTATCCTTTTCGACACTATGTGCGACAATTGTGCATTCTTGCGAATGGACGCGCTAGTTGTCAATCTTGTCCCGATCAACAACAGGAGGATGCTTTGCGCGCCGTCGGCTATCAGAAGTCGCTTCCGATCGACGATCCCCGTTCGCTCGTCGACATCGATGTCCCTAAGCCCGAGCCTAAGGGCCGCGACCTGCTGGTCGAGGTGCGGGCGATCTCGGTCAACCCGGTCGACACCAAGGTGCGCCGCCGCGCCGCGCCGGAAGCCGGCGGATGGAAGGTGCTCGGCTGGGACGTCGCCGGGACGGTCGTCGCGGTCGGCCCCGAGGCCAAGGCGTTCAAGCCGGGCGACGCGGCGTACTACGCCGGCGCGATCACCCGCCCCGGCGCCAACGCCGAGTTCCATCTCGTCGACGAGCGCATCGTCGGCCGCAAGCCGGCCAAGCTCGACTGGATTGAGGCCGCGGCGCTGCCGCTGACCTCGATCACCGCGTGGGAAGTGCTGTTCGACCGGCTCGCCATCCGCCAGCCGGTCCCCGGCGCGCCGAACGTGCTGCTGATCGTCGGCGGGGCGGGCGGCGTTGGCTCGATGGCGATCCAGCTCGCGCGCAAGCTGACCGACGCGACGGTCATCGCCACCGCGTCGCGGCCCGAGACGCGCCAATGGGCGCTCGATCTCGGCGCCCACCACGTCGTCGACCATTCCAAGCCGCTCGCGGCGGAGGTTGCGGCGCTCGGGCTCGGCGCGCCGGCGTTCGTCTTCTCGACCACCAACACCGACAAGCACCTCGCCGAGATCGTCAAGCTGATCGCGCCGCAGGGGCGGTTCGGTCTGATCGACGATCCGCCTGCGCTCGACGCCTTGCCGTTCAAGGCGAAGAGCGTGTCGATCCACTGGGAATCGATGTTTACCCGCTCGACGTTCGACACCGCCGACATCGCCGAGCAGGGCGTCTTGCTCAACGAGGTGTCGCGCCTGGTCGATCAGGGCGTCATCCGCACTACGCTCGCCGAGCGTTTCGGCGCGATCAACGCCGCCAATCTCAGGCGAGCGCACGCGTTGAGCGAAAGCGGCCGCGCGATCGGCAAGATCGTGCTCGCCGGCTTCGGCCAAGCGTAGTCAGGCGCGCGACGGCGCGCCGCGTCCGGGCAGAGGGCAGGCGCGCCCGACCGTCTCGGCGAGAAACGCCGTCACCGTGCGCGTCGCCATCGCCCGGCGGACGTCGGGGTAGACGAGCAGCCAGAAATCCTGGGTCGGCGGCGCGGGTTCGACGGTCAACTCGACCAGCCCAGGATCGCCGTCGCCGACGAAGCGCGGCAGCACGACGACGCCGAGCCCGGCGCGGGCCGCTTGCGCTTGGCTGAAAAGATCGCTGGCGCGAAAGGCGAGTTCGCGTTTCCCCGCCAGCGCCTTCAGCCATTGTTGCGACGTCACGCGATCGAGCGTCGCATCGAAGCCGATATAGCGCCATGCTTCGCGCGGCGCGCGCGCGACGTCGGGCGCGGCGTAGAGCGCGAAGCGCGCGCGGCCGATGCGCTTGACCACAAGGCCGGTTTCCTCGGGCCTGCCCATCCGCACCGCGACGTCGGCTTCGCCACGGTCGAGCGCGGCGGCGCCCGAGGCGCCGGCGAGCGCGATCGTCACGTCGGGGTGGGCGCGCTGGAAGGCGGCGAGCCGCGACGCGATGACATAGGCGGCCAGCGCCGGAGGCGCGCTGACCCTGACGCTCGCCGCCGGCTGCTTGGCGAGCCGCGCCAGCCGTTCGACGGCGACCGCCGCGCCCTCCATCGGCGCAAGCGCCGCCGCGACGGCGAGGCCGTGCGGCGTCAGCGGCGCGCGGCGCGGCAGGCGATCGACCAGCCTGAGGTCGAGCGCGCGCTCGAGCGCGGCGATCCGCCGCCCGACCGTCGCGTGATCGACGCCGAGCGCGCGCGCCGCCGCCGAAAGCGAGCCGGCGCGCGCCAGGGCGGCGAAAACCCGCAGATCGTCCCAGTCGGTCATCGGTGCAGATATGCACTAAAACAGTGACAGATTCCATAGTTCCGCACATCGCGGCGCGGCGCTAGGAAGGCGGCGACAACGGAGAGCGCAATGACCGCAACGACGACCCTCGCGATGACCATCGCCGCCCCGGGCGGCCCGGAAGCGCTGCAGCCGCGCGAAATCGCGCTGCCGGCGCCGGGACCGGGCGAGGCGCGCGTCCGCCAGAGCTACGCCGGCGTGAACTACGTCGACGTCTACTTCCGCAGCGGTCTCTATCCGCTGCCGGCCTATCCGGCGGCGCTCGGCGTCGAAGGGGCCGGCGTCGTCGCGGCGATCGGCGCGGGCGTCGCCGATCTCGCGGTCGGCGATCGGGTCGCCTATGTCGGCCATCCCCTCGGCGCCTACGCGGTCGAGCGCGTTCTGCCGGCCTCGCGGCTGGTTCGGCTGCCGGAGGCGATCGACCTGCGCACCGCCTCAGCCGCGATGGCGCGCGGCCTCACCGCCCACCTGTTGCTGCACCGGGTCGCGATCCTCAAGCCCGGCGACTGGGTGCTCGTCCACGCTGCGGCCGGCGGCGTCGGCCAACTTGTGACGCGCTGGTCGCGCCGCCTGGGCCTGCGGGTCGTCGGCACAGTCGGTTCGAGCGCCAAGGCCGAGATCGCCCGCGCCGCCGGCGCCGAGGCGGTGTTTCTGCATGGCGATCCCGGTTGGGTCGAAGCGGCGAGGCGCGCGGCCGGCGGCGTGGGCGTGCAACTGGCGATCGACGGCATCGGCGGCGAGACCTTTACCCGCACGCTCGCCGCGTTGCGGCCGTTCGGCGTCGTCGCCAGCATCGGTCAGCCGGCGGGGCCGATCGCGCCGATCGCCATCGAGTCGCTCAGCTTTCCGCGCGCAATCGCGGTCGCGCGGCCGAGCGTGTTGGCCTACGCCAACGATCCCGAACTCTACCGGGAGGGCGCGCGGGCGCTGTTCGCCGCTTTGGTGGACGGGCTGACGGTCTCCGTCGGCGCCGAATATCCGTTGCGCGAGGCGGCGCGCGCCCACGCCGATCTCGAGGCCGGGCGAACCGCCGGCAGCGTGCTGCTGGCGACGCCCTGATTCACCCGACCTCGAACCAGCCGCTCAAGCCCGCCGCGCGGGCGGCTGGCGACGCCGAAGCGATCGGCCATTTGCCCGGGTTGTCGGCGACGAAGGCGAGGTGGACGGTCTTGGCCGGCGGGACAAGGAAGACCTCACGCCAATAGGGCTCCCAGCCGTCGTCGAGCGCGTGCAGCAAGCGCGCGACGTGGCCGCCGAGCCGCATCGTCTGGGCCGCCGCCGTCGCATTGACCAGGGCGAGCGTGACCGCCGCGCCGCGCTGGACGGAGAATCGCGGCTTGGCGCTCCAGTCGCTCAGCGTTTCGCCGTTGATCGCCAGCGCCGCGCCGTCGCCTGAAAGCGCCAGCTCGAAGCGCCGCGCGCGGGCGAGGTCGATCTCCTTCGGCAGCAGCGGATTGGCGGGCAAGCCTGCGAATGTCGGCCGCGCCGACCTCGACGCGCCGGCGCAGTCGAAAACGACCAGCGGCCGCTCGGGCTCGTCGCCGGCGTCGTCACGCAGCGAAAATGCGACCGCCGCGTCGGCCATGTCGAAGATCAGCTCGAAACGCGCGCCGGGTCCGATCGGAAAGAGATTGCGCAGCGGCGCGAATGGCGCGCTCGGCTGGCCGTCGACGGCGACGATCAGCGGCGCCGCGCCGGCGACGGCGATCGTCATCGCCCGCAGCGTCGAAGCGTTGGCGAGGCGCAGACGAACCCGCGCGCCCGGGGGCGCGGCGAATCGCTGCGGCGCCGCCGATGCGCCGGCGGTCGTCAGCGATGGCGGGCCGGCGTCGTCGCGCAAGCGTCCCACTTCGTCGAGCCGCCAGTCGGCGACAACGACGACCGCTTCGAGATCGACGTCGGGCGGCGCGGGCTCTTCGACGACGATCGGGCCGAACAGACCCGAGGCGAGCTGGCGCGCGGTCGCCGCGCCGGCGTCGGGCAGATAGAGGTTGAAGCCGGCGTCGGGCGGCGTGAAGCGAACCTCGGCTTCGCCGCCAGGCGCGATCGGCGCCTGGGTGAGGCCGGCGATTCCAGCGAACGCGTTGTCGATCCGCAGGCCGGGGAAACTCAGCGTCGTCGGCGCGTCGAGGCGGTTGGCCAGCTGGAGGGCCAGCTCTTCGCCGCGCTTGAGCCGGATAAGCGGACCGGGAACAGTTCCCTCATACGCGAGCAGGCGCGTCGGCTGGGCGGGCGGGGCGACGAGCGCCTGTGCGGCGGGGGCGGCGGTCAACCGGCGCGCCGGAGCGGACGCAGCGGCGCTTGTTCCGCCGCGCCAGAGCCAAATTGACGCGGCGGCGGCGCCGAGGAGAACGGCGCGGCGGTCCGGCCGCAGCGGCGCGCGCATGCTTCAATCCCCGCCTTGTCTCAATTCGGGACAGCCGCACTGGCCCGGCGTTTGCGCGCCGGGGATCTCTTACGCGTCCCGGCGCTGAGTCGGGACAGCAACGTGGAGCCCCGCCATGGCCCGATTCACCGGTCGCCTGCGCATCGCGATTGGACTGGCTGCGTTCGGCGTCTTGGCCGCCGCGGCGCAATTCTTAGACCACGGGCCGAGCCGCGCAACCGCCTTGGCGCTCGCCGGCGGACTTTTCACGGTCGCGCTCGCCGTCGTCGTGCGCGATTGACCGCCTCATCGTCATGACCCGGTCGCATTTTTCGCTGGCGCAGTTGGCCCAAGCTGATATAGAGCCCGCCCGAAGCAGACCAGCCTCTCCTGCGGAGCGCGCGGGATGCGGGCGTGGCGGAACTGGTAGACGCGCCGGATTTAGGTTCCGGTGACCTTATACGTCGTGGGGGTTCGAGCCCCTCCGCCCGCACCAGTCCTGTTCGGCCGCTTCGTGGCTTTCCGCTTCGAAGTTTTTCGTCATTCGACCGGCGCGCGGGAGGCGCGGCGGGCGAATGGTCGCAGGTTTTACGAGGGCGTTTGAAATGCAAGTCACCGAGACGCTGAGCCAAGGGCTGAAGCGCGAATACGCCATCGTCGTGCCGGCGAGCGATCTCGCCTCGCGCCTGGAAGCCCAACTCGCCGACATGAAAACCAAGGTGCGGATCAACGGTTTCCGCCCTGGCAAGGTGCCGGTTGCGCATCTCAAGCGCGTCTACGGCCGCTCGGTGATGGCCGATCTCGTTCAGGAGTCGATCACGGAGGCCAACAAGCAGATCGTCGACGAGCACGGCCTCAAGCTGGCGCGCGAGCCGCGCGTCGAACTGTCGAACGACAAGGACGAGATCGAGGCGGCGCTCGAGGCCCGCGGCGACCTCGCGTTCAAGGTGGCGCTCGAGGTGCTGCCGAAATTCGAGGTCGGGGAATTCACCGACATCGTCGTCGAGCGCACGTTCGCGGAGGTCGAGGACAGCGAGGTCGAGGACGGGCTGAAGCGGATCGCTCAGGATCGCCGCGTCTACGCCGATCGGCCGGAAGGCGGCAAGGCGGAGCGGTTCGATCGCGTCACCGTCGACTTCGTCGGCACGATTGACGGCGAAGCGTTCGAGGGCGGCTCGAGCGAGAACATCGAGGTCGTGATCGGCAGCGATTCCTTCATCCCCGGCTTCGAGGAGCAATTGCTCGGCGTCGTCGCCGGCGAGAAGCGCGAAGTCGAGGCGACCTTCCCCGAGGCCTACGCGGCGCGCAAGCTCGCCGGCCGCAAGGCGAAGTTCGACGTCACGGTCAAGGCCGTCGCCGAGCCGGAGCCGCTCGCCATCGACGACGAATTCGCCAAGAATTACGGCGCCGACGACCTCGCGCAGCTCAAAGAGCGTATTCGCGCGCGCATCGCCGCCGAATACGCGCGCGCCTCGCGCGAGAAGGTCAAGCGCAGGCTGCTCGACGCGCTTGCCGCGCGCTACTCGTTCGAAGTGCCGGAAGGGCTGGTCGAACAGGAATTCGCCTCGATCTGGGCGCAGGTCGAGCGCGAGCAGCAGGCCTCGGGCCGCAGCTTCGCCGACGAGAACACCACCGAGGAGGCCGCTAGGGCCGAATATCGTTCGATCGCCGAGCGGCGCGTGCGCCTCGGTCTGCTGCTGGCCGAGATCGGCGCCAAGGTCGGCGTTTCGATCAGCGACGAGGAAATGACCCAGGCCTTGGTCGCCCGCGCTCGCGCTTTCCCAGGCCAGGAGAAGCAGGTCTGGAACTTCTACCGCGAAAACCAGAGCGCCCTCGCCGAACTGCGCGCGCCGATCTACGAGGAGAAGGTCGTCGACCACATCCTGTCGGTCGCCAAGGTCGAAGAGCGCAAGGTGACGGCCAAGGAGCTGCTGACCGAAGACGACGAGCCGACCCCGGCCGCTCCGGCGGCCTAAGTCGGCTGATTTGCGGCCGGCCGCTCGGCCGGCCCGGCCCGCCTCTTCACAACGCCGCCGCGCGACCTATGTTACGGGTCTGCGACGCCGTTTGATTCCCCCGGAAACGAGGCCCATGCGCGACATTGTCGACTATTATCAGAACAACCTCGTGCCGATCGTCATTGAGCAATCGGCGCGCGGCGAACGATCCTTCGACATCTTCTCGCGCCTGCTGCGCGAGCGAATCATATTTGTCGTCGGGCCGATCGACGACGGCTCGGCGTCGCTGGTCGTCGCGCAGTTGCTGTTCCTTGAGGCCGACAACCCGAAAAAGGAAGTCGCCATGTACATCAACTCGCCGGGCGGGGTGGTGACGGCGGGGCTGTCGATCTACGACACGATGCAATTCATCCGCCCCAAGGTGACGACGATGTGCGTCGGCCAGGCGGCGTCGATGGGGTCGCTGCTGCTGTGCGCGGGCGAGAAGGGCATGCGCTACACGTTGCCGAATTCTCGCATCATGGTTCATCAGCCCTCTGGCGGCTTCCAGGGTCAGGCGTCGGACGTCCAGCGCCACGCCGAGGACATTCTCAAGGTCAAGCGCCGGCTCAACGAGATCTATGTCGAGCACACCGGACAATCCTACGAAGTCATTGAACGCACACTCGATCGTGACCATTTCATGTCGGCGGAAGAGGCGAAGGCGTTCGGCCTTGTCGACGAGGTGACGACGAAGCGGTCGACCGAGCCGGAAGAGCCCAAGCCGACCTGATTTCGGGTCGCCGGCGGGGATTGAACGCGTCGCCTCTGGTCTTTGCGGGCCATCCGGACTTGATTTCGCGCGTCGATGCGTGGTTGCTTGTCGGAAGGGAGCGGGTCCGGGCCGGGGACGGCCCCTTGAGAGGGCGCGTGGTTACGCGCCGGGCGTCGGGGCGGCGGAAGCCGCGGCGCTACGGTTTGTTAGGATGCTGCATCTAGGCTGGTCTGTCGGGGCGTCCGCTGAATCGCACCGACGGAAGCGGCCGGAACGGAGAAAATCAATGGCCAAGGCCGAAGGCGACGCCAAGAGCACGCTCTACTGCTCTTTCTGCGGCAAGAGCCAGCATGAGGTGCGCAAGCTCATCGCCGGGCCGACCGTGTTCATCTGCGACGAATGCGTCGAG
>Ga0181529_10002566_pt1 | contig 21621 bp, 16 predicted proteins | sample PEATcosm2014_Bin_36_FD_119763 | JGI IMG/M metagenome (GOLD analysis project Ga0181529, IMG submission 119763) | Peatland microbial communities from MTU Mesocosm Facility, Houghton, MI, USA - PEATcosm2014_Bin10_30_metaG | ecosystem: Environmental > Terrestrial > Soil > Wetlands > Peat | place... | reverse complement strand
CCCCGGAGGGGCGCCGCGAAGTTTTGCAAGCTGTTGATCGCAGATGAAGGCTGAGCACAGCCATTGTTCTTGACGTGCGTGCTTTTCCGCCTTTCTGGTTCCGATATTCATGAATAATGCAGGTTAGGGCCGGATCAATATTAGCGCACAACTTTTGCCGCGCCGAAACAGGGCAAAAATGCATCCGGGCTTCAGCCCCTGCAAACTCCGATGCGGAGGGAGGCGGGGGTTTCAACCCCCGCAAGAAACCTGCAGAATCAACGTGCCTTCAGCCCCGGAACCCTTTGCCGAAGACGTCAGACCCTCGCCCAAGAACTCCGCGCCCGCCGCCCCCCCGGAGCCGCGCCACAGAAATCGCCCGCCATGAGTACTTATCCGACTTCGGTGAGTGCCTCGGAGATGCACTCATTGAGAACCAGCGGATGAAAGACACTTGTGCGAGCCGGCGACTTCACTTCCAACTCGATCGCAGGACTTTGCCACGTGGCTGACGATTGCGAAGTGGCTCACGACGACTTCAGCGTTGGCGATGATGCTGGGGGAATCGCTCATGGCGGCTGTTCTGCCCGCAGGAACAGCATAGAATCAGGGACGTAATTCTGTCGGCGATGAGATCTCTTCTGAACTGGTCCGAGGCGTACGAGGCGGGCTCCTCTGTCTGTGGGGGCAAAGGATACAACCTTGCCCGGCTGGCTCGCTACGGCTTTCGCGTGCCGCACGGCGGGGTTCTGCCGACAGGCCTATCGATATTGGGGATCGGTCCAGACCTTGAGCAATTGGGGCTGGAGAACACCAGAGTTGCGGTTCGGTCCAGCGCCACGGCGGAAGACTCTTCGCGGGCTTCGTTTGCGGGGATTCATCGGAGCTATCTCAATTTGCGTGGTCGCGCGGCGGTGGAGCAGGCGGCCCAGGGATGCATCGACTCACTGACGACGCCGGAGGCCCAAAGCTACCGTCGACGAATGGGATTCTCCGACGAAGAGGTACGCTGCGCCGTGGTCGTCTGCGAGATGGTGGACGCACTCTGCGCGGGTGTGGCATTTTCCTGCGATCCCGCCAATGGCAGGCGCGACCTGATCCTTATCGACGCCGCGGAAGGTCTGGGAGACAGGCTGGTGCAAGGAGCGGTCAATCCGGTGCGGATGAGCTGGCGCAGGTCGGCGGGTGGGCTGGTGCGGGAAAGTGGTCCCACGCCTGGCACTCTGCTCCCTTCAGATCGCGAGCAGGAACTCGTTCACATTGTGGAGCGCGTGCAATGGGCCCTGGGCGAGGGCAGGGATCCCCAAGATGTCGAATGGGCGTATGACGGGGAGCGCATATGGATCCTGCAAGCTCGGCCGGTAACAGTATTACCCCGCGCGGGATGGTCCGCGACGGTGTCCCTGCCTTGCTACTGGTCGACTGCCAATCTGAAAGACAACATCCCAGGAGTGCCCTCCGAACTCACGTGGAGTTCGCTGTGCAATGGGATTTCGGAAGCGCTCTACGCGGCACAACGAGCGGCGAGATACGAGATTCCAGCAGGAATGGAACTGATTCGGCGCTTCCATGGGCGCGCTTATTTCGATCTCACTGGAATGCAATGGGCATTTTACGACGCCTTCGGTATCTTGCCGGCGGATACGGTTCAAGCGATCGGCGGGTCGCAGCCGGAGATTCCGGTTCCCAAGAATCCGCTGGGGGGCAAAGAGGGACGGCAAAGGCGCATCGCCAGATTGCGATTAGTCAGGCAGCTCTGGGCATTTCGAGGAAAGGGGCAAGGAGCTCTGGAGAGCGCCCTCGCATACCAGCGCCGCCTGCGTGAAGTCGATTGGAGCCAGGCTTCGCGCGACGATCTGAAATGCGAGTTCGAGCAGATTGAAGAACTGCAACGGCGCCGTTTAGAGCTGGCCGGGCTCGCGAACAGCAGCCAGGGGCCATGGCGGCTGGCGCTCGATGCACTCTTGCGCGATGCCGACCTGATTGCGCGGCTGCAGACCGGCGCAGGAGGAGTGGCCTCCGCCGAGACGGGCTATCGCCTTTGCGATGTGGCGCAAGGCAAAGCTTCAATTGAGGAATTCATCGAGGAATTCGGCCATCACACCGCGCATGAGGGCGAGTTTCTCCATCCACGTTGGGCGGAAGATCGCTCCTGGATTCTCGAACAGTTGGAGATCCTGCGCGCGAATCCGCAGAAAGCCGGTCTCAGAGAAAACGCCGCTGAAAGCCGCCGGTGCGCGGAAGCGGAATTGAAACGGCGATTCGGCTGGCGGGCGCCGTTGTTGCTTTGGCTGGTGCGCAGATACCGGGCAGCGATGGCGGACCGGGAGGCAGCGAAATCGGCATTGATATGCATGATGCTGCCGGTGCGGCGCATCGTGCTCGAGATTGGGCGGCGCCTTGCGGCCGAGGGCAAACTGGATGCGCCCGAGCAAGCCCTGCACTTCGCGGTCAGCGACGTAACTTGCTGGCTGCGCGGATACTGGGACGGCGACGGAGCGCGTGAGCTGGCCACGGATCGGATCCTGCGACGCGAATCATGGCTCGCAGAGGACGCGCCGGACCTTATTACCGAAGAGCCGGACGGCCGGATGACAGCAACACCATCGGCGCACACGGCATCTGCTGCTGGGAGCGGTACGTGGAGCGGGTTGGGCGTGTCGCCCGGCAGAGCCGAGGGAGTAGCCAGGATTCTTCGCCATCCCGCCGAGTCTGGGCGCCTACAATTTGGCGATGTCTTGGTCGCTCCGTCTACGGACCCTGGCTGGACGCCACTCTTACAACGGTCCGCGGCAATCGTGGTGGAAACTGGAGGATTTCTGAGCCATGGTTCTATTGTGGCTCGGGAGTTTGGGATTCCGGCTGTAGCGAACATACCGGGGATTCTCGGAGCCCTTCAGGACGGGGAGCGGATCGAAGTAAATGGCTCGAATGGACTGGTAACGCGGTTGGAGTCCCGCAGGTCGTAAGCGGGAAGGGCGAAGCTGTGGACTCGGATCAGGAACGCATCCACAATGCACTGCACGCCGGATTCGCGTTTTGATTTGTTGCCATCGGCATTTGTTGGCGGGTGGCCCCGAACCCAGCGACCTTTCCAAACCAAAATGAGGGTGCCCCCGGTCCCTCGCTGGGGACCGGGGATTGAAGAGGATACCTCCTTCAGGATCGCTCCTCGAAAACGCCGCAGGCTCCAGGATTGAAGTTGTGGCTGCGCCGCCGCCCACCTGGAAAATCGCCACGATTTTGCAGATCATTACGATCCTCTGCCGCACAATGGCTTTGTCTGCACTTCAGCCCAAATCCACGGCCCCTGGCGCCAGGAATTGGCGTCCGAGCCCAAAATGCCGTCAGTTCGCCCGTAACCCCTTTGCTGAGACGAATCTGCGGACAACTCCATTGATAAGAGGTATATAGCGCGACGCCCCTGGCACATCCCATTGAAACCAGCAAACTTATGTTCAGAAGCCGGGAGGGGGAGGGGGTGTCGCATGATGAGATTCGGAGCCCGGGCGGTCCACTCCGCAACCAGCCGCAACGGGTCTCCACCCCGCCCTTCTTTCCAGCGAAGGTTGGGGGGAATGGCTACCGCGCCGGCTGGTAGGGTTCGGCGCGCAGAACATCCGACAGGATGCCACGTTCCTCGGGACTGAAGACGCCTTGGTAGCGCGCAGAGTTGAGCACCATGCCGCGCTGATCGAGAGGCACCCCGCGCAGATCGCGGAAAGCGTTCCGGATCAGCGCCTGCCGGTCCGGCGGCAGGGTGGCCAGGCGGCGCGCGGAGAGGTTCACCCTCATACGCTCCTGGGGGGTCATATGTTCCAGCGTCTCGGCGCGCGCCAGGCGGCGTTCCCGCTGCTCGTCGGGCAACTGGTTCACCTGGTGCAACTGCCGCACCACGCGCTGCTGGTCGCTGGGGGCCAGACGGTTAAATGTGGGGTCGTTGCGCAGCATCCGTTCCTGTTCCTGGGCAGGAAGGGAACGATGCTGGTTGAGCCAGTCGCCCAGGTGACCGGGCGGAGCGTAAATGGGAGACGCATATCCCGGATAAGCGGGACGAGGGGAAGCCGAACCCGGATATCCAGGCCCCGGATAAGCCGGGCGCGCCGTGGCAGGATAGCCCGGAGCCGGTTGCCGTGCCATGCTCCCTGGTGGCCTGCCATAGGGTTGCGGGGCGGGCCGCGCCTGGTTCTGCGGTCTTGCCGGCTGAGGCCGGGCAGTCTGCTGCCGAGGGGCAGACATGTGCGCTTGCGGCGCGGGTGCGGAACGGGGCGCGGCGTTGCGCTGGCCGTGCGCCCAGGCAGCGGGAAGACACAGCATCGCAGCCGCCACGACCGCTGCCGCCCCTCCCATCCTTCCCGCATTGTGTCCCCTGGTCATCGTCTTCCCCGGCCCCCGCCGTTTTTTCCCCAATCGAGTTGTTAGTCCTGGCCATCGCTGGTGTTGGAGAGCGCTTCCAACTGGTCCAGCAGTTGCGCGTTGTTGTCCAGCGTCTGCAAATCGTGCACCACATAGGCCTGTGGAGAAGCGGTGGCTGTCTGGTCCCAGTCCGTGATCCCCAGATACGTTCCGCCGCCCAGCAACAGCAGGATGGTCATAGCCATGGCCGCCAACGGGCGAACGTGGGTTGGCGGACCGTAGGTAAAGCGGGCGCGCAGGCGGGCCAGCCAGCCAGCCGGCTCCGCTTGCCGCTCTTCGCGCATCCGCGCCTCGAGACGAGTCAGAAAGTAGGGGTTCGGCTCGGGAGCCTCCCAGCGATCCAGAAGCCCCATGGTGGCGCGCAACTCCTCCAGTTCCCGGCGGCAGTGGTCACACCCGGCAACGTGAGATTGAACTTTGGCCGGCACGGCTTCGGGGTCGAGCAGCAGATCCGCCAGCTTCGACTCCATTCCGGTGCAAACTCCGTTCATCTTTTTCATCGCAACCACCCCATTTCCCGCCGGTCTCGCCCGGCTGTTTTTACTTAAACAAAATCCTTCAGCTTGTCGCGCAGCGTCTGGTAGGCGCGGAAGAGCAACGACTTGGTCGCCGACTCGCTCAACTTCAGCACCTCCCCGATCTGTCGGTAATCCATCCCCTGGTACTTGTGCATCAGCACCGCCATGCGCTGGCGTTCCGGCAAGTCCATCACATGCTTGCGAATGGCGGCCATCCGCTCGTCGCGCAGCAGACGCTGCTCCACCGAGGGCTCTTCGTCGGCTACGTCCGGCGTCGTTCCCGTCTCCGGGTCCGGCGCGTCCAGATACACCGCCTGCGCCGAGCGCTCGTGTTTGGTGTCGCGCGCGTGATTCACTGCCAGATTGGTCGCGATCCGGTAGAGCCAGGTTGTGAACTTGGCCTCCGCCCGGTAGCTCTCGCGCGAACGGTACACGCGCAGAAACACCTCCTGCGCCATCTCTTCGGCAACCGCCTGGTTACGCACCATGCGATATAGGAAGTGGATCATCGGCCGGTGATAGCGCGCGACCAGGTAGTTGAAGCCCGCTTCGTCGCCCGCCGCCACGCGCAGCATGATGGCTGCGTCGCTGGTGGGATCGAGGGCGGCCGAAGCCGGAATCGCCTCCGGTCTTGCGTCCCGCTGTGCGGCCGGGCTCGCTCCCAGGGCCGTGTTGTCCAGCACCATGGTTGCCATATCCTCTGGAACCCCGTTCGGGCCGGAAGGTTGCGGCAAATGCTCGGATTTCGCGCTGGAATTTCCGCTGCCCGAGGGATCGGAGTGCGCACCGCCAAAGCGGACCGCGCAAGCAGACAATTCCGCGCCAACCGCGCCTGCGGCTTCAGTCCCCGCGCTGGCCAATTCCAGCCCGCCCAGGCCGGAAACAGCGCAAAAGGCCGCCTCCCCGTCTGGGGGCAAGCCAGCAGCTTGGCGGATCGATCTGAGTTTCCAGCGCATCGATGGTTGTTTGCCGGGAAAGGCCTCCAGGCGTTTTAGGCGCCCGGTTTGGCTGTAAAGCCCCGCTGGTGTTACTCTAACCTACGGGATGCCCCGCTGGCTCGTCTTTCGCCAGCCCTCTCCGGGGCGCTTAACTCAGCGGTAGAGTGCCACCTTCACACGGTGGAAGTCGCAGGTTCGAATCCTGCAGCGCCCACCATTCCATGGACCAGACGCTCGCTGTCCGCTCACACTGGCCTTCCGTTTCAACTCCCCACGAAAAAGATCGTTCTGGCATCATTTTGTATACGGTCACGACCAGTGTGCCCGACGGATCGCGTGCCGCAAACGCCGCAAGACCAGAGCCGGGCTTTCCAGCGCCGAGCACTGGCAACCGCCCCTCCCCATCGCACCACCTTTGGGCTCAATTCGCGCCTTCCGCGGCTGTGCGGATGGGGGCCAGCGCCTCGCCCTTCAGGATGCGCGCCAGCAATCCGGGCGTGTAGCGGCCGCGCGCGAAAGTCTCCAGAGGCACGGGCCGAAGCGGGTCGGTGTCCACGATCCAGTGCAGAGGCAGATCGCCGCGCGGGTCGCTTGTGTCGAAGTGGCCCTCCGGATCGGCCACCGCCCAGGCGCCGTCTCGGAAGCTGTTCAGCGTAGCGAGTTCCTTGCCGGTTTCCACGTCCCATAGCTGGGTGACGCCGTCCGTGCTGCCGATCAGCACCCTGCGGCCGTCCGGGGAAAGGGTTGCGAACGGCTGGGTGCCTTGAGGCGCGGCAAAATGGCGCAGTTCCTTGCCGCTGGCCACATCCCACAGCGAAAACCCCATTAGCAGCCTGCCGCCATCGGCGGAAAACGACGGCCGCGAAGACTTGCCAAAGCGCCGCAGTTCCTTGCCCGTCTCCACCTCCCGTAGCGAGGCGGAGCCATCCGGGTTCTCGGCGAGCATCTTGCTCCCATCCGGAGAGAAGCCCGTGGATTGCAGTTCCCAGGTATGTACCTTGAAACTGCGGATTTCCTTGCCCGTCTTCAGATCGAACAACCGGGTCGAGCCCTCCGAATCGGAAGTGATCGCCCTGCGGCCATCCGGAGACAGGGCCACGCGAGCCACTGCGGCACGGTAATCTCCCTCCGGGTAAAGAAGGCGTGGACGCCAGCCTGGGTTCACGACAAGCCGCTTGAGTTCCTTGCCCGTCTCCACCTCCCACAGCGAGGCAAAAAGCCCGCCGGTGGTCGCTAGCAGCGTGCGGCCGTCGGGAGAGAAGTCCGCGGACATGAACGACCACTCGGCATGCCACTCGAAGTCCCGGAAGCTCTTGCCCGTCTGCAAATCCCAAACACCTCCGCCGTCGCGGAAGCCCGAGAGCAAGACGCGGCGGCCATCCGGGGAGATGACCACAACGGGTACATACTGGCCGTCGTACCCTCTTGCGTGAGGCTGGCCGGCAACATTCTTGTCGTCGGGGCCCGTAGCGGGAGCAGCACCTTCAGGCGCGGACCGCAAGGAGCGTGAAAGCGCCTTGCCGGATTCCGCATCCCACTGCCAGGCCCTTCCGGTCCTGCTGACGGCGACGATCCCGCGCCCATCGGCGGCAAAAGCCAGGGCAGCAACAGCATCTCCAGCCCCGATCAGCCGATGGAGTTCCCTGCCCGATTGCACATCCCACAGCCGCGCCGTCTGGTCGTCGCTGGCGGTGAGCACACCGCTTCCGTCCGGAGAAAAGGCGGCGCAGTTCACCGTCCTGTTGGTGCCGGGGCTCGACGCCGCAAAGCGCTGGAGTTCCTTGCCCGTCTCCACGTCCCACACCCGGGCGTTGCCTTCGTTGCTCGCTGCCAGCAGCCGGCGCCCATCCTGTGAAATCGCTACGGAACCCAGCGCCCCCATGAAGTTTCCCTCGGAATCCGCGGAAAAGTGCTGCATCTCCTTCCCCGTATCCAGATTCCACAGCCGCACCGTGCCTGGGTATGTGCCCCAGACAACCCTGCGCCCATCGGCAGAAAAGGCCGCGGCGCTCACCACCTCGGAATGGTCCTCGAAGCGCCGCAGCAACTTGCCGGTCTCTAAATTCCACACCGCGGGACCGTTGAAATCTCCCGTAAAGAGCTTGCTTCCGTCCGGCGAAAGCGCCGAATGCACCCCAACCGCATCCGCACCCGGCACCAGGAAGTGCCGGATTTCTTTGCCCGTCAGTAGATTCCACAGCTGGATCTTGGTCGCTCCCGGAGGCGGCAACTGGATTCCCTGCTCGTCCGTGTTGACCAGAGCCGCCGTGGCCAGTGTGCCGCCGTCCGGAGAGGCGAGCCCGTAGATCGGCTTGCCCGCTGGGGAGAGGCGGCCCAGTTCCTTGCCGCTTACCTCGTCCCACAGTTGCACGGTGGTTCTCCCATCGAGTTCGCTGACGGCAAGCACCCTGCGATCGTCCGCGGTGAGGGCCACGTGCCGGATCCACGCTTCTGCCGGGAAGGCTTGAAGCTCCTCTCCGGTGGCGGCGTCCCACAGGCGCGCCACGCCTTCTCTGCCGCCGGTGAGTACCGCGCTGCCATGGGAAGAGTAGGCGCATGCAATCACCTCGCCGGATGCAACCTGGGCCATCAACCGTGGCTGGCCGCTGGTTTGCGCCGCCGCAACCGCGCCAAGGCCTGCCAACACCGATACGCAAAGACACAGACACCCTACCCAACGCCGCATAGCGCGCACCTTCCCGCAAGAAACATTGACCGATAACTGCGCGTCAAGTATACGACCGGTGCCTCTTACCAAGCCTGGGAGCTTGAAACTAGCCGCACGGGGCAATCGCATTGGAAACCGCTGAAGGGTACGGGCTTCAGCCCGTGCCCTTCGCTCATTGCTCAAATTCCAAATGCGATTGCCCTGTCGCGCCACCAAGCCAGCGCTGGGAAAGCAGCGTCCGGCCTTTATACTGGGTGTTTGTAAATGACTGGGGCGCGGACCGGGAAACGGCGCGTGAAGAAGGAGCAGGCATTGGCTCAGGCAGAGATTGGCATTATCGGCGGCAGCGGGCTTTACTCGATGCCCGGATTCACCAACGTGCGCGAGGAACGCGTGGAAACCCCCTTTGGCGACCCGTCGGACGCCTTTGTGCTGGGCGAGTTGGAGGGCCGCAAGGTGGCCTTTTTGGCCCGGCACGGGCGCGGCCACCGCATCCTGCCCTCGGAACTGAACTTCCGCGCCAACATCTACGCCATGAAAAAGCTGGGCGTGGAGCGCATCGTCTCGGTTTCCGCCGTGGGGTCGCTGAAGGAAGAGCACAAGCCCACCGACTTTGTGATGCCCGACCAGTTCATCGATCGCACCTTCCATCGCATCTCGACCTTTTTCGGCGAGGGAATCGTGGGCCATGTGGCCTTTGGCGATCCGGTCTGCGCGACGGTGGCCAAAGCGGCAGCCGAGGCCTGCGCCACGGTGGGCGTGACGGGCAAGCTGGGCGGGACCTATGTCTGCATGGAAGGTCCGCAGTTCTCCACCAAGGCGGAGTCGCATCTCTATCGCAGTTGGGGCGCCGACGTGATCGGCATGACCAACCTGCAAGAGGCCAAGCTGGCCCGCGAGGCGGAGATTTGCTACGCCACCATCGCCATGGTGACCGACTACGACTGCTGGCGCGAAGGGCACGACTCGGTGACCATCGAAGAGATTATTCGCGTGATGCACCAGAACTCAGAGAACGCCGCCAACGTGGTGAAGGCAGCGGTGGCGGCCATCCCGGCAGAGCGCACCTGCGCCTGCGCCTCGGCGGCCAAGTTTGCGGTGATGACCCAGCCGGATGCGATTCCCGCGGCGGCGAAAGAGAAACTCAAGCTGCTGTTTGGCAAGTACATGGGGTGGTAGGCACCTGCGCTGCGGCTGACTGCCTTTGGCCTGGCCCGCGCCAGAAGAAAGGCGCGGGATTGAGTGTTCGATTGGAAGCCGCAAGGGCGGGGCAATCAACTTTGTGTCTGCCGATTCTTTTGTGGGGGCGGGCCTTAGGGCACCTCTGAATAAGTCGCTGTTTTGAAAGGGCACGACTTTAGTCGTGCCGTAAGTAGCAAACAATTAAGAGGGGCTTTAGCCCCTGAGGAAACGCCGGATTCGGCAAGTTTTCAATAACAAGCGGCGAGGCGGACCGATTGATTCAGAGATGGGACAACCGCAGGTTCTTCAAGTCCGTTTGGCGCTCAGGATAACGGCCTATGATGAAAGTCGAAAGTGCCGAAAAAACCGTCCCTCAGGGGCTAAAGCCCATGTTTATTTTGAACCACTTACGGCACGACTAAAGTCGTGCCCTTTCAAAACCTGACTTTCACCACAGGCTGATAACAGCATTTTGGTAAGTTTGATTTAGAGAGGAACAGAATTGGCGATTACCGTAGTGGGCAGCGTAGCCTTCGATTCTATTGAGACGCCGGCGGGCAAGCGGGAGCGCTGCCTGGGTGGCGCGGCGACTTACTTCTCCCTAGCGGCGAGTTACTTCACCGATGTGCGCGTCATTGCCGTGGTTGGCGAGGACTTCGGGCGCAGGCAGGAAGCGGTGTTCCAGGCTCGCGGCATCGACATGCGGGGCATTGAGCGGGCCAAGGGCAAGAGCTTCTTCTGGGAAGGCTCCTATCTCGGCAATCTCAACGAGGCAAAGACGCACGTCACCGATCTGAACGTGTTTGCCTCCTTCGAGCCGAAGATTCCCGAGGCTTACCGCGACTCGGAATTTCTCTTTCTGGCCAACATCGACCCCGTGTTGCAGCGGCGCGTGCGCGAGGAGATGCCCGGCGTAAAGCTGGTGGCCGGCGACACCATGAACTACTGGATCAACGACCACAAGCCCGCGCTGCTTGAAATGCTAAAGGGGTTGGACATCCTGCTCATCAACGACACCGAGACACGCTCGCTGGCCGGCAACAGCAACCTGATACAGGCCGCGCGAGCTGTCATGGCCATGGGGCCAAGCTCGCTGGTGGTCAAGCACGGCGAGTACGGGGCAACGTTGTTCCATAGCGGCGAGGCGTCGCGCACCTTCAGGGCTCCGGCTCTGCCGCTTGAAGAAGTCGTAGACCCCACCGGCGCGGGCGACAGCTTTGCCGGCGGATTCTTCGGCTATCTGGCTTCGCAGCCCGAGCTGACTCCCGCCGCTTATCGCAAGGCCATGTTCTATGGCAGCGTGATGGGCTCGTTTGCCTGCGAGCGCTTTGGCACCGAGCGGACGCAGAATCTCACGCGCGAAGAAATCGACCAGCGCTTCAACCTGTTCCGGGAGTTGACCCACCTTGACTGAGCGGCACCCAGCGCGCGTGGCATGGACGGAGTGGCTCGCCGTGCTGGCCTGCTGCGCCTTGGCCTCGATGGCAGCAATCGTCTGGAGTTGGAGCAACGGAGCCATGCTGAACTATGGCGACGCCGTGGCCCATCTGCACATCGCGCGCCGCGTCTTCGACTCGCACCGGCCGGGATTCACCCAACTGGGCTCGGTGTGGCTGCCGCTGCCGCATCTGCTGATGATTCCCTTTGTGCAGGTCTACGCCTGGTGGGCCAACGGCGTTGCCGGTCTGATTCCCTCGGTGCTGGCTTACCTAGCCGGGTGCGCGGGCATCTATCGGCTGGCGCGGCGCTGGCTCTCTCCGGTCTCGGCCGCGCTGGCGCTGGCCTTCTTCGCTCTCAATCCGAATCTGCTTTATTTGCAGACCACGGCCATGACCGAGCCGCTGTTTCTGTGCGAGACGATCTGGGTCGCGGTGTGGCTGGTAGAGTGGCGCACAGCTCTCGACGAGGATCCTGGTCAGGTCCGCGGCCTGCAAGGCTTGATCGCCATCGCGCTGGTCGCCGCGATCTATACCCGCTACGACGGCTGGATCATGGCGCTGGTGGCCTGGGCGTCGATGGGCGTGGTGCTGTTGCGGCAAGGCAAGCTCCGCTCACCCGCCTTCTGGCTGGCCAGCGCGCTGGTAGTGGCTGCGCCGCTGGCGTGGTTCATTTACAACTCCGCGGCCTTCGGCGATTGGCTCTATTTTGCGCGCGGGCCTTACTCGGCCAAGGCCATCGAGATACGCACCGCAACACCGGGCTACCCGCCGCACCCAGGTTGGCACAACCTGTGGGTCTCGCTGGTTTTCTATGTGAAGGCCGCGGAGTTGGACGCCGCCGCCAAGGCGTGGGGAAGCATGTTGCTGATGCTCAGCGCGCTGGGAACGCTCTGCGCCTGGCTCACGGCACGCAGGCGCGCCTTTGGCTGGGCGCTGCTGCTGTGGTTCCCGCTGCCTTTCTATGCCTATTCGGTAGCCTATGGATCGGTGCCCATCTTTCTGCCCGTGTGGTGGCCGCACTCCTGGTACAACACGCGCTACGGCATGGAGATGCTGCCGGCTCTGGCGCTAAGTATCGGCTTCGCCGCGCAGTTCTGGCTGGCGGCAGTGAACCAATTCAAGCCGCGCGAGATCGACCGGCGCTGGGTCAACACTGCTGTCGCATTGCTCTTCGCTGGGCTGGTGCTGAATGCAGCGGAGATGCTGCGCGAGCATCCGTTGACCTACGTCGAGGGCGTCAAGAACATCGAATCGCGGCGGCCGTTTGAGGAGCAGATTCCGCCTCTTCTGCGCGCTCAAATCGGCAACCATTCCGAATGCATCGTTTTGATGCAGACCTCGGTCTATCCGAATCTGGTGGCGTTCACCGGGATTCCGCTCAGCCAAACCATCAACGAAAGCGACAAGGAGTTCTACCAGGCTGCGCTGGCCGCGCCTGCCGCCCATGCGTGCCTTGTCCTGGCCTTCGATGGGGATGAGATCGATAGCGCGGTTCATGCGCATCCCCAAGGGTTGACCGTGCTGCGCCGCTTTTCCGCGCCCGGCCAGGCTCCGGGGACGCTGTATGTCGCCGACAGGGCTCAGGAACTCTGGTAATAGCCGACATTCCAATGGGCGCCAGCTTTAGCCCATAGCCTTCAAGCGGTGATAGCATCGGGCAAGGAAATCTTATGAACACAGCCATGGCACAATTCGCACAGCCCTTCGCCTTCGACCGGTTGCAGCAGATCGTGGTGGTCAACGGCGCTATTGGCCGCCTGCTGATGGCCTGCCTGCTGGGCGCGGGCATCGGCTTGCAGCGGGAGATTCGGCGCAAGGCCGCCGGCGTGCGCACCAACCTGCTGATCTGCATGGGCGCGGCGTTCTTCACACTGCTCTCGGCGGTGCTGGCCGGCGACGCCAATCCGGACAAGGGCCGCGTAGCATCCAACATCGTGCAGGGCATCGGGTTCCTGGGCGCGGGGCTGATCCTGCACAATCGCAGCCGGGTCAGCGGACTGACCAGCGCGGCCACCGTCTTTGTGGTGGCTTCCATCGGCATGTCCTGCGGCGCGGGACTGTATGCGGCAGCGGCGGTTGCGGCGGTGATTGTCATCGTGGCCTTGGAAGCGGTCGGCTTTGTGGAGCGGAACGCCAATCTGAAGATTTATCCGCTGATCTACGAGGCTCGGGGGAGCGATCAGACCAGCATCCTGGAATCGATCCTGCACGCCATGGATAAGGCGGGCGAACGGCTGTCCGGCGTGGAACACGACGCCATCGGCGAAACGCAGCGCGTAACATTTCCATTGACGGCTACCAAGACAACGCATGAGCGGGTGCGCGGACGCCTGCTCGATGAGCCGGCAATCAGCGCACTTTTTACCTTCCGCGATCCGGAGGAAGATTGATCGAATTTACCAAAGCACACGCCTGCGGGAACGATTTCCTGATTGTCACGGAAGACGCCGCTCACGGCCACGACTGGTCCCACCTCACGCGCCGCCTGTGCGAACGCAACACCGGCATCGGCGCGGACGGCATCGAGTTCTTTGCCTGGACGGGCGACTCCTCCGGCCGCATCAAATTGCACAACGCCGACGGCTCCATCGCCGAAATCAGCGGCAACGGCACGCGCTGCGTGGCCGCGTGGATGGCCGAGCAACGCAACGCCCAGCCGGGCGAGCAGTTTTCCATCGAAACCGATGCCGGCATCCGCCTCTGCACCATCCAGGAATTCCGCGATTCGGAGATGAATGGGCCCACCGTGATGGTCACCACCGACATGGATGTTCCCGAATTCGAGAAGCGCACGCTGGAACTGGCCGACGGAACCCGGATCGATGGGGTCTACGTTTCCATGGGAAATCCGCACTTCGTGATCGTGTTCGACCCGCCATTCCAGGACAGGCTCGGCTCCGGCCAGCCGCTCGATGCCAGCGAGAGCACTCTTGCCCACCTCGACTTTTCCATCAACGGCCGATCCTGGGATGAGATTGGGGAAGAAATCTGTTTCCATCCCGATTTCCCCGATCAAACCAATGTCGAATTCGTTCACATTCTAGGAAGCGGATCGGAACCAATCCACCAAGTGGCGCTGCGCATCTTCGAGCGTGGCGTAGGACCCACACTTTCTTCCGGAACGGGCACCTCCGCCGCTGCCACCGCGATGATCGGCGTGTATGGCGCGGAGAAGGAATTGGAAGTGATCGCACCGGGAGGCGCGCAGAACGTCGAGTGGCCAGGGCCCGGCGAAAAGCTTCACCTCACCGGGCCGGCATCTTTGATAGCCCACGGCGAGGCCTGGTAACGTGACAGCCCTGCTCAGACCGCCCGCCGTTCCCGCCGACGCCGTTGTCGCCGTGGTCTCACCAGCTTCAACACCGCAGGCCGAGCGCGTCGAAAGCGGATTGCAGGCCCTGCGCTTGCTGGGCTACGCGCCGCAGCCGGCGGAGCACGCCTTGACGCGCGGCCCACTCTACTTTGCGGGCACGCCGCAAATGCGGCTGCGCGACCTGCACCATGCCTTTGCCGACGACGAGGTGCGCGCCATCTTCTGCTCGCGCGGCGGCTATGGTGCAAACTACCTGCTCGACGGGCTGGACCTGGACCTGATTGCCGAAAGCGCCAAACCGCTGATCGGTTACAGCGACCTGACCGCGCTGCAATTGTGGCTGCTGGACCAGCTGCAACTGCCGGCGTTTTACGGGCCCATGCTGTCGGCGGATTTTTCGCGTGAAGACGGCGTGCATCTGCCCAGCCTGCAAGCGGCGCTGAGCGGAAAGACCTATTCCGTGGGCGCAGCGGAGGGCCTGCGCACCCTGCACCCCGGCCGCACCCGAGGCACGCTGTACGGCGGATGCCTCAGCATTCTGGTAGCGATGCTGGGCACTACGTATGAGCCGCAGACCGAGGGCAAATTGCTCTTCCTGGAAGACGTGGGCGCCAAGCCCTACCAGATCGACCGCATGTTGTGGCAATTGCGCGAGGCGGGCAAGTTGGAAGGGGTGCGCGGCATCGTCTTCGGCGAGATGCTGGATTGCGCCTCTCCCGGCGCGCCTCCCGGATTGCTGGAAGAAGTGATTCTGCGCACGCTCGAAGACTTCAAGGGCCCCATCGCCATCGGGCTGCGCAGCGGCCATGTTTCGCGCGCCAACGTGACCTTGACCTTGGGTGTGGAGGCGGAACTGCGCGTTGCGGAAGGAGCACAACTGAACTTGCTGGAAGCGGCGGTGAAGACAGGGGTTAGGGGTTAGGGACTAGGGACTAAGGGACTCAGGGACTGGTACCGCGACCGCACGATTGAGTCATGGCCAAATTTGTAGCGCCGGTCTCCAGACCGGCTGTCCTGCGGGCGTCCACGCCCGCATTGCTTCGGGAGCGATGACCAAATCACACAGTCGAGGCACTGGAGGAATAGGGAACAGTTGAACGATAGAACAGTTGACACAATGACTCCATCGCCACGGCATATTCATTTAAGCGGCATCTGCGGCACGGCCATGGCCTCGCTGGCGGGGCTTTTGCAGTTGAAGGGCCATCGCATCACCGGCTCGGACAAGGCGGCCTATCCGCCCATGAGCGATCTGCTCGCCAGCCTGGGCATTCCCATCCTTGAGCCTTACGCCGAAGCCAATCTCAACCCCGCGCCGGATCTTGTCGTCATCGGCAACGCGCTTTCGCGCGGCAATCCGGAAGTGGAGCGCGTGCTGGACGAGCGCATTCCGTTCACCTCGATGGCTGCATTGTTGCGCAAGGAGTTCCTCAAGGGGCGCGAATCGCTGGTAGTAGCCGGCACGCACGGCAAGACCACCACGACCAGCATGTTGGCCTGGATCTATCAATTCTCCGCGCGAGAGAATCCGGCGCTGGAGCCCTCGTTCCTGATCGGCGGCGTGGCAGAGAATTTTGGATCGAGCTTTCAGCTCCGGCCCACGCGCACCTTCATCCTGGAGGGCGACGAGTACGACACCGCCTTCTTCGACAAGGGGCCGAAGTTCATGCACTACTTTCCCGATGGGCTGATTCTGACCCACGTGGAGTTCGACCACGCCGACATCTATGCCGATCTCGCCGCGGTGAAGACGGCCTTCAAGCGGCTGGTGAATCTGGTTCCGCGCCGCGGCCTGATTGTGGCCTACGACGCCCATGCCAACGTCACCGAATGCGTGGCCAAGGCGCTGTGCCGCGTAGAGCGCTACGGCTTTTCCGAGACTGCCGACTGGAGCATCCGGAACCTGCGCTACGAAGATGGCCTGACCCGCTGGGAGGTCTGGCACGAGGGCGCATTGTGGGGCGAGTTGGAGATGCGCATGGCCGGCGAGCACAACGCGCTCAACGCCACGGCTGCCGCCGCTCTCGCCTTCGGACATGGCTTGAGCAAGGAAGCGATTCAAGGCGCGCTGGCCAGTTTCATGAGCGTGAAACGCCGGCTGGAAGTGCGCGCGGAGATCGGCGGCATCACCGTGATCGAAGACTTCGCGCATCATCCCACGGCCATTCGCGAGACGCTGCGGGCACTTCGCGCGGTGTATCCCAAAGCGCGTTTGTGGGCGGTATTAGAGCCGCGCTCGAACACGCTGCGGCGCAAGGTGCTGGAGACGGAGTTAGTCGCCAGCCTGCGCCAGGCGGACCACGTGGTGCTGGCCGGCGTATATCAGCAGGCGCGGATTCCCGAGGACGAGCGACTGCACCCGGAAGACGTGGTGCGGGCATTGCATGCAGCGGGGACGGACGCGGCGTTGCTGGACAATGCGGACTCCATCGTGAATGGAATCGCGCCGCGTTTGCAGAGCGGCGATGTAGTGGCGATACTTTCCAATGGCGGCTTTGACGGCATCTATGAGAAACTCCCCGCGCGCCTCAGGGAGCTGCATGATTAACGGGGATGTGCAAAAGGGCTGTGCCTGAAGTGTACAGGCTTCAGCCCGCGCACTTGTCCAGTTCATTTTTATACCGACACCAATTGGACTCACTGCAATTGGGACGATTGTTGAGGGACAATTGATCGACAGGACTTCCCGAGCATTCCCTTGGGGGCTATAGCATTTTTCGGAATTGGTGTAGACCGAAAGCACGTACTCAAGTGGCTTTTTCCAAAGAAAGAGCCACCTTGCACGCCCTTCAAAAAGTCTACGTGTATTCCGAAAATGCTCTAAAGCCCATGTCAATGTTGCTGGGCGAACGTACGGGCTGAAGCCCGCACCCTTCAACCCTTTTGTTTTTGGAGCAGGTACGAAAGATGGTCTCCTCATTCCTCTTCATGGCCACCTTCGTCCTTCTTGGAATTCCCACGGCGGGGTTGTTCATTCCCTGGTGCTGGCTGACGGGCAATGTGCTGCCGCTCTACAAGGGCACGCGCTTCATGCTCCATAGCAGTTGCTGGATGGGCGGTGTACGCTTCCACGTAGTGGGGCTGGAGCGGATTCCCAAGGACCGGGCGTGCGTCTTCATGTCGAATCACGTCTCGAATCTGGACCCGCCGGCGCTGATCTCGCTGATTCCCGGCCGCACCTCGGCGTTTATGAAGCGCTCGCTGATGCAGTTGCCCATCCTGGGCACCGGCTTCCGGCAGGGCGAGTTCATTGCCGTGGACCGCAGCGGCAGCGCGGCCGCGGCCAAGGAGAGCGTGGCCGCGGCCCAGCGCGTGCTGGCCAAGGGCGTGCACATCACCACCTTTGTCGAAGGCACCCGCTCGCCTGACGGCCGCATGCTGCCCTTCAAGAAAGGCCCGTTTTTCCTGGCCATGGGCACCGGCGCGCCGGTCGTCCCGGTCTCCATCCATGGGACGGAGAGTATTCTGGGCAAAGGCAGCCTGCGCATGAAGCCCGGAACCGCGCACATCGTTTTCCACGAACCGATCAACCCCGGCGACTTTGCGTCGCGCGAGGAACTGATGCGGGCAGTTCGCACGGCAATCGCCTCCGGGCTGCCGGAATGGATGCGGACCTAGCTGCACCAATCCGACCGGTACGCCAGCGGGCTGGCATTGCCAGGCACACCGGCTCCAGTGAGATACTCACCAAAAGACGCCCTGACGGCACAGGAAGCCGATGCGCACGCCGAGGCAAAAACGAACTTCGGCTTTTTGACGGAACCCCATGATTGGCACGTTTCTCGTACTCGCCACGATTCTCGTACTGGGCATCCCCGCGGCGGTGATTTTCATTCCCCTGGCCGCTCTTACCGGCAAGGTGAGGCCGCTCTACGATGTGACCTGTTTCATCACCCGCACTGCCTTCCGCGCAGCCGGCATCCGCTTTGTGACCGAAGGCGCCGAGCATGTTCCCGCCGGCCAGGCGTGCATCATCATGGCCAACCATGTGTCGAACCTCGACCCGCCGGCGCTGATCCCAAGGATTCCGGGGTACACCTCCGGCTTTTCCAAGCGCTCGGTATTCAAGCTCCCCGTCTTCGGTTACTGCCTCAAGCTGGGCGAGTTCATCCCGGTGGACCGCAAGGGCAACAAGGAGAGCGCGCAGCAGAGCATCGCGGCGGCAAAGCGGCTGCTTGACAAAGGCTTGCACATCACGACGTTTGTCGAGGGCACCCGGTCGAGAGACGGGCGGCTCTTGCCCTTCAAAAAAGGCCCGTTTTATCTTGCGGAAGCGACCGGCGCACCCTGCATCCCCGTGTCGATCTACGGCACTGAGACGCTCATGGCCAAGGGCAGCTTCGGCATCAAGGGTGGCACCGCGCACATCGTCTTTCACCCGCCCATCCGCCCTGGCGACTATGCGACGCGCGAGGAATTGATGCTGGCGGTGCGGGCCTCTATTGCTTCGGGGCTGCCAGAGTGGATGCGGGGCTAGCCGCACTACTGTTCCTTTCAGTATTCCGATGGCTTTTCGGAGGTCGATCGGAGGCAAAGGATCGGTCCCGCGCGGTCGAAGCGGGAAATGGTTCTTCTTGCGCTTGACGCCGCGGAACTTGCGGCGGAACCGCGGCTGGCTCTTGGCCGAGAGAAAGCATCCTCGTTGGCCTTCTGGTCGGCGACATCCAAGGTGCTGCCGTCCAGACGTACAAGTCGCCAACTCCGATACCATGCGCCGCGCGTGCTGCGCACAGCCGCCGGCTTGACCAAATCATCGCGCAGCGCTCGCAGCGGCTCCCAGCCAAGCCGCGTGCGCGCCTGAGAGATGCCCGACTTGCCTGCCACCCGTACACGAACCGATGGATCACGCTGCCACTGGACCGCTTCCAGCAGACAACGCAACACCTCCCGATAGGACGACTGCATGTACAGCGCCAGCGCGAGCGCGTAATAGACAACAACCTGGGCCGGAAGGTCGCGCTGGCGAACATTGGCCGTTCCCGTCTTCTAGAGCACAGGGCCGATGATGGGAAGAGGGAATGTTCGGGTGATTACGCCAACACCGATGTAGTCCGTGATCCGGGCATCCGGAGGGAGTTCCGCAACCGTACGCGCCACCTGCGGTCTCCTGTCCCTACCGCATACACGATGCCACAAGTTGCGTTAAGTGAACAGTATCAGGGCTGAAGTCCTCATTTGACGTCAGAGACTCCTGCGATGGAATCATCGTTTGCTTCCCACCGCGAGAAGTGCTTCGAATTGCGGATGCTCGCCCTCCTTGTCGACCACTGCAATCTGCAGATCGTGGAAGCCGGCATGTGCCAGCAGGGTTTCGATCTCTGCTTCGCCAAAGCCCAGCCATTCGTCGGCGAACAGCTCGCGCGCTTCTTCGAAGCGATGGCGGAGCAGATCCAGAATGACGATACGGCCACCGGAACGCAGAATCCGTTTAGCCTCCCGGATTGCCTGTTCCGGGTGCAACGCGTGGTGGAGGGACTGCGAAAAGAGAACAAGATCGACGGCGGCGTCTTCAATCGGCACCTCCTCCATATCGCCCTGGCGGAAGTCGACGTTGGCAATGCCAATGCGCGCTGCCTGCTCGCGCCCCACCTCGATCATGCGGGCAGAATTGTCCACCGCGATCACCCGCGTGGCCCGCTCGGCCAGCAAGAGGGAAAAAGTTCCTTCGCCCGCGCCCAGATCCGCGATCTCCATGGGAGGCAGCAGACGCAGCAACGCCTCCGCCAGGCTCTTCCACGAACGGCCCGGCACGTGGTCTTTGCCCAGGCGGCCGGCCATGCTGTCGAAAAAACTGCGCATCTTGTCCTTGCGCTTGCGCAACACGACGCGCATGGCTGCCTGATCGGCCTCGGCCTCGGGAATCTCGCGCCGCGCCCCGGCCAGCACCTCGGCCAAAAGTCCCGACTCGCCCGCCGCTGCCATGCGATAGTTGTTGCTCTTGCCGGTGCGCCGATCCTCCAACAGCCCCGCGTTCTTCAACTGGGAGAGGTGGGTGGAGATGGTGCTCTGGCCCATGCCCAGAATCTCCTGCACCTCGGCGACAGACAGTTCCTCGCCCGCCAGCAGCAGCAGAATACGCAAACGGCTCGAATCGGAGACAACGCGCAGTGTTTTTAGGATTGACGTCATGTGGTTGGGCCTGATACATATCAACATATCACGATTTGTTGATACTTGGAGGCCCGACATGACAGCCACTACTGTTGACATCGCTCATCTCGACTACAAAGTCGCAGATATTTCCCTGGCCGATTGGGGCCGCAAAGAGATCGGCATCGCCGAACACGAGATGCCCGGCCTGATGGCCATTCGCCGCAAATATGCGGCCGGCAAACCGCTGGCCGGCGTGCGCGTCACCGGGTCGCTGCACATGACCATCCAGACGGCGGTGCTGATTGAGACGCTGGTGGACCTGGGCGCGGACGTGCGCTGGGCAAGCTGCAACATCTTCTCCACGCAGGACCATGCGGCAGCGGCGATTGCTGCCGGCGGCGTGCCGGTCTTTGCCTGGAAGGGCGAGTCGCTGGAAGAGTACTGGGAGTGTACCTTCAAGGCGTTGAGCCACAAGGGGGGCAAGGGGCCTGAGTTGGTGGTGGACGACGGCGGCGACGTGACATTGCTCATCCACAAAGGCTATGAGCTGGAGAACGGCGACAAGTGGGTCGATTCGCCTTCCGGCAGTCACGAGGAACAGGTGATCAAGGACCTGTTGAAGAAGGTCTACGCCGAGGACAAGCAGCACTGGCACGATGTGGTGCGCGAGTGGCGCGGCGTTTCGGAAGAGACGACGACCGGCGTTCACCGCCTCTACAAGATGATGGAGCAGGGCAAGCTGCTGGTGCCGGCCATCAACGTGAACGACTCGGTCACCAAGAGCAAGTTCGACAACCTCTACGGCTGCCGCGAATCGCTGGTGGACGGCATCAAGCGCGCCACCGACGTAATGGTGGCGGGCAAGGTAGCGGTGGTCTGCGGCTACGGCGATGTGGGCAAGGGCTGCGCGGAATCGTTGCGCGGGCTGGGCGCGCGCGTTGTGGTCACCGAGATCGATCCCATCAATGCGCTGCAAGCCTCGATGCACGGTTTTGAAGTGACCACCATCGAAGACACGCTGGGCCGCGGCGACATCTACGTCACCTGCACCGGCAACTGCGACATCATCACGCTG